>Ga0265330_10000167_pt1 | contig 52159 bp, 60 predicted proteins | sample 41919metaG_FD_202083 | JGI IMG/M metagenome (GOLD analysis project Ga0265330, IMG submission 202083) | Rhizosphere microbial communities from Carex aquatilis grown in University of Washington, Seatle, WA, United States - 4-19-19 metaG | ecosystem: Host-associated > Plants > Roots > Rhizosphere...
TCATGCGGCTGCCTGGGAACGCCGACAGCGAGACTCAGCAGGCAACCAGCAAATCACACGGCCCGTGGCTCGTTCAGGCAGCCGCATGAGCGAAGCCATTCCCGCCACTAAAACCACGGGCTGTTAGCGCTGGCCATTCAGCCACGTCAGTTGAATTCGAATGGCGCCAGAAGGCGGACAGTGAGTTCACGTTTTCTATCGCCTTCATGCTGAAGAGCGACGTCAATCGCTTTGATCTGACCTGCGGCAAGTACGCTGCCGGCCCCGTCGATGTCATGGCCAAGTAGCTGAGCAGTCGGGTTGGGGACCGGCGCGGTGGCGCACAGAACGCCACGTCCGGTGCCAATACTCGATTCGCACCGGGTATAGGGATAGCTTGGCTTGGTTCGGGCGTGTAGGTGAATGTAGTTGGCAGAAGATCCCTATATCAGACACTTGCGGATGCGATTCGGTGAAAGCAAAATCGCGCCCAAGACGGCTATCCACAAAGCAGGGGGAGAGAATCAACTCCACCGGCAAGAGAACGAGATCAGGAAATGCGCAGGAGAGATAGGTTACTATTTTCGGCATGTCATACCGGCGATCTTGCGGCGGTGCGAAGACTGGTGAGGCCAACCTGGTTTGCAAAAGGAGCGAATGTCAATGCGAGGGGGGATTCTGGTGGACTGTACGAAGGTGAAACTCCTTTGAATGTCGCGATCAAGGTGGGCAAGAAGGACATAGTGGAGGCTCTCATTGCGGCGGGAGCCTCGGTCAACACGCATATTGGATCTGTGTTGCCGATACGAACTGCGGTGCAGCTAGGTAACAGAGAAATCGTGGAGTTTTTGATCCAAAAAGGAGCTAGCCTCAAGAACGCTGGATTTACAGCGGTTTCTAATGTGGGATGGGGTTCTATGGAAGGGAACTACGGCACCGACGGTCAAAGGAAGAGATTCAGAGTGCGTACAGCGGATACGACTCAGTGGACACTACTGACCTGGTCGATAGAACGGGGCAATGTCGACATAGCTGAGTTGCTTGTTCTGAACGGCACAGACATTGTGAAGGAGAAGGTGAGAGGCTACCAAAATACGACGAGCGAACCCCTGAGAATCGCGCTAGAGAAGGGTTACGTCCCATTAGCGAAAATGATGCTCAAGAGGGGCGCTGTGGTCTCTCATGGGACGTTATCCGCCGCAACGAAATGCAATGACAAAGAACTGTGGGGGCTTCTTATGGAACACGGGATGAAGTTATTGCGAAGCCCCTACTCGGATTACGCTGGGCACTGTTCTCCGGAAATCGCGCAATACATTCAAGAGACAATGACGAGACTCCCTTGATCCGTGCAGCCTGGTGGATAGTCGTCTTTGGCGCCATTTTCTTTCGCAGCGTCCACGCCCGAGGCGTTCTATCTCGACAATGGCTCGGCCTACTCGGACGACAGCTTGCGCCTCGGCTGCGAGCGTCTCGGGGTCAAACGAGACTACGTAGATCTGCACGCCATTCTCACGATGGGTGGCGTGAGCCTTGGCGAGAAACCCATACTCGCGCCCTACGTGATCAAGCGCATGATCATTCGCGCCAAGTACAAGGGCCGATGGGTCAAGACCAGGGTGAGGAAGAACGGTTTCATCAACTTCCGTTGGAAGCTCTAGACCTCCCCCTCGCTCGCAGGCCAAGCTGCAGTCAGGGGGGGGCTGCAATGGATGGAGGTTCTGGGAGTAGGCAAGCCCTGGTCGCGATGTTTTCCATGCCTCACATCAAGTCTCAATCTGCATCCCTACGCAGATTTCCGGCCGCCGGCACTAGCGTCAGCGCTTGACACCAAAGGCGCGGCCGGTGATCCTGGCATCTCGTGACGTATGGTTGCTGTTGAGCCTCTACTGACAAGGGAGAAGCTGAGTCATGCTGGAGATTGTTCTTCTGATTAGGTGTATCGGCGAGCTGAGTCGATACTCTCGCCTTAAGAGCCTGAGCGTTGACAGATACGTCCATGTTCAGCCAGAGGCATTCTTTGCGTGGCAGGACGCTCAACTGAGGGCCTCATTGGCTTGGATAATGGCCTTCCCCGGAGAATTCGTGATTGCGCTGGTCCTCTACGCTGTAGTCGGTCCAGGAAAGGGCGTCCTCGGAGACACGGTGCTCTTCCTTGTCCTCGACCTCGTCCAGTTTTCTGTGTGGGTCGGGATTGCCGCTGCGAAGGGCTCCGGTGCTAGGAACCTTGCGCGTGAGGCGAAAATCGTCTGGTCGTAGCCCGATGGGTGGAGCACATTTTCAGGGCTCGCGGTGAACCCCTTACAGGGAGGGTGTTTGCAGGGGGGCGGCTCGCGTGATGAAGACTGGTGTGGATGCCAACCAAGCAGCGACATCTCGAAAGGCTCGGAATTTCCGGCGGCGAAGAACGCCCTTGCTCAAGCCGGTTCGGGACGCTGCCGGCGGCCTGGGTATAGGATAGTTTGGGCATGCAGGTGGGTGGAATTTACGGAACGTCTGTTATCAGCCATTTTGCGATTCGGTGAAGGCAAAATGCCGCACAAGAATGACTATCCACCCTACCGGGCCGCCTTCAGCAGAACAAAGCTGCGGTGATAGTCGAGGAAGGTCTTCTGTCCTGCACTGAAGCCTCCGACATTGACTGCTTGCTCTGTGTCTACGCCCATCCTCTGCAGCGATGGCCGGTGGGCAACTGGGCTGATGATGAGCCTGCCCGAATTTTCGAAGCCGATGAAACCCCTGTCGAATAGGTGGTCGATACTGGGCGTGAGTAGCAGGCCGTTCTCGCCGTCCAGGCGTTCCTCGTTGGTCGAGTCCCGCCAGGGCTTGCAGTGGCTGGCGATGAGATGGGTTTCCTTTTCCACCCCTGTCATCCGGCACCTTCGCTCATGCTGAGACACACGCTGCTTGAAGAGCCCTTGGCCTCGCCGGGAACGGACGATGGCCTCTCGATCTGTTTCGGGGATGGAGACATCCTGTGCGACGGCTTGCTCCAGCCTGTGCTCCCAGTAGTCAAGGTCGTCGCCGGTGGGGTGGGTGGCTGCCTAGTCGTCCGGTGGCAGACCCACGCCAGCGACCTGTTGGAGCATGGCCTCTGCCTCCGCCCCGATCAGACCCGCCAGAACCTCGGCGAATGCCTGGGGCAGCTCGGTCAGATAGATGCTTTGGAGACCGTCCCGTCGGGGCGCAAGGGGGCATACTTCGTTGGTGGCAGCGGGTTCAGGATGCCCATGTGGTCCTTCGGACGGACCTGGTGTCGATGATGGGTGAATCTCACCGTCCTGGTTGCAATCCTACGCTGAAGCCCTGCTTTGGATTTCGCGCGGAAGAACGATCATCGGGCTAGAATGCTATTCTTCTCCGAGATGGAAATGCAATGACTTGGGTCCTCATCATCGCTGGAGCTGTGGCAGCGTGGATCTGGATCCATGTCTCCCGCTCGTCGCGCAAGGGGGGAAGTGCCCAGGGTGCCGCTCGCAGGGAGGAGATCTTCAGTGACCAGGTTGCGCCCGGCATCACGTTTTCGGCATATATGGTCCGTCCCGATCCTGCAGTGTGGGAACGCGAGCGCGAGGAACAGAAAAGGGCGCGGCAGGCAGCAATTGATCGTCTACGCGCCGGGTTCCCGCGACCAACAGCGTTTGCGGACGCCATCGCTGGCGTGAGACTGTCCATTGGCTGTCTGGCGCAGGCGCACTCATGTCCACCACCTGATTTCGACCGGGTCCTAGCCGATGCCCGGGCTGGGGGGCCGCCTGCCAAGACAGAGCAGGCGCTGAGGAAGCACCTGAACCAGTCCTACAAACTCCGCTCCGACCCGGCCCAGCTTGCCGAAGCGTTGGCTTGTGCCCTTCTGCACCTTGAACTCCTCGCGAAGCACGGCGATCCGGGCTGGAAGGTGGTGACATCCGTCAAACGGCTTGCCAATAACCTGGATCACGGGGACCAGCGCCGCGCATGCATCGGTTTCTTCATGGTGCTGGGCGAGGCCATGCGCTCAGCACGTCCCGACGTCACGTCACTGTGCGACGAACAGATCGGATACCTCTTTTCGCATTGGCATTCCGACGATGAGGCCACCGCGCGGTTCCAAGACAACCTGGCCCGGGTCGCGGAGACCACGTCGGCATCCGACAAGCACTTTGTCATCAATGGATTGGTCGAGTACCTAGATCGTCGACGCCATTTCGATCCCAGCGTGCAGACCCAACTGGTCGCACTCTGTGAGCAGGACGTGGTGCTGTACAAGACGTTCCTCGCCCAGTTCACTCAGTTGGACGGGAAGCGGATCTCGTTCGCCAGGGCGGTCCAGTCGAAGGACTACCTCTGCCCCAGGCTGCCATCGCTGGACACGTTGTGGGACATCTACGAAGAGGAGCGCAACGTCGGAAAATTGCGCCGTCTTCAGAAGATCGCCAGGGAGATCCGCTACGGCAGCTACGAGGACGACAGCGAGATTGACGATGCGATCGGCGGTGCGGAGCCTCCAGAGTTGGACGCGCCGGTGGAATCCGCTGCGACCGTCCCCACCGAGGTCATTGAAGTGCGCAGATCCGGTCAGAAGGGAAAATCTGTCTTCCTGGACAGAAGGGGGCAACCATGTGGGACCGAGGAAGCCGCTCTCGACTACCTGGCGGGGCAAGGGTTCAACACCCTGCGGGGGGAAGTGCGCTTTTGGCAGGCGATGTTCGGGCTGGTCTTCTGGGAGGAGATCTTCGACGGAACGGGAACGCCGAACGCGATGAACGACATCCCGCATGACCTCTTCTCAGGACAGAGTTTCTATGAAGTCCGCAAGGCCAGGATCGACCAGAAGGCCGCGCTTGTTGCCCAGTCCAATGTGGCGCCGTTCGTGTCAGCCCAGCTCCGACGCTATGGCGACACGTGGACTCGAATCGTTTTCGACGGCAGAGATTTCTCCTACCGGGACGTGTTGAATAGCGCCCAGGTCTCCCAGTTCCTGTCGACCATCCAGCCGCCCGTCTTCGCGAAGATCGTCCACCGGATCGCCTCGAACCCGACCGAAAACCGCGCCGGCCTGCCCGACTACGTGGCGTGGAAGGACGGGACCGTGGTGTTCGTCGAGGTGAAGAGCATTCGCGAGAAGATCCGGGACACCCAAGAAGCGTGGCTGCACTGGATGGTCGCCGAGGGCATTCCTGTCAAGGTTCTCCGGGTCAGGGGTGCAGCCGAGCCCGGGATGGCCGCGTCGTCTGGCGCCGCCAAAACCGACATTTCGGAAGAGGAAGACAGAGGCTACTAGCCATGCCAAAACGCCCGCATCGAAGGGTATGGGCTTGAGACCAGCAACGCCGTCAGAAGCACGAACCCAGTGCGCCTACGTTCGCAGGTACGCTTCTGCTGCTGCAAGTAGGGCATGGCCTCGGGATCGCAGGTGTTCGCAGTTCGAGGGAGGCGCGTTCACATCCCTTTGGTTCGCTTCGTTCCCCCAGGCGCGGCACGCTCCACCGCAGAGGTAGCGGATCTCGCAAACGCGGCACTTCTCGATGATGTCGACTGTGCACCGGGTCAGAGAGCGGAAGGCTTCCGAGGCAAGTACCTGGCCGAGTCCCTGATCGAGAACGTTGCCGAGCCATGTGTGGGGCCGGTGCTACGCATAGCAGGGAAAGGAATTGCCGTCGGGCTCCACGTAGAGGTTCTGCCCGATGCCGCAGGTATAGAGGGGCTGAAAATCCGCCTTCAGCATCTCGTCGGGGGTCATATGCGCATGCAGCCCTTCGCACATGACCGGTTCCGACATGGATGAGGCACGCCCGAGCGGCAAGAGCGGTCGAAAACGAATCCGTTGGACACCAAGGCGAGCCGACAGCTCCCGCATCGAGTGGCCAGGTGGCCCAAGGATGCTGGCCGCGTCCATGCAACAGGCCAGCGAGTCACGGAGATTGCTGAAAGGTGGCGCCGAACAGATTGGCTTTCGGCGCCTAGGCCCGCAGACAAACATGATTTCTGGACTACTCGGCGAGGGGCATTCGAGATCGCGACAGACATTCGGGCTCTTCGCCCTCTTCCAGCAAGAGAACAACTCGATAGACCTTCCTTTCCCAGGAGGCGCTTTGCTGGGCTCGCTAGAAACCACGGCAAATCCTCTCTGAGAAGGCCTTTTTCGCCGCGTCCCTGTATCGGGTCTTTTGCTCGCTGATCGCTGTCTCGAACTCCTCCACCAACGCGTTCAGCTCTCCAAATGTATCGTACTCACTGAAATCACTTCGGTGCTCGGGACATGCAGAGTTCATTCGAGCGCGACGACTGCGCGCGGGAGCCATCAGCTTGGAATCAAGGAGTTGGTGCCGGCACTTGATCTCAGTCTTGACCGCAGCTTGGTTGGCTATGTTCTCACACACGACCCTGGCGATCCGCTCCGTCTCGCACTTTGAGTTGGCAGCGCAGCGTGTCTCCTCAGCTGCTTCTTCCGCCTTCGCTTGGTCCGCCTCCTCTTTCATTCGATCCTCGCCTGGCAGCGGGCGATAGCCTCCTCTTTCAGCTTCTAGGCACCTCCGGTCGGTGCCCGGGCTAGTTCTGCAATGATCCTCCACCACACGCGCTTCCACCTCCTCCTTGTATTCTGGTTCCAGACTCTCCCACGTCATATCAGCGGCCTCCGGGTGCTTCTGCCGCCATTCAAGCCACCATGCCTTCGCTTGTGTCTCGGGCTGCTCCTTTGACCCACTCGCCGTCCCAGACTGACGAGACTTTGGCGCTGCCTGAACGACAGGCGCCATTGTCACGATCACCAGCAACGCGAGTATTTCAGCCTTCATCGGCGTTCCTCCCAAGAAGTGGCGTGTGCGCACGATCCAGTCCACCCCAGCAGAGGCTGGGGTCGCAGGGGATGCACCAGCCAAGGGGCTCCTTTATCATCGTCGAACAGGGGCCGAGAAGATATGGCAATCGCCGGTGGTGGGTCGGGTCCCCTCGGCCTGGTGAGTGTTCAAATTCGATCCGGTGGACGGTCTTGACCCTGCTCGGTGCCAGTCGGCCCAGAACCCGGCTGGCGAGGCCCAGGTCGCGCTTCAGCTCGCCAAACAAGTTGAAGCAAAGGGGCTGCGACGACAGCAGGTCGTCGAAGATGCGCGGCCGAGCAAACAGCTTCCCTTCGCTCCAGCGAGGATCGAGAACCTCGGCACGGACAACGTCTCGAATGCCGTCAGTGAGGTAGTTCCAGAGGTGCTCTTCCGCACCCGGCATCAGCAGGCGCGTGCCAAGGGGAACACCACGGTGGAGGCCGATGGGATAGCCGCGCTTCTCGCGCCAGAGCGCCTGCCGGAGGCGGACGGTTCGCTGGAAGGGGTTGTCCGACTTGACGAAGGCGCGATGGTTGCGAAGCAGGTTTTCGGGTGGTGAAGAGGTCATCGTCACCATGGTAACCCCGCTCGGTGTCCGCTTGCATCTTGCCCGTGCCAGGTGCTCATGCTTGGGCGATGTCAGACCTCGAAACTGCCCTCCGTCAGATCGTAGCCGACGTCGTCCGGGAAGAGCTGCTCGCAGCCCTCGCACACGCCATTTCGCAGCCCGAGATGGGCACTGGTCGACGATATGTCTCACCAGCGCAGGCTGCATCCATCGCGGGCGTAGCCCCGGAGACCATCAGGGCCTGGGTTCGGCAAGGTCGGCTACACGACTACCGAGCTGGCCGGCTCCTTCGCGTCTCCATTGATGACCTTCACTCATCCATGGTGCCGAAGGAGTCTTCGTCAACCCGAAATCCCGAAGAAGAAGCGGACATGGCGATTGCGCGCATGCAAGAAGTGAACAAGACCCGGTGTCCAGACTGTCGTCATCTACCAAGCTGGCACCTGCGAGGCGGCTGTCGCGCCAAGAACTGCACGTGCAAGCGGCGGCCATCTTCAAGGTGAGCGTGGTGACGATGCGCAGATAGGTGAAGACCGGCCATGTCCCGGTCGTGAAGGTGGCAAACACGGTCCGTGTTGACCTGACCCGAGTCCGCGGCGTCGATGCGGCGGACGTCGCTCGGATGGCCAGGGAAATGCGCGGTCTAGGCTAACTTCCTCCCCCGTGCGGTCGTAGACGGCGACCAGCGTGTGGCCCCCGCCGTCTGGTGAACCACATTTGGGCTGCCGCATGCGCGACCAACAAAGGCCGCTGACCAGGTAGCAACTACGGCCAACTCACGAGCCAGGGTAGATCGTGGTTGCGTTGAGCGGGGTGTGGGTCAGCGGATCGAATGCGATGAATTGAAAGGGACCGAAAAGAAGCTTCAAGTTCACCGGCGTCACGTGGCCGGCAACGACATCAACGCTTAGGCAAGCCGATTCGTAGCTAGATGGGGCGGCGCAAAGGAGATAGCTACCAGGATCGAGTGCTTGACGATAGCGTCCGTCGGCCTGGAGCGTGACCGAGGCTGGAGCAGCCTGGATGATGGCCTTGGCGCCAGCGGCGTCGGTGACCTGCGTGGGCGCCGTCCAGATCGAGAGAGTCATCGAGGCGAACGGGCACTCCTGGCAGCCGTTCCCGACCGTGTCGCTTTCCGATGCAATGACGCCCGCAATGGCGCTTTTGTGGTCGTCCGCGGCAGGCGTGCCGAGGGAGTCGCATCCGCTTCGATTGCAGGTATTGCAAGTCGGGAGCGCGAAACATAGAGCGACGCACAGGAAGGAGCAAGCAAGGACGTGGGTCACTGCGCAAGCGTGTGGCAACTCGAGGGTAAGATCAAGTGCTGGCCCGCTGTCGATGTGATGCAAGTCCGCGCCCATGAGGGATTTCAAGGCACCCATGTACTGCCTTTGAAACTTCCGTGCCCCCGCTGCCTAGGTCCCTACGCCTTCTTCATCCCCGCCGCCAGCTTCACGGCCTCGGCAACGCTCTTCTCCGCTGCGGTCTGCTTCACCTTTGCCCTGTCCGCGCCTGTGAGGGATTTCAAGGCACCCAAGTATTGCCCTTGTAGCTTCCGCGCCCGCGCAACCTTTGGCGTGGCCTTCTTCACCTTCTTTTCCGCCGCCGGCTTGGCCCCTGTCGCCTGGGTGACATTGCCTTCCCGTCGCTGCTCCCGGTACTTCTTGATCTTGGACTTGGCCACGTTCTTGTGGTCTTTGCAGACCATTCCGAAGATTGGTGCCGCCACGTTCTTGCAGCCAGGTACTGGGCAAATCTGCTTTGGCCGCGTTTTCTTTCCCGCCGATTGTTCCACCGCCACAGACGCCACATGCGCCACAGCCTGCTTGGGTGGCCTTCCTGGTCCGCGCTTCTGTGGGAGACCAAAGGCACCAGCAAGGGCAGCCTGGATTCGTTGAGCTACGGCTGCCTCCACGGTGGCGACGAGCTGCTGGGTGAAGGTTTCGATCTGAGCGGTGATGTTCGGGTCGGTGTTGGACATTTGTTCTCCGGGTTGTTCTTTCCCGCCGCAATCGTATTGGGCAAATGGCAGCTGGGCAACAAGATCGAAAGGGTCAGGGATCATGAGGTCGCTGGCCATGCCGCTCATCGTTGGCCGTCTATTGCACGGGCGCTGGCTCTACCCCGTGGGACACTCCTTGAGCCAGGCCACTGCTCCAACGGGTCACGAGATGCCCGCCATCCGGCGGTTGCGGAGCAGAATATGGCCGGGGAATCGGGACTGTCAGATCCTGTTGCCTGCACTCCGCCACGTAGTAGTAGCCGTATATGGCGCTCGCGAGGGCAGTGAGAACCAACGCGCCATCAGCCGCCAGGGTATAGCTCCGAATTGTGCCCGATGACGTGTTCAGAGAAACATTGGTGATCGCGGCGCTGAATAATGCCACTGCTGCCGCGTCCAGCCCCGGCATCCAGTAGCTATCCGTGCATAGCGGAAGTGCGGTGTATTGAGGCGCTTCCTCCCGAGGGACAGGACGTGTCACCCAGGTGAAGGAGCAGCTCGCGGTCGTGATCCCGAGGAGGGCAAAGACCAGTAGCCTCACGCCTACCCAGGCCCATCGCTTCGGCCTACGTCCGGCCTGCCCGTCATTCCCGTTTATGGCCATTTCGGTTGCGGTTGTTTCTACACCACAGATCTAATGATGGGCCGCCATCCAGTTAGCTATCTCGCCACGAATTGCTGCCGGCCCCACGAACCTGGGCCACGCACACCGGGGGGGTAGCGCCCCTCAGCTTACCGACGTTGAGCACGCGGCGTTTGTTCCAGCGCACAATTCCGGTCCGCCAGATTCTGGAATGCATTTTCCATGTCTGGGGCGAGATTTCTGAATGCCACAGCGAAGCTCTTTTCGCCGGATGGCAACCGTTCCAACCGCACCACCTCGGCTTCGAGACCCTGTGACAACTGCTTGCCCACCCGAAGCAGTATCTGCACAACTTGGCCAATCACGAGGTTGTTGTCGCCGACCAGATGTGCCCCCCCAGCCGAGAGGTCTCGCACCACGTACGCGCCCACGTATCGTCTGGCCACCAGAACGAAGGCGCTGCTGTCAACTCTGGCGCGCAAGAAGCGACGCCTATCCTGCAATCCCATAGAGGCGCTTTCGTCTTCAATGCCCGAAGGTGTCAACTCGCGAAGATGACATCGTTGTTCTTCGTTGGACATATTCTGAAAGGCCCTCTCAAAATCCGACGTGTCAGCGGCCGTGGTCATGCTGCAGATGCTTGACCACGGTCTCCCGTGCGTATCCAAGATGCAGGCCGCGTGCTTCGGGCGTATTGCCAGTAGGTAAAGCTATGTAAAAACCCTCCGGGGCAGCAATCTCGCGGGCAAGATCTTCTGGTGCCTTTCTTCCCGCCGACTTGGCGGTACTCGACGATCGGATATGTCGTAGAATGAAAGTGAGCCTACGGTTGTCCAACCCTAAGGTGGCGTCATGAAGATCAAGCTGACCGTTTCCCTTTGTCTCTTGTCCCTGGGATTCAGCGTCGCTCGAGCCCAGGAAATGAACGTCATCGGCGATTCGACGAGCCAGGTTTCGGCTTCTCCGCCTGGCGCGCCGCCGCAAGCGATGGAGCCGCCCACCGCGCCCCCCGACATCCAGCCTCCTACCCCGCCCCAACAACCTCCCGCACCACCGGTCCAGGACCAGGCGCAGCCCCAGATGCAACAGCCCGCTGGGGGAGTTCAGGCGGCGGGTGGGGGGCAGTGGGTGTACACGAGTCAGTACGGCTGGATTTGGATGCCCTATGGCAACCAGTACACCTACGAAGGCACGGCCAACGACGCCAGTCCCTATTCCTACGTGTACTACCCCAGCTACGGATGGATGTGGCTGGCGGCTCCCTGGGTCTGGGGCTGGGGTGCCTATCCTCACTTCGGCGCCCGCGGTCCGATGGGCTTTGGCTGGTACGCTGGCCTCTACCGGGCCGGGTATGGTTGGGGCGGATACCGCGGCGGCGGCGGAAGATACGGTTTTGGTGGTGGTTACGGTGGCAGCTATCGCAGCAACGCTGGTGGTGCCTCACGCGGTAGTTTCAGTGGTCACAGCGGCTTCGGCGGTGGCCACGGCGGAGGCCATGGTGGCGGCCATCGCTGACAACGACCTACAAGAGCTTGTGGGGTGTCGACGCGTGGTCGGTCTTCAGCATGGCAGGGGCGGCTTGCCCGCGAGCGATCCCCTTCGATCCGGCCCTGTGCGGCGGGTCACGCGAGTGCCGCTGATGTCACTTCTTCTTCGAGGGCAGCCTGATCATCTTGCCGGCGACCATGAAGACGCCCTTCCCTCCATGGTGAATCGTCCGCGGACGTCGCCTTGAGCGTGCGATCCATGCCTTGACCACTTCGAGGACGAAGAAGTTGTAGGCGGCGACCAACCTCGTGTCGACAACTCTGCACTCGAGGTTCGCGTAGCATTCCTTGATGAGTGGTGCCTTGACGTGCGATGCAGCCACCGGCGTCAGGCCGAAGGTCTGGAACTTGTCCACCCGCCTCCCAGAGGTATTCCCGCAGCCGACGACCTGCTTGGCCAGTTCCACGGTCGGGATGTTGATCACACACTCCTTGGTTGCCCTCAGGATGTCAAAGGTGTAGTTGCGTCCGCTGATCACGCAGCCGACAAGTGGTGGTTCAAACTCCATCATCGTGTGCCACGACAGCGCCATGACGTTCGCCCGCGTGCGGTCGGCTGTGCTCAGCAGGACGACTGGGCCGGGTTCGAGCAGGCGGTAGACATGGGACAGCGGAAGGGACTTCTTGGACATCGGGCTCCTCGTGCAACCGCTGTCGTTTAGCTGAAGCCAAGGACGGGATGTGGCGCGTACGGCTCCTCGAGCGAAACTACTTCCTCGGGGCTCAAACGCAACGAGAGCGCCGCTATTGCGTCTTGCAGATGGTGTGACTTGGTGGCGCCGACAATCGGCGCGGTGAGCCCCGGCTTGCTGAGCAGCCACGCCAGCGCAATCTGCGCACGGGGAAGCCCGCGCTGCTCCGAGATCTGACCCAAACGCTCGACTACTTTCCGGTCGGCCTCCTCGGTCTGCGAATACAGCTTCTTCCCAAACTGGTCCGTCTCGTAGCGCTTGGTGCTTTCGCTTTGCCAGGGTCGGGCCAGACGGCCCCGTGCGAGAGGACTCCAGGGGATGACGCCAATACCTTCGGCCTGACAAAGCGGCATCATCTCGCGCTCTTCTTCTCGATAGAGCAGGTTGTAGTGATTCTGCATGGAAACAAATCGAGACCAGCCGTGGAGGTCAGCGAGATAGAGCGCTTTGGTGAATTGCCAGGCATGCATGGACGACGCACCGATGTAGCGCGTCCTTCCCATCTTCACCAAATCGTGCAACGCCTCCAGAGTTTCCTCCATGGGCGTTTCGTAGTCCCAGCGGTGGATTTGGTAGAGGTCGACGTAGTCGGTGCCCAGGCGACGCAGACTCTCGTCGATCTCGAAAAAGATGGATTTTCGGGATAGGCCGTGGCCGTTGGGTTCGTCGCGCATGACGCCGTGAACTTTGGTCGCGATGACCACTGCTTCGCGACGTGCGTTTGCCTTGAGAAACCGTCCGAGCACTTCCTCGCTGGCGCCGCTCGAGTAGACATTGGCCGTATCGAAAAAATTGATCCCGAGATCGAATGCCGCACGCAGCAAGGGCTTGCTCTCGTCTTCGTTAAGGGCCCACGCGTGCCTGCCCCCTTTGATCTCACCCGTGGCGGGGGCGCCGTAGGTCATGCAGCCGAGACAGATGCGGGAAACCTTGAGGCCGGTCTTGCCGAGATTGATGTAGTCCATGATTCCTTCCGTAGTGAGCTTGCCTACCGCGATCCCTGACGACTGCCTCCTAAATCCGCAAGTCTGGCGGAAGGCGTGGACGCAAGTTGTCGGGGTCATAGGGTGAAGTACGAACCGCAGCGTCGAGCGTACCCATCACGGCATCCCGATCACAACTTGAAGCTGGCCGTCGCGAACCTTGACCGACTTCAACAACATTCGCGCCAGCGACTGCTTGAAGTCGGTCTGCTCCAGACGATAGACCGGCGTGATGGTCAAGTACGCCTCAGCGCACGTTGCAATGAGATCCTCCGCACGCTGTCGCATCGACTCGGGAATTCTTCCGACGGTCACCTCCACCATTTTGGGTGCGTCGAAGAAGAACTCTCCCGTGTCCGGCGCGTACCGGATTTGACCCTCCACGAGTGCTTGTCCGGTGAGGGCACTTTGTCCGGCGATGCTCACCTCAACCTGTGGACGCAGCACGATGCGATCTGGCCTCTCCGTCAATGTGACCTCAAGGCTCTGCACCGTCGCACGGACCAAGAACTTGGACTTGCTCACCGGCAGCTTGCGATTCAGCGACTGCTCGATCTCCGCTGCTGTGAACCGGAAGGTGTAGCTGGCAGTGCAGCTCGCCGCGAACGAACAAGCGAGAACGAGAGGGGATATCCTCAATGTCCGGGGACTGGACGTTCGTGCCAGGGAATAGGTGGCTGGGCTCATCCGATGTCCTCTCGCCGACATTCTACTGAAAAGCGGGCGGCTTTGGCTGTGTGAAGCTCTACCAGACTGCTGCCTACATCTTGGCCGCGCGTGCGCAGCGGAACCCGAGGCTGCTGATACGGTTCTCAGGGACGCAACCGAACCGGTCGGTCGTGCGCGCCTCATCTGTCACCTTGCTGATCCAAGCCCCTCCGCGGACCACGCGAGGCGATTCTTCACGGCCAGATGGTTGTGGGTTTGTCGCCGGCTGCGAGCTGTAGTCGGCAAAGGCATCAGCAGTCCATTCCCAGACATTCCCCGCCATGTCCAAGACACCGAACGGGCTGGCGCCCCTCGGATAGCGGCCCACCGGTGCCGTGGCCGGCCAACCGTCATTGCCCGCGTGCATTGGCGTCCAGTTCGCGTCGAGCCGTTGCTGTGCCATCGCTGTGCACTCGCAGCCGCAGGCGTTCAGTCGGGTTTCGTCGGGCGGCTCGTTGCCCCAGGGATAGGTGCGGCCGTCGGGGCCGCGGGCCGCATACTCCCATTCGGCCTCGGTGGGCAGGCGACCACCGAGCCGTTCGCAATACGTGGTGGCCTGGTTCCAATCTACGCAGTTTATGGGATGCTTGTCATAGCCACGCCTCCCCCAGGAGCAGAACTGACTCCATTTTGTCTTGTCCTCGGGCTTCATTCCCTTCCAGTCGACTGTCGCAATGGCGGACGGGCAGGCGCCTACGTCGACGCAGAGTCGGAAAGCAGCGACCGTCACCTCTGTCTTGTCTATGCAGTAGGGTGACAGAGTCACTTTGTGCACGGGCTTCGACTTGTCCAAGTCCTGGGTTCCCATCCAGAACGTCCCGCCAGGGATGAGCGCTTGATTTTCCATACAATCGATGGCCAATTCGGGTGCACGATTCACTGGAGGCGCAATTGCGAGTCCCCAGCATTGGCATGGCTGAAAGATACCTTCTGCCGTGCACACCTGGGCGCTGTGCCGGCCATTTGGGCACGCGCAGTCCACGCTGGCGCCAGGAACGCATTTAGTGCCCTTGGAGCATCCGGCGACAGCAAACACAGCGGTGCCCAAAGATAGGCCAACGACAACGATAGCCAGGTCTGACCAGCCTCGTGCAGAGAGGAACACCATTCCGACGTAGATACGGCTTTCCACACGCGCCATGCTTATTCTCTCCTTGATCTCAAACAAGAAACCGCGGCATCCATAGCACCATAGCAGCAAGTTCTTTCTTCGACGGGAGAACGCCGTAAGCTTTTGGCCAAATCTGTCGATCATGCAAGCTCTAGTGCTACTGTGTTATATGGCACGGCAGGCTCCACAGGCGTGGCACACGCAAAGCTGAGCCGCGAGTATCCACGCGATAATTCGTCGAAGGGTGGCGACGGAGGCTGGGTTGTGGCGCTCAGGTCTTAGCGGGACTGCCCGAGGGCGGAAACTTCGGGGTAGTGGAGCGGCTTTGAGCGGGAGCGGATCGAATAATGGGACAGGACGCGGTGGATCGTCTGTCACAGCGTGGATGTTGGCCACATCTAATGGCCCGTGTTGATCTATCAACACCCAGCCGGCTTGGCGTCAAATGGCCGCGATTCCGGTACCACGCATGATGCAATACTTTCCAAGAGAGAGGACAAACAAGTGGGAATTTCGACAAGACGATTCAAGCAACTCGCGTTGATCGGGCTTGGTGCCACGGGCATCCTGGCCGCCTGTAGCAGCAACTCTGGATCCAGCGGGAGCACCGGCGGCGCCAACGCCAAAGGTGGATCCACAAGCAGTGGCGGCGCCAGTGCAATGGGTGGATCCACAGGCAGTGGAGGCGCCAGCGCAATGGGTGGATCCACAGGTAGTGGCGGCGCCAGCGCAACGGGCGGATCCAGTGTGACGGGCGGAACCACGGGCAGTGGTGGTGCGACAAGCTCGGGCGGCGCCTGCACTGGTGCAGTTACTCTCTTCGACTTTGCCACCGGCGATGAAGGATGGGTTTTCAACACCTATCAGGCCGCGAACGCCGCTGGCGTGGCGGTCAGTCCTTTCAATCTCGCCGTGCCCGGGAACCTGTCCGGAGGAGATCTCGACGCTGGAGCCGCAGTTCCAACCATCGCCGCCGAAAGCGCCGTCGGCGATCCGCCCGGCTCGCTCAAGGTAGTGGTCACGTTCACCGGCTACGATCAACAGGTGAACCCCAATTTCAGCTGGGGACCTAACACGCTTCAAGATTGGACGAACAAGGTCGTCAGCGTACTTGTCAAGGTCGATCCGGCGGTGCCTGCCACCTTCAGTGGCGGAATCCAGCTCTACGCCCAGGACACCACCTACGCTGGTCAATACCAGTGGTCGGCCTTCCCGACTGACAACGCCTGGCATACGTACACTCTGGACATGACAGGCGCGACCAGCGTGAACCCCGCCCAAATCATACAGTTCACCGTCCAATTGGCATCGGCCGGCACGCCTACCGACACTGGCGATGGCGGCGTGGCTTCGTTCACCCCCACCACGGTGACGGCGTACATCGATACGATCACGGTCGGCGGCAACGCCGGAAGCGGAGGTTGTGGCGGCGGGTTGACGACGACTGCTAGCGGCGGGGCTGGTGGGTCCAACACGACTACCAGCGGCGGCGGTGGGACCAGCACTGGTGGCAGCGCGGGCGGTGGAACCAGCACTGGTGGCAGCGCGGGCAGCGGTGGGGAGGGTGGCGCGGCCGGCAGTGGAGGCACGACCGAAACTTCGACGGACGCTGGATCCGAGGATGCGGGAGCCGGGGATGCCGAACCCGATGCGCCGGGTGAAGGCGATGGCGGACTCGTGGATTCTTTCGTGTTCGAGGATGGGGTCGCGAGCGATGCAGCAGACGCGCCCAGCTCTAGCTGCGCGGTTATCAGCGGTGGAAGCACAAGTAACTTCGGCACGACTGACGCATATTGTTTCGTGACTTGTGACGATATTGCCGGCTGGGGTTGTTCGAACGCCGACGGGAGAACGGTGAGCGTAAACGGGACGGTTGTTTCCTGCGGCAGCCCCCTGACCGCAGTGAATGGCCGCTATCAGTTTGAGGTCACGGCGGGCACGTACACATATGCGTCCATCTACTGGTGGGGTACCTACCGGGCCTGCTCGACTCACTGAAGGTATCCAGGAGCACAGATCTTATCCCTGTTCACCTCGGCCACCCGATCCATCTTGAAGAAGACCTGAAGCGACACGTTGGCCGACATGCGCGGAGAGTCCACGATGGTCTTGGGTGCGCGTCGCATGGCGACCCGTGAGTTCCGAGGGCAATGCGGGTGAGCCTGGCAAGTGAGATGCCCGATGAGCCAGTGGTGATGACCGGCACTGCGGCGGGTCGATGGAAGGCCCGGGTGCCATGGTCGCCCGCCTTGCAGGCAGGAAAGCAACTATGAGCGGTGAAGACATCGAAATCGAATCCAGGCTGCAGCCCGCGGCGGTCGTGTGCGCTGACGTAGAACGGTATTCCTCGCTGGTGGACCAACACAAATCGTTGCTGAAGTTCGACCATCTCATGGGAAACCTGGGAAGAAGCATTCGCGACGACCTGCGCGCCACTCTGGGCGAGGACGCCGCCAAGAGATACGTCGTCAAGCCCGCTGGCGACGGCGTGTTGCTGGTCTATCCCGGTGACATTAGCAAGGCGCTGGAGCACGCCTGGAGGATTCACAACCATTTCAACACGCGGGCCGGCCGTGATCGGCAGAGAGAATACGGCCTGTGGCCCTTCCAGGCGCGCATCGTCGTGCACTACGGCGACGTGGAACTGATCGAGAAGAGCCCGTTCAATGAAGCGCCCGACGCCTTCGGAAAGACCATCGTGACCTGTTCCCGTCTCGAGCCTGCCACAGTGCCCGGCATGGTCTGGGTCACCAAGGCCGCGGTCGATGCGGCGATGGCCGAGCGTCTGGGCGAGCCCTACAAGTTCGAGCAGATCGGGATGGTGGATCTGGCAAAGAACGCCGGCAAGGAACTGGCGTACAACCTGGTCAAGATCGACGGCAAGAACGCCCAGGTCGGCCCCCTTTCGGTCAAGCGCTATCCCAAGGGCGTGCAGGCCAACGTCTATGTGCTGGTCCGACGTGGGGCGGGGAAGATCCCCAGCGTGCATTTGGCCTGGGGAGCCTCCCAGTGTGTCATTCATCGCTCCGAGCTGAGCCCGGACTTCGTTGCCTATCGGATCAAGCACAAGCTGCTTGGATCGGACACAGACCTGCCCCTGCTGATGGTTCACACCGATCCTCCCTGCGAGGTCGAGTTCCCCGAGTTGCAGTTTTCCCCGGACGGACGGGCCACGCTGAAGGAGGCCGCCCCCCTACTCGCTGGGATCCAGGAAATCGACACTGAGGCAGACCGCTGGTACCTGCTGCCCAACCGATACTAGATCGGCCCTGCATCAGCCAGCGAGGAGGAGGCGCGGGGCATCGAGAGCCGCGTCGGTGTCCGCGGACCAGCGCCGTCGCTGGGGGGCAACCTGCGGTTCAACGGTATCGGCGCCGGTCAGGCCCTGAGCAGCGCCAGCCATCTCGGCGGCGAGCCGGTCGGGCGTCAGCCGCCGGTCCAGTTTGAGCCCGCAGGTGGTTCGCCTCCACCAGCGCGCCCAAGGTCGCCTCGCTCCGGGTAGGGAATCTACTTGGCCTTCTTTCCAGGAAACACCGGTGACAGCGACATTTTCACGTTGGCAGCCAGCGCCTTTTGATTCTTGTCCGCGGTGTCCTGCTTCCTAGATTTGTCTTTCGCCTTCGGTGACTTGTCGCCCCTGGTGGTATCCTCCTGCAGTTTGGTAGGGCAATGCTCCCCCCGTTCCTTGGGCAAGTCCAAGACAATCGCGGCAGGTAGATATCGGCGTTGGCTTTCAGGCGCGCCCCGCTGGATTTTTTCCATCTGGCCCGCCAATCCCCCTTGATCGATTGCCTGAGCAGAATTGCGATTTTCGCGTTGAGCGTCTGATTTCACGTCGTTAGCGCCATAGCCAGCAGAGGTCGGACGTAAAGGCGGCGTCCGATGACAGGGGGAGGCGTTGCCCACTGACGTGCAGCTTGATTGGACCACGGTCCAAGCGGTGATCGACACGAACGTGATGCTTGACATCTACTCGGCGGCTGACTGGCACCAAGAATACGAGAGAGGCGCCCTGGGTGACATCGATGGCCCGCGCGCTCTGTACCGCCGCGCTCGTGCCCGTGACTCACTGTTGCTGGCCATGTATTTTACCGGGAACGCACCATCACCTACGTGACGTCGTCCATGAAGCCATCGGCGCAGGTTTGGGCACGAGAGCCATAACGAGTGCGCTTCCGGCGGGTCAGGGGGCGAAAATGGGCTTTCTGAGAGCCGAGACTGAGGTGGCCCTGCTCCCTGCCTGGCGTGACTTGTACGAGGCTCAGCAGGAGCATTGTCAATGAACCTCTACACGATGGCCGCTGAGATGTTCCACGTTGGCGACAATCCTTGCCCTATCTCCTTCATCGATATCCTCGTCATTCTGGCCGGGGGCAATGAGATTTCCGATCTTGCCCCACCTAGATTCAGGCCCCTGTCCTTCGCTGTGTAGACCTTCATCCACCTATCTCCCGCCCGAATCATGAGGCTACGGACGTCGCCGCTCTGCCGCGTGACAAAGCGCCCCCAAAGGTGCTTTTCGACATAATGGCCCACCTGCTCCGTCAACCCGCCGGGCTTCAATTCAGCCCACCTGATGGATACTTGGATACCGTCCCTCCTGTGGAGAACGACATCGTTGTGACCAAAGACAAATCTCGTGTTGTGAGACAGGTTTATGCTTGCGAACACTGCACACGGCGAGGCCATCCGGCAGGCGATCATCACCTGGCCCAAGAGGAAGAGGAGGGCAGCTATCGCCAAGCGTCGAGAGGGCCCCAAGATCGCGAGAGCATCCGAGAAGATTCCCAGCGCAGAAAGATGTCGGCGTGTTTGAGTGGCAGCTCGATGAGGTCACGTGCGGCCTCGACTGCGGGGTTCTGTCCGAGGACATCGGAGTATCACAATTGCCGCAATGGGCAGCCGAATCTCCATCCCCTCACCAGTTCCTCAGACCCCGGAAAGCTTTAATGATATTGGGGCCGACTGCCTACTCAAATGTGCGCAAGGTACTCGCTCACAGCTGCGCACGTCTTCCGGATAGGACTGTGCCCCTGGGGGGCTGGCCACGATTCCGGTCATGAGCACAAACGCTTCAGCGCGGCAGAGCGCCGGGGAGGACTGTGTGTTGTCGCCTCGCCCGACGCTCGCAGAGGATCGCTGCGGGATTCACCAGGATGCCCTGATGTACTCGGCCATACTCGATCCCGGGCACCACGGGTGCTCGACGGCCTTAGCCCCGGAGACATCGGACTACAGAGCGGGTACCGATTCACCAGGGCTTTCAAGCTTGGTCTGTTTGCACCGGCCCCCCATTAGCTCGACGTAGTCCGCCAGAATCCTGGTGGTCTCATCCAGGATTATGTCCCCGGCAGGCGATTGGCCGGTTGCCATTTGGCCAAGTTCATTTGGCGTGGAGGAGGACCTCGCCTCTGGTGCGACGGCGGCGTCTTTTCGGGCTGCGATGGGCAGCGGTAGGCCCAGCGACGACGCATTCTTGAGCGTGATCTCGTATGTCACAGGCTGCGGAGAGGGATGTGTTCGATGTTCCCGTTCGCGCTCGGCGTGACGAGCCTTCAGTTGCGCCAATTCCTTCCGGCGCTCCGCTTCGTTCAACGAAACAGATTTCGCGACCAGGCTCTTCTTGAGTCGTGCGACTTCGTCTGCCAGATATGCGAAGTCCGCCTCCGCCCCGACCCGCCGAGCGGATCTTTCCCGAAGGATGCTGAGATATGACTGCACCCGATTCAATCGCTCGTGGGGCGCAGGGGCTACAGCGTCCCAAGGCAAGGGCTCCTTTAGCGCCGACTCGCTCAAATCATTGAGGTCACTGGGAGACGGTAGAATGATGTCGGACGCGACGCCGCGCAACTGTGTCGAAGCACCGTCCGGTCGATAGAACTTCTGAGTCGTGATCTTGAGGGCACCGGGGTCATAAGTATGCGTGAGGCCGTTGTGGTCCATGACGGGCGCCAGTGGCAAGACACTTTGTACAGTGCCCTTGCCGAAGGTCGAGGAATCACCTACAACCACGCCGCGCCCATAGTCCTGCAAGGCTCCGACCACTATCTCCGACGCTGAAGCGCTGAAACGGCTGGTCAGCAAGACCAAGGGCCCATCGTAAAGTACGGAGGAATCGGCGTCCGAGTCCACTTCGATCTCCCCATCGAAACCCCGCGTCTGCACGACCGGGCCTTGACGAATGAACAAACCGGTCAGAGTAATCGCTTCTTCCAGCGACCCACCGCCGTTGCCTCGCAGATCCAGAACTACCCCGCGCACGTGCTCCGCCTTCAACTTTTCTAGCAACTGCGCGACGTCCGCGGTCGCGCTGCGATGTCCACTTTCTTTGGCACCGCCCAAGTCGGCGTAGAATGCTGGCAACTCGATGACACCGAGTCGAAGCGTCGTCGCTGGACCCGTCAACATGTCCAGGATGTAGGCTTTGGCTCGCTGGTCTTCGAGATTGATCTCATCCCGCACGAGGGAGATGGTCTTGGAAAACAGTCCATCGGCTGCGCCCGCCGGAATGATGGTCAACGTCACCGTCGATCCTTTGGGGCCACGAATCAGCTCCACGGTGCGCGAAAGGGGCATGTTCGTGATGTCGACTGGCTCGCCGCTAGGTTGCGCCACGGCGACGACTCGGTCGCCCGGTTTCAATAGACCGCTTCGCGCCGCCGGTCCACCAGGCACCAGTTCGCGAATCTTGCAGTAGCCGTCATCTGTTGCCAACGACGCACCGATGCCGACAAATGAAAGATTCATGGCAATCGAAAGACTCTCCATCCCTGCATGCCCGAGATAGTCCGAGTGTGGGTCGTAGACGTGCGCGAGCGCGTTCAGATAGGACTCAAGCACCTCGTCGCTGCGCAGAGCCTCAATGGTCGCCAACTGTCGCGCCTGCCTACGTTGCAACGCACTCACGATTTGCTCTGGCCGCTTGTCCGTGAGCTTCTCCCGGAGGTAATCCGCTCGCACCTGCTGCCACCAGATCTCCTGAGCCGCCGTCAGATCGCGCGGCCATTGCGCGTGCTCGCGATCAACGGAGTAGACGTCGTGTCCTGTGAAATCAAATTGCGCCGTCTGCAGCATCTTGCTGACGTAGGCAACCCGCTGCCGCAGCCGTTGAAGATACCGAGCAAAGATCGCGCGGGCTGCGCTGGTGTCGCCCACGCTGCGGATGGCTTGCGCCAAAGTCGAGCGGAATACGGCAAATTCCTTCAAGTCGGACTCAAGAAAGAGTGACCGCGTTCCATCCAGGTCATCCAGATAGCGATCCAGGAGATTCCCCGCCAGTTTGCTGTCGAACGGATGATGTGCGAACTGCGATTGCTCCAAGAGGTTGGTTGTCAGCCGCGTGATATTTGCTTCGGTCGGGCCGGTGGTAGTGAGCGTGGAAGCTACCTGACCGCCAAGACCCATCGTGGCGATGGCCACGGCCACCGCCCCGAGGACGGCTGAGAGACGAGGAAGTCTTTTTGCTGGTTTCATTGAAGCTCCGGTGTAGTTTGTCTCCAGACTGCGGAGTCGGCCAGGTTTGAACTGCGCCGTCTCTGGTGCGTCAGCCGTTCGCGGAGCCCCGGGAGCCACCCGTGAAGGTGGCGATGGACGGGCACCTCACCCGTGTTGAGTTGCCGCTATTGATATAGCTCCGCGCTTGCGAGGGCCTGTTCAGACCCACCACTGTCGTGGTCTCCGCCGGCTACAAGCACCTTTCCAGTGGACAGCAACGTCGCCGTTTGGTTTTCCTTCGCCGTGGGCATACTGCCGGTCGCTGCGAATGTCCCAGCGCTTGGGTCGTACAACTCCGCACTCGCGAGAGAGTTGCCGTTGCCATCATCTCCGCCAGTTACGAGCACCTTCCCGTTGGACGTCAACGTCGCCGTGTGCAACGCCCTTACCGCAGTCATACTGCCGGTTGCTGTGAATGTCCCAGCGCTTGGGTCGTACAGCTCCGCGCTCGCGAAAGCATAGGTGTTGCCATCGTCTCCGCCGGCGATGAGCACCTTCCCACTGAGCAGCAACGTCGCCGTGTGCAACTCCCTGGCCCCGCTCATGCTGCCGGTTGCCGTGAAGGTTCCGGCGCTTGGGTCGTACAGCTCCGCGCTCGCGAGAGCATTACCGTTGCCATCGTCTCCACCAGCAACGAGCACCTTCCCGTTGGGCAGCGACGTCGCCGTGTGCAGCTCTCTGGCCACCGTCATACTGCCGGTTGCCGTGAAGGTCCCGGCGCTTGGGTCGTACAGCTCTGCGCTCGCGAGAGCATTGCCGTTGCCATCGTCTCCGCCGGCGATGAGCACCTTCCCACTGGGCAGCAACGTTGCCGTGTGCAACTCCCTGGCCACCGTCATACTGCCAGTCGCGGTGAAGGTCCCGGCGCTTGGGTCGTACAGCACCGCGCTCGCGAGAGCATTGCCGTTGCCATCGTCTCCGCCGGTAATGAGCACCTTTCCACTGGGCAGCAACGTTGCCGTGTGCAACTCCCTGGCCACCGTCATGTCGCCGATGGCAGCAAAGACTCCTTGCGACGTCGTTGTACCGGCCGTGCCGGTCGCGCCCCCGGCGATGCCGGTCGTTCCCCCGGAGCTGGTCGCGCCTCCGATGGCGCCGGTCGTTCCCCCGGCAGCGGCACCAGCCGCGCTGGCGCCTGCCCCAGCTGCGATGGAAAAGGTAGCGGCGTCGGGGATCTGGTAATTGAGCCCTGCGTCGGTGCCGAAGTATTGATCGCGTCGCTGCGAGGGTGAGCAGCCGCAAAGCACCGGAAGCGGAGCCAGAAACGCAAGCCCGAGAACGACCCACAAGCAAGGCAACACGGCCTCGCTTCGCTTGTGCCAAAATCTTGACAATATCTTTGCGGACATCGCGGCATCACCTGTCGAGCTTCAAGCCCTGAAAGAGTTTTCGCCTCTTGTTTTCCCGCCACTGCTTCTGCTTTTCCGCCTTCTGCCTCTGCTCAAATTCTGCTCTGAACTTGATCTCGTCCTCCCGTCTTTCCCTCCACTCATGACGCCTAATCAGATATCCCGCCGTTGCGGATGCCAGCGCGCCGCTAATCAGGGCAATGGTCCAACCCGCGACGCTCACGCGGGCGAGCCGCCCGAGTCGAAAGACCCCAGGCCGAAGGCCAGTGCACCCATCCCTGGGCCGCCCAAGGCCCAGGCCCGCGCGCCCAAGACGCCAGCAAGAGCCACGGGCAGCGCCAGCAGAAACCACCAGCGACGCCTTCTCGATTGAGGCAAATTGGTAGATTCTCGATCAGTCATGGTGTCCTCCTTGTGCGGGGCTCTCCCGCATCGCGTTCCCAGGAAATATGGCGCCTGGGTTGTGCTGGCGTATTGCGCGACAGTAAAGTTAGGTAAATCTACCGGAGCCTCGGCGGTGAATTTCCGGACACTTCGGGGCATGGCCAGACCTGCCCATGAGCACCGAGAACCCAACCCTGATGCCGAACCGAACTGTGATGGGGGGGTGATGGCTTGCTCAGCGCGACCGACCGGCAGACCACACGAATTCCGCTCGCACGCCCATCCAATCGCGCCATCTATCGGGTTCCCGCCACACGCCCTCAGCGAAGCCAGGCCGCGAGATCCCTTCCCGCGCTAACCATTAGTTCGGTTTTCGAAAGGTCAGGACCGCGCGTCCGCCCGGACAACCGAGATCGTCTTCTGGGGCCGTTTCCTCGGTCAGCGTCAGCTGATTCCCTTCGACCACGTAGGTCCCCGCGTGCAGCATGCCGGAGACATTCGTCGCGCCGCTGTTGGAAAGGCAGGTGGCAGGGGTCGAGGTCAACGCGCCGTACGTCCACGTCACGCTGCCCACTGCCGGATAGAAAAGAGTCATTGGGATGCTCATCGCGCATGTATCCCCACCCGGGTCAACAATCGTGGTGTCCCAGGAGCCCGAACTGCCTTGAACGGTCATGATCACACTGACGTTGATGCCAGTGACGGACACCGGCGTGCCATCGCAGGTCTCGCTGACCAGGTTCCACGAGCCGTCCATGGGATCGGAACCGCCAGAAGGGTCTCCACCGCCACCTCCGGTGCCGCCATTGCTACCGCTGCCGCCGCAGCCCAGCGCAACTGCGAAGACTCCAGTCGCTACGATAATTTCTAATCCTTTCACGTTGCTCTGGCACCTCAGCGCGGTCCCGCGTGCCACGGCGTAAACCCGCGCGTCGGCGCCGGGCTCACATCGATGTCAAGCCACCGGAGCATGATCGCGCGCGAGATGCGCACGTCCCCTGGCCGGCGCACCACCCGGCGAACAGCCTCGGAAGCCGAGTGGTCGCCCCCTACCTCGAGACCCACGACGACGAGGTACAGATCCTCAATGTCGTCGTCCTTCGCAAGATCGACGCGGTTGGCGGCGGCCAGCGCAGCGTCGCGCTTGCCATCGAGAGCGGCGAAGTACGCCTCGAGCACGGCCACCGAGTAGGGGAACCCGACTGCGCGGTACTCGTCGAGGGCGGCCTGCGCGTACTGCAGGAGAGCCTGCTTGACCGAGCCGGTGCGCGACTCGGCGAGCATCCGTGTGAGGTAGGCGCGGTGCCAGCGGTCCTTCTGGAGGGCGAGCGTGCTGCGACCCTGCGAGTCCCACGTGCCGCGCGCTGCGCAGAGGGTCGCCTGGTCATTCTCGGCCAGCGCCGCAGCGGGGTCGCCCTCAGCCTCACGGATCATCATCATCGCATTGTGCGACCAGAACTCGTCCGGAAGCTCAGGGTGCCTGGCCAATGTGGGGATCACTGCGAGGAACGAGGCAGCGGCGCGCTCGAAGTCGCCCGCATAGACGAAGCGCAGGGCGCGCACGTGCGCGACCAGGTATGCGAGGTGCGCGTCGTCTCCTGCGGCTGCATCTGCGCCAGCAATGTGTTTGTCGGCCGCGGCCACGTCGCCCGTAGCGACCGCCTTCCCGGCGGCGTCGAGCGCCTCCTGGAGGGCGGGCGGCAGATGCGCCGGCTCGGGCGGTAGCGGCGCGACGGGCGTGGCGGTGGCGCTCGTGACGGGTGCGGGCAACACGACGACGGGCGGGGATCCCAGGGACGGAGTCGCGGAGCATGTCGGCGCGGGCAGGGGCACGTCAGCGGCGATTGGAGCCGATGCACACGCGGCATGCAGCACGGCGATAGCCAGGACGGCGAGCCACCGGGACCATATCGACAGGGAGGCATCAACCATGGCGGTGAGATTCAGTTCGGGCATATGTCGTCCAGATCATTCTCTCCGAGAACTGGGTAGGCCAAGTGCTCCAATTCGGCGCGAGTGAGCCAGATTGTGCAAATGGCCTCTTCGTCGACTCCATGTCTTCCTCCATGATTGCTACCGGCTGTTTTTCAAACCCGTGTGCGCCTAAGATGCACACTGTGTGCTTCACGTGTATGGCGTCCAGGTAAAGCTATGTAAAGTTCCGAACCGTCAGCGGAGACGCCAGGCAGTCTCTCAGGAACGTCGGCCGACAAGTCAGCAAGGGGCGGCGCAACCCGCCGTCACAGCACGCAATGGCCGTCTGTCTGCGGATCGTGACCCTTGGGAATTCATATTTTGCAAATACGTGGCCGAGGCGGCAGAAGGTCCCGGATGCAGCCGGGCTCCCCTCGAATTCGTTCGTGGAATCTCCGCACAGGATCCTGTGCTGGTCCAGGATCCACAGGTCGCCGCGCTTGCTGATGGGCTCGGCCGGCGGCTCCGGTACATCGTCGGGATCGTAGTTGCCGCGCCTGACTGCACGTCGACTCGCTGCCTGTACGCGACGGCGGGTGTAGTCACCACGGGTGGCGTCGCGAGCGAATCGACGAAAGTTCCCAATATCTGCCGAGTTCCTGGTACAAACTGCTCCGCTCGCTCGCTGGTTTGAATTGTCGGTCGAGGAGGAACGGGATCTGCATGAGGTGATGGCTGGCATGCGAACGCTACGAAAGGTTGTGTTCTTGGGGAGCCTCCTGGGAGTCTTGGCAGCGTCGCGATCCCTGCTCGGGCGTGTCCCCGATCGGCTGGAAACGATGGAGTAGGAAGTGGCTATACGAGGACCTGGGGTTGTTCTGTGACTACAGGATCAAGTACACCACGACGAAAGTCGGGCCAGCATGAAACGTCGCATAACCTTTGGTGTGAAGTGGGCAGGCTCAACGGCGTTTCAGCGCAAAGGCTCCTCTCGCAAGGTGGGCAGTTGTCACTCTTCGATTCCGACCGCCGCATCGGTCGGCTCAACGCCGCGCTCGACCGCATCCACGACAAGTTCGGCTCGGCTGCGCTGACCACGGCTGACCTGCACGAGACCCTAACCAGAAAGCGGGAATAGATGACGACCCTTTTCTTTCCCGCGCTGTGCTGAGTTAGCTATGCCCGATTGAAATGCGGGCGGCCCTGCGATCCTGGGTCACGCATACCAGGGGGGGTAGGTGGGGATGGGTGGCGAGGGACGGACCACTTCTTCGCTCAAGCGAGCCCAAGCCATAACGTGTCCTCGCTGCAAAAGCCCGCTGCGTCTCATAGCCCTGATCAAGACCGACGACACCATCAAGAAAATCTTGGCCGCGATGGGCCTGCCCACAGAGGCGCCCAAACCATATCCCGCAAGACCTCCTCCCTCGGAATCTGGCGGTGAGGGCGGAGACTGGCTGAACTGACGGCGCGTCGACCAGGGCGGAATCGAGTAGACTGCTCCGCGTCATCGACACGGCCTCATCAGCACCCGGGAACGGCGGCAAAAGCTGCCCAGGCGCACCGCGCGAACGCCCTCCAGGTGGTGCAGGCGCGGGTCGGGAGGGTTCCCAGACGCTCAAAAAAACCGCTTCGTTTTGACTATGGACACGTCCGCCGTCGCGTCGGTTTTGGGACCGCAGTACAGAGCCATGATGATTTGCATGGCGACCAATCTCACCACTGTTTATGACTACGCTTGTGCGAAAGCAAACTCCCCTTTGAACAAGTGGTCGCCCGGCCCCTACTCAACGTGTGAGCCGCTCATTTGTGATTGGACCTGCAACGACTCCACACACGGGAATATCGATCCCTGGGTGAGCATGCGGTGTTGCTTCGGAGCTCCCTGATGAGGGACGTCCGGAGGCAATGTTTTCGGGCGTCCAAGGCTGAGTGCCCGGCAGGTTCGATCTCATGGTTGGGCAACGACCTCATCCATGCGATCTGCCGGCGGGCAACGAGAAGTGCTTCTCATGCGCTAAAAAAACTCGTCGAGCCACGGGCCGCCCAGGCGGCGTAATGCCGCCGCCGTTTAACCATTGCCCAAGTCCATGATAGCGAGCACAATGATGGCTATGTCAACGAATGTCCTGGACGCCATCATCCAGCTCCGACGGGCCGTGGCCCGTGCGGCTGCGGTGACCTTCACTGGGGCTATCAGTGGTCGGCAGGCCGCCATCCTGCGTGAAATTGGAGCCTGCGGACCTGTCTCGCAGGTAGCCTTGGCCCGAGCCACGGCGAGCGACCCGTCGGCGCTGGTCCGCGTCCTCGACGATTTCGAGAAACGCGAGCTGGTCGAGCGAAGACGAAGCGATTCGGATCGAAGAGAGATGATGGTGTCGCTGACCGCCCTGGGCCGCAAGGCACTCGGACCGCTGGATGTTGCGCACAAGCGATTGGCGGACGCGACGGCCGGTCCGCTCACCGCCGACGAAAGACGCGTCTTCGCGGCCCTGGCCGAGAAGATCCGAAGCTCGCTCAGCGCACTGGTGGAAGACGGCGTCTCCTTGGCGAAGGGCACCCATGGGCAGCGCTGAGCCAGCCGTCGAAGAGCCTGTTCCAAGTTCCGCCGCGGATCCCTCTGGAAGACTCTATTTTCTCCAGCGCTCGATCCTGCGGCACTCGCGCCTGCGCCGCGTGCTGGCCGCGCTCGCGGCCGCGCTGGCTGGGCTGCTCGGCCTATGGTGGTTTCACTTTCGGCCGTTTGTGTCGACCGACGACGCGCGCGTCGCCGCGCCTCTCATCGTCATCGCGCCCCAGGGTTCGGGTGGCCGCGTGGATCGAGTCCTCGTGCGCGAGGGGCAAACGGTGAAGGCCGGCGAGACGCTGGTCGCCCTCGACGCCGTGGCGGAACGCGCCCAGGTCGACAAAGCCCGTGCGCTGGTCGCGCTCGCGGACGCTCGCATCGGCGAAGCCGAGGCACAACTTCGCATCGAGCGCCGCGTGTCGGAGGTTTCCGAGCGACGAGCGCGCGCCAACGTGCATTCGGCACAAGCTTCCAAGGAACGCACCACACGCGGCGCGCGCACCGAGGAGATCGACAAGGCACGAGCCGACGCCGCGGCGGCCGAGACGCTTGCTGCGCAAGCGCGTCGCGATCTCGACCGCGCGGAAGGCTTGGCGCGCGAGAGCGCCATCGCCAAGGCAAGCCTCGAAACCGCGCGAACCGGCGAAGCTTCCGCGCGCGCAGCGCTCGCATCCAAGACCGCCGTGCTTGCTTTGCTGGAACACGGCAATCGCCCCGAGGACATTTCGATTGCGGAAAGCGGCGTGCTAGCCGCAAAGGCCAGCCTGCTCGATGCCGACGCCGGCGCTGATCGCGTGGCGTTCCGCGCGCGCCAAGTCGAGGAAGCGCGGGCGCAGGCCACGCAAGCGCGCGCCGATCTCGATCTGGCCGAGGTCGCGCTCGAACGCATGACCCTGAAAAGCAGCGTCGACGGTGTGGTCGTGCGCGTGACGGTCGATCCAGGCGACTACCTTTCGCCCGCGCAGGGAGCAGTCACCGTCGTGGATCTTGCACACGCGTGGATCGCCGCCAACGTCGAGGAAACGGCCTCGGGACTGCTTCGGCTGGGACAGACCGCGGAGGTGTCGATCGACGAGGGTGGAGAGCTCTCCGGCCGGGTAGACGTGATCACCCAGTCGGCGGCTTCGTCCTTCGCCTTGATTCCGGCCGACAACGCCGCGGGCAACTACACCAAAGTCGTTCAGCGCATTCCCATCCGCATCGCCATCGACCCGAGCCCTCGGATCCACACCCTGCGCGCGGGCCAATCCGTCGAGGTCAGGATCCGAGTTCGATGAGTCGAGTGGCAGCGGCGACCGGCGCGTCGGCCAACGACGGGTATCGCTGGCGCGTCCTCGGCGTGGTCATGGTGGGTACGTTCATGTCGGCGCTCGATTCGAGCATCGTCAACGTGTCGCTGCCGAACATGATGGCGAGTTTCGGCGCCAGCGTGGACGATATCGAGTGGGTGGTGACGGGATACATGCTCGGCTTCTCGACCTTCATGCCCCTCACCGCCTGGTTGCGCGACCGCATAGGATACCGGGTGCTCTACATCGCCAGCCTCGCCGTGTTCATCGGCGGCTCCGCCCTTTGCGGTGTCGCCCCCAACTTGCCGACGCTGGTCCTCGCGCGCGTGCTTCAGGCGTTCGGCGGCGGCGCCATCACGCCCACCGGGCTGGCCATGATTGCCGAGGTCTTCCCGCCCAAGGAGCGCGGGCGCGCGCTTGGACTGTGGGGCGTGGGTGTCGTCGTCGGCCCCGCGTTCGGCCCCACCCTGGGCGGGTATCTCACCGAAACCCTTGGCTGGCGGAGCATCTTCAACATCAACCTTCCCATCGGCGTGGTCGGGCTGCTGGCCGCGACCCGCGTGCTTCGCGCCGACAAGCCGCACGCCCAGACGCACCGAGGGTTCGACCTTCCGGGCTTCCTGCTCCTCACCACGTTTCTCGTTGCCGCGTTGCTGGGGCTGTCCAATGGCAATCGCGAAGGCTGGGGTTCTAGCTACGTCATCACCTGCGCCATCTTGAGCAGCGTCGCATTTGTGCTCTTTCTCACCGTCGAGAGCGTCGTGTCCGAACGCATTCTCGACCTCGGGCTATTCCGAAAACCCCAATTCACCGTCGCCATGGTGGTGACATCCGCGCGCTCGGTCGCACTGTACGGCGGCATCTTTCTCTTGCCACTGTTCTTGCAGGATCTGATGGGCCGCACCGAGATCGACACGGGGCTGTTGCTGCTTCCAGGCGCCCTGGTCATGGGACTGGTCATGCTGGTCTCGGGCCGGATTGCGGACAGATTCGGCACACGCGCTTCCACGATTGTGGGTCTCGCGCTCATCGCCTGGTTCATGTGGACATACCGCAGACTCGACACGACCACGAGTACGTGGGCCGTGCTTTACCCGACCCTGATCCGAGGGGTCGGACTGGGACTGCTGGTTACGCCCGTCATGACCGCGGCCATCAACGCCGTGCCGACGGCCAAAGCCGGCATGGCCTCCTCGATGTTGAGTTTGATCCAGCAAATTTCAGGTTCGCTTGGCATCGCCGTTCTTGCCTGCGTGCTCGGCCGCAGAGCGACCTTCCACCTCGCGGTGGTGGGTCAAGGTCTCGCTGGCACGAGACCGGCGCTCTTGGACGCCACGCGCGCTCTTGTTCTGCGCGCTGTCGAGCTGGGCTCGCCTCCCTCGCTGGCGAGATTGCTGGCCGGCTCTCTCGTCGCGCGCAAGATCGCCGGGGCGGCATCCGTTCTGGCCTTCAATGATGCCTTTCTCGTCGGCGCTGGAATTGTGGGCGCGGGGGCGATCCCGGCGCTCTTTCTCGCCTCCAAGTCGAAGGCACGCGAACGTGGCGTACCCGCGCCCGCCGAGCTGGTGGAGTGACGACAACATGAAACAAGGGAGATCGGATGAAGACCTTCAACGGAGTGGATATTTACGAAAACCTCAAGGAGATAGTCGAGCCGTCCCGCAGTTGTCTCGTGGTCTGGGACGTGCAACAGGGATTGGTCAACAGCATCTTCAATAGGGAGGCTTTTCTGGCTTCATTGAAAACCCTTGTGGAGGGCCTGCGCGGCCGGATGCCCATCGTGTACACACTCATTACACCCTTGCCCCAAGCGTACCAGTCGGGTTGGAGCCTGCTTTCCATGATGCGCAGGTTTCGCATCGACGATCCCGCGGAACTTCCAGTCTTCATGGCAAAAGGCTCGCCCGAACGCGAGATTCCAGCAACCGTGAAGCCCCAGCCCGGCGATCTCCAGATCGAAAAAGCCACGGCGAATATCTTCCTGGGCACCAATTTCGAGCTCATGATGAAGAACTGCGGCGTGAAGAGCCTGATTTTCACCGGCATCGCCACCGAGATGGGCGTTGAACTTTCCGCCCGCGATGCGGCCGCGCGGGGCTTCTATCCAGTCATTGCCACGGACTGCGTTTCCTCGATGAACAAGGATAGCCACGACCGATCCCTGGCCAACCTGGCGCGACTGACGACCTTGGCCAGTTCCCAGGAAATTCTCGCTTGCTACTAGACACTCGTATTATTTTTCTCTCGCCCGTTTCGTCGTCGGGGCCTTCTCGCCCACGATAAGGGCCAAAACCATGTCCATTCCTGCCACAACAACCGCCATCGAAGTCCAGCGGCTGGTTCGCCGTTTTGGCGAGCTGGCCGCGGTCGATGACGTTTCATTCAGGGTTCCCTCGGGTCAGATCTTTGGACTTCTGGGACCCAACGGCGCTGGCAAGTCGACGACCATCAAGATCCTGTGCACCCTGCTGCGTCCGTCCCAAGGCACGGCGCAGGTCGCCGGGCACGACGTGGTCGCGGCGCCGGCGGCGGTTCGCCGTTCCCTCGGTCTCATCTTTCAGGATCCCGCCGTGGATGACCGGCTCACCGCGCGCGAGAATTTGAAGATCCATTGCATGATTTATGGTGTGCCACGCAGTGAGCGCCGCGCGCGCATTGATGATGCGCTGTTGTGGATCGGTCTGACCGGCGAGGCCGACCAACGCGTGCGAACGTTCTCGGGCGGCATGCGCCGTCGACTGGAAGTCGCACGAGCGCTCTTGCACCGGCCACGCGTGCTTTTCCTCGACGAGCCGACCTCCGGACTCGATCCGCAAACCCGGCGCGCGATGTGGGATCGCCTGCACGAACTGCGGCAGCGCGAGCACGTGACCATCTTTCTGACCACCCACTACATGGAAGAGGCTGAAAACTGCGACCGTCTGGCCATCATCGACCACGGAAAGTTGGTCGCCGAGGGATCGCCCGAGGAACTCAAGCGCCAGGCCGGCGAAGAACGGGTGACGCTCACCACGGCGGACGACGCCAGAGCAACGCAAGAATTGCACACCCGTTTTGGCGTAGAGCCGCAGACCACCGAGCGCGGTCTCGAGTTCGCGGTATCGAATGGCGAGGAGTTCCTGGCGCGGCTCGGCCACTTCCCCGTCGAGCTGCGCCGGTTGAGTTTGCAAAAGCCCACGCTGGAGGACGCATTCATCGCGCTCACGGGCCACTCGATTCGTCCCGACGAGGCGTCGAGCCGCGACGTGCTCCGCCGCATGGTGCGCATGCGGAGACGATCATGAACGAACTCGAGGCCATGTGGGCGCTCACCTGGCGCGATCTCGTGCGATTTCTTCGCGATCGCAGCCAGGTCATGGGAGCGCTCGCTCGCCCGCTCCTCTGGCTGGTCTTCATGGGCAAGGGGCTGAGTGCTTCGGTTCACCTCAGCGGCGGCGTTGGCTATCAACACTTCGTCTTCGCCGGTGCCATCGCCATGGCCGTGCTTTTCGGCGGCATGTTCCAGGGCGTGACCATCATCTGGGATCGCGAATTCGGCTTTCTCAAGGAGGTTTTGGTCGCGCCCATCTCGCGCATCACCATCGTTCTCGGAAAGACGCTTTCTGGGACCGCGGTCACCATTGTGCAGGGATGCCTGACGCTTGTCTTTGCGCCTCTCGTCGGGTTGCACCTCACCTTGGGTGCTGGCTTTGCTCTTGTCGGCGTCATCGCCGTCCTGTCGCTCGGCATGTCGGCCATGGGCGTCGTGCTCGCGACACGCATGCAAACTTTCGAGGGCTTTGGCGTTATCTCCAACTTCGTTATCATGCCGCTCTACTTTCTGTCAGGCGGCGTCTTCCCCGTTGAACATCTGCCGGGGTGGATGGCTGTTCTCGTGCGCCTGAACCCAGTGACCTATGGCGTGGATCTCATGCGCCACTCGCTCGCCCAGCCCAGCGTTTTTGGCGTGGGTTTGGATCTCTTTGTGCTCCTCGCGTTTGCGGCGGCAATGGTCACGCTTGCCCTGATCTGGTTTCGCCGCGAGTAGGTGTTGGTTGCCGCACCGGCTCGCCCATGAGCAGGAGAACTTACACATCGTCGCAATATTGCTTGATATTCCTCATAGGCGGGATACGAACTTCGCCCGCCTTCACCTCGCACAACCCGTCGATCTACCCAAGCTCTTCGCCAAGACCGACGTCACGGGTGATGTCGACGATGTGGGTGGCGACGTGGGCAGCGAGTTAAAGAAGATGGTGCGCATCATCGGTCACCGGAGAAGAGCAAGACCATTTCCACGCCGGCACAGATCTGATGATGGACAGCCAGCCAGTTAGCTACCGCTCCGCGAATTGATGACGGTCCCACCAACCTGGGTCACGCATGCCAGGGGGGAGGTAGATGAGCGCCAGCGCGACCAGACGTATCTACCACTTGTTTACTCGTCGTCGTGGGAGGTAGCTTGGCATCCGGCATTGCGATGACAAGCCCGCTGTTCTCACCTTTTCGTATCGGCAAGCTGGATCTGCAAAATCGCCTCGTCTGCCTACCGCTCTACCTGGCCTATCCAGACACTGACCACCAGGTGAACGATCTCGTGCTCGACTACTACGCCGAGATGGCGGCCTCCGGTGTGGGCATGGTGGTGGTGGAAAATGCCACGGTAGCGCCCCGTGGTCTCTGCAATCCGCGCACGCTGCTGACCTCGGATGACCACGCAGACGATCGGTTCGTTCCCGGGTTGGCGCGTCTTGCTTCCACAATCAAACAACGCGGGCCCAAGGCCGTGCTCCAGATTCATCACGCTGGGCGCTACGCCAAACGTCCCGATCGCATTGCCCCGTCTGCGGTCCGAACCTGGGGCGTCATGCCCAAGGCCATGGACCAATCTGACATTGAGAACACAATCGCTGCGTTCGTCACTGGTGCATGCTACGCGCAACGCGCTGGATTCGACGCGGTGGAATTGCACGGCGGAACTGGATATTTACTGTCGCAATTCCTCTCACCGCGAACCAATCTGCGCCAGGATGAGTACGGTGGTGATGCCGACCGGCGCATGCGCTTTCCGCTTGAGGTCGTGGCCGCAGTCCGGAAGGCCCTTGGCGACGACTACCCCTTGGGCTATCGATTCCTCGCCGACGAGTACGTCCCGGGCGGCTTGACCCTGGCAGACACCGTGCCATTCGCCAAGCAGCTCGCCCGGATCGGGATCGCATATCTCTCGGTCATGGCCGGGTGCTACGACTCCTTTGCGCTGCCGGGCTATCTCGCTGATGATCGCCGCGAGGCGTTCATGGTGCCGTTTGCGCACGCGATCAAGCAGGCGGTACCTGCGACCCCGGTAATAGCCGCCGGCCGCATACAGAACCCGGCAACCGCCGAGGCCATACTTCGCGATGGCAAGGCAGACCTAGTCGGATTGGCGCGGGTCCTCTTCGCAGATCCCTTGTGGCCGCGCAAGGCACGCGGCGAGATCGCGGAGCCAATCAACCCCTGTCAGCCATCCTGCACCCTGTGCACTCGACGTAGCATTGAACAGAAGCCAGCGTACTGCGCCTGCTGGCCCGAGAAGCGGCGCAAGCAGTTTATCGAGCGCGTGGGCGGCTGAGGCCACACGAGGGTCATCTGCATCGCCAGCTCTTCTCAAGTACGGATCGCCCTGCATCGCCCTCACGTATTGTTTGGGAATCTTCCCGTCGACCTACCGGTTGCATCAAGCAACCCGAACCCCGACCTCATGGAAGGGCTCGCTCGCCGCCGCTGCCCTGCTGCTGGCTGCCATGGCGGTTTCCAGTGTCTTGGAATAGCCCGGTAGACTGAGTTAGCTATGCCCGTTTGAAATGCGGGCGGCCCTGCGATCCTGGGTCACGCATGCCAGGGGGGGGTAGGTAGCCCCTGTGCCCCCTGCCCTCCTTGGACCAGATGTAGTGCTCCCACCGAGGCCGTCATGATGCGTCTTCGCATGCCCCAAGTGGAGCCTTCGCTGACGGCCAGTATCGCCCCTCGACGAGACGGCCAACACGCTGGAGCCGTAAGCGTGGTCCCGCTACCCGGTTCAATCCCTGAAGTCGCTACCGAACTGCTCGCCACGAGCTTTGAGTTAGTGGATTCTGTTGCCACCAGGTTGCCACGGACACCTCCAGTACACGGTTCTCGACGGAACTCGGCGGAAGAGCACAGGGACCGGAACTCGGCGTAACCACTGCAAGTCGGCGTCGCGCCTGAAGTTTTTTCTTCGGTTCCGCCGAGTTCAATCCCTGTCCCGCCTACATCTAACTATCTGATTCGATTTGGAGTCCAGGCGCATCAACGGGTACTTGCGCCATGGTGTTGCCACGGACGAGGCCAGCGCGAACGCCGAGCATGACCGGTATTCGCTGGTCAGGATCGTGGACTCCCGTCCCGGCGAGAACGATGGGCGGGGGTCTACAGCGCGGCTGGCTCAAGTGCTAGAGTTCGCCCGCTCCAATTGGGCAGCGCGGCCCAAGACAACTTCGAACCCAAGAGGAAACGGGCCATGAAACGCTCCAAATTGAAAATCGTGCAGTTGCATCGCCCGTCTCCGTCGCGGGTTGCAGCGCTCCAGCCTGCCCAACCTTTGGTCGCGAGACTCGATGGTGAGCAGGTGGTCTTGGAAGGGAGACGCGAGATTGTCCTCAAGTGTGGTCACGCGAGTATCACTTTGCGACGAGATGGCAAGATCCTTGTGCGCGGCATCTATGTCGAAACGTACGCCAAGGGCGTCAATCGCATCAAGGGCGGCTCCGTGAAAGTCAACTGACCCTATGTATAGATCACGAGCCGTCCGGTGGGACATTTGCGAGGAGCATCTCGATGAGGCGGCATTCCTGTGGGACAGATGGGAACGGGCGCTGAATGCGCCAAACTATGCGATAGGCGAGGTCGCGATTGGTCCCGAGGAGCGGTTGCTGGCGCACCTCGACGGGCTGGTGCTGGGCGGCCAGCCCGTGGCCGACAAGTTGTTGCTTCCGGCCCTTGGCGACGACGACACGGGCAAGGTGACGGCGGCGACATGGGCGCTGCTGCAAGCAGAAGACGCTGATCACCTGGACGCGATTGTCGAGGCCCTCGCGAAAGCTGGTGACAAGATTCGCACGGCGCTGGGACGTGCGCTCGGACTTTGCCACCGGGGCGATCTTCACGCACGGCTCCTCCCTCTGCTAGGCAAGAGTTCGCCTGCGATACAGGCAACCATTCTGCGCGCGCTTGCAGGTCGGCCGCTACCACCGGGCATGCCGGACCTGCCGCTCTGGGCATTTCTTTCTTCAAGCGATCGGGAATTGCAGATGGCCGCCCTCAACGTTGTACGCCGCGGACGCAGACCCGGGCTGCTGGCGCAGGTCGAGGCCCTGCTCGGTTCCCAAGACGCCGCGGTTCGCGACACGGCGATTGAAACCGGACTGGTCCTGGGCCTGCCCGCGGTGTGGCCGGTTTGCCGGCGAGTGGCGGCCGCTCGCGGTCCTTCGTGCCGTTTGCCGCTCGCATTGTTGGCCCTCGGCGGCGCGCCGGCCGATCTGCAATTGGTAACGGCTGCCCTGGGCGTCACCGAACTTGTGTCCGACGCACTTTGGGCGTTGGGATTCTCGGGGCAGATCCAGGCCGCACAAGCCGCACTCGCGCTGGTTGGAGACGAAGAGCACGGCGCCGTGGCAGCGGAGTCCTTGGGGATGATCGCCGGGCTTCGAATCGAAGGTCCTTTGGCCAAGTCGCCCACGACCGACAACGCTCCACCGAGTGCGACGGAAGACGATGCAACGCCGCCCGAGCCGAAGCCCGAGGACGACCTTCCGCTCCCGAACGCCGAGCGGGTGCAAACCTGGTGGGCGAAGGCGCGCGCGCAGTTCCAACCTGGTGTCCGCTACCTGTTCGGGCGTCCGGTCACCGCCGATACATACGCGCCTGCTCTCGCGGCCGCGCCAACTTGGCGACGGCGGCTTCTTTGTCTTGAAAGCGCGGTGCGAAGTCCAGTGGATGTGGACACCAGCGCCTGGACGGCCCAGCAGGCGGCGCAGCAGATCCCACCGCTGCGATTCGATCAGACCTTGGTGACGCTCACGCGCCCCAGCGGGGGAGCAACCTGACATGTTCGAGATCATCAATCGGACGCCTTTCGTTGTCTCGCTGATCCCAGGCCTCGGCAAGGACGATGTCGCGCACATGACCGTGCTTGCCAAGGGGACGTTCAACATCCCGATCCCGCCTGGGCCGCCCCGCATTGCCGAACAGCAGATCCCATTTTGGCCGGGCGACGAATGGAATGGTCCAGAGCCTGCAACCAGCAGCGTTCGTTTCGAATCTGACGCGTGTCCCACCAAGCCTGGCACCGACGTCGTGCTGGTGGGCCACGCCTACGCGGGCGCCCGCCGCCAGGCGACCGTCGACGTCGGGCTAAGGGTGGGAAAGCTGCAAAAGGTAGTTCGCGTGACCGGGGATCGCATCTGGGCGAGAGCCGCCCTCACTTGGGTGATGTCTTCGCCGCCGGTCGCTTTCGAGCGGCTGCCGCTGGTGTACGAGCGCGCCTTTGGTGGCGTGGACCGCAGCGATCCGGCCCAACCTGCCGGCGATGACCGCAACCCGGTCGGGACCGGTTTCGCCGCCACAGCTCGCAAGGAACGACTCGAAGGGTTGCGACTCCCGAACCTGGAGGACCCGCGCCACCCCATCAAGACGTGGAAAGATCGCCCTCCGGTGGCTGGATTTGGGGTCATCGGCCGCGGCTGGCTTCCGCGCCGACGCTTCGGCGGCACCTACGACCAACGCTGGACCGAGCAGCGAAGCCCGCTGCTTCCCGAAGACTTCGACCCACGCTTCTTCAATGGCGCCCCTGCCGACCAAGTGGCGGTTCCCCACCTGCGTGGCGGCGAGCCGGTGTCTCTGTCCAACTGCAGTCCCGACGGCGTGCTGTCCTTCGAGCTACCGCGGATCGTGCTCTCGATCACCATCGATTGGGCCGCAGGCCCACAGGCCCAGGAAATGCCGCCCGTTCTGGACACTGTGATCCTCGATCCCGACGAACGTCGCATCGTGATGAGCTGGCGAAGTACATTCCCTGGCGGCCGTCGTTTGCGCCAGGTCCAGCGGGTGGTGGTGCGCATGGTGAGGAGCGCATGATGGCGACGAATGCGACACCGATACTGGCCATCACCGGCGTGGGGGCAATAAGCCCAGTTGGCCGCAGCGCCATCGAGACCTGCGCCTCGGTGCGTGCCGATATCTGCCGCTTCTGTGAATGGCCGTGGTACGTTCCATTGACCAACGACCCCGAGTGGGAAAAGGGCGAGCCCCTCGTCGCAAGTTTCGTGCCCGACGTGACAGCGCGGGCACCCGGGCCTGACCGGCTGGTCGAGCTCGCCACCTTGGCCTTGCGTGATCTGGTCAGCCGCGCGCCCTTGCGACGGGCGGGTCTCGCGCAAGCCGCGCTCTTCTTGGCGTTGCCCGAGCCGGATGCCGCATCCCGAAGCTGGGCGCTCGGTCCCGATTGGGGCCGCCGGATCTGTGCGCACGCCGGTCTGCCGGCGATTCCGGTCGCTAGTGCCCGCTGCGAAGGCAGCCCAGGATCGCTCGCGATTCTGAGCGATGTCCAGCTCCACCTCGGCCGGCAGCCCACGACCCTGGCCATTGTCGTCTTCGTGGACAGCTACATTGATGAGGGCCGCCTGGCTGCGCTGGACAACGACGCGCGCCTAAAAAGCGCGCGCACCACCGATGGCATCGTCCCGGGCGAGGCCGGCGTGGCGATTCTGGTGGAGTCGCCCGGCACCGCGGATCAGCGTGGGGCGGACCCGCTCGGCCTGATCGGTCCGGTTGGTCTTGGTCAAGAGCCCCAGATCCGCTCGTCGGACAAGGAAAGCAGCGGCCGCGGCCTGAGCGAGGCGTTGCGGGCCGCCCTGGCCAATGCCTCGCCCAAAGCGTCGCGTTGGTGCCTGTGCGATCTCAATGGCCAGAGCTACCGGGCTGCTGAGTGGGGCGTGGTTCTGGCGCGACTGGCGGCCCAGCTTTCCACTGTGAACCGTCTGTCACATCCTGCAGACTGCCTGGGCGACATTGGCGCGGCAACCGGTGGTATTCTAATTGCCCAGGCCCTGGCCGGCTTCGCCCGCGGGTACGCCCGGGCCGACGAGGCAATCCTATGGGCGTCGTCATCCGAACACGGCCTGCGCGCCGCTGTCCGCATCACACCGGGAAAGAATGGAGACAAGCAATGGCGAGCAAAGTGAACGTTAACAATCTCACTGTGGTCCACGCCACCAGCAGCGGCGTGGCGCCCTCGTTCCCCGATGTGTGCCTCACGCCTTCGCCAGGCGGGCCCATCCCCATCCCCTATCCCAACATTGCGCAGTCATCAGACACCGCCATGGGCAGCAAGACGGTCACCATCGAAGGCAATCCCGTCATGCTGGAAGGGTCGAACTTCGCCACCAGCACCGGGGACGAAGCGGGCAGCGCAGGAGGCGTGGCCTCGGCCACCACCAAAGGCAAGGCCGAGTTCGTCAACTTCTCCTTCGACGTGAAGATCGAAGGCAAGTGCGTGCCACGGCTGGGCGACCTGATGATTCACAACAAACTATCTGCTCCCAACACTCCGCCCTTTCCCGAGGTGCAACCGCCTTGCCCGATGGTGCCGTCGCTGATCCCCGAGGACAAGAAGGAGCAAGACAACGAGATCGTGAAGGTGGAACTACAGAACCGCTGACGTCGGAGCGCGAACATGGCCAAGCTCAAGCAATATGTGAACCTGCACAAAGTACCCCTTTTTGTCGAGCGCGAGATCGGTTCACTCGACCGTCTTGGCCCGGTGCCCTTCAAGGCCAAGTTCAAGAAGGAGGATCCCCTGGTGGTGAACTTCCGAACCGTGCTGGTTTCCGAGGTGTCGTCCTACACTGCGTCCGAGAAGAGGCGCAACCCGTCCTACGAGTTGCAACAACCGATCACCCTTCAGGTCAGCGAAGGCGTGGAGATGGAGGCAGATACTGCCGCCCTGCTGCCGCCGTCGGGCGGCGCCGTCTACAAAATCGAAGCCCGCGCTGGTACAAAGACCGTGGCTTCCTCCGACGAGATCGAGACCTGGCGGCGGCTCTTCTTCCAGATTTTTCGCATGAAGGACGCAAGCGATCCGAAGAAAGACGTCAAGGTTCCGAACCTGAAGCCCACCATTGACTACTACAAGACTTTGTTCGTCGAGCTGCTCGAGGTGCCGGAAGGAGTCCAGACGGAGATCCCGTATGTTGAGAACGCGCTGACGAATGACCTGCTGCGGATCGTTAGACCCAAATACAAGGTCAGGGACCGCGAGCCATGGGTTCTGGCCCTGGTGTTCTCAAATGCGTTGCCCGGGTGGTCCGAGATCGAGATCGGCGTGGACGTCTCAGGAAACGTGGAGTTGCCCAGCCGCTGGTCAGGCAACGCGGAGCTCGTGTTCGAGCTACCCAAGGGCAAATACCTCTGGTGGGGTATGGACCCGAAGGATGACGCCGCGGATGGCGGCAAGGGCAGCTGGTTGCGCGATGATGGCAGGATCACCGTCGACAGCAGGGACATCGTGATACCCAAGAGCGAGATCATGATGGACACTTCGCAGAGCTACCGCGCGGGCAAGGGCTTCAACCGTCTCAAAATCACTCTGCCCGAGGCGGCACGCAACAAGAACCGCTTCTTCGACAAGGACGCCAAGCTGACACTCACCCTATGGGTGTTGGACGGTTTTTCGGGGGGCTTCGCCCTGCTCAAGAAAAACCTGCTCACCGTGTGTCGCACTGGGTGGTGGCACAACAAGGAGGACTCGGAGGAAGAGAAGCTTCAGACGTTGAACCACGAGCTTGGGCACAAGCTGGGTATGGTCCCCAAGGGCGGTAAACGTTTTGGCGATCCGCACGAGCTGGACGCACCGGACAAGTTGTACGGTGACTTTGATCTGGTCTACGCCGGAAAAAGCCCGACGCAGGCGCTGAAGGATGAGCTTAAAAAGAGCAACAATGCCAAAGGCCACACTGGCGCTCACTGCGAGCGCGGTGCAATAGCAAAGAAGACGGGCGATACGTGGAAATGGAGTGGCAAACCCGAGTGCACGATGTTTGGTGCCAATGCGACCGCGGATGCTTCCGCACCCCAGAAGTTCTGCTCGGTATGCGCAAACCTGGTGGTCAGGCAGAACCTGGATCCGGGCGACTCCGATGGGGTGCTCTTGTTCAAGAGCCTGCTCGATCCCTGATGATTGGCAACGGTCGGACATCTTGTAATTTGTCTAGATCACGCCGGTGGGCGTGTGCCCTCGCGTTGATACTTTCCGCATGCAGCACGACCACCGGATCGCAACCGCGCAAGGAGCGTGAAAATATGAGCGAATTCAAATTTGAGATCGATCGTGATGGCAGTTTTGAGCCCGACGAGGCATGGCTCCGGCACGACAACCCCCGGATTTCCACCCGAGGCAAACCGAAAATCATCTCAGGCGTGGGCATTGCCATCAATGCACCTCGGGAGGTGCAGTTTTCCGAAGGGCCACGCCTATCGCCGCAGGACACTCAGTTCATCGTGTGTGTGGCATCGCGGTTTGTGTACGACATGCTGGGCTACGGTTCGAGCTTCATGGACCACTTGACACTGGTTGTGGTCGATGCTCGAAACCACCAGGAGTACTCCGCATCCGCGCTCGTGGCCGAGGACAGCAACCTGCGCGAGAATTTCCGGCCGCTCCCGAGCGACATGCCGCAGCCCAAAACCGACCACACCAACACCACCATCGGCGAGTTTCTGCGCGCCAACCTGGCCAAGATGATCGATCTGCCTGCGGTCGAGACCGAGTACATCATCTACGCCAGCCTCGGACCCTACCGTTCGAACACCCTGACCGTGAAGCTTGTGCGCCGAAAGCCCAGCCCCTGAACATGAACGACAGTGACCTCGTTCCCGCGACCTGTACGCGCTTGTCCTGGCCCAGCCGCTCGGCGGGGACTCTGGCATTGCTGCTTCTCGCATGCGGCACCACTGCCGGATCCCAACCACGCAAGGAGCACGACAACATGGAGGAGTTCAAGTTCGAGATCGACCGCGACGGAAGCTTCGAGCCAGACGAAGATTGGCTGCTGTTCAACAACCCGCGACTGGACACGCGCGGCACACCCGAGATCATTTCCGGTGTGGGAATTGCCATCAACGCGTTTCGGGAGGTACAATTTTCCGAAGGGCCGCGCCTTTCACCCAAAGATGCACAGTTCATCGTGTGCGTGGCCACGCGGTTCGTGTACGACATGCTGGGCTACGGATCAAGGTTCATGGACCACTTGACGCTCGTGGCGGTCGACGCCCGGACGCACCAAGAGTACGCGGCGTCCGCATTGCGCGCCGACAACAGCAACATACGCGACAACCTCGAGCCGTTCCCCCGCGACATGGCTGAGCCCGAGACTGATCACACCAACACCACCATCGGCGAATTCCTGCGCACGAATCTGGCCAAGATGATCGATCTACCCGCGGTCGAGACCGAATACAACATCTACGCCAGCCTCGGTTCCTACCGTTCCAACACCCTGACCGTGAAGCTGGTGCGCCGAAAGCCCAGCCCCTGAACATGAGTGACAACGACCTTTCACCCACGCGTGACACGCCGGCCATTGCGGCGGATTTCGTGGGCGTGAAGGTGGCGCTGTCGCCAGCGTCCGCTGTCCGCGGACCCCTGGCACTGGTCGGGGTCTTTCAGCTTTCGCCAGCGCAGGCCGACGCCATCGACCAGTATCCACACCGGGCCCTGGTGGTCGCGCTCGCCTCGACCGCTGGAACCATGGTGGCCACGCCCTTGCGCCAGCGCGTGTTCTTTCCCGACGACGTCCAGCGCGTGACATCCCAGGTGCGCGGCTATTTCCGCATCGACCTGGTGGACCCCGGCGATGTCGTGCCCGAGGGCCCCTTCTGGCTGACTATTTCGCTCGGCGAGCACCTGTCGAACGTCGTGGCCTTTGCCGGCCCACCCGTGCCGGCCGGGGCCCATGCTGGTCTGGACGCATGATCCAGCTCGCGCGCCTCGCAGATACGATTCGGTGAAGGAGAAATGGCGCTCAAAACGTCTATCCGCTGCGCAGGGATTGCTGTCTTGTCGCTCTTCGCTTGGGTGCGCTCTTGGGATGAGCTCAAGCCACCGCCATTGCTGCAATGACCTGCCGTAGGCCAGGGGCACATACCTGATTGAGAATCTCCCGTCGAACTGCGAACTGGAAAGATGGAAAGGACTCTAGGGAGGAGAAGTTGAAAACCTTGAACCACGAACTTTGGCACAAGTTGGGTATGGTCCCCAAGGGCGGTCGGCACTTCGGTGGTCGGTACGAGCTGGACGCGCCGGACAAGTTGTACGGCGACGTGGATCTGATCTACGGCCCCGAGAACCCGTCACAGTCGGTGAAGGACTACGTCAAACGCTACGACAACTCCAAGGGCCACCGCGGCGCCCACTGCGAACGCGGAGCAAGCGCCGAGAAGGCGGACGGGGTGTGGGAGTGGAGTGGCAAGCCCGAGTGCACCATGTTCGGCGCGACCTCGACCGAGGATGCCTCCACGCCGCAGAAATTCTGCCAGGTCTGCGCGAAGCTGGTCATCAGGCAGAATCTGGATCCGGCCCACTCGGATGCAGTGCTCTCATTCAAGAGCCTGCTTGACAGTTGATGACCGGCGCCGGTCGCATATACCGCAGGTCGCCCCCATCGTGCCGCTGGGCGTGGCCCCTCGTGCTACTGCTCTCCGCGTGCGGAACAAACGCCGCGTCACAACCGCGCAAGGAACGTGAACTTATGACCGAATTCAAATTCAAGATCGATCGCGATGGAAGCTTCGAGCCAGAAGCATTTTGGCTACGCTACAACAATCCACGGATCGATACGCGGGGGACTCCTGAAATCATTTCGGGCGTTGGGATAGCCATCAACGCGCCTCGGGAGGTGCAATTTTCTGAAGGGACACGCCTTTCACCCAAAGATGCACAGTTCATCGTGTGCGTGGCCACGCGGTTCGTGTACGACATGATGGGCTGCGGTTCGAGCTTCATGGACCACTTGACGCTGGTAGTGGTCGACGCCCGAACCCACCAGGAGTACTCCGCGTCCGCATTGCTCGCCGACAACAGCAACATACGCGACAACCTCGAGCCGTTCCCCCGCGACATGGCTGAGCCCGAGACTGATCACACCAACACAACCATCGGCGAATTCCTGCGCGCGAATCTGGCCAAGATGCTCGACCTGCCGGCAGTCGAGACCGAATACATCGTCTACGCCAGCCTCGGACCCTACCGCTCCAATACACTGACCGTGAAGCTTGTGCGCCGCAAGCCCAGCCCCTGAACATGAGCAACAACGACCTTTCACCCACGCGCGACACACCCGCCATTGCAGCGGATTTCGTGGGCGTGCGTGTGGCGCTGTCACCGGCGTCCGCCGTCCGCGGGCCCGTGGCGCTGGTCGGGGTCTTTCAGCTTTCGGCGGCGCAGGCCGACGCCATCGACCAGTATCCACACCGCGCCCTGGTGGTCGCCCTCTCCTCAATGAACGGGACCATGGTGACCACGCCCTTGCGCCAGCGCGTGTCCTTTCCCGACGACGTCCAGCGCGTGGCATCCCAGGTGCGCGGCTATTTCCGCATCGACCTGGTGGATCCCGGCGAAATCGTGCCCGCGGGTCCCTTCTGGGTGACCGTCTCCCTGGGCGAGCATCTGTCGAACGTCGTCGGCTTTGCCGGCCCACCCGAACTGGCCGGGGTTCGTGCTGGGCTGGGCGCATGATCCGCCGAGCTCGTCTTGCAACGCAACTGCTGCTCGTTGCGGTGATCACCCTTGTGCCTCTTCACAAAGACCCGAAACGCCCGAACGGTTCGGTGGAAGATAATCCCTGTCCCGCCTACCGATTCGGATTCCAGAGCGCATCCCGAGAGGTATCATGCCGTAGCAGGGGCGGCAGAGGTCTTTCGTGCCCGACCTGGCTTGGCGTGAGGCCGATTTGGCACCAAGGCCAGAGCCAACCCAAGGGACTTCAGGATCCCCATCACCGTGGCCAACGTCGGGTTCGGCGCGTCGGTTGTGAGCAAGCGCCGCATCGCCGCCGGCTGCGTGCCGGTGAGCTGCGCCAGCCTCGCCTTCGACACCCCGGCCGTGGCCCGCGCCTCGTCAAGCGAACGCATGAAGGCATCAACCGAGTCGATCCCCTTCCGTGCTTGCTTGTAGGCCGTGGCGAACCCGCGATCCTTCATCCGTGCTGAGAAGTAGCGTTCAAAGCCGGTCTTGGCGTTCTTGCGCTTCATGAAGATAGCGTAACATAGAAGTTACGCATGGGCCGCCGTTTCTAGTCCGACGCGATCACCAGACGAGCCTCGGTCCCATTGCCCGCAGGCGCTTCTTGCGTTCTTCGTAGTCGGGCATGATGGCGCCGAGGGCGGCCCAGAAGACGCGGCTGTGGTCTTCGTGGATCAGGTGGACCAGCTCGTGGGCCAGCACGTAGTCGACCAAGGACACGGGGCACTGAAGGACGCGCCAGTTGATGCGGAGGGTTCCGTTCTTGGTGGTGCTGCCCCAGCGCTTGGGAGGCTCGGCGACCACGATCCGCGGCGAGGGCAAGCCCAGCTTGGCCGCCCAAAGGGCGGCCCGCCTGGAAAGGTATTCCCGCGCCTTGGCCCGATACCATTCGACCAGGGTTTGGCGCGCGCGTGGGGTTCGCTGGGACGCTGGGAGGGCCTTATCCAGGATTAGGTTCAGATATGGACCATGAAGCCGGACCTGGCCTCCTGTCGCACCCACTTTGACGCGTAGCCGATACTGTCGGCCCAGGTACTTGAAAGTCTCGCCCGAGACAAATTCCCGCTCGGGCAGCGCTGGCGGCAATTCCTCTTGATGCTTGAGCCTCTGCGCGATCCACGCGCCCTTCTGACGAACCAGGTCGTCGAGTCGCTGCGTGGTGGCCTTCACTGGCGCCGTGACCACCAGCCCCTCCGTGGGCACGACGGCGATCGACACTGTGGCCCGGCGTTGGCTTCGCCTGATCTGGTAGGCAAGCAGGGTGCGGCCGAACTGGACTCTCGACGACTCGCCCGCGCTGGCGAAAACGTTCATGCCCGCCCCTGCCTGCGTTTCAGAAGGTCCACCACCTGCTCGGCCAAGGGGTCGAGGTTGTCTTCGGGCACCTGGGCTGCGCGAAGCTGCCGCTTCACGAGGCGCCGCATGTCCTTCTGCACGTCCTCGCGGCTCGCCCAATCCACAATGCCGACATGGGGGGCCACCGCTTCTTCGAGGATAGTGGCCAGGGCGACCTTCGCCGGGTCGGGCTTGGCACCGTATCTTTCCGCAGGCGCGTCGGCCGCCAAGGATGGCTTGTCCGCGTGAAGCAGGCCGTACAGCGCGAACCCGGTCGAAGAAAGCCCGAGCTTCGCGGCCTGCTCGGTCGGTCCCTTGAGATCTTTGACCAGAGCTTGCAGAAGTTCGAGCTGCTTGGCGGCATCGATCCGCCGGGCCTTGCGCGCCTCGATGATTTCTTCCAACCGTTGCCGAAGTGACAGGTAGTACGCGGGATCCTCGTCGAGCTTGACGTGGATCTCGTTCTTGATCGCGTGCTCCATCTCGGACGCCTTCGCCTCGTCGCTCTTGAGCGTCTTGAGCTTGTCCTCGAACTCGGGCGTGAAAAGGCTCACCCTCTGCACCAGAATCTGGATGCCCTCGGCCACGATAGCGTCCTCGATCAGCTTGCGCACCTTCGGGCCGCAGTCCGAAATGTCCAGGCTCGGATCGCGGAACCTGGCCGAGGCCGCCTTGCGAATCTTGCCCAGCCAGCGAAAGTCCCGCGTGTAAGGCAGCCCCTTCGGGTCGGGCAGGATCATGTCGAGGCTCTGGGCGAATCGGCGAAAGGCCTCGGTGAATTCGGCGCGCACGTCCTCGGGCAGCAGCACGTTCACGCAGGCGTCGAGGTCGTCCCTTGCTTTCACCCGAAGGAAGAAGCGCATGGCCGCCTGGTGCCGGGTCTGGAGCCTGGGCAGCTCGTCCCCCTTGGGAGTCATGGCCCCCTTCACGTCCCCAGGCGCGAAGATGGCGAGCGCCTCTTGCAGCGCCTCGGAAACGCCCCAGTAGTCCACGATCAGGCCGTAGGTCTTGATGTCGTCGCAGATGCGATTCACGCGCGCTATGGCCTGGAGAAGCGTGTGTTCCTTGAGCGGCGAATCCAGGTACATCACCTGCTCGATGGGGGCGTCGAAGCCGGTGATGAGCATGTCACAAACGATCAAGATGGACAGCGGATCGGCAGGCTTCAAGAACCTCGCAACAAGGCGCTTGCGCTCGTCCTTCTCCGTGTGGTGCTTCACCAGGTGGACTTCGTCGTCGTTGGTGCCCGAGATGATGATGGCCGACTCGGGCGCGTTGAGGCGATCCAAGGTTTCCTTGTAGAGAACCGCCGCGTCCCGGCTGCACGCCACCACCTGCGCCTTGTATCCGTTGGGCTGGATGAACTTGGTGTAGTGGTCCACAAGGTCCAGGCAAATGGCCTCGATGCGCTTGGGCGCCTCGGCGATGGCCGATTCCGTGGCGTACTTCTGCTTGATGGCTTCACGCTGTTCCTTCGAGCGATCGGCGAAGACGCGGTCGAAGATGGCATCGAGGGAATTGCCCACGATGCGCAGCTCGGGCAGCCGGGACTCGTAGAAGATCGGCACCGTGGCCCCGTCCTTCACCGACTGCTCGATGGTGTAGGTGTCGATGTACGGGCCGAAGGTTTGCAGCGTCGAGCGATCCTTCTTGTCGATGGGCGTGCCGGTGAAGCCGAAAAAGGCCGCATTGGGCAGCGCCTTACGCATGTTGGCCGCCAGGCTGCCGTATTGGGTTCGGTGGGCCTCGTCGGTCAGGACGAAGACGTTGCGGGCCTCGGTCAGCGTCGGGAACTCGCTTCCTTTCCCCTTGATGGCCAGATCCTGGAACTTGTGAACCGTGGTCAGAATCGTTCCCCCGCCCGGCCCGCGCAAAAGGTCGCGCAATTCGCGCACCGACTCGGCCCGCTGGGGGTTGGGAAAGCCGCAGGCCTGGAGTGGGGTTCTCGTGCGCCTGGTCCCGCCGCAATTTGATGGCCAGCCAAAGCATGGTCAGGCTCTTGCCCGAGCCCTGGGTATGCCAGACGATGCCGCCCCGCTCTGTCGGGCGTTTGGCATTTCCGGCACGCGCGATCGCTTTCGAGACAGCGCCGTACTGTTGGTAGCGCGGGATCTTTCGGATGGTCTTGCCGGTCTTGTCGTCGCGCTCGAAGACGGTGAAGTTGCGGAACACGTCCAGCAGGACCTCAGGGGCAAGCAGGCCCGCGAGAAGCGTGTCCTGGGGCGTGGGCGGTCGCTTGACCAGCCTCTCCACGTCGCCCTCGCTCCTTGGATATGCGTTCTTCCACTCGGCGAAGAACCGCGGCGGCGTGGTCACCGTTCCAAAGCTGGCCGCCTGCCCGCACGTGGCCACCAAGACCTGGACCGTCTCGAAAAGCCGAGGCATCCCAAGCTCGCGGTAGTGCTCGCCGATCTCCTGGTAGCGCAAGAGCTGCTCGATGGCCTCGGCCCGCCACTTGTCGCCCAGTGTCGGGCTCTTGCACTCGATGACCGCCAGCGGAATGCCGTTCACGATCACCACCACATCGGGGACGATCTGCTTCTTCACGCCCTGGACCCGGTACTGGCGCGTGATGACCAGCTCGTTCTTGCCGGGGTCGTCGAAGTCGAAAAAACGAATCGTCTGCCCTTCTTGCCCTCACCGCGATCCTGTTCCAGCGAGATGCCATAGGTCAGATCGGTGTGGACCTTCTCCGACGCATCGAGAAGGCTGGCCGCCTGGACGGTGGTGATCGTCCGAATGGCCTTGTTTGTGTTGTCGTCGGAGAGCCACGGGTTGAGCTTCCCAAGCGCCCTGCCCAGCCGGGCGGTGAGGATGGTTTCCTTGAGCGATTCCCGCTCGGCTTCGAGCACCTCGGGCGGGACGTAGGTGTAGCCGAGGGCCTGGAGGACCTCGACGGCCGGATCTTCCGACAAATGAAGCTCGTTCCAGTCTTGGCCCGGCGATGGAGTCACAATGGCTTTGCCCGCCTCACGAAGCAGCTTTCACCAAAGCTGGCAGAACATCGTTTGCTCGTGCTTGCCACGCCTTCAAGCTGGTGGCGTCCTCGGGCAGTTTTTCGAGGGCGACCTTGGCGGCGACGTCGACCATGGCTGCCGAGTCCTTGCTGGGGATCTTCAATTCCACCAGTTTGGACCGTGCCGCCGCCTTGCCCAGCTTTTCGGTCCCGTGTTCGCCGCGCATCGCCAGGATCCAACCCTCAAGGACAGGCACGGCCGCGCCACCGATCACCTCGACTTCGGGAAACGTCTCCTTCGCCTTGCCGATGGCATCTGCGATCACTTTGGGCCGGTTCTTGTCGTCGTCGGCGTCCCGAACGAAGGCCAATACGCGTGCCCGTTTCTTCTTGGCCGCGAAGACCAAGCCGAGCACGTTCTGCTCTTCCCTTGGGATGCGCCTTCTCGGTCCCCGCAACTTGATGATTCCCTTCCATTGGATGGCGCCATGCACTTCCCAGCCATGGGCCTGAACTCGGCGAAGCAACGTCTCGATGACACCAGGCTGGCTGTCATCTTGATAATTCGGCAAACCACAACGACTTCCGAGTTCGTTCGAACCTTCCCCGCAAAGAAAGACCTTCACCCCGCTCATGAACGAGGTTCCTCCGAAAGCAGGGGCGCCTCCTGGTTCCCATCGCAGTAGCTGACCCAGAATTCCCCTGGCCGATACACCTTCGAGGCATCTGCAAAATCGGGAACGTCCTTCAAGAGGATGGTTCTGGTCCCCAGCGCAGGATCGCGCGTCACCACGCTCACCTCGTGCCCTTCCAGCTCATTGACGACCAGTGGGCTGTGTGTGGCGATGATGACCTGGCTGGTCTTCGAGATCTCTCGCAGCGTATCCATCACCTCGCCAATTCGAGCGGGATGAAGGCCGTTCTCCGGCTCTTCGACGAGGAACACGCGCGCTCCCTCGATGTATTGAAGCGCAGCGAAGCCCAAGTAATAGAGCAATCCCTCGCTCATGCCCTCGGCGCCCACGCGGGTGCCGTCGGCCAGGGATATGGCGATCTCCTTCTGCGAATTGGAAACGTTGATAAGTCCGACTTTCGCCACGCTGGGGAAAAGGGTTCGAACCTGGCTCTGGATTCGCGCAAAAGCTTCCGGGTCTCGGTTGACGATGGCGTCGAAAACGCTGGCAAGTCCTGTCCCGCGCTCATCGGCAAACGAGATCCCTTGGCTTTCTGGAATCAGCTGCGCTGGCGCACGCAAATAGTCCGGGTCGAAGCGAACCAAGGTGGCCTTCGAGATGCGGTCCTTGAAGGTGGCAAGGGGTTCCCTCTCGTATGGCTGGCGAGGAATAACAGTCCCGTCCAGGACTCCAGGCTGGCTCCTATCACGGACCCCGTTGGCAATTTCGGCACCGTTCAGGAAGACGCTTTCGCCGACAATGTGGAACTCACGCTGCGATAGTCGAATTCCATACGCAAGTCCGTCTGAGTATCCAACCCTGATGCTGGAGTCGTTCGGACTAGCCCCGACCTTGGGGTCCAGCTTGACGTTGGGTTCGGAATCGAAATCCCCCAGCGCGTACCGAACGGCCGTGCGAAGCGCCTGAAGGGTCGTGCTTTTGCCACTGTCGTTCGGGCCGATGAGGGCGTGCAACGGCGTCAGAGCGAACGAGGCTTTCTTGATGCAGCCATAGTTCTCGATGTCTAGCTGTCGGATGGGTTCGAAAGACATGGCGTCTCCTGTGGATCGGACTCTACATCGTGGCGAAGCTGCACGGCAGCCTTGGGGAGTTCGGAACGACTGGATATGCGTGCGCTTTGCGCACAGGCTCCGCCTGAAAAATCTAGAGATTCTAGATATCTAGAAAGTGCCCCCGCATAACCGGCTGCTTTACGCGTATATCCGCTCATAAACAAGGCCCTGCGCTCCCCGCGTCGATTTCGGCCCTGCCATCCCCGCCTCTCCCCGCCCCGGGGAGAGCATCTGTGTTCCTCGTCAGGCGGGAAGTGCAGGTGACCAACGAGAGTTTGAGCGGACCATGGCGTTGAGAATGGTGAGGAGTTTGTGCATGCACGCGACGATGGCGACCTTGCGAAGCTTTCCAGAGCTGATTCGGTCGTAGAAGG
>Ga0265330_10000171_pt1 | contig 51341 bp, 36 predicted proteins | sample 41919metaG_FD_202083 | JGI IMG/M metagenome (GOLD analysis project Ga0265330, IMG submission 202083) | Rhizosphere microbial communities from Carex aquatilis grown in University of Washington, Seatle, WA, United States - 4-19-19 metaG | ecosystem: Host-associated > Plants > Roots > Rhizosphere...
CCTTCCGAGGCCGCGCTTGCCCAGCAAGCCTTGAAGGACCCGTACACGTTCGACTTCCTGACCCTGGGCCAAGAGGCGCACGAACGTGTCACCGAACGTGATCTCATCGCCCACGTGCGGGAGTTCTTGCTCGAACTCGGCGCGGGCTTCGCGTTCATCGGCAACCAAGTCAAGCTCACCGTCGACGACCAAGACTACTTCCTCGATTTACTTTTCTATCACGTGAAGCTGCATTGCCATGTCGTCGTGGAATTGAAGGCCACGGCATTCAAGCCCGAGCACGCGGGCAAGATGAACTTCTACCTTTCCGCGGTCGACGACCTGCTCAAGCATCCCCAGGACAATCCCAGCATCGGACTCTTGCTCTGCCGCTCGCGCAAACGCATGCAGGTCGAATACGCCCTTCGCGACATGCACAAGCCCATCGGCGTCGCCGAGTGGGAAACCAAGCTGTTTGCCAGGCTGCCCAAGGAGCTCAAGGGCAGCTTGCCTACGGTAGAGGAGATCGAGGCGGAATTGGCGCCAAGGCGGGGGAAGCGATGAACGCTTCTTCAAGATCACAAATTGTGACCTTGAACGGAAGGAGCGATGCGAATGGCTGACAAGCTGCTTGTGCCAGCGGAGCGCATCGAACACGCCATCCTTGTTCTGCGCGGGCAGAAGGTGATGCTCGACAGTGAGCTGGCTGCGCTCTACGAAGTACCCGTCAAGGCGCTGAATCGCGCGGTCAAGCGCAATATCGAGCGTTTCCCGGCGGACTTCATGTTCCAGCTTACCGACGACGAGGTCGGCCTTTTGAGGCGCCACTTTGGCACCTCAAACGCCCACGGCGCGGAATCTTTGAGGTCACAGTTTGGTACCTCAAAAGGCCGAGGGGGCCGACGCTATCTTCCCTACGCCTTCACCGAACAAGGCGTGGCCATGCTTTCCAGCGTCCTGCACAGCCCGCGCGCCGTTCACGTGAATATCGAAATCATGCGAGCCTTCGTGCGCCTGCGCCAGATGTTGCAACAAAACACCGAACTCGCCCGCAAGCTGGCGGCCCTGGAAAGGAAGTACGACGGTCAATTCAAGATGGTCTTCGAGGCCATCCGCGACCTGATGACCCCCGCGCCCAAGGAGAAGCCCCGCATCGGCTTCCGCAAGGGGGAATCGTGATGACGAACCTGAAGGGGCTGGGGCATGGCGGGTGAGTGGCGCGATGTGACGCTCGGCGAAGTGATCACGCTCCAGCGTGGATTCGATCTGCCCGCACAGGATCGGAAGCCCGGCAAGGTGCCCATCGTGTCGTCCTCGGGCATCACGGATTATCACTCAGAAGTCGGCGTCCGTGGGCCGGGAGTGGTCACAGGACGCTACGGCACCATTGGGCAAGTCTTCTTGATCAAGGAGGACTACTGGCCCCTCAATACGACGCTCTGGGTGAAAGATTTCCACGGCAACGACCCTCACTTTGCGTCGTATCTTCTGCGCACGGTGGATTTTCGCTCATGCAGCGACAAGAGCAGCGTCCCTGGCGTGAACCGCAATGACCTGCACCAGATTCCTGTCTTGCTCCCGCCCCTCGCCGAGCAGAAGGCCATCGCGGCGGTGCTTGGGGCGCTGGACGACAAGATCGAGTTGAACCGGCGGATGAACGCGACGCTGGAGGCGATGGCGCGGGCGCTGTTCTCCAACTGGATTCAGTCACACGACGACGAAATCGGGGAGCACCTCGTTCAGGACTTGATCGACGAAAGAGTCTTGGTCATTGGAGATGGCTATCGCGCAAAGAACTCAGAATTTGCAGACGATGGCCTGCCATTCATTCGCGCGGGGAATTTGAGAGGCGACGGGCTCGATCTGGCTGGCGCAGACGTCTTGAGCGCGAGCAGCGTGAAAGCCGCTGGCCACAAAGTCGGCATGGTGGGAGATGTTGCGTTTACGTCGAAGGGAACGGTCGGACGGATCACGCGAGTCTCATCGAAGACAGGCTCGTTCGTATATTCGCCGCAAGTCTGCTTCTGGCGCTCGACAGCCCCGGACAAGCTGCATCCAAACGTCCTCTACCGGTGGATGAGCACCGACGATTTCACCCACCAAGTTGCCACTGTCAGCACGCAGACCGACATGGCCCCGTACGTCAGCCTGCAAGACCAGCGAAAGATGGTCATCCAATTGCCACCGCCGTCAGACCAGAGGGAGATCGCGACCCAACTTGAAGCCATCGACGAAAAGATCGCTGCGAACGCCGAGCAATCCCGCACCCTCGCCACCCTCCGCGACACCCTGCTGCCGAAGCTGCTGAGCGGGGAGTTGGCTGTCCCTCCAGCCCTCGGCAAGGTGAACTCGTGAGCGCCCCAGGCCAGTTTCTTCTCTACGCCGTGCCAGATCTCGGAAGCGCCAATCCATGAACGACGAACCCTTGCCCAAGTCTGAAATCATCCTCTACCAGACGGAGGATGGGCGGACGCGCATCCAGTGCCGGTTGGATGACGAAACGCTCTGGCTGACTCAGGCGCAGATCGCCGAGTTGTTTGAGACCACACCGCAGAATGTGACCCTCCATCTCAAAGCCATCTTTGCCGAGGGGGAGGTGTCGGAAGCGGCAACTTGTAAGGATTACTTACAGGTTCGCCAGGAGGGGGGGCGAGAGGTTACGCGGAGACTCCGGCACTACCGGCTTGAGGCCATCCTCGCGGTGGGGTTTCGCGTGCGCAGCCATCGAGGTACGCAGTTCCGCCAGTGGGTGACGGCCCGCTTGGGTGAGTATCTGGTGAAGGGCTTCACCATCGATGATGAGCGGCTCAAGAACCCGCCGGGCGCGGGGCAGAAAGACTACTTCGATGAGCTGCTGGAACGTATCCGCGACATCCGTTCCTCGGAGCGGCGTTTCTATCAGAAGGTGCTGGATATCTACGCCACCAGCGTGGACTACGCGCCCGACACTGAGCTGTCGCAGCAGTTCTTCGCCACCGTGCAGAACAAGATGCATTGGGCGACGCACGGCCACACCGCCGCCGAGGTCATCCACGAACGGGCCGATTCCGAAAAGCCCTTCATGGGCCTGCTGACGACGCGCCCCGGAGGTATCGTGCGGAAAGAGGATGTGGCAATCGCCAAGAACTACCTCACTGAGGACGAGCTGCAGGTGTTGAACCGCATCGTCAACTTCTACCTCGAATACGCGGAGCTGCAGGCGCTGGGGCGCAAGGCAATGACGATGCGGGACTGGATTTCGAAGCTGGATGAGTTCCTGAAGATCTCAGGACGCGAACTATTGGACCACGCAGGAAAAGTTTCCGCCGATGAAGCGCGCACAAAGGCTGAGCTAGAATATGCCCGTTATCGCACTCTGCTCGATGCCCAGCCGCGCGCGGTGGATGCAGATTTTGAAAAGGCGGCGCAGCAGGTAAGAAAGCTGCCGCGACCGAAGCGACCAAAGCCATGACCTTCAACGAATCCACCGTCGAAGACGCTGCCCTGACTTGATTCGGGGAGTTGGGCTATACGGTCGCTCACGGGCCGCACCTGGCACCAGGCGAACCTGCGGCAGAGCGCGAGAGCTTCGGCGACGTGGTGCTGGTAGGACGTTTGCGCGAGGCCATCCAGCGACTGAACTCGGCCATTCCCGAAGATGCACGCGAAGACGCGATGAGGAAGGTCCTGCGGCTGGCGACGCCATCGTTCACGCAGACCAACCGCGCCTTCCACAAGATGCTCCGCGATGGGGTCGAGGTGGAATACCCGAGGCCCGACGGCACCGTCGCGGGTGACCATGTGCTGCTGGTGGATTTCCAGTCGGTTGCGACGAACGACTGGCTGGTGGTGAACCAGTACACGGTCATCGAGGGCCAAAACAACCGGCGTCCGGATATTGTTGTGTTCGTCAACGGGCTGCCTCTGGGCCTCATCGAGCTCAAGAATGCCGCCGACGAAGACGCGACCATCTGGACCGCCTACGACCAGCTTCGCACCTACAAGGCCGAGATTCCGTCGCTGATGCATTTCAACGCCGCGCTGGTGGTCAGCGATGGTTTGGAGGCGCGCATCGGCTCGCTGACGGCCAACCAAGAATGGTTCAAGGTCTGGCGCACGATTGACGGCGAGGGCGACGCGCCGAAAACGGCCTTGGAGCTGGAGACAATGGTGCGCGGGGTGTTCGACCCGCAGCGTTTTCTGGATCTGCTTCAGCACTTCATCGTCTTCGAGGAGGACCCCGACAGTGGCGCACTTCACAAGATCATTGCGGGCTATCATCAGTTCCACGCGGTGAACATGGCGGTGCAGGAAACCATTCGCGCTAGCGGCATGGGCGAACGGAACAAGTTCCGCGACGACCTGGGCGTGTCCTGGACCGGACGGATGCACGGTGGAAAGCCTGGCGACCGACGCGCAGGAGTGGTCTGGCACACGCAAGGCAAGAGCTTCTCCATGCTCTTCTACGCCGCACGGGTGATTCGCCATCCAGCCATGCAAAACCCGACGCTGGTCGTGCTGACGGACCGGAACGATCTTGATGACCAGCTTTTCGGCCAGTCAAGCTGGCGAAGGAGCTGGACGCCGCGGGGAAACGCGGGGCAGAACTTGGCCTGAACGACGACGAGGTAGCATTCTACGACGCCCTGGCCGCCAACGACAGCGCGGTGCAGGCCATGGGCGACGCCAAGCTCAAGGTTATCGCCGCCGAACTCATCACCAAGGTGCGCACCAGCGTGACCATCGACTGGACCCTGCGCGAAAGTGCGCGGGCAAAAATCAGGGTGATCGTGAAACGCATCCTGAACAAGTTCGGCTACCCGCCGGACCTTCAGGAAGAAGCGGTCAAGACCGTCTTGAAACAGGCCGAGCTGCTGTGTGCGGACTGGGTGTAGTCGGCGGGGACAACTGGCAGGCGGCACGGCGGCCTGACTAGCGCCCTAACGAAAAGCGGCTATGCACACACGAAGGTGCGTTACTGGCAAACGCCGGCGACACACGTTTGGCCGGTCGCGCAGCTCAGGCCACAAACACCGCAATTCGCAGTGTTGGTGTTGGTGTTCACGCAGTTGGCGCCACAGCGCTTCTGCGTGGCCAGGCAGGTCGCGGTGCAGGCGCCTGCTTGACACATCTCACCTGCGGCGCAGGCAATGAAGCAGCCGCCACAATGCCGGCTGTCGGTGTTCACGTTGACACAGGCCCCGCCGCAAACCTCGAGATTGGCGCCCCCCCCGCAGTCTGCCGTGCACACGCCGGCGACACAACGCTCGGTGGGCGGACAGATCACGCCGCAGGCGCCGCAGTTGTTCGTCGCGGTGGTTAGGTCAAGGCAGTTGCCGGGCGGGCACATCGTCGTCGCAGGGTTCGGGCAGGTCGCCGTGCACGCGCCGTTTACGCAGTCCTGGCCCAAAGGACAGCTCACGCCGCAAGCGCTGCAGTTGTTTCGATCTGTCTTGATGGCCGCGCAGAACGTGCCGCAATCGGCGTAGGCTCCGTCAATGGTGGCGATGAACGAGCTGATTTCGGCACACGCTCCCTCGATGCAGGCCTGCCCGGGCGCGCACGCCACCCCGCAGCTGCCGCAGTTGAGGAATGATGTGCGCAAGTCGACGCACCCCGAGCCACATTGGATGAAACTGCCGCAGTTATCGAGGCATGTGTTTTGGGTGCACTGCTGGCCGCCCGCGCAGGCCAGGCCGCAGGCGCCGCAGTTGTTCTGGTCGCCGCTGATGTTCGCGGAGCGACCAGTGCAATCCTTGATGACACCACCTGCGGCGAAGCTGACACATTGGCCGTTCTGGCAGATGGTATCGGCGGGGCAGGCCTTGCCCGGTGCTCCGCAGTTGAGGGCACTTGACTGGAAGTTGTCGCACACGCTGTCTACGACCTGATAGCCGACCGGGCAATCCGATGCGAGACTGCAGGTGCCGGCGTTGCACACTTGACCAGGCTGGCAGGGCGTGCCGCAAGCACCACACTGGCTGAACGATACGCGGGAACCGCAACGGTCGGTGGTGCACAGCAGGTCGGAAGAGGCACAGTCAGGATAGCAAGTGCCACCGATACAATTCTCCGTCGGGGCGCACGGGTTACCGCAAGCGCCACAATTGTTCTCGTCGCTGGTGAGGGTTGAGCACGTACCGCTGCAGTTGCTCTGCCCCGTCGGACAGGTTGTGGTGCACGCGCCAGCCACGCAGACCTGGCCGGGGCCGCACGCGTTGAAGCAAGTCCCGCAGTTGCCAGTATCGGTGAACAGGTTCGCGCAGCCTCGCCCGCACTGACTGTACCCTGGGCTGCAGGCGGTTGTGCAAAGGCCGTTGACGCACACCTGGTCCGGGTTGCAGGCCGTATTGCACGTGCCGCACCGATTGGCATTGGACGCAAGGTCAGAGCAAGCGCCGCTGCAATTGGCGGCTGCTATGCAGGAGCTGGCACATTGCCCGTTTGCGCAGGCCATGCCATCGGCGCACAGGACACCAACCTTGCCGCAGTTATTGGAATCGGTCACCACGCTTACGCACGCCGTGCTCGGGCCTTCGTTGGTGAACACGGGCGCGACGACAGTGCTGCCGGGACAGGCCGTCGTGCAGACGCCGTTTGAGCACGCCTGGCCGCTGGGACAGGCCGTGCCACAGGCGCCGCAGTGTTTGGCTGTCGTCATGAGGTTGACACACAGATCGCCACACATTGTGAGATCTTTGGAACACGGGGGCGACACCGGCGGAGTGGCGATCGCTGGCGGTAGCCTTGCAGGCATCGGCGCGGCAGGGGGCGAGCTAGAAGTAGGTGGGGGCGCGGGCGCGAGCGGCGGCCAGAACGGCGGCGGTGGATCGGTCGGGACAGGCGGTCGTGGCTTGGGCGGTACCGCGGTCGGCGGCGGCGTTGGAGGCAGAGGCTCGAATCCTGGCGGCGCTTCTGGAGAGAACGGAAACGGCGGAATCGGTGGCGGTGCATCGGCTGGCCGGAGCGGTGTCGGCGGCGCCGGGGGAGGCAGCTTTGCAACTGGCATCACCGGCGGGCGCAGTTCGGGCGGCACCGGCGGGTCTGCGGGCGGAGGGAGCAGCGGCACCAGCAGCCTCGGTGGAGGCGGCCAGGCCAGCACCGGGGGAGTTGGGGGCGGCGGAACAACATCAGGTGGTGGCGCCAGCAGCCTGGGCGGCGGTGGCTCGGGCGGTACTGGCGGAACCGCCGGGCGCGGAGCAGGAAGCGGGGGCAGCGGTGGCCAGGCGATCTGTGGCGACGGTTTGGTACAACCCGGCGAACAATGCGACCTGGGCGCGGCGAATGCAGATCGACCCGCCTTCGTCGTCACACAAGACAGTTTGATGTTCGCCGTCACGCCCCACGCGCAGGTCGCGTCCAGCGCGAACTTCTACGACTACCTCTCGTCAAGCGGCCACACGGGCCTCGAGAAACTCGACACGAGTCTGATCCTGCTCTACCTGGACCGCCAGGCCACGGCGCTCAGCCTGGTCGTCGAGCACGGCATCGACGCCAACACCACCTCGCAACAGCAGCCGCCGTCGAAGGTCCAGATGCTGTTCAGCGGGTTGCCGGCTGGATGCGCGGTTGCCGTATCGGACGACGCGGGCGAATTGGCCATGAGCTCCGCCACCACGGCCGCCGGCCGATGGAGCTTCAAGGGAAACACGGACGGCGGCGTGCTAAGCGGCTTTCCTATTCCAGGCTCATGGGAGGTGCTGATTTCGCCGGCCTTTTTGAGCGGAATCACAAGCTGGACGTGGGTTCAGGGATCGAGTTCGGTCGTCAGCCTGGATCTGACCGTCCCCATCGACATCAAGGCGTACGCGTCTTGCAGTTTGTGCCGGACCAACTGCACGATCCCGCGCTGTGGCGACGGCATACTGGACGGGGGCGAGGTTTGCGACGACGGCAATACCGTAGACGGCGATGGCTGCTCGAGTGACTGCCTCTCGGCCCAGTGACCGAAAAGATTCCCCCGAGGCGTGACGGACAGGCAATCGAGCCGCCTGACCCGTTGTCGTTCGCGAAGCGAATCGCAACATCGCTCTTCCGGCCGCACCAAGGGCATAGTACAAAATGGTGGTGGGCACGCGCTGCCCACCACCGCATGAACAAGCTCCGCCTACTCATCCTTTTCGACACCGATGCGGAACCGCCGACGGGGCAGGACTACGCGCGCCAGATTGAATCCGCGGATGAGGCGGAATTCGACGTGGCCCGCGCGCTACGCGGCCAGGGCCACGAGGTGCGCCTGTTCGGCTTCCGCAACGATCTCGACGCGTTGGTGGCGGGCCTACGCGCCGAGCCGGTGGACGCGGTGTTCAACCTGTCCGAGCGCTTCCGCAACCAGTCGGGCCTGGACTATGGCGTGGCCGCGCTGATGGAGATGCTGGATCTGCCCTACACCGGCGCCTCGGCCGAGGGGCTGATGTTGGCGCGCAACAAGGCCCTCACCAAGATGGTGCTGGCCTACCAGGGGCTGCGCATCCCGCACTTCTTCGTGTGCCTGCGCGGCCAGCCGGTGCAGCGGCCGAGCGATGTGCGCTTCCCGCTCATCGTCAAGCCGCTGGACGAGGACGCCTCGGTCGGCATCGCCCAGCGGTCGGTGGTGCGCGACGATGCGGCGTTGAGCGAGCGGGTGGCGTTCATCCATACCCGCCACAACACCGCGGCCATCGTCGAGGAATTCATCGCCGGACGCGAGCTGTATGTGGGCGTGATAGGCAACGATCCGCCACGTGCGCTACCGCCCATCGAGATGGTATTCGGCCAGGAGGCCACCGAGGAAAACCGCATCGCCACCTTCAAGGCCAAGTGGAGCCACAAGTACCGCGAGGCGCGCGGCATCGAGAACTGCATCGCCACCAACCTATCGAATGAGCTGAGGGAGCGGCTGGCAGACGTGGCGGTGCGCACCTACCAGGCCGCCGGCCTGCGCGACTACGGCCGCATCGACGTACGCTTGGCCCACGACGATGAAATCTATATCGTCGAGGCCAACCCGAATCCCTACCTCGCCGACGGCGAGGATCTGGCGTGGGCCGCCGAGGAGGGCGGCGAGCCCTACCCCCAGCTGATCGAGAAGATCGCCGAGTTGGCCGCCTCGCGCGGGCGCAAGGTGTAGGCTCGACGGCTGGCTCCGCGCCCGCCCGTTTACGAAAATGTTACTTGTCGCCTTTTCGTTTTGGGCATATGCGTATTTGTGGTGTCACGCTGAGTCCGTTGGAGCGGCGTGCGCCGATGTTGTTTCGCGCTACGAATCCTGGGCCGAGAGACAACTGAAACAAGCAGCGCGAGGCTGGCGCTGCCGATAGCCGAAGGGAGGATTGGCATGCTCATTGATCTCAGCGAAGTTGGCGCCCATATGGCACGGACAGCGGCTGGAAACGCCTCTGTCACATTCGGCCTCTATTTGCCGGGGATTGGCGCTGGCGCCGTGGTACCCGAGGTGCGGGTGATCCACGCCGACGATCAATTCGCGCCGGGAGTCATGCCGCAAAATTTCAACCTGCAACATAGCCAGGGGAAGGCCGGCCTCGATCTCTGGACTGCCACGGTCGATATGAGCAATCCCGCACTGAAGGTCGGACGGTTCGGGTCCCCGGGCACCTATCTCTACCGCTACCGGGTTCGCCGTCCCGATGGGCAAGTGCTCGTCGACTGGATGACCGACCCTTTCGCGCGCGCAACGGGAACCGGCCAACTCGCGGCCTTCGAAATGCCGGCAGGCACGCCCGCGGACTTCCAGTGGCAGGACGCCGGCTTCACGGTGCCATCGCTTGACGAACTCATCGTCTATGAGTTGCAGGTCGGCGAGTACGCCGACACATTCCTTGGTGTCATCCGGCGCCTCGACTACCTGCAGAGTCTGGGAGTGAACGCCCTTGAACTCATGCCCGTGACCAGCGTCAAACAAGACTTCGACTGGGGGTATGGTCCGCTGCACTTCTTTGCCCCGGAGGAGCGCTACGGTGGACCGGCGGCCCTGAAGGCCCTGGTTGATGCCTGCCACAAACGCAAGATGGCCGTGATTCTCGACTCCGTCTATCAGCACGTCGATTCGGCTTTTCCGTACCAGGCCCTGCAACCCATCTACGACTTCGTCAACCTACCGAACCCGTTCATCGGTGCCTTTGTTCCATCGCCTTACTACTACGGTCCAACCGTGGATTTCAATTTGCCGTTCAGCCAGGACTTCTTCCAGACTGTGAATGCCTACTGGCTCGACGAGTATCATGTTGACGGATTCCGCTACGATTTCGTGCCGGGATACTACGACGGCCCTACCGGCAACGGCTACGCACGCATCGTGTTCAACACCTACCAGAAGTCGCTGCAACTCGCTCGCTTCAAAGCGCCCGATGGCACCAGCCGCATTATCCAGGTGGCGGAGGACTTGGACGATCCCCAAGGTATTCTCCGCGACACCTATACCAATGCGACCTGGCAGGATCGCCTGCTCAACGCGGCCGAATCTGTCGCCCGGGGGGCCCCCAGCGCCGACACCGTCGCCCGACTGTTGGACCTCGGACTCGCGGGCTATACGGGCACAAAGACAATGAACGGCAAGCCCGTGCCGGTCGCTCCCTTTCAGTATTTCGATTCTCATGACCACTCGTGTTTCCTGACGAACTTCTTCGCCAATCCAGGAGGTTGCGTCGATCGCGCAAAATGGTTCAAGCTGCGTCCCTACGCGGTGGCCCTGTTGACTGCGCAGGGGATTCCCATGTTGTGGCAAGGTCAGGAACTGGCCGAGAACTACACCATTCCCGACAGCGGCCAGGCCCGCATCGATATCGAGCGAGCTATGGACTGGGAGTTCTTCTACGACGATGAGGGCCAAGCCCTGGTCAAGCTCTACCGTAGGCTTGGCGTGCTTCGTCGCAGCGTCATTCCGGCATTGCGAAGTCGCACTTCATACTACTACGATGCCGAATCGCGCCCGGCGGACGGAATTGTCGCCTACCGGCGAGAGGCGGCTCCTCAAATCGCAGTAACCATCTTGAACTTCAGCGACTCAGTCCAGCAGCTCTGGCTGCCCTTCCCCGCGGTTGGCCAATATCAAGAGATGGTTGTCGAGCCGGCCACCTCGACGGCGGACGGCCGCATTCCGGTCATTCAGGTGGCCTCCGCCAATGAATGGCATGAGTTGACTGTTCCTGCCAATATGGGGTTCATTTACTTCAAGGGTTGAAGCGCGAATGCGGTCATTGAATAGCGCCCAATCTAAGAGGACGGGGCACACTACGCGTCGTTAGTTACAGAGCAGCTGCGCGTATCCCGATTGCCAACCTGCCGCCGTGCACGTGGCCAACTGGCGCCCACCGGACGCGCAATACGTGCACTCAAGGCCCGAGGTCGAGCACGCCACGCCGTTTGCGGGGGACGATGCGGGACAGCCGGGATCGGGCGTGGCCAGAGTGGTGCAAGTCCACGTCGTGGACTGTCCGCCGCAAGGGGTTGGAATGCAGATGCAGCATTCACTGCCATAGGCGCATCCCCTCTGGAGGGGACACGCGGCGCCGTTCACAGCCAGCGCAGACGAAGCTGGGCACGGGGCTGGAGTGCCGGCGTCAGGTTGTGTAACCGGCGGAGATCCGTCCGGCGGAAGATCACCATGATCCGACGGGTTCCCTGTCATCGAGCCCTGCGGTCCACCCCCTGTCACGCACGGATCAGGCCCAAAGACAGCAATGAAGGGACCCGCCGCAATTGGACCCACGGTCGACGTCGTGGCCGCGTTCAGCGAAGCCGCAACGAAGATGCGCCCGGACCCCGAGAGATCCATCGCGATTCCGTAGGCGTCTGCGCCGGCAGTCGTACCCAGGCCTGCCAACCCCGCCGGCTTAGAGGTTCCGTCGACAGCAGCCAAGTACAGCGGCTGGTCACCACTTCTGGGCAAGCTAGCGCTGCCCCAGGTGAGACTGCTCCAATAGGTGCCCGCTACCAGCGAGTTGCCGCGGGTGTCGGCGACGACTCCCCATGGAAAAGTCTCAGCGATTTGAGCGCCCGAGATGAGCGTGCCATCGACCGGGCTGAAGAGCAACACAAGGGCCGAGCTAACAGCAGAAAAGCTCGTCGTCCCAATGGTCACGGGTGCCGTGGGATCCAGTGTGTCTTCGACGACAACCAGTCGCCCCGCTGCATCGACCGCCATGCCCATTGGATTCTCGGGTCCATCGAAACGACTCCAAATAGGCTTGCCACTCGGGTCGAAGCCGACGCGGTACGTGCCAACGCCAGTGCCCCAAGCACCGCCGCCACTCAACGCTTGCCCCGCGACGAAGGTGTGGTCTTGCGAATCGACGGTCACAAAGATCCGACCCGTGTCAAATGTGCCACCGGACGCCGCACCCCACACGACCGAGCCGTCCGCGCTTTTCAATCGCGCAACGAACGGCTGGGAGTTGGTTCCGGCCGATGTCCAGTTCGTCGAGCCGAGCGTGATGGTTCCACCCGCTGTCCCCGCAATCACCGGATCGCCTCCGGGCGCGATGGCGATCGAGTAGACATAGCCGCTGCCGCCGTTGGCCCATGTCTCGCCGGCCCACCCGAATCGCTGTGCCCAGATCGTCTGCCCCGTTGCTCCGATCTTGGCCACGAACGCGTCGCTGGTCAGGGCCACGAGCGGCGTTGTCCCTCCACCGAAGTCGAGCGTCTGCCCGAAACCACCGCCCAGATAGGCATTGCCCACGGCGTCGACGGCTAGCGCTGGCGACGCGTCGTCGAAGCTTGGGCCGCCGTAGCGGTTCGCATACACGAGCGCGCCAGTCGAGTCGAATTTCGCAAGGAACATGTCCTGGGGACCCGACGAGGTCAGCACCACGGTTCCAAACGACGCTGACACGTCAAAAGACCCTGCCACGTAGACATTGCCTTGGCCGTCCACCGCGATCGCCCATGGCCACGCGCTGATCGTCGTTGGCAACGGCCAAACCGCTTGCAGCGACAGGACGCCCCCGCCGCACGAAGGGAGGCTACTTTCAACCGTGGTTCCCCCGGAGCCGGAGTGACCAGCGCCGCTGCTCGTGAAGCCGCCGCTCAAGGTGCCGCCGGAATTCGTCACAGCCGCATCCCTATTCGCTGCACCGCCTGAGCCACCCGTGGCTCCACCGGAGCCCATGCTCGCGCCCCCACTGCCACCCAATATGCCGCCCGAACTCATTGGGCCACCGCTGACGCCCCCCGAGTCGCTGGCGCCCGCCGCACCTTTGCCAGAACCACCAGCACCAACGTCCGCGCCATCTCCAGCCGCGCCGCCGCCGCCCACCCCACGATCGATGGCCGCGTCTGGCTTGGCTGCGAGGTCCGACGCCGCGCCATCGGGTTGGGCCGAGCCCACAGTTTTGGTCGTGCCGCCGCTCGCCCCGGCAGCAGCACCACCGCTGCCTACCGCTCCTCCGTTTCCACGCGCACTGCCTGAACCACAGCCAACCAGCGCGGGTAAGCAAAGCGCGGAGACAACGGAACAAACGGTCCTACTTGATATCAAACGAGTCATGGCTGCCTCCGGGTCGAGTGGGTAGGTTATCAGCAAATTCGAGGCCAAGTTCGAGTGTGTTCCTCGAGCGGGGAGCACGCCGAATCATGTATGGTTACCCTCAGAATTCTGAGGGCTGGCGGACTCCACGACCTTGGTCTCGCCTTTCACGTGGGCCCATCATCCGGTGTCGAACCCACCCGCAGAGGCTGTCAGAGGAGTCTTTCTGAGCCGCTCGACGGATGTGGGGGAACTTCACCCTCATGCGAGATGTATGCAAAGGGACTCCCTCCGTGACGAATGGCTATTCGGGGCGCAATCCGCGGGCGACGGTGCGATTCTCCGCGGTACTCACGACGTTGGCAGGCGCTACTATGATCTGGGGATGTTCCTTGAGCACGTCGGGCGGGTCGCCTAACGGTGGCGCCAGCGCCACAGGAGGCGCTTCGGGCGGTGTCGCTCAGTCAGGAGGCAGCGTTGCGGCAGGTGGCAGCGCCACGATTGGCAGCAGTTCGGCGGCAGGTGGCAGCGTCGTATCCGGCGGGACTTCGACCTCGGGCGGAATGGCCTTGTTCAGTTCGACCGGCGGCAAGACACCCGACTCGGGTGGAACGGCTGCATCGGGCGGACGCACCGGCTCTGGCGGCGCGGTCGAGTCGGGCGGCTCGACGAACTCGGGCGGCGCAGTCGGACCTGGCGGCTCGGTCGCAGAAGGTGGCTCGCTGGCCGGTGCAGGGAGCGTGGCCACGAGCGCGGGTGGCACTCCCGCAAGCGGAGGCACGGCGACCGGTGGAATACGGAGCACCGGCGGCGCAACAGCTGGTTCGCTTGCGACCGGTGGCGGCAGTGCCACTGGGGGCATCACCAGCGCGGGCGGCACAAAGGCCACGGGTGGAACAGTTTCAGCCGGCGGAACGACCACTGGCGGCGCGAGCGGCGGTCACGTTGGTTCGGGCGGCACCACCGGTTCGGCTGGAACCTCCGGTGCGGGCGGCAAGACAACGGCCGGCACCGGGCCTTGCGAGATCTTTGCAGCCGGCAATACCCCCTGTGTTGCAGCCCACAGCACGGTGCGGGCTCTTTTGGGCGCGTACAACGGCAGCCTGTACCAGGTCACACGCGCCTCGGACAACACCACGAAGGACATCGGCGCGCTCAGCCCAGGAGGCTTCGCCAACTCGGCCACACAGGACACCTTCTGCACAGGCACGACGTGCACCATCTCCATCATCTACGACCAGTCCGGGAAGGGGAACCACCTCAAGCAGGGGCCCGCCGGTCAGCGGAAGGAGACGCCTGACACCCTGGCCAACGCGACAGCCCTGAAGTTCACAATCTCCGGTCACACGGTCTACGGCGTCCACCTCCCTGTCGGATACGGCTACCGGGTCGACCAGACAACGGGCGTCGCGACCGGCGACCAGCCGGAGACCGAATATATGGTGACGAGCGGCACCTTCTACAACGGCAGTTGCTGCTTCGATTACGGAAACGCCGAGACGGACAATCATGACGATGGCGCGGGCACCATGGAGGCTGTCTATTTTGGCAACTGGACGTCTCAGGGAAAGGGGGCTGGCAACGGTCCCTGGGTCATGGCGGACATGGAAAACGGCGTCTACGCGCAAACCAGCTTTGCCGCGAACCCCAACGATCCGCCACTCACGTCCCCGTATGTAACGGCGATGGTGATCGGGAGATCCGGGTCGTTCGCGCTCATGGGCGGTAACGCGCAAACGGGAACCCTTACGAGCTTCTACGACGGCGTGCGTCCCAACGGCTACAATCCGATGAAAAAGCAGGGCGCCATCATTCTCGGCATTGGCGGCGACAACACCGCCACCGCCCAGGGGAACTTCTACGAAGGCGTCTTGACCTCGGGCGCGGCGTCCACCGCGACGGCCCAAGCCGTCCAGGCGAACATCGTCGCCGCTGGGTATGGCAACTGACGCGCGTATCTATTGACTTGAACGTCGTCCGGCGTCTTCCCTGTGGTGTCCGGAAGAGCCGCAGTCAAGTCACCAGCCCCCAAAGTTAAGAGCCAGCTTGGACGCGGATGGGGCGTTGCCCCCTGGCATAGTCCTCCGACGGTGCATCGTTGGGCAGACCCGGGACGCGGCGTACAGAGATCCGACAGGCGCACCCGGCCGATCCAGTTGCCGATCGGTCAAGGGTGCGAAATCATGGTCGTGTCTACTGCCCTGTACCGATGTATCGCGCGACATGACAATCCTCGTGCAGTCGGCGAACAGCACGCCCCTGACGGTGTACGACAGCAGGGGTGAACGGCGGAGAACAGCCGCTGCGGCAGTCGAGGAGCCCGTAGTGTCGCGCAGGGTATATCGATCGATGCCAGAGCCCGCCGGACGCGCCCCCATGGCTGCTGCGCCAGCGCGGGCAGAGCTACGTGCCCGTGCTTGGGCCTCGGTCCAACCCCTCGGGCGAGCCGTGCCGGCTCGGCGGCTGGCCGAGCCCAGAAGGGCGTCCAGGCCTCTGGTCGCGGCCGTTCCTGCCGCCGCGGCGCCGTTGCGGGCGGGGAGTCACGGCCGGCGGTAGCCCGCCTTCTGCTCCCTTCTTGTCCCGCCCAAATTTTCTGCTCAGGAAACCACCCGCCAGCGGGTTTCAAACCAGCAGGCCCACCTTCTCCGACTCCATCAGCGGGACCAGCTCGCGCTCGAAGACCGAGTGGCATACGTGCAAATGAAGGATCCGACTGCAACATACCAGCGTCCGACCCAGCGGCTCGATGGTGCACCACTGGCGAACTACCAAACCCGCGGCGACCTGTCCTGCCCCAGTCAGCCGATAAGTTCGTGGCGTGCTGCTGCCCAATCCTGTTTGTCAAGGCCATGGGCGCGGCCGCGAGCCTCGTATTTTGCGTACGCCAGCTTGGCAATATCCGCATCGGAAGCAGTCCTCACATCAATGTGTCGCGCAGCTGGGGCTGGCGAGGATCCGTGTGGCTGCTGCATTTGAGAAGAAAAGTGTGATCCGTGATGTGACATGATGGAACCCTCCGATGATTGACGGAATGGCGTGGCGGGCGGTCCCGCGTATCCAGAGACAGGCACAGCATCTCTTGTGCCACATTCAAGCGCGTGTGAATGTGGGTAGTTTCGTTGCAGCAAGTTCGAGAGGGCCGGCCGGGTCAATCAGAATGGAGGCTGACGGCGGTCAATTCGATGGGACAAGGCCTGACCAAGCAGGGCCCGAGAAGGATGGAAAACCCCTTCATTCCGTCGGCGGTCTCGCAAGGCCAGATGGCCTGTTTGGTCCGACCAATCAGATCAGCAGCCACTGCGCCATTCCCGTGGGCCGCGGCGTCGATTCTCTCCCGAAACACGGCTTCGATGTGGGCGCCGAATTCATGTTGCCGGCGTTGGGGCGTGGCTCTGCTGTCGCGGGAAAGGCACCTGACTCTCGCACCCTCATGCTCTACGCCGTTTGGCGGAATCCATAGCCCACCTGAACTCAGTCAGAATGGCGTGTCACCTGTTCCCAATCCGAACCGCCAGAAAGGCAACAGATTTGAGTCACTCAAACATCCAGCCAGGCATCCAAGCAACGAATGGTGAATCCTAGGCACAGCGTGACTCGGTCGCAGGCGATCTCTTTCACTGTGTCCACGCTTTGTGAGGAGCACAAATGGAACGTCTGACGGCTTCAGTCCTGCAGAAGGTGCGCATTGCTGCGATGGTGCTCTTTGGGGCTTGTGCAGCAGTCGGCTGTGGAGGGCCTTCTGCAAGCAGCCCTCCTCCAGCTACGGGCGTACGCGTCGCCGACATCGACGATGTGTCAGCTGGTCTCATGGAGCATCACCGCCACCATCACCACGGCGGAGTGACGCTCATGATCGCGCTGAGCCTCGACACGCTTGGCGTCTCGCCCGAGCAGCGAGCGGCTGTGGAGAAGGTTCGTAGCGATCTGCATGCTCGAATGGAACCGGCGCGAGTCGCGGAGCAAAGGCTGGTAACTGTGCTGGCTGACGGACTTGCTGCGGATAGTCTGGACGCGGCGAGCGCGGATGCTGCAGTCGCCCAGGTGGCGGCCGCGGCTGCAAAGGTGCACGATGCGTCCACGGACGCACTGAATGAGTTGCACACTGTATTGACGCCACCCGAGCGAGCCGCGCTTGTCGACAAGGTGGAAGCGCACTGGGCAGTCTGGCAGAAGGCCAATGCCGAGGAGACAGATCCGAGGAATCCTGAGGGTAGTCTGCTCGAGATGATCGCGACTGATCTGGGCCTGACGCAGGATCAAATAGACAAGATCCGTTCGGGCCTCGGTGAGGGGATGAAGGCGGTGCCGCGGCTCGATCCGCAGGAGATCGCTACGCACCTTCGCGCATTCGGCGAGGCATTCCGCCGGGAAAAATTCGATGCAAGACTGCTCACCACTGCGAACGGGGCAAACGCACACCTTGCTGGCTGGGGCGCGGCGCACTTGGCGCACTTCATAGAGGCGGCGCGCCCCGTGCTCACGCCAGACCAGCGCGCCAGACTTGCGCAGAAGCTGCGTGAGCACGCGGCCCATACTTCTGGCAATGGAGGAGAACAATGAGCCAAGTCAGCCGGATAGGCATGTTGCGTCGGTTGGCGTGCACGCTCGGTATGAGCGCTGCGCTTCTAGGCACCGCTGGATGCGGCCTGGAAGTAGGGGCCGTGTATCCCGAGATGGGCTACAGCGATTACCCGTCCGACGGGTACATAGCGACGACTGAGCCTGTGTACTTCGATGGGCGGGCCACGTACTGGTACGGCGGTCGATGGAACTATCGGGATGGCGGTCGTTGGAACCACTACGACAGGGAGCCAGCGGGGCTCTACCAGCGTCGCATGCAAGCCCCACCTGTGCGGCGCGCATACGAGGCGCGCGGTGGCCGTCCGGGAGCTGCCTCTCATCGGCGTTAGGGGACCGCATCATGCGCTCGACCGTCAGGTCAAGACCAGAGCTGCATCTCGCGACCTGCTCTCACTCTTGAACACCGATCCGGCGATTTCCACAGCGTGCGTACTGCAGTGATTCAGTCTGCCCACCCAGGACTTCTACTGAGTGGGTTCGACCACAGAGCTGCCGTCGAGATCGACCGCGGTCTGCGCGAGCAGCCGTCCGTTGATCGACGCCCCCGTTCGCAGCGTGACCGAGGTTTGGGTCAAGATGACACCCTCGCAATGCGCCGTCGTGCCGAGATCCACGAGACCGGCGACCTGCCAGAAGATATTCTTGGACTGTGCTCCACCTGCTAGCAGGATCTTCGTGCCGCTGCTCATGGTGAGATTCTGGGCGACCTGGAAGATCCAGACGTCGCTCGCAGTACCCGTGAGGGTGACATCCGTCGGGATTAGGAGCCCCGTGCCCCATTGGTAGACGCCCGGGGCTAGGTTCATACCGCCAATGCTGCCGGCGCCCAGCTCGGTGGTATTTGGTGCGCGCCCCGCGGCGTCGGTGAACGCGAGCTGCATATCGGCGATAGCCGTGGTCAGGACGGAAGGCGTCGGCACTGCGTAGTCGGCCGCGTACACCTTCCCGGTCACCTGCGGCGAGGTCGAGAACACATTCGTGGAATCCGCGATCAGCGAGAATCCGGTAATGAAGGTGGCGGCAGCGGGGCTAATGCCAAGGTTTCCCGTAATGGCCGAAGTTGGCACTGTGGAAATCCCGCTCTCTGCCAGAATCGCGTAGTTCTTGGCAGTTCCAAGATTCACCGGATTCGCGGCGGGCACGGTACCCGCATCGCCCGCGCCACCCGTACCGCTCGCGCCGCCCATACCGCCTGTACCCCCCGAGCCGCCCGAACCGCTCGCACCGCCCGAGCCGCCGTATAGTGTTCCTCCGCCAGTACTTCCCCCACCGCAAGCGGCGGCGAACGAGAGCAGCACCAAAGCAATTCGTTGAATATCGTTCTTCGTCGGATGCATACACACAGCTACAGCAGCATTCGGGCCACCGACCAAACATGAGCAAGTCCGGGCGATTGCAGCCGAGAAAAGGTCCGACGGACCGTCAACTTCAACCAAAATGACGGCCTGAATCCATCGATTTGAAGTGGAAAACGCATCGCCGGGCAATGGGTGATTGTGTTGCTTGACATCCTCTTCCATGGAAGCGCCAGCAAGCTGGATCTTCCCCTTGCCGTATCTCGCCCAGGCTTTTCCCCAAGCACGGCAACTATGTGGCCGGGGCAGTCCTGCGGCAGTCGCACCTGGCTGCCCCAGCACTCGACGCGCTGGTTCGACCGCCGCCTCGCTGCGGCCCCTCCCGTTTCAGAGCGCGAGCGCGGCGAAGAAATCGCGGTAGAAGCGGAGATGGTCCGTGTCCTCGAAGGCGACCGGCTGCACAGAAGCGCCATCGAAGCTGAGGATGCGAGCTCCAGGCAAGGACAGCAAGATGGGGGAGTGGGTGGCCACGATGAACTGCGCTTGGCCGTGGCTGGCGGCCCGGCCGATGATGTCTCGCAGTTCCATCTGCCGCCGAGGCGAAAGAGCGCTTTCGGGCTCGTCGAGCAGATACAGGCCTTCCACGCCGTAACGGCTGCCGAAGAACGCCATGTTGCACTGGCCATGCGATTTCTCGGTCAGCGATCCGCCACCAAAGTAGCCGAAGAGGCCGGGATCGCTGGCGGCCCATGCATCTACCAGCTCAGCGAAATGACGAAAGTTCTCGGCGGAGAAGAACGACCCCGGTTTGGGTCCGGCGGTCCAGCGCAGATCGAGACAATCGCAAAGACACTCCGCGTGTGGATTGCAATGACTGCGCGAGCGCTCCCGGTTCTCCCAGATATGGATATCCGCCCGACGGGCGATGGCGGTCAGCAGGGTGGACTTGCCGGATCCATTCTCCCCCACGAACAGGGTGACCGGCGCGTCGACCGGCACAGTTGTGGTCTGCTGGAACAGCGGCAAGTGAAACGGATACGCTTCGCGTGTCGGAAAACGATCGTGAACGATAGTCAGGGTCGCCAGATGCACCCGCACAGCTTCCGACTCCCGCGCCAGGTTGTCCAGGGACTTGGAGCCCGCCTGGTACGGGCAGGTGAAGACCCGCGTGGGTGATGGTTATCTGGGCTGGCCCGAGGCCGCTCCCTTCGACGCCATCATCGTCACCGCCGCACCTGCCCGCGTGCCGGAGCCACTCAAGCAACAGCTCAAGGTCGGCGGTCGACTGGTCCTGCCCGTTGGCAAGGTCGACCAGGAGCTGGAGGTGATCACGCGGACCGCGGTGGGCTTCACCGAACGAAGCGTGATCCCCGTGCGCTTCGTGCCCATGACCGGCAAGGCAGATGAGCGACGGTAGCATCTAGCACTACTGATTGAATTTCTCCCGTCGCCGTCGCTGCTGCGGGGCCCGTCCGCTTTCTCGATTCTCGGTCAGATACGTCGAGTATCTTCTATACTACGGGTTTTGACGGCGCACTAGCCAGTGTTGCCCTCCGTAACAAGCGCTTTACTCGCGCGGGCATGAGAGTACGATCCTTGCATTGCCATGGAGGGTCGTCAGCCTCTGGTTCGGGTCTTGGTTTGGCTGGGACATCTTTCGATTCTGGCCGGGGCAGCTGCGGCGGCGACGATAGCGGTGCAGGTGCTCGCCGCCAAGGGCGGGTTGCCGCTCCAGGTTGCGCTCCCGCAGCTCTTCCCCTTCGCTGAGATGTCCCTCTTGGTGGATGGCCTTTCAGCGTTCTTTCTCTTGGTCGTCGCGCTGATCACGGCCGCCGCCGCCATCTATGGTCCGTCGTACTTGAGCACGCACGCCAAGGCGCCTCTGGTGCAGACGCTCGCGCTCGGTGGTTTCGTGACTTGCATGGCCCTCGTGTGCTGCGCTGGCGACGGACTGACTTTTCTGCTGGCCTGGGAGGGCATGACCCTTGCGAGCTATGTCCTCGTGGTTTGCGATACGCGTAGCGAAGAAAACGCCCGGGCCGGCTTGCTCTACTTGGTGATGGCACACGCCGGCACCGCGGCGCTGCTGGTGGTCTTTCTGACCCTGGCGAATCGCGCGCAGGGCTTCGACTTCGTCGCGCTGCGGGAGGCGGCGCACGGCCTCGACGGTGGAACACGCACGACGCTGTTCATGTTGGCGCTGGTCGGGTTCGGCGCCAAGGCGGGCGTCGTACCGTTGCACGTGTGGTTGCCCAAGGCGCACCCGGCCGCGCCCAGTCACGCCTCGGCGCTTATGTCAGGCGTGATGTTGAAGGTGGCTATTTACGGCATCTTCCGTTTCGGCTTCGACCTGCTTGCGCCCGAGAGTGGGCCGTTGCCGGCATCCTGGGGCTGGACCGTCCTTCTGCTCGGGACGGTGTCCGCGGTGATGGGCGTGCTTCTAGCCCTGCAGCAGCACGACCTCAAGCGCCTGCTCGCCTTTCACAGCGTGGAAAATGTGGGCATCATCTTGATCGGAGCTGGCGTGGCCATGTTGCTTGGCGGCGGCCGAGCAGCCCAGCCGCTGGCCACGCTTGCATTGGCGGCGTCGCTGCTTCACACCCTGAATCACGCGGCCTTCAAGGGCCTGTTGTTTCTCGGCGCGGGCAGCGTGATCAAGGGGACCGGCGTGCGCAACATGGAAGAGTTGGGCGGGCTCGCCCGGCGCATGCCGTGGACGGCGTGGCTGTTCCTGCTCGGGGCCGTGGCCATCTCGGCGCTGCCACCGCTCAACGGCTTCGTCAGCGAGTGGATGACCTTCCAGGCCTTGCTGCTGGGCGGGGCGAAACTCGGCGGAGCGTCGGGCCTGCTGGCGGGTGTCGCGGCCTCGATGCTGGCGCTCACGGGCGGCTTGGCGGCTGCTTGTTTCGCCAAGGCCTTTGGCGTGACCTTTCTCGGTCGTCCGCGAACCACCCACGCCGAGCATGCCACTGAGTCTCCGGCGCCGATGATTGCCGGCATGTTGCTGCTTGCTGTCCTGTGCGTGGTGCTTGGGTTGGTGCCCGGCTACGGCATGCACTTGCTCGATCGCCCCACCGCTGAATTGCTGGGCGGTTCCGGGGCCAGCGCCGTGATCACCGCGCGCGGTCCGCTGGTGCTTTCGGCAAGCGGCGCTCCCGCGGGCCTTGAATCGACGTCTATCTCGGTCACGGCGGTCGCGGCACTGTTTGGCGCGCTTGCGATGTTTGCCTGGGTCTTGCGTGGCTGGCCTCGCAAATCCCCACGCAGGCTTGCGCCCACGTGGACCTGCGGAATGACACCCACCAGCCGCTTCGACTACACGGCAACCGCGTTCGCCAAACCATTGCGACTGATCTTTGCGGCCGTGTACCGACCACGCCGCGCGGTCGTCAAAGAGACCGGCCCGTCGCCCTACGATATCCGGCGCATCGGTTACACCGGCGAAGTGGTCGACCTGGCCGAGACCGTGTTCTACGCGCGGCTCAAGCGTTGGATCACCTCGGGCGCACACGGCATCCGCGTCTACAGCACCGGGCGGATCCACGGCTACATCGCGTTCGTGCTGGTCACGTTGCTGGTGGCGCTGCTCTTGTTCGCGAAGGCGTAAGCCATGGAAACCACCGCGCACATAGCCCAGACCATTGCCCAGGCGGGGCTGCTGGTGTTGCTTGGGCCACTCGTCACCGGGTTCATTCAGAAGATCAAGGCGCGCTTGCAGTGCCGGCAGGGGGCGAGCCTGTGGCAGCCCTACCGCGATCTGCTCAAGCTGCTGCGCAAAGGAACCGTACAAAGCGACACCGCCAGTCCCCTTTTTCGCGCTATCCCGGTGTTGGTGCTGGCCGCCACAGTGACGACGACGGCCATGCTGCCCGTGCTGTGGGCAGGGGCGGGACCGGCCCTGTTGCCCCTGGGCGATGCGATCTTGCTCTTGGCCCTGCTGGCCTTGGCGCGTTTCCTGTGCGCCATCGGGGCGCTCGACGCTGGCGGCGCGTTCGGCGGCATGGGGGCGTCGCGCGAGATGACCGTCGGCCTGCTCGTCGAGCCGGCGTTGATGATGGCGGTTTTCTCGGTCGCGGTGGCGGGCGGAACCACCGATCTCGGCGAGCTGGCAGCCCGGCGCGGAACTCTTCCGGCACTGTCTTGGCAAGCGCCGGACTTGCTCGCCCTGTTCGCCATGCTGGTGCTGGCTCTGGCCGAGACCGGGCGCATCCCGGTCGACAACCCGGACACGCACCTGGAGCTGACGATGCTCCACGAGGGCATGCTGCTCGAACACTCTGGCCCTGGACTGGCCTGCATCGTGCTGGCCACACACACCAAACAGCTCGTCATCTTGACCCTGGTGGCGGCGCTCTTCTTTCCGCTCGGCTTGGCCCCGGGCTTCGTTGCGGGTGATATCGCCTTCGCACTGGCGGCCTTCGGTGCCAAGGTGCTGTCCTTTGCGCTGTTTCTGGCCATGGTCGAATCGTCCTACGCAAAGCTGCGTTTCTTCCGCGTGCCGCAGTTTCTGGGGCTCGGCCTTGTGTGCGCCTTCTTGGCGCTGGCCTTGAGGATCCTATGAGCGTGCTGTTGGCTGTCCGCCTCATCAATGTACTGGGAGCGCTGCTCCTGTTCACGATGTTGCTGATCCTCGCCTCCGGCCAGCTCTACCGCGCCATCTACGCCGTCGCGGCGCAGGCCGTATTGCTGGGCATTGCCGGCGCGGTTCTTGGTGCCGCCACGGGCAACATCGATTTGTGGGTGATTGCCGGCATCACCATCGTCGTGAAAGCAGTCCTTTTGCCTGGGCTTCTCATTCGGGTGGTGAAACGAATCAATATTGGGCGCGACATCGAACCGGTGATCCCCGTCAACGTCACCCTTCTGTTCGCCGCAGGCATCGTCGTTTTGGCCTTTCACCTCAGCGCTTCGTTGGGGTCCGTCAGGCAGGCGATCACTGGCAACGCCTTGCCGGTGGGAATCGCCTTGATCTTGCTCGGCGTACTGGTGATGGCCTCTCGGCGCAAGGCTCTGGTCCAGATGGTGGGCCTGTTCGCCTCGGAGAACGGCATCTTCTTCACCGCCATGGCCATCAGCCAGGGCATGCCGCTGATTATCGAGATCGGCGTGATTCTCGACGTAGTGCTGGGCGCGCTGGTCATGGGGATCTTCGTCTTACGCGTGCGTTCCAGCGTCGACACCGACATCGCCGATCTGGAGAGTCTCAGGGGCTAGATGATGATGACATCGAATCTCCTGTGGCTCGCTCCCTTAGTCCCGCTGCTCGTCGGGGGCAGCATGCTGCTTCTGCGCGACCGGCGTCTGCTGGCTGCGCTCGATGTGGGCGGGTCGCTGGTGGTTCTTGGTCTGGTTGTGGCCATCGCGCGCAAAGTTTCGGCGACTGGCCCGGTAGGCGCGCTCGGGACCTTTCGCGCCGACGAGGTATCGGTGCTGTTCCTGCTGCTCATCGGCCTGCTCGCGGTGGCCGTGTCTGTGGCCACGGTGGGATGGATGCGCCAGGAAATCGCGCGTGGACAGATGCGCGTCGAACGGCTGCGCTACTACTACGCCCTGGTCCACGGCTTCATCGCCACCATGCTGGTCACGGTGCTGGCGGACAACCTTGGCATCCTGTGGATCGCGATGGAAGGCACGACGATCACATCGGCGCTCTTGGTTGGATTCCACGGCGACAAACACGGCCTCGAAGCGGCGTGGAAGTACATCATCGTCACCACCATCGGCATTTCCTTCGGTCTGTTCGGCACGGTGCTGGTGTACGGCGCCGCCGTGCACGCGCAGGGCGGGGTGTTCGCCGGCGCGATGAACTATTCCAGCATCGCCGCCATCGCGCCCAAGCTCGACCCCGGCATCATCCGCATCGCCTTCATCTTCGTGGTGGTGGGCTACGGGACCAAGGCCGGACTGGCCCCGGTCCACATGTGGCTGCCCGATGCCCACAGCCAGGCGCCCACGCCGGTCTCGGCCTTGCTCTCCGGGGCGCTCATCAAGTGCGCCCTGTTTGGCATCATCCGCTTTCACACTCTCGCGCGCGGGGCGTGCGGGGCCGAATTCAGCCAGGGATTGCTGCTCTTGTTTGGATTGATCTCGGTCGTTGTGGCCACTCCCTTCATCATCGTCCAACACGATCTCAAGCGTCTGCTTGGCTACCACAGCGTCGAGCATGTGGGCATCATCGCGCTTGGGCTCGGGTTCGGCGGCAAGCTTGGCACCTATGGAGCCCTGCTACACGTGATCAACCACGGCGTGACCAAGGCACTGGTATTTCTCATCGCAGGCGACGCCATCGGCCGCTACGGCACGCGTGACATGCGTCTCATGAGAGGTTTCCTTGGCATCGCACCCTTGGCGGCGACGCTCCTGCTCATGGGCGCTTTTTCGCTGGCGGGGACGCCGCCCTTTTCCATTTTCATCAGCGAGCTCATCATCCTGCGGGCGGGTCTTGGCGCCGGTCACTATGTGATGGTGGCAGTATTCCTGGCCATGGTGGTGGTCATCTTCGCCGGACTGATTCATCACGTGGGGCAAATGGTCTTTGGTGAGGCGGACAAATCCGCAGATCGCGGGCGTGAGGCGTTTTCGCCGCTGCTTGGAGCCCTGCTGCTCGCCCTGGTCATGGTGATGCTGGGCGTAACCATGCCGATGCACCTCGACCGGGTGCTGACGCGCGCGACGGAGATTGTCCTTGGCTGATTCCATGGGCACCTTGGAGCAAGCTCTGAGCGCGCGGCTGGCCGGGCAGGGTGGCTTCGTGCCAGGCCCGCGCCCCCAGGATCTCACGTTGAGGCTCCAGCGCGCCGAGGACGTACCCGCTGTCGTGGCCGAGCTGTGCGCCGCGGGGCTGGGACTGGCGACCCTGGTTGCAACGGATGAAAGCGCGACCGCTGAGCGTGACCTGAAAGTCCGTTACGTTTTCGAGCCGATTGCGGCTGGCACGCGGCCCTCGCCCGACACCTTCGTCACCCTGGTGGCTTCGCTCGACCCCGCTAGGCCCGAGTTGCCGTCGATTTCCACGCAGGTTCCTGCCGCCAACTGGCACGAGCGGGAAGCGCAGGATCTTTTCGGGATCGTCATTCTCGGGCATCCCGATCCGCGGCCGCTGGTCGTTCACGACGGGTGGCCCAAGGGACTCTTTCCGTTGCGCAAGACCTTCGACGCTCACCAGCGGCCCGCGGTGGAGTCATCCGAGGAGTTTCCCCACTTGTTGGTCGAGGGCGAAGGCGTGCTCGAGGTGCCGGTGGGTCCGATCCACGCGGGCATCATCGAGCCGGGCCACTTCCGCTTCAGCACGGTCGGCGAGTCGATCCTGAACCTGGAAGCGCGTCTGTTCTATACCCACCGTGGGCTGGAAAAGCGCATCGAAGGGCTGCCCATCGCCGATGCGTTCTACGTCGCCGAGCGAATTTGTGGCGTGTGTTCGGTTTCGCATGGGCTTGGGTTCTGCGAGGCGGCCGAGCAGATCGCCGGGATTACCGTGCCGGAGCGGGCGCGGGCGTTGCGCACCCTCGCGCTCGAACTGGAACGCCTATACAACCACGTGGGCGACATCGGTAACATCGCCGCCGGCGCGAGCTACCACTACGGCACCTCGGCCGGCGCACGCATGAAAGAGGCGCTTCAACAAGTTGGAGAACAGTTGACCGGCAGCCGGTTCTTGCGCGGACTGATCGTGCCCGGAGGGGTTTGCCTGGATCTCACGGCCGAGCTGGAGAAATCTCTTTCCGCTGTGGTACTCGCCACCGCCGAGGCACTCGCGAGTCTGATAGAGCGAATCGAGAACAATCCCTCGGTGACAGACCGTCTTGACACCACAGGTGTGTTGCAGACGCAGGACGCTATCGCCCTGGGCGTGACTGGCGTTGGGGCGCGTGCCAGCGGCATCGACCGCGATGCCCGGCGCGATCACCCGCACGCGGGCTACACGAGCGACCTGAACCTCGCTGTGGCGACTGAATCCGATGGCGATGTTCACGCCCGCTTGAATGTGCGCGCGGCCGAGGCGCGCGAATCGATGCGGCTGATTCGCACCCTGCTTGAAGGCGTGCCGTCTGGTCCGATTGGCACCGCCGTGCCCGAAATCCTGCCGGCATGGGGAATTGGCCTTGCTGCCATCGAGTCGCCGCGCGGGGCGGCGATTCACTGGCTGCGCGTGGATGGCGCCGGACGCGTGGACCGCTACCACCTTCGCTCGGCGAGTTACGCCAACTGGCCCGCCGTCGCGCTCGCCGCCCAGACTTCGATCATTCCCGACTTTCCCCTGGTCAACAAGAGCTTCGAGCTCTGCTACTCATGCACCGATCGATGAAGACATCATGCTGACCGCCATTCTGAAGAGCCTGCGCACCGGCGTGGTGACGATTCGTTACCCCGAAGATTCGGCACATCCGCCCGAGCGGTTTCGCGGCGCGCCCGCGGTTCGTCCCGGCAGCCTGCTCGATAAACTTCCGCCCGCGTCGGTCTGTCCGTCGAGAGCGATCACGCGTGAGCCCGGACGTTGCGGCATCGATGTTGGACGCTGCATATTCTGTGGTCGCTGCGCCCAAGACTCTCTCGACGGCGCCATCGAACTTGGTCGCCAGGTCGAACTGGCCTCCCGGCAGCGCAAGGGCCTGGTGGTCGAGGTTGGAGCTGATAAGGACGGTCGGGCCGTGGCACTGCCTTCGCCGCCGCCCGCCGCCGAGGTCGCCAAGCAGATTCGACACACCCTCGGCCGGTCGCTCTCTCTGCGCCACCTCGACTCGGGCTCGTGCAATGCCTGCGACTGGGAGCTGACCGCGCTGCTCAATCCGGTCTACGACGTCAGGCGCCTGGGCATCGATTGCGTCGCTTCGCCTCGCCACGCCGACGGCGTGATCGTGACTGGGCCGGTGACCCGCAATCTGGAAACAGCGGTGCGCCGCACCTACGAAGCCGTCCCCGAGCCCCGCATCGTCATCGCCGTCGGAGCCTGCGCCACCTCGGGGGGGATCGTCGGTCGCAGCTACGCCAGCGCGGGCGGCGTGGCCGAAGTCCTGCCCGTGGACGTCTTCATTCCCGGCTGCCCACCGCGCCCCGAAGCCATCATCTTCGGGATCCTACTTGCCGTCGGACGGGGCGACATCAGGGGCAATACGCCACTTGGCATTGGCCAAGGGCGCACGTGAAGTGCGCCTAGTGCCTCCAGTCAGAAGATCGGTCAGGTTTCGGGCGTTCAGGCGCCCGGCCTGCGAGGCGCGACGAGGGCGCATACTCGACGTATGTAACCGAGGAGCAACGACGCAGGACGGGATGCATGGACGGCCCAAACCTGGCCGGAATTGTGACTGGAGGCACTAGCCCAGCTGTGTACGCAGACATTCTGAACTTCTTGTTCGCAAGAGCGGCCCCCTCGATATCATTGAGGTTTTTCGAAGTGCAGGTGAAGAGTGTCACATCAACACGGACCCTATGGGACCGGGGGGGTATCCACGAAAACCTGGAACAACGCGGCCTTGTCTCCATTTTGGGCAAAGGCAAGCATGGCGGTATCCCAAACGTCTTTGCTCACAGTCAGCATGCTGTAGCTCGCGTTCTTGAAGTCCGCGTAGGTCACTTGCGCTTCTGAGTCGAGCCTGCTTAGGGGAACATCCATGCGAATGGGCGTAGATCCTTTGTAGCTGTTGAAGGCGACTTGGGCGTCAATGCTGCCTATTGTCTGGAAGAAGTCATATGTGCCGTTAGGGTGTTTTGCGCCGACAGGGAGGGAGAAGGTGTCCACCCCATACCAGAACAGGTCGGACGCGCCTGGCATCCCGCTGACGCCAAAGTCTATGCCTGGCGTCCAACCAAGCGTTTGAAAGTACCCCTTCGCCCAATCGCCGTGAAGGAACATGGCTGCCTTTCCAGACTGCATGGCCGCCGCTGCATGATCCCAGCCGAAATTCGTCGAGTCAGACGCTCCAGTGGTGTCTACATAGTTCGCAACCACCGTGCCGAAAAGGTCAATGGCGGCTTTCAGAGCGGCATCGTCGCGCGGTCCCCCCGTCATGTAGTCGTAGAATGCGGCCGTCCCCATGGAGGCCATCGCAAGATCGTTGAAGAGAATTCGCATAATCCAGCCCTGGTACGCGATCGCCACGGGCGGGATGCCAGCCGCTTTCAACGCCTGGCAAACCGCCAAGAACTCCGCAAGTGTCGTCGGCGGGGCAAGACCCTGGCTGGCAAATACCTGCTTGTTGTAGAAGAAGGCGTTTTCTCGGTGGATGTTGTTGGGCATGGACTGGACATGGCCACCCACGCTGACGTCCTTGAGGACCTGTGGGAAGATGACGCTGGTTAGGTTTTGGGTGGCCAGAAATGCATCCAGGGGCTGAAGAGCCCCAGGATTGGCCGTGAGAAATGCCCCAAGGGTGGCGGCATTGTCCTGGAACAGATCGGGAGGATTCCCGGCTGCGAGCCGCTGTTTGAGCGTGGCGCGACTGTCGGCTCCGCTCGTGAGCGCCGCATTGTAGATGATGTCCCCCAGGTGCGTTTGTTCGTCGAGTGACACAAGTGCCTGAAGCGCCTGGGCCTCACCCGGTGCCGTCCACCAAGAGAACATTTCGATCACCGTCGTACCTGAGCCGCTATCCTGGCTGTTCGGCCCTGCTTGACTGCCATTAGAACCACAGGCAATGGCTCCGGAAAGCAGTGCCAACGACAGCGTCGTCGCATGAGTAGATCGGAGTGACATATGATCCTTTCGTTGATTCCCGCCCTCGTCTTCTGAAGGTCGCCCAATTCATGCCGCGCAGCTGGGCGCGGACGATGGCTTCCGCCCCTAGTACTCGGTTCTCCCCCGCAGTAGCTTGAGCGGTCTTGATTGCCCCTTTGTCCTGCGCAGGCCACCGCCAGTGAAACCCAGTGTCCTTGGTGGGGTGGCAGCCCGCTAAAGTCGGCCCCCATTCTGACGATGGACGACACGGGAACATGGCACAACCACGGCGGCAGTCGACCGCGACCCAGAAGACTGCTCGCTGCCGGCGGCTTGTCGCAGCGGTGGGAGGGCGGGACTGCCGGCGCCGTCAGGCCCCACTGTGGCGGCCGGCAGTGACTGTTGCCGCACTCCTGGTGTCGCTTGCCGCGGAGAGGAACGCACTCCACGCAGCCGAATCGCCACCACGGCCTGCGGGGGACGCGGCCCCGGACGCAGGGATCCCCGCGATCTTTCCGGACGCGGAAGCTCCGGCCGCGCTCGACACGGCTCCGATCGCAGTCGAACCCGAGAGCAGCGAACCAACCAACCCGCTCGACCCCTTTGCGGGCGAAACCTGGCGGGATATGTCCGAGTTGGATCTGGAAACGCTCATGCAGACGACCATCGTCACTGCGACCAAATCAGAGGTCAAGGAGGACGAGGCGCCCGCCATCGCGACGGTCATCAGCCGGGACGAGATCCTGCGTTGGGGCTACCGCTCGGTTCAAGAAGCCCTCACGCACGTCGCTGGCATATACATGATCGATGACCAGAGCATTCCCAATATCGGCGTCCGTGGGGTTTCCGGAGGCCTTCGCTCTGAAAGTGGCCTGGTCAAGGTCATGATAGACGGTCACTCCGTCGCATTTCGTTCCACCGGCGGTAACTGGCTTGGACCTGAGTTGATCCCGCTGTCGGCGGTGCAACAAATCGAGGTGATCCGGGGACCGGCCTCCGCGCTCTACGGCGCAGATGCCTTCTTGGGAGTCATCAATGTCGTCACCCGCCACCCCGAAAAGATGAACGGCGGTGAGATCGGCGTCAACGGCAACTACGCGGGGAGCGCCCTCGCCTCGGGCCAGGACGCCAGCCTGGGCACCGAGATCGGCAAGTTCAAGCTGCTCGCCGCCTACCGGCTGCACACGGAAGACCATTCCGGGCTGCCGCTCTCGCCTCTGTCGCCCGCTCCCAAGCTCGCCAGCACCGCGTCTCCAGATTTGAGGGCCCGCGGCCTTACCCAGCAATCGAACGTGGTCTTCCTGAAGGCATCAGGGCAGGCCACGCCGACGGCCCGGATCTCCCTGCTCGGTTCCTACTCGCAACTCGACCGTGGGGCGGAGTTTGCCGACTGGGCGCAGCTCACCCATGGCCTTGATGCCAATGGCCATGCCAGCGGAACGAACATCTCCCTCCGCCAAGGGATGATCGATGCCCGGGCTGAACTCGCCCTATCGCCGAATCTCGACCTGACCGTCGACGGGCTCCTCTTCGCCGGTGGTCCCACCTCGCGCGATCGCATCGAGGTCGGCAGCGAAATCTACTACGTCAAGCGCGACTTCGGCTACCGCGGCATGGATCTCGGGGCCGAGGTGAACTGGCGTCCGCATCGGACTGTGGCGGTGCTGTTCGGGGCGGGCTACATCCTCGATTCCGAACAGCTCACTGTGGCGAACGACATCCTCAAGACCACGATCTCCCCGATTCCTGCCGGTGGCATCAGCACGTCCCGATCCGGGGCTCTCGACCACGTCAATTTCACCAACCCGGCGGCGCACGCGCAGGTGATCTGGTCCCCCGAGAGGTCGAGACTCAGTCTCACAGCAGGCGCGCGCTACGACCACCACAACATCTACGGGGATCGCCTGAGCGCTCGCCTGGCCGGCGTGCTCAACCTTTCCAAACGGCTGCACGTCAAGCTCCTGTATGGCAATGCCTTCAAGGCCCCTGCGCCCCAGCTCCTGTACGGGTTCCCGCTCACCTCGGGCGACATCATGGGTAACCCGCAACTGAAACCGAGCACCGTTCACACGGTTGAGGCCCAGATCTCGTACCGCTACGGCAAGTACTTCTTCTTGAGCACCGGGCTGGCCGGCAACTACCTTCTGGATCAGGCCGAGTTCACCCAGCAGGGCGACAATCAGGTGGCGCACAACCTCGCCCGGACGCTATCGCTGTCCTGGGAGACCGTGCTGCAAATCAACTATCAGAAGCTGGTGGCCGCGTATGTCAACACGGCCTTCAATCACACAGTTCGGCACACTGACGATCGGGGCTACGTTGCGGCTCTGACGAACTATGGCAATCTGGCGTACCCAACGTTCATCGCCAACGCTGGGATCAGTGCCAGGCTGGCGCGGCTCCCCCTGCGGATTGGCGTCGAAGGTTCCTTGGTATCGGCGCGCCGGGCGAGCTCCTCCGACATTCTGGAACACGGGGGACTCTATGAATATGGGCCCTATGTCGTCGTCGGCGGCAACCTGCAGACAGTCGGGCTCCGGTTGTTGCCCAATCGGGCAACCGTGATCCGCCTGATCGTTCGCAATCTGTTGGGCACGCAGATTTTCGATCCGGGCTTCGCCGGCGTTGACTACCCGCAGCTCGGCCGTACCGTGGCGCTCGACCTCATCCAAGAATGGTAGATTTATGCAGCTAGACACCACAAACGAGACGCAAATCACGCGGGCGCGACGGGCTGCTTCGCTCAGCTCACCCATTGCCCACAGCTGGGCCAGGATCCTCGTGACCATCGGATGTCTGTGCGGGTCGCCAGCGTGCGGAGGCAAACCAACGGGCGACACCCTAAACGTGGGACTGCTGCTTCCCTTCACGGGTGGGGATGCGGCGATGGGTAACAACCTGGAAGAGGCCGCTATGATGGTGGCCGACAACGTAAACGCGAACGGCGGACTGACGGGGAGGCCCCTGCGGCTCATTGTCGGGGACACGCATTCGGACGGCCCCCGAGCCCTCGAATCCCTGAACCGAATCCTGAACCAAGGTGTGGTCGCCGTCGTGGGGCCCGCGAGCACAGCTGCGGCGCTCGCGATCCTCCCAGTCCTCAAGGAACAGAGAATCGTCCTGGTTTCACCCTATGGCACCGACTCGATCGACAACTCCATCGCCGACGCGGATTACCCCTGGTTTCGTCTGGAGCCGACGCCCATCGCGTTCGGGCAGGCTCTTGCCAAGCGCATGATTGCCGATGGGGCGACCGCCGCGACGATTCTCTACACCAGCGACGAGTACAACTCGAGTTTTGCGGGCGCAACGGCCGACATGCTGAGGCAACTCGGCGGCACGGTGTCGGCCGCGATCCCACTCCCGGTGGGATACAGTGACTACTCCGCGTCGCTGGTACAAATCTCGCCGTCGATCCTCAGAGTAGTCGTGCTCGCTGCCGATCCGATCTCCGGTGCACGGATCGCAAATGATTTGTCCGTCGTCAATCCAACGCAAGCGCGGCAATGGTATTTTCCGCCCTCTCTAAAGACCGGGGAGTTCGTGAGCAACGCGCTTCCCGAGAAGATCGAGGGCGGCATTGGCGTCGCTCCCGACATCTTCGCTGCGACCGACAAGTTCAACGGCGACTTCGCGACGGCCTGGAACGGTGACGTTCCTTCCGACGGTGTCTACTATTACTACGATGCGCTCATGTGGATGGCGCTCGCCGTCGAGCAAGCTTGGGTCGCAACCGGCGCGCAGACTCCTGCATTCGAGGTGTTGCGCGACGCCCTCCGCGCGGTGGCTCAGACTCGTGGCGTCGTCACCCAGTGGGATCAAACAGCGACGGCGCTGGGTTTCGTCCGCGCTGGCACGACCACCTACTACAGCGGCCTATCGGGCCCCATCCTTCTCGAGAACACCGGCGAACGGAACCTGGGTATGGCGGCTTTCTGGAAGGTCCTCGACGGAAAGATCGTCACCGCGAACTGAAGCGGCGTCCAGAAATCGGGTTGGACCGCCGTGGGGAGATGTGCCGCACCACCCTGCAGCGAGTCCAAGCTAGTCACCGCCGGGCGCAGCACGCAATTAGGGCAGTGGTGCACCCGTCACCGCCCGTGCCCGCAAGCACCAGGGATGGCGCGACCCAGATTGCAGCACGCATCTGGCGAGCCCCTACCGCCAACCTTTCCGGTCGAACCTTTGGTGGATCCGGCCACCGTCGGCAGGGTCGCCGACAACCCAATGAGCTACTCCAATGCCTTGTCGATGTGCTTCAGGGCGTCGGGTTGAAGGCCGAAGTTAACCCGCACCAGGTTGACGTCCACCACGGTCTTCACCGAGAGGGGCAGCTCGACAGGATGTCTTTCAACCTGCCAGTCGTTCTCCGATAGGTCGAATATGAGATTCGCTGCCTGCAATCCGAGGGCTTCGTAATCAGGCACGACAGCCAAGGTCCCGAGGGACGAACTCGGCTCTACGAAATTGGACACGCCCACAATGAGCGGAAGTCCTGCATCAGCCGTCTCTGCGCGCCACGCTTCGTCAACGAACTCCTCGTCCCGCACCAGGGCGTTGTCGTTGAGCATCCAGATGGCGTCAATTTTCTTGCCCTTGGCAAGGTCGTGAAGTGCGCCGCGCAATCCTACGGCGGTTACGTCCTTGGCTACAGAGGCGGGAACAAGCTCGACGTGTTCCTTGGCTGCTAGCGCTTTCTGCCGCTCTATGAACTTTCGGAATGCGGGGCGATAGATGACCCCCACGCGGTTGATCGGGGTAGTGATTACAGAGCGTAGGTGCACGAACGCAGTGATGCCGGGAACCTCGTAGGCTATGCCCGTGGCCCGCCGGATCTGGGGCTGCACTTCTTCCACAAAAGAGGCCATCAGCAGCACCGCAGGGAGAGTTGCCGTGGTCGGACTGGCCATCTGGAGCTGGCGATAGAGGGTGATGGTTGCGTTGTTCATCAACACCAGGCATACCGGTTTCGCGGTTTGGATGGCTGCGGCCAGATCGGCAGCTTTGGTTTCCGGTCCGACCGCGAAGGTGTTGACGTTGAAGTTCTTCTGCACCTCTGATACCAGGCTCTTCCGCACTTCCAGGAAGTTGGGTGAGGTGGGAATGGCGATGAGGAGAGTGGGAGCGCCCGCTCGCGCTGGCGGATCCACAATGGCCGCAGGCCCCTGGCCGGGCGCGCCGGTTTCGCTGCCGGTCGTCGCGCAGTCGGCGAGGCCCAAAAGGAGGACGGGCAATACAGCCACCAGCCAATTCATGTTCTTGTCGCCGGTCATGGGACACTCCAGGAGTCGATGCCCAGAAGGTGCTTGGTGGGACCATCGAGTGTCTGAAAGGACTTGACGACCACGTCCCGCACGGCCGGATCCTCCTCAAGGTCGCGGAACCGGCCGAACACCGTCACAGCCCGTTCGGGCAGACGGTCCTGCAGGCCTCGTTTTTAACAACGCTCGACTTGGCATCGAGGTGGAGAAAGACGTGAACGAGCGGCTTGCCGCCCCCTGCAACGGCCGATTGCGGCGCATGGAAAGGACACAGAAGCCCAACGCCCAGCGCAAGCCACGCGATCGCGCGCGGCATCTGTCTCGATCGGCTACGGAGTCTGGTCATAGGTCGGCAGGGGCGAGCCCCAGCAGGTTCGGACTTGTTCCGGCATCCGAAGGTTCGGAGGGTTGAGGGAGGAACTTTAGCGACTCGGGGAGCAAGAGGCGTGCATTGGATACGGCCGGCAATGAGGTGAATCGCGTCCTGTCCCAATATATGATCGGCGAAAAGGGGCGCAAATTCAGATGGTTGGGCGCAGTGCCAGTGGGTGCGAAGGGCGCGGAAAGGTGTAGAGGGCGCCTCGTGACGAGGAAGAAGGACGAGCCCACTGGGTCGACGCTGCCGTTGCAATTTTTGGCAGCGTGGCTGGCGGTGTGGCTCGGACGGGTGTTGCAGCAAGAGGTCGGCTACCTGACGGCCGAGAACCGACTCCTGTGCGAGAGGCTCGGTGGCCGAAAGCTGCGACTGACGGATGCCGAGCGGCGGCGGCTCGCCTATTCCCCTCTCTTCCTGCGCAGTCGCCGCAACAAGAGGGCGGCGCTGAGCAGGGCAAACGGGGGCGCGGGCCTAGCCGCGGCAACGCGACCGAGACTGCAGTCGCACCCTCCGTTGACCAGCCGCAGCCTGCTGCCCGCGTCGGGACTCGCATCTCGCCGGTCGTCGACGCTGGCGGCGTCGGGATGGAGAAAGTCTGTCCTGCTATCGGAGTTGCCCATGTCGGGCGAGATTGAGTCTCTTCCTCCATCTGTGCGGCTACTGGGGACACCCGTGCCGCTCCCTCCGTCTGCCCCCCCGCTCAGGCTGCCGCCGGAACCACCCGCGCCGCCGGAAATCGCGCCACCCGCAGAAACTGCGCCGCCGCTGCTGGTGGCACCACCCGTACCGCTGCCGCCACCGACGCTCGCGCCACCGCGACCTCCTCCGCCGCCGGTGATCATGCCGCCAAACCCACTTGCGCCGCCACCTCCACTCGCTCCACTCGCGACGGTTCCGCCGAAGCCGCCGGTACCACCGGTGCCGCCGCCGAAACCGCCCGCGCCGCCAGTGCCGCCGTTACTGCAGTCTAGCGGATCGACGCCTACTGTGCACGCGCCGGCGCCATCGCACGTTATGCAGGCCCCGCAGGGCGTCCCGTATTGCGGATAGTCGCAAGCCCCCGCGCCATTGCAGGTGGAGCGGCAAGCGCCGCTGCCCAGGCCGCATTCCTTCTGTGGATCGCTGCCCGCGGCGTAGGCAGAGCACTTGCCCGCTTGGCCGGCCTGATTGCAGGACACGCAGATTCCATCGCACGCGCTCTCGCAACACACCCCATCCACGCAGAACCCAGAGGCGCACGCACTCGCGCTGGAACAGACTGTGCCGTTCTTTGCGTTGCAACTGCCGCCAGCGCCGCACGCCTGTCCAGGGCAGCTACCAGGAACTTCGGTGCCCGCGGCCGCCGTGGTGCAGGTGCCTTCGTGGCCGGCCACGGCGCAGGATTGGCAAGATTCCGCGCAGGCGGCGACTCCGCAGCAAACACCGTCCACGCAGAAGCCCGAGGCGCAGTTCGACGCCGTGGCGGCAGTGCACCCCTCGCCGTTGCCGAGATTGGTTACCTTGTACTCCCAGACTTCGCCCGGGTCCGTGCCTGCACCGAAAAGCACCATCACGCCGCGCTTGCTGTCAAAGGCCATGAGACCTGACCCGGGCCAGATTGGACCCGTGGACTGAGAGCGCACGTACCAGGTTGGACCGTTGGTATCCAGCTCGAAGGTGTTGATAGCGGTTGTGGCGCCCGTCGGATCCGTCGAATTCGGGGCCCCAACCTGCCGGCGGCGCAGGCTATCGTAGGCAAAGACAGGGTAAGGCGTGCCGAAATCGATCTTGTCGCCAGTGTCGTAAAACTTCCAGCCCGCCGAGATGGGATCCCACTCCCAGAAGACGCTGTTGCTGGTGCTGCCCTGCCAGGTGGGGTTCCCGTCGAAGAAGAACATCTTCTGGCGACCGTCGTCGAAGGTCAACCCGTGGATGTCCGATCTGTCGACGTCCGTCACTGGCGTGACCGAGCCGGGGACGGGTGTGCGGCTGGTCCACGTCGTGGTCGCCCCATCCCACTCCCAGACCACGCTGGCGCTGTTCGTGATCCCGCTGAAAAGCAGCACCTTTTCGCGCCCAGGGTCGGTGACCATGCCCGGCGAGTCCTGCGGGCCAGGGCTCGACGCGGGGGAAAGCTGGTTCCACTGGCGGGTGCTGCTCTGCCATTCCCAGGTATCCTCCAAAACTGTTGATTGGCCTGTGTCGGTGTCCAAGTTGTTGTCACCGCCGTACAGGATGAGTGACTTGCGGACTGGGTCGTACGCCATCGCCGCGTTCTGGCGGGCGGAGGGGCGCACGTCACCCTTGACCTGGGACCAGGAACTTCCATCCCATTCCCACAGCTCGTCCAGATACGGGGACGAAGGCTGCCCGCTCCAGCCGCCAAACACGTAGGTCTTGCCATTGGCGGGGCAGAAGGCCATGGCGAAACCCGAGCCGGCGCTCGGTGCGTTCTGCGGCGCCGTGCGGTTGGTGAACGTTGCTGTGGCAGGATTCAATTGCCAGAGCTCGCCAGACACAAGTATCTGCTCCCCTGCGCGAAATAGGCTGGAGGGATCGTACGGACCGAGAAGGGTGACGCCTGCCACCAGATCCAGGCGGCTTTGCGCCGGGTCGGTGAGGAGCGAAGCGTACATGCGTCCGGCGGGCAGGTTGCTCTCGCTGCCGGTGAGCCGCTGTGTCCACGCCCCTTTGGTTGCATCCCAATCCCAGACGTCAGCCAAACTGAGGTGGGTCTGGAAGTCCTTGCCGCCAACCAGAACGGTCATGCCGCGGCTGGAATCGTACGCCATGGCGTGGCCCCAGCGCGCACTCGGCACCATCCCCGTGGTCGTGCGCAAAGTCCAGCCTGGCGTCGCCGGATTCCACTCCCATACGTCCTGTTGGGGGATGCCATTCGCATCAGCCTGGTCCTTTTGCATCCCGCCGAACAGCACAGCCCGGCTGCGCGGACTGTCCCACACCAGCGCAGAATCGTAGCGGGCGCTGGGCGCGGTGCTGAGAGTGAGCTGGATCCATGTGCCCGCCGTGGGATCCCATTCCCAGGTGTCGCCAAATGCCAGCGAGATGCCGCTCCCATCAGGCGAGGGCTCCCCAGCGCCAGGCCGGTGTCCTGGATCACTGTCAATATTGTCAGTGTAGTCGATCCCCTCGGGCCAAATGGAGGTACCCGAATCGGCAAGACCTCCCCCAAAGAGCAGCACCTTGCCCGTCGATTTCTCGAACACCATGCTGTGCTGACTGCGGGCGCTCGGCCCCGCGCTGGTACGATCCGTGAAAGCGTCGCTTGTCGGATCCCATTCCCAGGTGTCCGCGAAGTCAAAGCCAGTGTTCGATCGCCCGCCGAAGATGACGAACTTCTTGCGGGTGGAATCGTAGGCCATGCTCGCGCCTCCACGCGCACCTGGCTTGCTGCCCGCGGGGGTGCGGTTGGTCCATTTGCCGGTCCCAGGATCCCACTCCCAGAGATCCTGAGATGCCTTGCCGTAGTCGCCCAGGCCACCAAAGATGACCAGCACCTTGCGGGCCTCGTCCACCGCGGCCGACTGCATATAGCGCGGGGCGGGCGTCGGTGGCGGGGGCAGGTCGACGCGTGTCCAGGTGGCGACTTCGCTCGCGGGCACAGTGCCCAGGGCCAAATGGGAGGACTCAATGCCAGGGGCGTTGCCGGGATTGGGTGCGGAGCAGGTGGCAAACAAGAGCCAAAACCCGACGCCTAGTCCCATAGGCGCCAGCCCGTTCGTCGACGGAATTGGACGGGTCGACCTGCGCAGCCGACCACCCCCTCCTGTGTGATATCGGCGCACCCGCCGCCACAGGAAGGCGACGCCGAGCAAGGCGAAGGGTAGCCCTGGCGTGCCGGGTGCGGTCTGGCCCAGATCGCAGTTGCAACCCGAGTGGCCCAACCCCACCCTGGCGCTCGCGTCGGTCGCGAGCGTGTTTCCGCCGCCATCAGGGGTGCCCGCATCAGCCGCAAGCACGTCCCTGCCGGGGCTGCTCGCATCGGGCGCGAGCGCATCTCGGCCGCCATCAGGGCTACCCGTCTCGGGGATAATTGCATCTCTTCCGGTATCGGGGCTGCCCAGGTCGGTCGCGAGCGCATCTCTGCCGCCATCGCGGCTGCTGCTGGCGCCACCCGTACCGCCACTTCCACCTGCGCCGACGGTGCCGCCGACGCCACCCATGCCACCGCTTCCGCCACTTCCACCCGTGCTGCCACCAGTTCCTCCCGTGCCACCCGCGCCCGAGCCGCCCGTGCCGCCCGTGCCGCCCGTACCGCCAGCACCGCCGGTGCCGCAGACGGCAGGATCGGGGGGAGCGCAGGTACCCGCGCCGTCGCAAAACTGGCAAGTCCCGCAGGAGGTGCCCGATGGCGGGGCATCGCAGGCGCCCGCACCGTTGCAAGTCATGCGGCACACGTCGCTGCCCGTGCCGCATTCGCTCTCTGGATCGCTGCCCGTGGCGTAGGCAGAGCATTTGCCAGCCCGGCCGGCCTGGTTGCAGGACACGCATGTGTCATCGCACGCGCTCTCGCAACACACCCTATCCACGCAGAATCCAGAGGCGCAAGCGCTCGCTTTGGAACAAGTCGTGCCGTTCTTGCTCTTGCAGGCGCCGTTGCCATCGCACGCCTGTCCGTTGGCGCAGCTGCCGGCGACTTCCGTGCCCGCGGCTGCCGATGCACAGGTGCCTTGGTGGCCGTCGACCGCGCAGGATCGGCAAGTGCCGGCACAGGACGCGGTCGAGCAGCACACGCCGTCCACGCAGAACCCCGAGGCGCAGGTCGATGCGGTGGCGGTGGTACACCCTTCGCCGTTGCCAAGACTAGTTACCTTGTACTCCCAGACTTCGCTCGCTTGCGTGTCGTAAGCCGTCCCTGCGCCCGTGGCAATAACGCCACAGAACAACACAACCACGCCGCGCTGGCTGTCAAAGGCCGTGGCGCCTGCCCCTGTGAGCCGCGGGTCTATGCCTGCAGACAGACTGCGCTGGTACCAAGTTGGACCCTTTGCATCCAGTTCCCAGGTTTCGAGGGCCCCCGGCGCGCCGGCAATGGGCACGATGTGCCGGCGACGCAGGCTATCGTAGGCGACCAGACTCGTACCCCAGCCGCTTTCGAAGTCGACAACGTCGCCGCCGTCGCGCAGCACCCAGCCAGCCGTGACAGGATCCCACTCCCAAAAGGAGCCATTGCTGGTGCCGTCGTCCGAGTCGTCCGCCATAAGGACCATCTTCTGGCGGTCCTGGTCGAAGCTCAGAGGCGGAGAATAGCGCCCGGCCGGCACAACACTGAGGGGTGAGGGTGTGCGGTTGGTCCAGGAGATGGTCGCGCCGTCCCACTCCCAGACTGCGTTGCTCAGAGGGCCCACCCCTGTCTGGCCTCCGGGACTCGGGTAGGTGTAGGCGTAGTAGGGTCTCTCGCCGCCGAAGAGCAGCACCTTGGCCCGGCCCGAATCGGTGACCATGGCGTGTGAATCGCGAGGCTCCGGGCTCGACGCGGGATGAAGCTGGGTCCACTGGCGGGTTACAGAGTTCCATTCCCAGGTGTCGCCCAGGATCACAGTGCCCGTCGGCGAAATGGGCGCCTCGCCTGTTTGGTTCGCACCGCCGTACAGAATGAGGGACTTGCGGTATGGATCCCAAGCCATCGCCGCTGCCATGCGGGGCGTGGGGCGTACGTCGCTTGCGACCTCAGACCAGGCACTTCCATCCCACTCCCACAGGTCGTCAAGCAGCACGGAATTGTTTTCGATTCCGCTCATCACTTCGGAATTGGCGCCGAGCCCGCCGAACACGTAGGTCTTGCCCGTAGCAGGACAGAAGGCCATGGCAGGATAAGAGCGCGGCGCCGGCCATGAGGGCGGCGGCGGCGGCGTGCGGTTGGTGAAGGTCGCAGTCTTGGGATCCAACTCCCAAATTTCGCCGGGCTTCGGGTCCAGGTTGGGAGTGGGCTGTCCGTTGCCGAGCTGGGTCTTGCCTCCCACCAAATCGAGGTGGTTTTGCCCGGAGTCGGTGACAAGCGAGGCGTACAGGCGCGCCGGGGGCAGATTGGGTTCGCTGCCGGTAAGACGCTGCGTCCACGCCCCCGTGGTTGGATCCCATTCCCAGACGTCGGCCAAGGCGTTGCCGGTATCGATGTCCCAGCCACCCACCAGCACGGTCACACCCTGGCCGGGGTCGTATGCCAGGGCGTGGCCGTAGCGCGCGCTCGGCGTGGTCCCCGCGATTGTGCGATTGGTCCAGTTCTGCTTCGCTGGATCCCATTCCCAGGTGTCCTGCTTGGGGACGCCACTCAGACCGCCCGGCGCCTGCTCCATTCCGCCGAACAAGACGGCGAGGTTGCGTTTGCTGTCCCACACCAGCGCGGAGGCGGATCGGGCGCTGGGCGCGTTCGGGGGCGCAAGCTGGGTCCACTTGCCCTGCGCGGGATCCCACTCCCAGGTGTCGCCCGACACCCCATCGGTTGAACTGCCCCCGAAGAGCAGCACCTTTCCCGTGGATTTCTCGAAGACCATGGCCTGCTCGCTGCGATAGCCGGGCCCGTGGCCCGAGCTGTTGCGGGTGGAGAAGGCGCGGGTCGTGGGATTCCATTCCCAGAGGTCGTCGTAGTGGATCACATTGTCGCGGCCGGCGATCATGTACCCGCCGTATATGACGAAGTTGTTGCGGATCGAATCAAAGACCATGCTTGCGCCTACGCGCGCGCCCGGTTTGTCGCCGGCTGGGGTGCGGTTGGTCCAGGCGCCGGTCGCGGGATCCCACTCCCACAGGTCCTGAAGCGCCATCACGGTGGCATTGTCGGCTGTGGGCCAGCCGCCGAACATGAGCAAGACCTTGCGGGTATCGTCAAAGGCGGCCGACGCCAAGTAACGCCCGTCTGGGCCCGGCACAGGGGGCCCGACGCGCGTCCAGGTGGCTTTTTCGGTCGCGGGCACGGTGCCCAGAGCCGCGTGCGAGGACGTGAACCTGCCAGGCCCAGAAGCATCGCCGGGGCCGTTTTCGGTACACGTGGTAAGCAGGAGGAGAGCCCCCACAACGCTTCTTGGCAGTTTGATCATAATTCTCCCCGGGGTGGCCAAGCCAATGGCATCGCCCCATAGCATTTCCACACATTATCGTGAGGAATGTCCTTCTTATCGCCCCAGATTCGAAGACCTTACCGCCACAGCTCGTGAGGAAGAGAAAACGGAAGTGGAAGCAGTTCGAGATGCGCTGGGGACACGCTGTAGACCTGTGACTTCTTCAGCGCGGAAGTCCTCGAAGGCGAACCTTTCCCAGATTCGTCTCATTTGAAGACATAGCTGACACCCATGGCCACTTGGGCGTCCCAGGATGGCAAGTTCGATGCGGTCGCCGCGCCGGTCGTGACTGGATCGATTCGCACGCTCTGCTCGAACAGCCAGTTGACGGCGCGCAGGTCCAGCCAAAGCCGGGCTCGACCCCAGGGCATTCCCCCTCGGATGCCCGCGGCGAGACCCCAGGTTGACGACCAGTCGGATTGGTTTGCCACGTAGCCATGGCCCCAAACGTAGGTCAGCGCCGCTTCGCCCCCCAATTGTCCGTCGAGAAAGAACCTTCGTATCTCCCAGCGGGCGTCGAGTCCAATCCCGGCGGAAGCGCGCATCCAGCGGACCGCGACGCCCCCGAGGGCTACTTGTCGGTCTCCGAGGACCGTGAGGCCGAACTGCCAACCAAAGCCGCTACCGCGCCTCATCCGACCGAATTCCACGCGAACGCCGGGCACGATTCCACCAACGGTTGCCGCCAGCAGGCCGGCTCCGATTTCGCTTTGGCGTCGGTCGTTCTTCGCCATCGCCGTCTCGGTCTCCTTTCTTGGCGGCGGCTGGAGGCTAGCCGTAGGCGGCTGAAGGACAGGCGTTCCCGCTGCTTCCACCGGGAGTTCTCCAGTCCAGGTGGCGATGACCAGAGCGACCGCCGTGGCCCGCATCGCGCAGTCGGGCCCCACCGCGAGCTGCCTCGGGTTCGTCTTCTGTGGTCCGATTTCGATCACTAACATCTGCGGAAACCCACGGATCGCCACCGACAGGGCAGGCCAAGCTTCCATCGGGCGAAGACCGAGGAGCCCATCGCGAACCGCCTGGCCCGACGGGCAGTCCGAATCGCTGACAATCACAAGGCCGCGGCTTGCAGCCGGCACGTCGGCGTCCGCCTTGGCTGTCCCGGCGACGAGCATCGCAGCCAGTATGGCCGAAAGCGCTAGCAGTCGAGTTCGCACCCGTTTCGCAGGCACGGTCAAGGGTGCTCACCAAGCAGGCGGGTCGCCTCGGGGGCGAATCGTCCGCGAGGAAAGAGGCGCAGGCAATCGCGCAGATCTTCACGCGCGCCGGTGTCGTCGCCCAGGCGGCTGCGAGCCAGCGCTCGTCCCCACAGCGCGCGTTCAACGGGCTCGCGCACCTTCATGTCGGTTGTCGCGTCAAGGTCGGCCCTGGCCCGGGTGTGGCCGCGTAGGACGACATCGAAATCTCCCAGGGCTTCTCGCCAGCGGCCGACAGTTGCCCGCAGCTCTCCCCGCAGAACGTGACGCTCGTCGCTGTTGGGCATCTGATCGAGAGACAGTCGATCCAGCTCGGCGAGCGCGTCGCCTTTTCGCCCCATTTGCAAGAGTGCCTCGGCGCGCAGCATGGCCGCCTCGGGCGCAAGCGCACCTCTTGGAAAGCGCACTTTGTAGTCGTCGAGCATTGCCAGGGCGGATGCCGGATCGTGCGCCGTCCGTAGCCGTCGCACCGCGATCGTCAACAGGGAATGTTCGTTGGGTGGCTGAACCAGGTTGGCGACGCTTGATGGCGGCACCGACAGTTTCTGCGACGAACCAGATTCACTGGCCAAAACCCGCCTGCTTTCCGCCGGAGAAATCTGCTCGCGAGCTATCACGACGGGCGAATCCCTCAGTGCAATTCGCCCCGCAAGAGTCCCGAAAACGAGTGGTGGCGGCGATGCTTCGGCGATTGGCGGCGGCGCCAGCGATTCCGGCCCTGTTGGCGGCACACGTGTTCTTTCCAGCGCGGTCGATGGACGCAACACCGCCACCTTTGACGCCTTCGCGGCGGCAGCCACCGGCGGCCTTGGCGCCAACGCGGCCTTTGCTGGAGCGGAGGTATCCGAGGCGACCTGGGACTTGGTTTCCCGTGGCGCCGTCGGGGCTGGTACAGCCGATGGCTCCGCCGTCATGGGCGGCTCGTCCGCGGGTGCCGACGGGATCGCTCGCGCGGGCACGCGGCGGTGGGAGTGAGGAGCCGCCTTCGTTGACCGATGGCTCGTGGTCGTTTCCGGCTCTGCCGAGCGTAGCCGCGAGCGAAGCAGCGGCACCGCAATCGCGCCCACCACACTGCCGGCCAGAAAAACCAGCGTGCCCACCAGCGCCAGACGCAGTCCACGGCGACTCCATTTCGCCCGCTGGCGCAAGGTGTTTCGAATGCGCCACTTGACCAGCGGGAGGGGCTCGTCCGGCGCTTGCCTGGCGCTCCGGATCAGCAGCGCAACTCCCGCCGGGTCATCTTCTGGCGGCAGCTCAGCCAAACGAGTGAGATCCCGAAGACCCGGCCTCATGGTCGTTCTTCCTTGTGCAAGACTTCGAGGAGCTTGCTGCGTCCTCGGTGCAAGCGAACCCAAACCGTTCCAAGACCCACGCCCGTTAACGCACCCACCTCTTCACCTGAGAGTCCTTCAATCTCGTAGAGAATGAGAGCTGTCCGGTAACAGTCGGGAAGCTTATCGAGCGCCTGGTAGAGCCGGACATGCCGTTCGCGCCGCTCGATTTCTTCCTGCGGCGTACGCGGGACCGGAGCCAGGGAAACCAGCGCGTCCTGGTGTCGATTGAATAGGAGCCGCCGGATGAACCCGCGGCGCATCCGGTTGCGAACCACATGGTCGGTGACCCGGAACAACCAGGTCTTCGCGCTGGCCTCTCGCCGGCTCACGAAGCGCCGACGAAGCGCAATGACGAACACGTCGTGCACCAAATCCTCGATATCAGCGCGCGGTCCAGCCAGGCGCCGCGCCCAGCGCCTAACGTCGCGGGCATGCTCCTGGTACAGCTTGTCCAGGGGTTCGGACCGGCTATTGGCGTCTTCAGGGTCGGACATCGACCCTACGACATGCAATCTCATCTTAGTTCCACCATGTCCTATCGCCCGACTGTCGAAGAGCTTACCGGTTTTTCACCAATTGCGCGACCCGCGCGATAGCATCGTGGCCCGCCACTGACCATCGCGGTTCTCTTGGCGTCGTGGGAAAGCAGTCCCGACGTTGAAATTCCGCCCATTCCGGAGGCGCCGGTCGTGGCGACACCAACGCCCATGTCGGCAGAGGCGAGCCACCGTTTCGAGTTGCGAGAGGGAGCCGCTCGGGGCCACGCCGTCGGGTGTCGCGTTCTTGCTGTCAGGCCAGATCATGAGTTCGCATTTGATGTCGTTTGCGGTGAAGTTCGTCGGATCGCTCGTGCTCTTGATGATCCAGATGTCGTAGGCAAGGTCGTACGTGTCGCCTCCAAAAATGGTCGACATGGTCATCGTAATGTCAAACGTGGAATGGAAGGTATGACCAACTTTCTCGCAGCGACGCACAGATAGGCCCTATCGTCGGTGCGACCACGGCCGTCGGTCCATCAATGTACCCTCAGAATTCTGAGAGTGGTCTCAGACCGTCGATAGATCGTCGCGATAATGTGACGCGCTCCCCGGCACCATCCCGAAGCGCGACCGGCCTGATGGCACGCTGCCGTCCCCCTCAGCGAGAGCACGCATTCCTCTTCAGGATCCACCTCGGAGATCTGAGCTGGTTGTCATGTGATTCCTAGAAAACGCGAACCATTGTCTTGGCACACCCGATGTCATGAGGACTTGGCGCCGCTGCGAAGGCTGAACGCGCGTGGCACGGTGGTTGCTACTGCTCAAGCCAGCCATGAACGTGGCCGGAACCGGTCGCATCGTTCGTCGCGAACGGCGCGGCGGACTGCTCAGTTTCTACCACCGGAAGACCGCCGTCCGGGAGCGGATCGAATACTTGCGACGCGAGCACGGAGAAGACCCTATCCGTTTCCACGTCCGCACGGAGTATTTGCGGCGCACAGCTACCTCCAGGTGTACGGCGGCGTCGGGGTGTCGTCGGTTCCCGGACCCGTGCAGGTCGAGCCGTCGACGTAGCCGCTACAGTCTCCACTGGAGTGGTTGACGCTCATACCCTGGAATTCCACGTCGCCAATCAGGGAACCGCCAGACAGGCTTTGGCCCGAGGCGAACCAGCCGAGCGGGAAGAAGGCCGTCTTTGTTGTGCCGCCGCTTACCGTGAACGAGTTCGAGTTGTACGTGCCACTCTGGCTGCCAATCATCGACAGCGCGCCGACGGTGCCATTTGAAACCGCGCTGCCCTTCTCCACGTAGGCATGGTCCTGGATCCGCGCTCCGCTACCCACCGTCGCTCCGCTCGCCACCGTGGCGTAGGGACCAACGTATGCTGTCGTGCCCGGGGGCGCGCAGCCGCCGCCGTTGCTCGCGCGGGTCAGCCCCGAAGGACATGCGTCTTGCTTGCCTCCCTGAAACCCGTCGGGCCAGGCATTGCCCAGCTGGAACATGTATGGATAGCGCGGCACCGTGTAGTAGGCTTGGTCCCACACGATCTCCTGCTGAACCGAGGGTGTGGCCACAACGACCAGCCACAGTGACTCCCCCGGGTTGACACAGTAATTGAGCTGGCCGTCGGAGCCCTTCTGCAATGAACTGTAGCGCGATGTCGTTGTTCCCGCATCCGTGGCGACCAACCCCCAACGCCAATCCGGGTTGGGATTGGCCGAGGTCACTCCGCGAAAAGTGACGGTCACGCTGGCGGCGCCCGCGTCCAGATACAATCGAATGATATTGTAGCCGAAGCGTTGTGGCGCCCAATCGAAGGGTGAGGTGAAGCGCCGATGGCTCGCGTAGTCCGGGTCGAGCGGCTCGACCTTGGTAAGGCGCAGACGGCGCCAGGTCTGCGAGGTGTCGTTGATCAAACCGTAATTGGAGCGGAACAATCCACCCTGATTGCCGCCCGCTGTGCTTCCCGGTGGCGGGTCTTGATAGTCCCAAGTGATGTTGTGCGTGGCCCACTCGCCCGCGAAGTCGTTGAGCTGGCTGATGTTCCACTTCTGGCCATTCATGATGGCGGTGAAGGGATCGGCAACCGGTGTGCCGTCCCAAATGGCGTTGACCGCGCTGTAGCAGTACTTGTCCTTGAGGTATTCCATGAATTGCCAGTTGCAATAGCGATCCCTCGTGGAGCCCAGGTAGAGGTGGGGAGCATTGGGCAGGTACTCAGAGCAGTGCACGTTGGTGGTGTGATATTCGACTTGCTGCTGCGCCGACCAGTTGGCGTGACTTTCGTAGATCCAACCGCAGGTGTTCGCGTTGGGGCAGGACAGGCCGCCCTCGACGTCCTGAACGCCGTGCCTGAATTCGTGCGCCAGTCCCCAGTGATCGGAGAGACCACCGGTGCCGATCCACATACCCATGTGCGTCGAGTCCCAGGCGCCACCGGTGAGCCCCCAGGTGGAATGGACGTGGACGCTCACCTTGTTCTTGGTGGACGAGTTGCACAGGGGTTCCCGCTCCCACATGGGCGTGGTGAAGTACAAACTCCATACGGTTTCCAGGTGGTCGACCGCTCCTTGTGCCAGCGCAGGCGTGGTAGCGGTCTCGTCGCCGTAGACCGCGAAGTGCGCCGACTCCGAGACCAGCTTCATGCCGGAACAGCAACTGTCGTTTTGCGGCCCTGCTGCTACCCACGTGCCCGCCTTACAGGTCGTCGGCGGCGCGGTCGGACAGTTGCTGGCCCAGGTCGTCGTGGTGGAGCCCGGATCGCAACTGGCAGGGGCCGTGGTGTTGCCACCGGTGCCGCCGGAAGCGCCACCGGTGCTGCTTGCGCCGCCGCTGCCGGTGCTGCCACCAGTGGCAACGGATCCGCCGGAGCCGACCGTGCCCGCGCTGCTGGTGGTCCCACCCGTGCCGCTCTTCCCACCAGCGCCCGTCGTGTCGCCCACAGCACTGCTTCCGCCCAATCCGGTCGCGCCGCCCGAGGTCGTGGTGCCGGCGGAGCCAGTCGTGTCACCCGAGCCCGCCTTTCCCCCGGAGCCGGTCGTGCCACCGGAGACCCTACTTCCGCCTGATCTGCTGGCGCTGCCCGACGTGCCGCCGCTGTTCGATGCGCCACCGCGGCTTGGCGTGCCGCCCGAGGTCGAGCCGCCGCTACTCAATGTTCTTCCCGACCCGCCACCGGTCTGCGCGGGCGTGATCGAACCGCCACTGCCTGATGAGCACCCCTCGAAGGCAGCGATCGAGGCCACGATGGCCAGAAGAATCACTATTTTCACGTGAGGTCTCGTTGCTGAGCGACCCGTTGGGGTCGGTTCATGAGTGCCCGATGCAGCGACTGTCTTTCGGGAGCTTCACCTTGACCATATCTTCCTTTTCAAGCACGAGAAAGCGTAGCCGGGCTTTGCAAACCGGTCAGAGACAAAATCAGGGAGAAGACCCGAAAGGAAAGTCAGCCATGAGACACAGTCAGCACCACAGTTCCTGCTTCCCCAAGCGCGCTTCATTCCTAGCAGTGGTCGCTGTGCTTCCGCTCAGCGCGAGCGACGACGGGAAAGATCACCGTCAAGTGGAGTTCGACGTCCGGGGCGACGAAGTACACGGTCTACCGGTCGCAGACCTCGGGATCGACTGGCAGCGCGATTGCGTCGGGAATCACCTCGACCAGCTACGCTGATTCCAGCGTCACCAAGGGCGTCAAGTACTACTACATCGTCACGGCAGGGAATGCGTCCGGCGACGGCCCAAACTCCAGCCAAGCGAACGCCACAGCCAAGTAGGCGGAAAGCAGAAAAGAGACTTGAACACTTGAACTGATGGACGTCGGTCGACCAAGGAAGGATGGAGCAAACCGTCCCGCGTGCTCGATGCTCGTGTTGAGAAACCGGAGGACCTGATGTGCAAGATGTCGACGTGCGTTGTGTTTTCGTTGCTGGCCTGCTGGGTCTGGCGTGCGGCAACCGGTCTGGCCTGAATACTGGTGGGGGCAGGGGAGGCAGTGGAGGCGCGTCGAAGGGGAGCCAGGCAGGCGGCGGCGTAGCCGGCGGTTCGGGTGGCACGGTTGGGACCGGTGGGGTGGTGACGCAGGGGACGGGCGCAGCCGGCAGCTCGGGCGGGACTATTGCTGCCGGTGGAGTCGGGGCGGGCGGCACCGGCGGCGGCTCGGGCGGGACCATTGCTGCCGGTGGAGTCGGGGCGGGCGGCACCAGCGGAACCACCCCGACTCGCGACGCCGGGATCGCGAGAGACGCTGCCAGCCGGGACAGCCAGCACGATGCATTGGATGCGCTGTCGCGCGCGGATCGCGGCGTGGAAACCGCCATGCGCACGCCCCTGCGCCATCGTTCCACGGGCGCGACCTGTCCGTCACAGCGTGCTCCCGGTATCGTCTGCAACTGCGTCGTCCCCAAGGGTCCTTGGGAGTGCAACCAAGACTCGGACTGCACGGCAGGCATGAGCGGTCGCTGCCTGACCGGCCCCGTGCCGAGCACCCAGTGCTCGTACGACACGTGCCTCAGCGATTCGGATTGCCCCGCCCGGATTCCCTGCAATTGCCGCACCTCGGACACCAGCACCGAGCCGAATACCTGTTTGACCGGCAGCGACTGCAGCGTCGATTCGGACTGCGGCCCGGACGGTTTCTGCTCGCCCAGCGCTTGCGGCCCCTATCACTGCCACACCGCAAGCGACACCTGCCTGGACGACAGCGACTGCTTCCCTTCCGTGTGCAACTTCGTCCCGCAGCAGGGGCACTGGGTATGTGGCGTTGTCTGCGGTCCGACACCTCCATAGATACCGTGCAGAGCGCATAGCTCCCTACGACTTTCGCCATTCGCGTCTGACCACCTTGGGCAGGTGACCACCCCGAAGATCGAACAGATCCTGAGAACCGCTGGCATCGACGCCATCCCGAAGGCCGGGGCCCGGGGGCGCCGTACTCGTCGCCATGCGAAAGGCGGCCGAGAATCGGTTGGCAGGAGTCACGGACCAGAAGCGGCTTCTACAGCTGCGCCCGCTGGACGTGCTCATCGGCCAGCTTTTGGCGCGAGGGCAGGGCATCCGAGACCTCCTGCAGCGCTCGCAGCACAGCTGCCTGATACTGCCGGACAGCCTCGTCGCGCGCGGCCTTGGCCTGACGATAGCGCGCCCGCAATTGCCCGCCGTGGAAGATGGGCCCGGTCAGACTAGCAGCCGCGCTGCAGGCCGTGGCGCCGGCCAGAGGACCATTTCAAAGTTGAGGAGTTCGCTTCACTGGAGACCTTGGAAAGGACCAGGCGATGCGAAAGTCGAGATTCTCGGTGGAGCAGATAACGTATGCTCTTAGGCAGATCGACACGGGCGTTCCGGTTGGGGAGGTGTGCCGCAAGCACGGGCTCGCTCGCAGCCCGCCTACTTCATGCAGGTGTCCTCGGCGATTACTTGGTAACCGTGGCCCTGTTCAATTTCGAACTTATGAAAGAGCTTCCTCGGCCCCTTCGCGGCCAGCGTCTCTCGGACGCTGACCTTTGTGCCCTTCAGGAAGCCTTCCTCGGCGAAGGTGACCGAATCTCCGACGAGCGTGCCCGCACCCATCATCGCGGACCCCACGCTGTCATAGCTGAGGAAGGTCGCCTGCTTCGGGCCGGCTGCATATCCGATCTGGAACACGCCGCTGGTCGCGGAGGTGATCGCGGTTTTCGCTAGCTTGAATTCGC
>Ga0265330_10000173_pt1 | contig 49977 bp, 43 predicted proteins | sample 41919metaG_FD_202083 | JGI IMG/M metagenome (GOLD analysis project Ga0265330, IMG submission 202083) | Rhizosphere microbial communities from Carex aquatilis grown in University of Washington, Seatle, WA, United States - 4-19-19 metaG | ecosystem: Host-associated > Plants > Roots > Rhizosphere...
TTGATAGGTGGCGCGCATCCCTGCTCGCCGTCCCACATGCGGCTGATCTCGGTTCCGGGCAGGCGGTAGCGAGGAACGTAGGCGCCGTAGCCGACAATGCCAACGTCTCGGTTCGGTTTCATAATCTTAATGTGCGGCGCTTCCGTCATCTCAGGTTCCGACCCCGGACTGTAGCAGGTTGGGGGGCGAAGATGGACGCACACACAGATCGAGCGTCGCTTCAAGCTCCGCCAGGTTGATTTGTGTGTCGCGACACGGGCCGTTGGGCCGCGTGTTCGCGATGCCCAATACCGACAACTTGTGACGAACGTCACGGATGCCGCTCAATAGATCGCGTTCGCAGGCGACGCCGATCACAACACTCGGTCGTTTCTCTCGGATGCGTTGTCGCGCCTGCTCGCCCCCGGCAACGATGGCCACTTCGACGCTGCGAGCGCTGGCTAAGCTTCGCGCTTGGTCGAGCTGCTCTTTACGAAGACAGCGCGGCAAGAGAATGAGCACCCGCTGCGGCGCGATCCCCTGCGGAGCCAGGCGCACCAGGGCGTTGTTGGTGCGAATGAAAGCATGCGCCAGCCGATCCTTGTTGATCGACAATACCCGGCCCAAGGCGAAAACGCGGCGCTCGACCATGGCCAGGATCCGGCGAGCGAGCGAGGACGCGCGCGTGCTGCGGGGCCAGCCGGTGAGCAGCATGAGGGCCACCAGCCCGAGCGCCACGCTGAGCGTCGTGAGCAGGATCGCCAAGACATCGATCAACACCGTCGGAGCCGCCACATGCCACTGGGCCAGCCGCGGCGCCACCAGGTACCATGACGCCAGGCCCGCGGCCACCGTGACGATGAGAAAGCCGACAATGAGAGCGAAGAAAAGACGCTTCGGTGCCGCCGCGTCCGGGGTGGCATGGCCATCCCAATCGCGCCACTCGTCGCCCAGTTTGGGGCTTCGTTCGCCTTCGGTGGTGTTTGCGTCTGCGTGCACGGCGCCGACTCACTAGCAAGAAACGAACCTCTCGCAGCGCCGTTTCTCGTCTTCGCGCTGCGTCTTCAATTCGCGAAATATGACGGGATATTAAGCACAAGAGCGCACATATCGCCACCCAAGAAGGCACCTTTTGTGGTGGGCGGCTTCGCACGGTGGTGCAGAATCGCACGTGCGCGGGGGCCGCCGACGGGCGTAGCCCACGCCAGGACAGTGGGCATCGCCGCCCGCTGTCTCCGGCGCGGGACGTCTCGCGTCAGGGGAAGTCGGCACGACGCCGAAGGTTGAACTTATCGGTTCTTGGTTGACGCGCGGCCACCTTGCTTCTAGTGATAGCGGCAGGAGAGAGCCTGGATTCTGGAGTCGGATCCAGGCTCTTTTCTCGTGGGCGCGGTCAGTCGGCGTGTTGGCCGGCCGGGGAAGGCGCGGGCGGCGCGGGCTTGGGAACCTCGTCTCGCGCCTCTTTCAAGATGACCGCGTAGACGTTGGCTTTGGGCGTCCCGCCTGCGACCAGTTTCTGTGCGCGCTTGAGTTCCTCGTCGATCTTGCTCTTGAAGGTTTCAAAGGGCTGGGCGCCAGACAGAAACTTGCCATTGATGAAAAAGGATGGCGTTCCGCGTGCGCCGATCTTGTCGGCCATGGCGGCGTCCGCTTCGACGGCATCCTGAAGCTTCTTGTCTTGCAACGCAGCCTTGAACTTGGTCAGCTTGAGGCCGATGGCTTTCGCGTATTTCTCCAGACTGGCGGCGTCCAGGTTCAGCTGGTTCTTGAGCAGGATGTCGTGCATAGGCCAAAACTTGCCCTGCAGGTTGGCCGCGCGCGCGGCGATGGCCGCGGTCTTGGCATTGGAATGGAAAGCCAAGGGCCGGTCCCTCCACACCACCCGAACCTGGCCTTGGTACTCCGCCAGTACCTTTTTGATGGTCGCTTCCACCCGGGCGCAGAAGGGACACTGGAAGTCCGAGAACTCCACAATGGTCACCAGCGCGTCCTTGGCGCCTTTGACGGGCGCACCTTTGATTTCAGCCCGGTATGTCTCGCTGGGATCGGGCTCGCCCGGTCGCGCCTCCACCTTGGGCGGCTCCCGCTTGGTGAGTCCATCCTTGGTAAGGGCCGCGTAGAGATCGGCGCGCGGGGTGCCAGACTTCAGCTTGGCGTCCGCCTTCTTGATTTCCTCGTCGAGAACCATCTTGAAGCTCTCCAGCGGGTAGGCGCCGCTGAAGCTGCGACCGTTAACAAAGAAGCTGGGCGTCCCTTGCACCGCGAACTGGAAGCCCTGCTTCTTGTCCGCCTCGACCGCTGCCCTGGTCTTGGGGCTGGCCAGAGCGGTTTTGAACTTGGTCTCGTCCAGCCCAATTTCTTTCGCGTAGGTGTCCAGACTGGCAGCATCCAGGTTCTGCTGGTTGGCAAAGAGCTTGTCGTGCATCTCCCAGAATTTGCCCTGCTCGTCGGCGGCCACCGCTGCGATGGCGGCGGCCACGGCGTTGTCGTGAAAAGGCAGCGGAAAGTGCTTGAACACGATCTCAAGGTCGTCTTTGTAGATTTTGAGCAGCTGGTCGAGCGTGTTCTTGGCGCGAGCGCAGAAAGGGCACTGGAAGTCCGAGAATTCGACGAGTGTGATTTTGGGCTGCTCGCCGCCCTTGTGTGGAGCGTTGTCAATCTCGACCCGGTAGACCTCGGTGGACACCGGTGGTCGCGATGGTGGCGGGGGCGGCGGCGGTCCGTTGCGCGCACCGGCCATCAACTTCTCGTAGAGCTTTTCCGGCGGCGTCCCAGCGGCCACGACCTTCTTGCTGCAAGCCAGCTCGTCTTCGATGATCGTCTGGAAACTGTCGATGGGGAGCGCGCCATGCAGCGGACGTCCGTTGATGAAGAAATTCGGCGTGCCGACCACACCCATCTGGCTCGCGAGGGCCGCGTCGGCCGCCACCGTGGCTTTGAACGTCTCGCGGTCGAGGTCCTGCTTGAATCGGCCAACGTCGAGCCCGATATCCCGCGCGTAGCCCTCTAGATCAGCGCGTTTCAGATTCTCCTGGTAGGCGAAGAGTTTGTCGTGCATCGCCCAGAACTTCCCCTGTGCATCGGCGGCCATGGCTGCTTGTGCGGCAAGGGAAGCATCGGCGTGGAAGGGCAGGGGGAGATTTCGGAAATAGAGCCGCACATCGTCGGGGTACTGCTCGAGTAGAAGCCTCATGGTCTGGGTGACTCGGGAGCAGAAAGGGCACTGGAAGTCGGAGAACACCACGATGTTGACCTTAGGGTTCTCGGCACCCTGGGATGGTCCGGAGAGCGGAATGCGATAGCGTTCTACGTCGTCGGTGACTGGTTTCACCTGTTCCGCAGCCCTGCCTTCAGCAGGCGCAGTGACAGGAGCGGCGGCGCTGTTGCACGAAACAGGCTTTTCAGCCTGATGGGTCGCACAGCTGACCAGCATTGCGATGGCGACAGCAGACAGGAACAGCCAATTCTTCATGCTCGAACCGTATCAGACTACATGATGCACGACCACATCCGGCGCGGTGCCACAGGACCGCCGGGCCCAGCAGGGGAGCGGCGTCGGTATGAAGCTAGGAACGCAGCGCCCCACCCAAGCCGAGGAACTGCGACGATGTCTGATGGCGGGTTGTGCCACGGCACCAACACCGGCGGCGCGGATGGGTCCCGGCAAAGCCCAACTCGCGTTGAAGAGGATCGAGTATGATGCCGATCTCGAAGCAAAAATGAGCCACCCGAGCCACACAAGGGCACTGCTAGGACTGGGCTCCATGGGCCCAAGCTGAACCCAAGGCAATAGGAGAGTCGCGATGAAAACCTACCTGGGAATTGAATGTCGGTGTCTACTGGCCGCGGCCCTGACTGCTGCCTTGAGCCTACTCGGGTGCGGCGGGTCCAACGGAACCGCACACAGCGGTTCGGCTGGTGCAACGGGTGCGGCTGGAAATGCCGGCGGCGGTGGTACGTCCGCCATTCAGTCCAGTCACGCCGGAACCAGCGGTAGCCCGGCTGGGACGTCCGGCGGCGCCGGTGCGGGGCCCGCGGCAGGGAGCATCGGTCCTGGCGGCGGGGCCGGCGCAGCAGGCAGTAGCGGTGTCGCAGGCAGTGTCGCTTCTGCTGGCAACACGAGCAGCCCGGGCGGCGCCGGCGCAAGTGGCACTTCGGCGAACGGCGGCTCTGTGATGACGACTGACACCGGTGTCACCGGCGGGGCCGGAAATGCTGGCAGCACGGTCATCAGCGGTGGGATCCCGACGGGTGGCACCAAGGCCAGCGGTGGCGCTACGCCAACCGCCGGAATCACGACCGCAGGGGGAACCAAGCAGACCGGCGGGACCACGCCCACCGGCGGCAGCACGCCCAAAGGCGGGACCACAACGGCAACGAGCGGAACCACGCCCACCGGCGGCGTCGCAACGACCAGCGGCGGCACTCGGCCATACGCAGGTATCCCGTCAACCCCAGCTAACGGTGTACCAGTGTTACGGTCCAGCTTCACTGCTATCGCCAGCGTCGTTGGCACGCCCGGAATGCGGCTTGGCGACATCAACGGCGACGGCAAGATGGAGATCGTCATGGGTCAGCCCATGCCCCAGCCGGGCGCCTACACGCCCCAGCAAGTGGTGTGCGTGACGGCGTGGGATCTCAAGGGCAACAAACTGTGGCAGTACGGCACGCCTGGCACTTCTCACGGCGCCAGTTCGGACATTCCCATTCAGGTCTACGACATGGACGGGGATGGCAAGTCCGAGGTCTTTGCCAACATGAGCAGCACCACGATGTCTGTGCTCGACGGAACCACCGGGAAGCTGATACGCACGATTCCCTTGCCACAAGACGGGGCCAACGACTCCATCGCCTTCGCCAATCTGCGAGGCAAGGGCTGGCCGCAGGACATCCTGGTCAAGACCCGCTATTCCCAAGTCTGGGCGATCACCGGCACCGACGACGGGGCCACCAAGGCCGGCACGGTACTGTGGCATCATGCGTTCCTTCCCAGTGATTCGTCGGGGTCCGACCGTGGCACCGGGCACTATCCGCTGGTCTACGATTGGAACGGTGATGGCAAAGATGAAGTCATGTCTGGCTACTTCTTCTTGCAGAGCGATGGCACGCAGGTATGGACCACGAACACCACGTCGCACCCGGAACTCACCATGCACGCCGACTGCCTGGCCACGGCCGATGTCGATGGCGATCCCAGCAACGGATATGAGATCGTCGTCGGCGGCAACGTGGCCGCCATGTTCCACTGGAAGGACGGCAGCCAGATCTGGGAGGACACCAACACGGTTGAAGACCAGCAGATGGGGATTGGCGAATACCGTTCCGACTCTCCAGGTCTCGAGGTGGTCCTGCTCGACCGGATTGGTCCGCGAACCGCTCAAGGCCATGATGCCAACGTGCTCTTGTCCTCGACCGACAAGCTCCTTTGGAAAGAATCGCGGACGGACTACGGCTGGATCACGGTGACGGAGAACATGAACAACTGGCTGGGCGATGGCACTGACCTCATCCTGTCCTATCACCGCGGCGGTTCAACGCCTCCCACCCTGTACGACGGCAATGACAAGGTGATCGCCTCATTCCCCCACAGCGGCAACCTGGTCGACAACGTTCAGCACGCCAATCTGTGCGGCGATGGCAAGGAAGAAGTCATCGTGTACAACGAAAGCGGAGTCTGGATCTTCTCCAATGGCGACTGCGATCTGGATGTCCCACCGAACGATCCCATTCCGCAGCAGTACCACGTGTACAACTTTAGCGAATACTCGGGATGGATCACTCCTGACGTGAAGTTCTACACGCCCGGCACGGCGCACTAGCTACTTGTCCAAGACGGAAAGGTTGCGGCCAAGCTCATCGACGAGCGATTGGCGCTCGGCACAGGACTGGTCCACAGCGCCCCAGAGCCAGTGGCCTTTCCATCGCAGCACCACCTCGCCGTTAAGCGGATCCTTCACCGTCGCGCTTCCCTGGGGGCCGACAGGATTCGCGTCCGCAATTTTTGCGAGAGTACGGTAGCGTTGCACTATGGCGCGGACGTCGGCGTCGTCTTTGCCCTCGACGACAAAGAGGCGAAAACTCGCCCCGCCGATCTCATAGGGAACCGCGGCCGCGTCGTGCAGAAATGGTTGGCCGAGGAAATTGCGGGCCGCGAGTTTCTCGGCGCGGACACGCTTGCCTCGATCGGGGAAGACTTTGAGGACGGCCGGGGCTTCGCGCGTGCCAGGCAGGCTGGCCGCCAGCTTCTCGGCGAAAGGGCGAAGCAGGGACGGCTGTTTGGTCCCTTGCTGAACCAGCTTCACATAGTAGGAACCGATCACGAATTCGAGGTAGTCCGGTCCCGCGTAGCCCTCGACGCCGACGGGCACGGGCGTGGTGCCAGCCGGGCGTTCTTGCGTGTACATCCCGAAGGCCCGCATCGCATCCTTGTGCCGGTAGATGTCCACGGTGATTTCCGTGGCTGCGTCAACCTTGGCGTAAGTCGCTGACGTGAGACCCTGGAAGTCGAATTGCAGAAACGACTCCGCGCCGCCGTCGATGTACTCGAAGAGTGTCTCGGGCGTGTAGGTGGTAGGACCGTCGGAAACCTTCCAGCCGGCTATCTTGGGAAGTGACGACGCCTTGGAAAGAGCGGCGGGGTCGCTTCGCGTGGCAGCCAGGCTGGAGGCCGCGGCTGAAAACGCGACGAGCGCCGCCAGCCCGCCTTGCCTCGCCAGAATGCTCATCCGAGAAACTCCCGCGGAACCCCGCGCAGTCGGACGATGTCGCGCACGCGCTGGCGCACGTCGAATCCCTTGGCGCAGCGAACCGGACAGTCCTCACAGTCCCCGCAAGGAGACTCGGGCAGACCGAGTTCCAGCAGCAGCGCCTGTGCGGCTTCGCGATTGCGGTACGCGTGGGCGTACATGAAGGAGCGCATGAGATCGGGAATCGGCAGTTTCGCCAGGCAAGGTTCGAGGCACTGGCCGCAGCCCTGGCAGAAGAAGCCGATCAGTTTGGGCGCCTCCAGGCTGCGCTTTTCGTCGTCGGTGAGCATCGGATCGTGCAGGACCGCAAGGTCAGTCTGCAATTGATCCAGCGTATTGAAGCCTGGAATGGCTGTGTGCACGTTGGGATCGCGCAGCGCCCACTTCAACGCCGCGCTCATGTTGATGGGGGATTTCTTTTCCTGGTCCCAGTAGACACCGGCTTGCGTCTTCATGGCCACGATGCCCAGGCCCGCTTGCGCCGCTTCGGCCACGGCTTTTTGTACCTCGAGGTGGTGGTCCTGGCGGAAATTGTACGAGGTCAGCACAACGTCGTAGATCTTGGCCTCCACGGCTGCGCGGATTACTTCAGGTTCATTCTTGTGGGTCGACAGGCCGAGAAAGCGAGCCTTGCCGTCGCGCTTGGCCTTTTCCAGGGCCTTGAGGACCGGTGGGTAGAGGGCACCTTCGCGCGTCGACTGGTTGTGCAGGTGAAGGATGTCCACGTGATCCAGCCCCAGTCGTTTTAGGCTGATGTCGAGCTTCTCCTCGATTTCTTCGCCACGGGTTTGCTTGGAAAAGATCCCGGTCTTGCGATCCAAGGTGCTGAGGTGGACCTTGGTGGCGAGCACAAAGGAGTCGCGCTTGCGGTCCTTGAGCACGGTGCCGAGCATCTCCTCGTTGCGGCCGTCCTGGTAGCCGTGCGCGGTGTCGAGCAGGAAAATGCCGCCGTCCAGCGCCGCGCGCACCAGGTTGGGGTTGTCCGCGTTCATCACGCCCATGCTGACGATGGGCACATCGATCCCGGTGCGGCCCAGTTTGCGGCGTGGCGGCTCGGCGGATTTCACGGGTGCCGGCTCAGATACCGGCGCGGGCGGGGGCGGCGGTGCCGCCTGGGGCGAGACGCTGGTCTCTCCTTGCTTCGAGATCGAAGTCGCGCAGCCCGCAGAAAAGGCGCCGGCCGCCAAGCCAGTCGCGCCGAGTCTCAGAAAATCCCGTCGTTCCAGTTTCTTGGTTTTGTTCATGGCAATGAGATGCGGATTATACTCCTCAAGCGTCCCTGTCGTGCGCGGTGCCGAATCCCGCGCTTGTCGCCACGCGATGGGAGACGCTAGAAACCGGTTCCTGTTGGGCGTATCCTGCCGCGATGAAGAGCCAATCGAAGATCGCGTGCGTGTTCGTATTGCTTTGCCTCGCCGGGTGCAAGAAGGGCGAGGTTGCCAAACCGGCTGTCCTGCCTGCCTCGCCTGTGTTGGCTGCGGCCAAGCCGGCAGCGCCTTTCTCGATGCCTGCGGCAGCCCCGGTGGATGTCGCCGCGGTGAAGCCTCTGCTGACCGAAGACAAGCTTTCGCGTTTTGCTGTCTACCAGAGGGAGATGCTGGGGGTGACCAGCGAAACCATGGGCGTGGGCATGCAAGCCTTTGCCAAGGGCGGGACGGACCAACAGAAGTTCCAGGGCGCCATGGCGGCTGATAGCCGCACCGCCAAGATCGCAGACGCGAGCAAGGCCGCGCTTGAGAAGAGCGGCTTGACCCCGGATGAAATGTCCAAGCTCAGCCACGTGGCCATGCGCTACTTCGCGCACGCCTATGCTCTGAGCGAAGCGGCCAAGAAGCTCGATGGATATCGCAAGAAGATCGACGAGGCCAAGAACAACGGCAAGCAGCCGGGCGTGGTCGACGTTGCCATGGAGAAGGCCTACTCAGGACAGGCGGCCCAGCTCGAAGTGCTGCGCAAGGAGTTTGCCACGCAATACGGGCCGGAGGCGCTCGCTCTCATGCAGAAGCACGAGCCGGAATTTTTCGCCATCAACCAGAAGATGATGGGCGCAGCCATGGGCGCCATGATGAAAAAGCCGTAGCGGCGACCTGCGGTCGCGCGCAACGCTCAGCGATCGTCTTTCGACCCGAAGACCACGGTGACGCTGATGCGGCCAGGGCCGGTGGTCAGCCTGGCCTTGCCGACCTTGGCGGCCGCGCAGGCAGCGAGGAATTCGTCGCCCAGCGAGCTGAGTTCCATGCGCGATTCCTCGACGGAACCATCAGGCCCGACTTTGATTCCCAGAACCAGCGTGCCGCGCAGGCTGGGGCGTGCTTCCAAGGCCTTCTGGTAGCAAGGCAGAAGCAAGGGCTGCAGCTCGGTGCTGGCCTTGGCCAGGGCGTCTGTCACATCCCCACCGGTGGCGCTGCGCGGACGGCGAATCACAACCTGCGGTTTGGTCACAGGCGCATCCAGGTCAGTGTCTGGACTGTTGTCGCCCTGGGCCAGCCGGGAGCCGTCTGGGGCGAGCAAGGCCACGGCTTCCAGTTCAGCTTCCATCTTCACCACGGTGCCGCCGCTGATCCACAAGCAGGCCTGCTGGCGCATCTTCGAGTAGACGGGGCGGAACACCACGCGCAGAAACACTTTGCCGGCAGCGCGTTCCACCAGAACGTGGTCGGCAGCCTCGGGCGGCAGGCGAAACCCAATCGCGCCCGTCTCCAGGTTGGTGAGAAGCTCGGCGTTTTCGCCCAATCTGAAGCCTCGGCCGGTGTCGAGCACCAAACGGCGTTCGCCGAGATCGTAGTTGGCCAGGGCAAAGCCTTGCGCCGGCACGATGGCCACGTAGCGCCTGTGCTCGGCATCCTGGCGGAGCTGGGCGTGCGCCTCGCGCTCTTGCGCTTGGGCTACGACGTTTCCCGAAAAGGCCATCGCGTTCTCGTCGCGCAAAACCTCGCACAGGCGGGCCAGTCCGTCGCCGCCCTCCACGGCAAAGGCTCCGGCCGTGTTGAAACCGCGAAGGGGAACCGGCTGGGGCGACGAGCTTGGCGACGGCGGGGCCGCGGCGGGGGTGGGCGGCACGGGCGTGTCGTTGGCTTGGGTCGAGGCGCAGGCGCCTCCTGTCGTCAGAGCAACCAGCGCAACGCGAAACAAGCAGCGCATGAGATCACTCTACCTGAGAAGCAGCCGCAGGTCGTTACCGCCAGAGCGGCAAATGAAACAGCCAGTTCACCAGAGTGATGGCGCTCGATGACAGCAGCAGCGCGCGCAAGCTCTTGATCTCGAACGAGGCGAGTAGTTTGTCGGCCAACCAGAGAAGCACGGTGTTCACGATGTAGGTCGTGAACAGCAGCAAGAGACCCAGCGTCAGAATGGTGGGCACCACCAGCAAAAGGCGCAGCAGCCAACCAAGCGACCAGTTGAGCAGGCTGAACACAAGCGCCACCGAAATAGCCGCGGGCGGGTTCTTCAACCACACCCCAGCCGTCACCCGGCTCAGGGCCAAAACGGTCAACGCCAGGACAGCTATATGCAGGACAATGTGCATGTCGCAATAATACCCCGTCGCACGCAATTTTCTCCGTGGCTTGGAATGGCTGCATTTCTCTTGACAACGCGCAGCGCCGCGATAGCGTCCTTCGCGATCTGGCACAGAGAACTCCCTGCTGGTGCTGGGAAGCTTCTTCATGCCGCTGAAAAGGAGGATAGGGGATGTTGAACGTCAGAAGGTGCGAAAAGTCATTCTGGCTTCGGGGGGCCGGCGCAGTAGCTTTCTTTCTCTTGGTTGCCGGGGGGCGCGCAGATGCGTTGGCTGCCACCACTCTTGTTGCGAGCACGCCACCAGCAACGCAGGTGCTGCAGCTAGCCGTTCAGCCCGGCGGTCCGCACGACATCGTGGTGCAAGCACTGGCCAATGCAACCTGTACCCTGAGTCCCCGGTCAGACGACCGCTGCATCCAACGCGATTGAGATGTTCTCGGACGCTGACGGGACAATCATATTCCAAATCCAATCAACCCCAAGCAACACCCGAGCCCTGCCCGCCAAGTCATTTCTGGATTGCCGTGACGATGCGGGCGTCCAGGCGACCTATCTGCTCCAATTCACAATAGATCCCAGTGCGGCAGGATACGTCCGCCCTAACGTTGCGGTTCTCCAGTCTCCCAGCCTGGCCACTCAACGGGTTCGAAGCCGACTGGATTCTTGAGCGGGCCACGCTCGCAGCGGGAGCCGTTCTTACCCTGTCCAATCTGCCTTGGTTCGCTTCACCCTACGTGATGTCCGCTCCCGCGGTGCGATACCAGAATGGAGGTGTTGAGCACTCGGCGAACTTCAGTACTGTGGCAAACATACTATGGACGATGTCAGCCTCGGGTCGCATTCTCGCCGTCGTCACTTTTCCGTCTAGCCAGGACATATCATTCAACTGAATCAACTACTATTGAGCGGGGTTCTGGCGGTACGTCTTGGCCGGAGAATCAGAATGGAGCAAACTGTGGTAGGCGGGTCTGCCAGGCTATGGATAGTGGTCCCGGTTCTTTTCGCGGCTTTCCTGGGTGGTTGCGGAAGACGGGGCCTCATGTGCACGCCCGGCGCAAACGTACCGTGCTATTGCCCCGCGGGCCAGCAGAGCTCGGAGACGTGCACTGTGGCGGGCGCCTACACGGCGTGCATGTGTTCGCAGTCCACTGCTGACGCTGGCGGCGTTGGCGACACCGGAGGGACAACTACGACTACCACCCCAGACAGCGCGACGACGGTTTTGCCAGGTGTCTTCACGCCAACCGGAAGCATGCTCGTAGCGAGGGGGTTTCACACGGCGACGTTGTTGCCTAGCGGAATCGTTCTCCTCGCCGGAGGAGACAGTTTCGACGCGGAGGGCCGTCCTCTCGCGAGCGCTGAGCTGTACGACCCAGGCACTGGCACCGTTTCGGCAACGGGTAGCATGACCGCAGCAAGAAAGTATCACAGTGCGACGTTGTTGCCCAACGGGATGGTGCTGATTGCAGGCGGCGAAGATAGCAGTCGAGATCCCCTCGCGAGCGCTGAGCTGTACGATCCAGGTACGGGCGCCTTTTCAGCGACGGGCAGCATGACCGTGGCAAGGGAGTACCACACGGCGACTCTATTGACGGACGGGATGGTGCTCGTTGCTGGAGGCCGCGACAGCAGTCCATTTGCCCTCGCGAGTGCTGAGCTATACAACCCAGGCGCCGGGACATTCACAGCCACCGGCACAATGACCGCTTCAAGGGCATCGCACTCGGCGACGTGGCTTCCGAATGGGGAGGTCCTTGTTGCCGGCGGTCCTTGGGCGATGGCGGAGCTGTACGATCCAGGAACTGGGACATTCACAGCTACCGGCACAATGACCGGGGGAAGGAGCGATCAGACGGCAACGTTGCTACCCAACGGAAAGGTGCTCATTGCCGGCGGAAACGGTGGCGCAGAACTATACGACCCAAGTACCGGTACATTCGCCGCGACCGGCAACATGTCAACTGACAGGTTGTTCCACACGGCAACGTTGTTGCCCAGCGGGATGGTGCTTGTTGCCGGCGGAGAAGGCGGCTACCAATTCGCCACGTTTTTCTCGAGTGCGGAGCTGTACGACCCAGGGGCCGGGCACTTTGCGGCGACGGGCAGCATGACTGTGGGAAGATGGGCGCACTCGGCGACTTTGCTGCAGGACGGAACGGTGCTGATCGCCGGTGGATTCGGCTACAGGAGCGCGGAGATATTCAGCGAATAGCCGCCCATGTGCTGCTCTTTGGGCCACCCGATCGGGATGGGGCGTTCAGTTGCGCGCGTCCTGCCGTGCGAGTTCCGATTTCCACGCCAGGATCTTGCTGTCGGCCGTTACCAGCGTTGCCTGGTATTGCAGCGCGGTCGCCACAATGAAACGATCGGCGGGATCGCGATGCAGCTTGTCTAGCTGGGTCGAGAGCAGGGCGATGCGGCCGTCCAGCGGAATTTCCTGCAGTCCGGCCTGCAGCAGGTCGGACCGCCACTCGGAAGGGGAACCGGGCAGAACAACGCGTCCGCGCCCAGCCAGCATCGCCACTTCCCAAAAACTGATGGCGCTGACCATCGTCTCGCCTTTGCGCCATGCTTCTTTGATGATCTTGCGCGCCGCCATTCCGAGTGCCGGATCGTCGCGATCCATCCACAACAGCGTGTGCGTATCGAGCACGATCATGCGAGGACCTTCCATTCTATATCATCCATCGGCGCGACGATGTCGCCCGTGATTGCAAGCTTGGGATGCAACCCAAATGGCGATCCAGCACGCTTGCCAGAATACGGGCGCAGCTCAGCGATTGGCCGACCATTCTTGGTTACCACCCAGACACCGCCCGTGCGAGCGACATCATCCATGAGAGCCAGGCACTTGGCCTTGAATTCCGAAGCCTGGATTGTCTGCCTGGCTGCGACTGCCTTGCTGACCATATTGATGACCATGGTCGCGAAAGTGGTCATCGTCAAGTCCGGAGGTCGATAGCAAGGCTGTTGTTTTCCCCCGCGCCGCATGGCAAGAACGCCGCACATGCACGAAACCTCGGTCGCCCAGCGCATGGTGGACACGGCCATTGAAGTTGCCGACCAGAATGGCGGCGGTCAAGTGGTGGGTATGCGACTGCTTTTGGGCGACATGACCTGCGTGGATGCCGAGACACTGAGCTTCGCTTTCGGCGTGGTCAGTCGGGGCACACGCGTCGAAAAGTGCCGGTTGGAAATCGTGCGCGTGCCCACGCGTTTGCGCTGCCGCACATGCGGAGCCGAGCGCGGCGGCGACCTGCTGGAACCGTGCGTGTGTGGCCTGCCGGGCGGCGAGGTGCTGGCCGGCCGCGAGCTGCGGATGGACAGCATCGACATCGACGAGGACGCGGCCTTGGCCGCAGGAAAGCAACCATGAGCAAAGAGATCGAAGTGGCCCGCGACGTCTTACAGGACAACAGCCAGAACGCTGGGACCAACCGGCAGCGCTTCGGCCGCGACGGCGTGTACGTCGTAAATCTCATGTCCGGGCCAGGCGCCGGCAAGACCACGTTGCTGGAACGCACGGCCGAGGCGCTGGGCCAGCGTGTGCGCATGGCCGTGATCACCGGCGACATCGCCACCACGCGCGACGCGGATCGCATCGGCCGCCACGGCGTGCGTGCTCTGCAAATCAACACCGGCGGCGCTTGCCACATCGAGGCCCATCAGATCGCCCGCGCGGCCGACGATTTGGGGGTCGGAAAGCTTGACCTGCTTATCATCGAGAACGTGGGCAACCTGGTGTGCCCGGCCGAATTCGATCTGGGCGAACACGACAAAGTGATGATGCTTTCCTGCACCGAAGGCCACGACAAGCCAGGGAAGTACCCGCTCATGTTCCAGGAGTCGCGCGCGCTCATCCTCAACAAGATGGACCTGCAGCCCTACACCAACTTCGACGTGGAGGCCGCCCTGGCCGACGCCCGCGCGATCAACCCTACCATCGAAGTCATCAAGATGTCGGCGTGGAAGGGCGATGGCTTGCAGGCGTGGTACGACTGGCTGCTGGCGCGCATGGCCGCGACGAAGCGCGGCTAACATGAATTCGCGGGAGGGTCGCCGCATTCTGGTGACTGGCGTCGTGCAGGGCGTGGGGTTCCGGCCCTGGGTGTGGCGCCTGGCGCAGCAGGCGGGACTGGCGGGCCGAGTCTACAATGACGGCCAGGGCGTGACCATAGAAGTTTTCGGCGCGCCGGCGGCGCTCGACGGATTCGTCACCAGCTTGGGCCAGCCGCCGCCAGCCGCACGCGTTCACAGTCTGCGCAGTCAAGTGATCGCGGCCCAGGATGGCGAAGGTTTTGTCATCGCGCCCAGTGGCCCGGCCGGCGGTGCGAACCGACGTGTGTCGATCCCGCCGGACATCGCCACCTGCGCCGACTGTCTGGCGGAAATCGAAGATACACACGCGCGCCGGTTTCACTACGCGCTTACCAATTGCACCCAGTGCGGGCCGCGGTTCTCCATCGCGCGCGAGATCCCCTACGACCGCGCTCACACCACCATGGCGGCGTTTCCCATGTGCCCCGACTGCCAGCGCGAGTACGAGGATCCGGCAGACCGGCGGTTTCATGCCCAGCCCATCGCGTGTCCGGCTTGCGGGCCGCTGCTCTTGCTGGTTGACGGAGAGGGCGCGGTGCTGGACGTGGGCGATCCGGCGGTACCGGCCGCCCGTCTGCTGGCCGAAGGAAAGATCGTGGCGGTCAAGGGAATCGGTGGCTACCACCTGGCCTGCGACGCGACTTCATCGGCGGCGGTGGGCCGCTTGCGCGAACGCAAGCAACGCGACGAGAAACCCTTTGCGGTGATGGTGCGCCATCTGCCAGCCGCCGAGGCGCTGGCCGTGATCGACGATGCGGAGCGGGCGTTGCTGACCTCGGTCGAACGGCCCATCGTGTTGGTGAAGCGCCGGGCCGATTCCGGGTTGGCCCCCGAGGTGGCGCCGGAGAACCCAATGGTCGGTCTGTTGCTGGCCTATTCGCCGCTGCACCACCTGCTGCTGGCTCAGGCCGAGCGGCCTCTGGTGATGACCTCGGGGAATCTGTCCGAGCAGCCCATCGCCTTCGACGATGCCGACGCGCAGATGCGGCTGGTCGGGATTGCTGACGCGTGGATGGTGCACGATCGGCCCATCGAGAACGCGTGCGACGATTCGGTGGGCCGCCTCATCGCGGGCCGGCCCGTGTTGTTCCGCCGTTCGCGCGGCTATGTGCCTCGACCCATCGTCTTGTCGGCGCCGGTCGCGCCACTGCTGGCTTGCGGGGCGCAGCTCAAGAACACCTTCTGTTTGGCGCAGGGCCGCGACGCCTATCTCGGCCCGCATATCGGCGATCTCGACAACCTGGAAACCCTCACAGCCTACGAACACGCGGTGGCGCGCTTGCAGCGCTTCGTGGGCATCGAGCCCGAAATCATCGCCCACGATCTACACCCCGAATACCAGTCGACCCGCTACGCGCTGGCACGGCCCGAGGCGTGCAAGATCGCAGTTCAGCATCACCACGCCCATGTGGCCGCTGTCATGGCGGAGCACGGCCTGGCTGGTCCTGTCATCGGCGTGGCCTATGACGGCACCGGGCTAGGCAGCGAAGGGACAGCCTGGGGCGGAGAAATTCTGCTGGCGGATTTCGCCCATTTCGAACGGCTGGCCACCTTGCGGCCGATTGCGCTGGCGGGCGGCGATCTTGCCATCCGGCGGGTGTGGCGTCTGGCCCTGGCTTTGCTCGACGACGCCTTTGACGGCGATCCGCCGCTCGACGCCCTGGCTCTGTTCAAGCTGGTTTCCGCAAGCGAGATCGCGCTCTGCCGTCGCATGATCGCTGAGAAGTTGAACACCCCGCTGGCTCATGGGGCCGGTCGCTACTTCGATGCCCTGGGCGCGCTTGGCCTGGCCACCGCGCAGTCGCACTTCGAGGGCCAGGTGGCGATGCGCTGGAACTTCGCCGCTGATGCAAGCGAAACGGGGCACTACGACTTCGCGCTCGACAGGGGTGGTAGCCCTTGGCTCTTGGACCTGCGACCAATGGTGCGCCAGGCGACCATGGATCTCGTGGGTGGCTGTGCGCCGGCCGTGGTGTCGGCGCGTTTTCACAACACGCTGGTGGCCGCAACCACCGAGGCCGTGCGCTCGCTGTGCCAGCGGCACGGCAAGCAACCGGTGGTATTCAGCGGTGGCTGCTTTCAGAACGCCCGCCTGACCGAATCGCTCCTGGCAGCGTTGTCGCCCGAATTCTCCGTACACCTGCCCGGCCAGGTTCCACCTGGCGACGGCGGCCTCGCTTTGGGCCAGGCGCTGGTTGCCGACGCGAAGGCCAGGAATCTCTAGCCGAAGATCCTACGCCGGAACTTTCGCACCAGCTCGCGTTCCTCGACCGCGAGACCCAGCCCGATAAGCACGAGCCCGTATCCGGCGAGGACGGCAACGGCTTGAAGAAGCAGGCGGGCGACGGGGGGCAAGTCGAGCGCGCCGACGGCAAATTCCGCCAACAGCAGGACCGCAGCCCCTGCGGCCAAGGCTTTGAAGAAGCCCCGCGAAAACGGATGCACGCGATAGAGCAAAGCAACCTCCACAAGCTGAATCGTCTGCAGCAAGGCGACCGAAAACGCCGAAGAAAGCGCAGCCCCCAGCAGGCCCATGCGGGGAATGAGCAGACAGCACAGCACCACGTTGCAGCTGGCAGAAACCAGATTGTTGATCAGGATCAGACGCGAACGTCCCGCCATGGCAATCACCCAACCGGTCAGGCCGAGCGTTCCGTTAATGAGATGCCCCATGAGCAGGATCACCAGCACTGGGGCTGCGGCCGCGAAGGCCTGCGGGAAGAAGCGCAGCAGTTCGCTGCGAAATACAATCATCGCCAGAATTAGGGGGACTGTGATGATGGTGGTCCAGCGGGTCATGAGCTGCAGGTTGTAGCGAAGCCTCGCCATGTCTTTGAGGCGCAGGGCCTCGGCAAGCACCGGCGAGGCTACCGGATCAAAGGCGTAGCGGATGTTGGAGGCAATCCGACTCAAGGCCTCGGCCCCGGCGTAGATGCCCAAGCTTTCCGGTCCGGCAAAGAAGGCAATGAGGATGACGTCGGTTCGCTGCAGGATGGAATTGAGAAACTCCGCTATTCCAAGCCAGAGCGAGAAACGAACCATCTCGCCGTGAAAGAACGGCGCAGCCCTCGGTGTCGCGTCGCTGGCTCTCGCGGCGGGCCACAGTGCCCGCGCCAGCGGCACGGAGCGAAATACGCGCGCCGCAGACCAAAAGGCCAGTGTCAGGGTGAGCGCCATGGCCAGGACGTGGGCCGCGCACAGACCGCCCAGCGTGGGAAAGACCATTCCGAACAAGGCAGCCAGAAAGAGCAGCGAAAACGGTTGCGCCACCCCGCGGACCAGCAGGTTGTAGCGCATGGTCTTGGCGGCCATAGTGGCCGAAATCAGCACCAGGATAAGCGCGGAGCAGGGCAGGCTCGGAGCCAGCAAGCGGATCGCCGTGGCAACCTCGGGCTTGCCCTGCAAGGTGGCCAACGGCCCTGCGAAGAGAAAGGCCAGCAAGGCCAGCGACAGGCTGGCTGCGAGCGTGAGCCAGAAAGCCGTGCGCAGCGAGCGCTGCTCCAGCTCGGCCTCGCCAGCCACGCGGTGAGAGGCGATGTGGCGTAGCAGTCCCTTGTCCGTGCCCATCGGGCTCAGGCGCAAGAGCGGCTCGGCGCAGCTCACGCCCCAGCGGTAGATGCCATAGAACGCGGTGCCGAAGAGATGCGCGGCCAAGGGGTGAAAGGCGGCTTCTGACACGCCCGCCAGGATGGCCAGGAAGTTGGTCCCAGCGCCAACAGCCGCATGCCTCACATCCTGCCGCCGATCTGTGGCCCCTGGCAACGGGGCTTGATCCGCGGGCACTAGCCGGCACCTCCGGTGTTGTGGTGACCCGCAGTCGCCCCCGCGTTCTCGCTCGCCTCGCGTGCCAGCCGCTCAGCGGTTGCAGCCACCGCGCTTTGAAAATGCGCGCGACCGTCCACCAGCTCGCGGTGCCACTGTTCCAAGACGACCAGGTTCCAGATGCGTTCCCCGTGATCCTCGCCAGCCGCGTGACGGGCCAGCAGCCGTTCCACTTCGTCGATTTCGAACAGCCCACGCTGGCGCGCCTCGGGCGACAAGAGAAGATCGCGGGCAAATTGGCGCAAAGGTCCCGCGAACCAGCCGCGCGTGGGAGACGCGAAGCCCTTCTTGCGACGGCCGCGGATTGTGGGCGGTACCACATCGGCAAAGGCCTGCTTGAGAATGTACTTGCCCTTGCCTCGTTGAAGCTTGAGCCGGCCAGGCAGGGACGCGGCCAGCTCCATCACCAAGTGATCGACGAACGGGGCGCGCGCCTCCAGCCCAAAGGTCATGCTGGCAGTGTCTACCTTGGCAAAGATGTCATCCGGAAGGTAGGTGTGCGCGTCGAGATCGCAGTAGCGACTGACGTTGTCCTCGGCCGCGCTGGCTTGCAGGTGCTTGCGGAACAGCGCGTGCGCGGCATCCGATGCCAGCGTCTCGCGCAGCCGAGGACCATAGAGTGCCGCCTGTTCCTCGCGCGAGAAGTGGCATATCAGCGATAGGTAGCGTGCGGCATCGTCCTGGGCGAGGCGACGACCAAAACGGCGAATGGCGTGGGCCCGGGCGCCGGGCACGGTCTGCAAGACTTGGCGCGCGAGAAACGCCAGCGGCCCGGACGAGAGGCGAGCGGCCAGATGACCCCAGCGGTAGCGACGGTAGCCGCCAAAGGCTTCGTCGCCGCCATCACCCGACAGTGCCACGGTGACGTGCCGGCGGGTCATCTCGCACAGGATGCGCGTGGGCAAGGCTGAGGAGTCGGCAAAGGGCTCGCCATGGTGACGGACAATGCTGGGCAGAAGACTGGTCATGTCCGGGTCGACGACCAGTTCGTGGTGGTCGGTGTCAAAACGCTGCGCGATGATGCGCGCAAAGGGCAGTTCGTCCACTTCGGCACCCACAAAGCCCACCGAAAAGGTTTGCACGTGACGGCTGGTTGCGCGCGCCATACACGCCACCACGATGGATGAATCGAGACCACCCGAAAGAAATGCACCCAAGGGCACGTCCGACATGAGGCGCACGCGAACCGCGTCCTCGACCGCTGCCCGCACGCGTTCGGCCGCTTCCTTTTCGTCAAGGTTGCGCAACTCGGGTTGGTAGCTGATCTCGTAGTAGCGGCGCACGCGCGGCTCGCCGCCACAGGCAACTTCCAGCAGGCAGCCGGCCGGCAGCTTCTTCACCTGGCCGAAAATGCTGTCAGGCGCCGGCACGTATTGCAGCGACAAGTACAGGTCGACGGCTGCGGGCGAGACGTCAGCTTCGGTTCCCGGGTCCGCGAGCAGGGCCGCCAATTCCGAGGCAAAGGCAAAGCCATCCGGGCGTTGCGTGTAGTACAGCGGCTTTTCCCCAAATCGATCGCGCGCCAAGAGCAGCCGGCGCGCCTTCACGTCGTAGATGGCCAGGGCGAACATTCCGCGCAAAAGCTCGGGCACGCGATCGCCGACCTCTTCGTAGAGATGGGCCACCACTTCAGAGTCGCTGTGACTGCGAAAGCGATGCCCCTTCTCTTCCAGATCGCGGCGCAGCTCCTGGTGGTTGTAGATCTCGCCATTGACCGCGATGGCGACCTGGCCATCCTCATTGGTCATGGGCTGCAGTCCAGCCGGAGACAGGTCGATGATGGACAGGCGTCGGTGGGCCAGAGCCACAGGCCCGTCGAAGAAGAAGCTACCGCCATCGGGACCGCGATGGATCATGGCCGCGGCAAAGCGCTGAACCACATGAGGGTCAGGGCGCGCGTCGCCCGCCTTGGCCAGGAAGCCCGCTATCCCGCACATGGCGGCAATCCCTTTTGCGCCAACAAGGAATCGTAGAGCGCGACCGTCTCCGCCAGCACCCTGTCGCGCCCGAAAGTGGCGGCCACATGGGCACGCCCGCGCTCGCCCATGTGACGCAGTTCCTCAGCCGGGGTTTCGATGAGGCGGCTGAGCGCTTCGGCCAGCGAACGTATTCCGAAAGTGGGGACCTCGATCCCGCTCTCTCCGTCGAGAACGATGCGATCGACATTCGCGGAGTGCGACACCAGAGCAGGCAAGGCGCTGGCGTGTGCTTCCAGCACGGCGTTGGGCAGGCCTTCCCAGAGCGAGGGAAGCAGCAAGGCGTCGGCCGCGTGATACAGGGTGGGCATGTCGGTCACCACGCCCAGACGCACCAGATGCGAATCCACGCCAAGCCGCGCGGCCAGCCGCCACGTCAGCGCTGCGTAGAATCGATCCCGCTCGCGGCCGGCCAGCAGCACGCGCACTTTGGCCGGAAGGCGGCCGCGCCGCTTGAGCCACGCCAGCGCGCGCACCAGGGCCATGTGATTCTTCTGCAGGCTGATCCGCCCGGGAAGCAGCAAGGCTCGATCGCCGTCGGCCAAGTTGAATCGCGCTCGGGCCGCGGCCCGTTCCTCGGCGGTGGGCGGATGAAAGCGCTCGAGGTCGATGAAATTGTGGATGATCTGGATCTTGGCGTCCGGCACGCGCGCCCAGTGCCTGAGTTCGTAGCGCACGCCTTCGGAATTGACCAGCACGCGATCCGAGCGACGCGAGAGGTAGCGTTCGGTCAGCAGGTAGAGGATGTTGATGGCGCGGTTGCGTACGCTGGTCAGGACAACGGGAACCGGCGCGCGCGGCAAAGCGAGGCGCGCCAGGAAGTTGGCCTTGTCACGATAGCTGTGCAAAATGCTCGGTTTCTCCTCGCGTAGGATCTCCTGCAAGCGACGCAGACCCTTGCGTCCCAAGCGTCGCACCCCGAGCACATGGCGCGGCTGACCCGCGGGCAAGAGATCGCGGTAGTGGATGTCGTCGTTCCACAGACAGAGCACCGGCGCGAAGCGAGCCGGGAGCATCCTGGCCAGCTCGAGGATTTGCTTCTCGGCCCCGCCTTGTTGCAGGTTGGGAATCAGGAGCAGAACTTTGTGCGGATTGTCGGCCATCGGGCCAATTCACGTGGGGGCGACGAGCGGGCCAGCGCAGGTCGCGCCTTCAGGGCCCCTGCGAACTTTGTTGCGTGGTTCACTTGGTTGGGCTAGTCGTCGGCGAGGTCGGCACTGCACTTGCGGCGAGCTTGACCTGCACAGGATTGGCAAGCCGGCTCGACAGGAGCTGCACTTCCTTTGTCCAATTGGCCGCGCCACCAGCCGCGCTGGTGCGATCCCAGGACGTGCCGACATAGTAGGTCAGCGGGCCGCTCTTGGGGGCGGGCGTGACCAGCAAGAAGTCGAGGTCGGTCTGTTGCGCTTCGACCTTGGCTCCCATGGGCAGCACGATTGCGGTACCCAGATTGCCGCTCTTGCCTTCATTGAGAGGTTCCCAAACGCGCATCCAGGGCGCCTTGTCGTCGAGTTCCAAGACGCCTCCGGGGTGTTTGGCGATGCCGACGGCGAACGACAACGCGCCCTTGCCTCCCTTGAACGTGCTCTCGAACTTGTTGAAATGCGTGCCGGCATCGAGAGTCACGCGCTTGGTTTCGGTCACACGGGCCGTACCCCAGGCGGCGTAGGTCAGCTCGAAAATCAGTCGGATGGGGCCATTGGCCAGCACGCGCGTGCCGGTGAAGTTCTTCGACACCTGCAGCTTGCCCCCGGCCCAAATCCCCAATCCGCCGCAGCCGCGCGACTTGCCCACAGCGTAGAAGTCCGCGCCTTCGCCGTGATCCTGGTGGTAATTGTCCGTCATGTACCATTCGTTGACCACCAGCTTGGGCACCCGCTTGACCCAAACGTCCACTCCGCTTGTGGTCAGAGGCTCCTTCTTGCAGGTTTCCAGGTCAGGCCCGTACATGCGGTGGGCGACAAGATCGTTCTCCCACGCGAAGTCGTCGTGGCGCTCGCGTACGAAACGACCGTAGGCCTTGTAGTCTGCCTCGACTGCCGAGGCGCGGTCACCAACCCTCAGTTTGAAGGCCTTGCTCTCGCTCGCGCCGAGGTCGGTCTGAAACACGATCTGGTCAGGGTTTTCGTCGCCGTCCGAATCGACCAATTGCGAGAGAACCAGCTTGCCCTTGGCGTCCACGACCTGCAGTTTCTTCAACTCCACACCGGGCACGAGCTTGACGACGTCGGCGAACGCAAGCGCAATGGTCTCGGCAACGCGTTTCACCGCGAGCGGATTGGTCAGCGTGACCACGACGACGTCAGTCTTGTCGGCGATGGCTGCCGGCGCTGCAGCTGCAGGCGCCGCGGCTGCCGGAGATTGACTCGCGGGAGCTGCGGACGCGTACGCAGGCGCGAGCAAGCCGGCGAGCGCGAACACCAGGAAGGAACGAGTCTTGTGGGTTGTCATGGGCAGGAAGTATCACCGAACTTCCGGCCGCAAGGAACAGAAAGTTGGTTCGGGTCTTGACCGTCCCTTCGTGTCGCTGGTGACTCTTGACTCGCTGACAGCGAGTGGGCATGGTCCTCTGCGTGGCCTTCTTGCGGCGCATGGGACAAGGAACGCGGCGGGTACTGCCAGCCAACACCACGCGCCTGCGCGGGCCTCTATGCGTGAGGATGCTTGGGCTGCCGTGGCGCATGTTTTTTTGATCTTTCACGCAACTTCCTGTGCAGCTGGACCCTGTCCGAATCCCGATCAGTGCCATAGCGCGGGCACCTGCGACGCCACAACCGGGCGTTGCTCGAACCCCTCGGTGGATGATGGGAGCACGGACTCCACTTGCCCAGCGTCGGCGCCTAGGTGTCTGTCGCGAGGTTGCGTGCAGTGTCTGAGTGATCAACATTGCTCAGGCGCCACGCCGAGCTGCGACCTAGCGAACAGCTTCTGAGTTGTCCCTCTAGGTTCCGCCGGGTCAATGGCGAATTAGCAGGGCGAAAGACGCTGGCCGATGGGCTTGACGGAAGCACCCGATTAGCCGCAACGACGCTGAGCACGGCGACTATCGCGTAGATCTACAGCTCGACATCGATACCGGCGCAGGCTCCCGATGTCGTGCCGATGGGCGCTTTCCGCTACCAGTTGAAGGTCAGTCCGGTGTTGACCACGTTGAGGGCCTGTCTTTCGCCGAGGTACCAGGCAGCCTTGGCCCAGAAGTAGTCCAGGTCGAAATGGATCTGGGGCGTGAGGTTGAAGACGACGCCGCCGTTGATGCCCATTTGGTACTTGATTACGCTTGCGGGCGTTTCCCCGGCATTCGTATTGATGTCAGCATACGTACGGACAGCCTGCGAGATGCCCCAGCCGGCGAAGAGATCGAACCTACCCAGCACGACCTGGCTCTGAACGTAGTAGCCCTTGGTCCTGCGAAGAATTCCGGTTTGATCCGTCGCGACGTCGGTCACCTCGAGCGCGTAGTTGAATCCCAGTCCCTGTCCGTAGAAGCCCGCCGCACCAAGATGCACCGGTCCCAGTTCAAAGCGGCCACCGTAGGTAACGCCAGCCATCGTTTGCTCGCAGGGGAGATGTGGTGCTGGAACGCAGTAGCCATCCTTGTAGATCTTCTGGTACGCGCCCTCGGAGTAGACGGCGACCTTTCCCGTATTGGAGAACTTCCTTTCAAAGCTCAGCTGGGCCTCGGGACGAACGTACTTCGTCCTGACGAAGTTGCCGTTGCCTTGAGACTCGACGGGATCGAATGCACCGACGGAGAGCTGAAGACCCTGAAAAACCGGCGTGGCGTAGATAACCCCGGCGGCAAAGCCGCTTCCCAATACGCCGAATCCGATCTGACCCTGAGTGGGTCCGTTGGAATCGATGGTTGGAAAGCTGCCAGGGAAGCCGAGCCCCCAGCGGTGGGCGTAGAGCGTGTCGATATCGGTCGTGCCGCGGGAGAAGAGCGAACGGGTTCGGCCAGCCAAGAGACTGCCCCAGCCCCCCTCCAACTTGGCATACCCTTGCCTCACGTCTGCGTAGTTATACTCATTCTTTTTCCGTCCATTGCTCTCGATCCAGGCCCAGACTTGGATGTAGCCCGTGATCGTGGTCCATTGGGTGGCCTGTTCACGCACTCCAAGGCCGAGCTGGTTGGCAATAAAGCCGCTGCGAATCCGCATGGTGTTGATGGTTCCCTGGTCCGGTTGCGCACCGTTGCCGGGGCCCTGTTCGATCGACGCCTTCCATCCACCACCCAGTGGAAACTGAGTTTCGGTTCCGGAGGCGTCGTAGGTGTTTGGCGGAAGGCCTTGGCCATCCACCCAGCTAAAAAAGCCGCCCACCCGACCGTCGGTATACACCTGCCAGTCGTCGCCCTTGGCCAGAATTTTTTCGGCGAGAGCGCCCTTCGGAAATGTGAATACGGCCAGCGATAGGAGGAAGGACAGGGAATAGAGGCGCACAACACACGCCCGCGATCGCAGTGATGTCACGGCAGTTCTCCTTGGAAGAGTGGGTTGGGTGCGAAGTCGCGTGGCGAACCCGTCGGCCGTGCCACGCGAGAAAGCATGGAAACCCTATCAGGGTTCCCATTTCTCTACCAGGGGTTGCAGCTAGGGGGTAGTTACGGACTTGACGGAGAAGTACACCCACTGCGGATAGTAGGTGGCGCCGCTGACCAAATTGGTGGGCGGTTGCGTGAAGGTCGCGGGCGGGGTCATACCCGAAAGGTCTATCGTGCGCGGAGCGGTGCAGGTCGATGCGGTATCGTCGGGGCCGCAGTTCTGCATGACCAAGCAGTTCGCATCGTGGATCTCGAACGTCATGGTTCCGCCCCCCAGCACCTTGAAGCTGGCCGTATACCCGATCTGGTAGCTTGCTTCCTTCTCGCACCAACCGACTACGTTCGAGGGGAATGAGTTGAAATAGTAGATGTTCGCCTCACCCGTGACCGGGGGGGCGATGTGGAGTTCGTAGGTGTTCCAGATGCTATTGTTTGCCTGCGTGCCGCCCACGTACCAGGTGTTGTTGGGGCCGTTTGCATTTGGGGTCATATTAGCAACGGCGGGCGTGCCGCCCGTGTAGCAACGCGTTCCTAGCACACCGCGGACCTCGAAAGTGATGGTGTACGGGGTACCCGTCGTCCCCTTCACGTTGAGGACCTTGTCCCTGATCGTTCCGCGCGTGGCAAACGTGCCGGTTCCGGCCGGGCAAGTGGTGCTGGTGCTCCCTACAGGAGCGAACGGGCAGTTCTTGCCGTGAATGGCGATATTTCCACTGCAAGTTCCTTCCCAGTAGAACCCTTCCAAGTCGGGTACGACGGTATTGGGATCGACGGACATGCCCCCGTCGCCTGCACTGGTCGTGCCGGCCGAGCTGGTCACGCCGCCTGAGCTGGTGGCCCCGCCGGTCTTCGCAGTTGTGCCACCCGCGGTGGTCGCGCCGCCCGAGCTGGTGGCTCCGCCGGTCTTGGCTGTCGATCCGCCCGCAGTGGTCGTGCCGCCTGAGCTGGTGGCCCCGCCGGTCTTGGCTGTCGTCCCACCCGCGGTGGTTGTGCCGCCCGCGGTGGTCGCGCCGCCCGCGGTGGTTGTGCCGCCCGCGGTGGTTGTGCCGCCTGGGCTGGTAGTCCCGCCTGGGCTGGTAGTCCCGCCAGTCTTAGCGGTGGAACTCGCAGTGGTCACTCCGCCTGTTTCGGCCACGCCGCCCGAGCTGATGGTTCCGCCTGGGCTGCCACCGGTCTCAGTGGAGCCGCCCGTATTCGCGACAGCGGATCCGCCGGTGGCTTGTGCGGTACTGCCGCCGGAGCTGACCTGGCCGGCCGCGCCGGTATTGCCGGCCGCGCCGGTATTGCCGGCAGGAGCCTGGCCGGCAACAGGAGTGGTCCCCCCGCTCGACCCTCCCCCCGAACAGGCCGCGACGAGTGCGAAGCTCGCGACGCAAAGGATATTCAAAGTCGATCGGTTCATAGGAGGCCTCCTCGGAAACATTGTTCGAGCTTCGCCGGGTCGAAATCCATGCGATGCTTGATACTTGGCAGTGGTCGGAAAATGCAATTCGGCTCTCAATTTCAGAAGCGCGAAAAACTATACCGCAAGTCCCGAGCTGAAGGGTTGGCTTTTTGTCCACGCGGGGAGTCGCTGATGAGTACGCAGGACCGCCGGGATCTGCGACGCCGCCGCACTGCGCTCGGCTGCTAGACCGCCCAGGTGGACCCCGTCCGTTCTCGGTGGCCGCGACCTGTGAAACCCGCGCCGACATGTAACCCTTTCCTGTCACCACCGCTGGTGATCGGCCGCCGTCGCAGAGATGCGGGCCGACCGCAATGCGAGTAACATGGTGCTCTGGGTGCCGCCATGTGGCTTTTCCCGCTGGGAGTGTTCACGCTCGAGTTCAGAGCTGGGTCAGTTTCGCGTTCCATGGGGAAGGCACTGTGCCGAGTCCGCTGACCATTCTGCTCATCGCGATCGCGGCGGTTTTCTGCCACAACGGGTTGAACTATGCGCTCTCACTGACCGGCCGGCGCAGGGATCCGCTCAAGGCGCTTTTTGGCATCTTGTGCTTGCTGGGAGCCGGCTACGCCATGGCCGCACTGGCGGGCTATCGGGCGGTCGACGCGCCGGCACACCTATACGCTTCAAAATGGGAGACTTCGTTCTCGCGCTTGATCCTGATGGTGCTTCCTTGGTTTGTTGGTATCTACTCGGATTTTCGGCCCAAGCGATTCCTTGCCACCCTGTCCGTCGCCTTCTTCGCGCTCGGCGTCGCCAATCTTTTCTCGGCCCACGGGCTCATCTATTCGGAGGTCACGGGCCTGGTCCACCACGAGACCCCCTGGGGCGAGCAACTCGCGTCGTTGGCGGGCAAGGTCTCTCCCGTCAACTACCTTGCCTACGCGGCCGACCTGGTGCTCATCGCGTTCTGCGCCTGGTGCGGGTTGCGGTTGCTGCGAGATAGACAACGGGACCGGGGCTGGCCACTTCTTGGGCTGGTGGGCTTCGCCATGGTGGCCTTTGTCAACGACACCCTGCTCGACGCGGGCCGGATCCGCAGCATGTACCTGGAAGAGTACGTGATCTTCGCGTTCCTGCTGGTTATTGGTTCCTGGTTGGGTGCTCGTCGCATTCGCGCCGAGAGCAACTACCAAACGCTCTTTCACGCTGTGAGCGACGCCATCACGGTGCACGACGCCCGCACCGGGCAGATCCTCGACGCCAACGAAAGCGCGGCGCGCATGTATCGCACCACGCGGGCGGATCTGCTGGCCGGCGATCCAAGTCGGGGCGTGGCCGGCGTGGCGCCGCATGTGGCTTCCACTGCCATCGAGCGAATTCGTCGTGCCGCCAGCGAGGGTCCCGCGACCTTCGAGTGGCTGAGCCGGCACATTGATGATGGCTCCCTGTTCTGGACCGAGGTGGCCCTGCGCGCAGCGGTTATTGACGGGCGGCCCGTCGTGCTGGCCGCCACGCGCGACATCAGTGCACGCAAGCGAGCCGAGGAGGCTTTGCAGGACAGCGAATCCCGCTATCGCGCGATGGTGGAAAGTTTCGACAGGCTGATCTACATCTGCTCGCCCGACCGCAAGATCGAGTTCATGAACGCCCGGTTGATCGCGCGCACCGGTCGCGATGCCACCGGCGAGTGCTGCCACCAGGTGCTGCACGGCCTGGAAGAGCCGTGTTCCTGGTGCGCGAAGGATCGGGTCGAGCGGGGCGAAATCGTGCGCTGGCAGATGCAAAGTCCCAAAGACAACCGCTGGTACGAAGTAGTCAACACACCCATCCCGCGTGCCGACGGGCGCATCTCCAAGCAAGGGATGCTCAGCGACATCACCGAGCAGAAGAAGGCCGAACAGGAACGCCGCCAGCTTGATACGCAGATGCAGCAGATGCAGAAGCTGGAGAGCCTGGGTTTGCTGGCCGGTGGGGTCGCCCACGATTTCAACAACTTGCTGACGGCCGTGCTGGGCAACACCGAGTTGGCGCTCAAGGATCTGCCCGCGTCTGCCCCGGCGCGGGAACCGTTGGGCGAGATCCGCACCATCGCCTGCCGGGCTGCGGATCTGTGTCGCCAGCTGTTGGCCTATTCGGGCGGCGGCGGCTTCGTGAGCCAGCCCATTGCCCCTAAGCACGTCGTCGAGGAGATCTCGCGCATTCTGGAGGTGTCGGTGTCGGCCAAGGTGCGGCTGATTTTTCGCTTCGCCGATGACGTGCCCCTGATTGTGGGCGATCCGACCCAAGTCCGGCAAGTGGTGATGAACCTCATCACCAACGCATCCGAGGCCATCGGCGACCACGAAGGCGTGATCACCCTGAGCCTGAGCAAACGCCTGATCGAGCGCAGCAGCTTGCGCGATTTCGTAACCCTCATCGACGCAGCCGAGGGAGCCTACGTAGAACTGACGGTGGCCGACACTGGCTGCGGCATGGACGAGGCCACGCGCAGCCGCGTGTTCGAGCCGTTCTTTTCCACCAAGTTCACCGGACGCGGGTTGGGCATGGCCGCCGTGCTGGGCATCGTGCGTGGTCACAAAGGGGCCATCCACATCGCCAGCAAGGCGGGCCAAGGCACGACGGTGACGGTGCTGCTGCCTGCCGCCGGCCCCGAAGTGTGTCTTCCCGCTGACCAAGTCCCGAGCGTCCCGACGCGTGTTGCGAGCGCTGCGGTTCTGGTGGTGGACGACAACGCGCGGGTGCTGCAAGCGGTTTCGCAGCTGGTGGAGGCGCTGGGCTACCCGGTGCTGACCGCGGCCGGCGGCCGGGAGGCGCTGCGCGTGTTTGGCGAACATCAGGCGCACATCGGGTGCGTGTTGCTCGACCTGACCATGCCCGAGATGGACGGGCTGGAGACCATGCAGGCCCTTCACGACGTCGATCCCAAGGCCAGAATCGTGCTGTCGAGCGGGTACAACGAGCAGGCCGTGCGCCGTCGCATCACCGGGGAAGGTCCCACGCGTTTCCTGCAGAAGCCGTTCGTCGAGGACGATCTGAAGGCGGCGATCGAGTCGGCTTTGACCGATGGCGCGACCAAGCGCGCATGACGTACTTCATGTCGTCAGCCGCCCGCGGCGGCCGGAGGCTGACAAGACAAATCCCCAATCTCTTGTTTGCGCCGGCGGCACTGCGTATTCTCGACGACGTGACGGCCGCTGCACGCCCTTCGGTTTTGGTCATCGGGCTCGATTGCCTCGCGCCCGATCTGGTTTTCGACCGCTACCGCGGGCAATTGCCGACCTTCGCTGCGCTCATGGACCAGGGCACCTGGGGCCCGCTGCGCAGCGCGGATCCGCCCATCACGATTCCGGCCTGGACCTGCATGATGACCGGGGTGCCGGCCTCGCGCTTGGGGCTGTATGGGTTTCGTCATCGGCGCTTGGGCAGCTACGCCGACAAGTACCTGGCCAATGCCACGCACGTGCGCGCGCCCCGGGTTTGGGACGTGCTTTCGCGCGCGGGCCATTCGGTGGGCGTGCTGGGCGTTCCCCAGACCTGGCCGCCGACGCCAGTCAATGGATTCCTGATCAGCGATGCGCCTGCGGCTGGAAGTACGGCTTTCACCTTTCCCGCCGAATTGGAAACCGAAATCGAGCGCGCCGTGGGCCGCTACCAATTCGATGTGGAAGGATTCCGCATGGCGGATCCGGACCGCGTGCTGGACGCCATCGCGGCCATCACCCGCCAGCGTTTTGATCTGTTTCGCGCACTCGGCGTTTCACGCGGCGGGGACTTCTTGATGATGGTGGACATGGGGACCGATCGCATGCACCACCTTTTCTATCGCCATTGCGATGCGAGCCATCCGCGCTACCGGCCCGGTCATCGCCACAGCGGTGTGGTGCTCGACTACTACCGGCTGCTCGACGCCGAGCTGGCGCGCACCCTGCAACTCGCGCCGGCTGACTGTCACGTGCTGGTGGTTTCTGACCACGGCGCCCAGCCGATGCTGGGCGGGTTCTGTCTCAACGACTGGCTGATTGCGCGTGGCTATTTGCGGCTCAAGTGTCCTGTGCCAGCGGTGCGCGATTTTCACGAGAGCCTGGTCGACTGGTCGAAGACGCGTGCCTGGGCCTGGGGTGGACACTGCGGCCGCATTTTTCTCAACCTGCGCGGCCGCGAGCCCGAGGGCACGGTGGCGCCTGACGAGGCACCGGCTCTCCTGCAAGAGATCGCGCACGCGCTGGAGGCAGAGCTGGACGCCAGCGGCGGTCCCATGGGCAACTGCGTGCTGCGCATGGGCGGACCCGAGCTGCCCGACCCGGCCGGCGATCACCCGGACCTTCTCGTCTATCTGGGCGAGATGCGCTGGCGGGCATTGGGATCGATTGGGCACGCCGACCTTTTTCAACAGGAGAACGACACCGGCGCCGACGATGCCAGCCATCACCCGATGGGTGTGGTCATCCATCGCGGGCCTGGCCGGCCGCAGGGGTACCGGGCTGGCTTGCGCATCCTCGACGTCGCGCCCACCGTCCTGTCCTGGTTCAATCTGCCGCCCGTCGACGGGTGCGACGGCCGCGTGCTGGATTTGTAGTCAGTCGATGTAGCCAAGCGCGCGCAATCGCGCATCGGTTCCGTCTTCGTTGACGCAGAATGCGCGGGCCTGTTCTCGCTCGAGCATCTGCCATCCTTGCGCGGGCTCGCCCGAGCCACGCGGCAGGGGCCGCCGTTCATCGGGATCCGCCTGCAAGTCGATGACGTGGGCTTCGCCGGGCTTCAACAGATACTTCCAGCGTCGGCTGCGAAGAACAAAGGCTGTCCATAGTTCAGTCGGCGAGAGCGGCGCTGGCCGCGGCGTGGAAAGAAAATCGTCAGACGCAAAAGCCAGAATCTCTTCTGTGGCAGGCGGCGTCCCTTGCTTCCAGGCGGAAGCCAGCGACACGCCGTCGCTGTCGGAGGCAAGCACGTCCTTGGCGCCAAGAACTTCAGCCAGGGTGGGCGTCAGGTCAACGGTGCGGGCCAGACCGTCCACGCAACCGCGGTGCAACCAGCTCGGTCCCCACGCCAACAGCGGCACCCGCAACGATTCGTCAAAAAGCGCGTTGCCGTGCAGATCGAAGACCGTCTCGGGCGGGCGACCCTGGCGCTCGCCCCATGTCTCGCCGTGGTCAGCCGTCACCACCATGAGAAAACCGTCGCTGGCGTGGCACGCGATGGCGTCAGCAAGCCGCGGCAGGAAGATCTCGCTGAAGCGCTCGACCGCGCGGTGGTAGAGCCCGCGCAGCTTGGGCAGAACCACGGACGGATTCTTGCGCCCCGCTGCTAGCACCTGCGAGCAGATATCGCCCCACGCGCCCACGCTGAGCGGCCGGTCGAGGTAGGGAATGTGCGTGCCCCAGTAATGCACGAAGGTCAGCAGATTGGGCTCGCGCGCGCTGCGGAGGAAGTTGCAGACGGCGTCGAAATCCTGCGACGAGCCCATGACGTTGGCCTCGGGCACCGCCGAGAACAAGTAGCGCGGATGAAACACGAAGCTGGCCACGCGCGCGCCAGCCTGAGCGGCGGCGGTGAACACCGTCGGGAAGCGCGCCCGGATGGGGTGCTCCCAGCGAAATACGCCCAGCCGGTGCGGGTACACACCTGTGACCAGCGCGGCCATCGAGGGCACCGTCCAGGGCGCCGATGTGAAGACGTTGCGGAAGCTCGTGCCCTCGGCCGCCCTGCGATCGAGAAACGGTGTCGCGCAGGGGCCGCCGGCATGGCCGAGAACATCGGCGCGCAGAGAGTCGGCCACCACCACCACGATTCTCACGAAAGGCCTGCTTCCTTTTGCGCGGCGATGCGTGCGCAATAGGGGTTTTCGCCCAGACCGCGTCCCGCCGCGTGGGCGAGGGTCTTGCAGCCCCCTCGGCAGATGCGCTGAAAGCCGCAGTCGCGGCAGGGGCCGGTGGCGCTCGCAGGCGCCCGGTTGTAGGCGAATCCGTCTCCGTTTTGCCAGATCTCGCGCAAGGAGCGCTGGCGCAGATTTGCCTCGTCGAACACCGGCGGCATGGACAGGCAACCGCGAACCGTGCCATCGCTGGTCAGTCCCATCACGCGCAATCCCGCCTGACAGCCGCGGAAGACGCGGTCAGTGGGCCGTGCCACGGACCGCAGCGCGGGCTCGCAAGGCAGCATCCATCCGATGTTGTCCGCGCCGTAGCGAGGCAGTCGGTCAGGCCGCGAATCGTCGGTGATGAAGTCGATCACGCGGCGGACTTGCGATGGATCGATGGCCAAATCGCGGCCACAGCGACCGATGGGCATGGTCAGTTGCAGCTGCCAGGCGCCAAAGCAGCCCTCGCGCAGGGCCGACTCGATGACGGGCAGGAGATCGAGATTGGGCCGGCACACCTGGGTCACCGCGCCCACGCGAATACCCTCGGCGCGCAGCACCCGCGCGGCCGCCATGACCCGGTCAAAGGCGCCGGGAACGCCGCGCAGTCGATCGTGCGCCGGCGCATCGCCATCCACGCTCAGACTCACGGTGCGGATCCCGGAGCGAGCGATGCGAGCCGCGGTGGCCGCATCCAACGACAATCCATTCGAAATCATCTCGACCAGCACGCCGTGGCCGCGCAGGGCACGCACGATCTCTGGCCAATCGGGACGCAGAAGCGGCTCGCCGCCTGACAGGGTCACCTCGCGCACGCCCAGCTCGGCCAGCGCAACGCTGGCTGCCACGGCCTCGTCGGTGGAAAGCTCATCGGGGCGCGCCTGGCCGGCCCAGGACCCGCAGTGCAGGCAGGCCGCATCGCAGGCCAGGGTCACCTCCCACACGCAGATCTGCGGAGCCGACCGGGCCGTCATGTCGACGGCCTCATGTTCAGCACCCGGTGCAGGCAGTAGGGATTTTCATAGATGGATCCGGTCACCGAGTAGGCCAGGCAGGTGCAGCCGGCGCGACACACGCGACGGTAGGGGCAGGTCGCGCACGCGCCGGTCAGGCTGCTTTCCTGCCAGTCGGTGTTGTAGGCGAAGCGCGATTCGTCGGCCCAGATTTCGGCCAGGGGCCGCTGGCGCAGGTTGCCGGCGGTGAATTCGCGCGGCAGGCACGAGCAGCCTTTGACGTCGCCGTTGCTCTCAATGCCCAAGGTGAGGATGCCGGCGTAGCACCCGGTCCACACGCCGCCGATCCCGCGCAGAACCGGTTCGCAGGCCGTGTAGTAGCCGATGGTGTCGGTGACCCTGATGAGCGGCCGCGGGCCCGATTGGATGAGCTGGCTCAGCAACTGGGCCACCTGAGGCAGCTGGGTCGGCTGGATCATGTAGGGCGTTTCGATCTCGCGCAGTCGGCCCAGGGGCAGCCCGAGCTGCACTTGCCACATATCGGTGTCCAGCTCGCGCAGCAAGGAATGCAGGGCAGTCATTTGATCCAGATTCCAGCGACTGATGTGGGTAATCACAGCCAGGGCCAGCTTGGCTTGCTTCACGTGCCGAGCAGCCGCGACGACCGCATCAAAGGCCGAGTCGCCGCCGTGCCACACGCGCACGCGGTCGTGCGTCGCGCGCAGTCCGTCGAGCGAGAGGGCGAACCCTCTGACACCGTGGTCGGCCGCGCGGCTGACCAGATCGGCGTCGATGAGCGATCCGTTGCTGATCAGACTCACGCGGATTCTACGCGCGGCCAGGCGCTGGCAGATCTGCGGCCAGTCCCTGCGCAAGAGAGGCTCGCCGCCGGAAACGTTGCACTGCTCGCACCCGAGATCCGCGAGCGAATCGCACACGGAGAGGGCTTCGTCGGTTGAAAGTTCGTCACCGCGGCGCGCGCCTGCGGACAGCTCACAGTGCAGACAGCGGAAATTGCACGCGGTGGTAGTCTCCCAGATCACCACGCGCGGAACCCGCTGGATCGCCCGCAGGGCGATGGGCCTCATCTACACGGCCTGTTCAGCCGGGAAGGTCACACCTTTGTACAAGACCACCATCTTTGGTCCGTCGGGTTTGGTGTCGGCAACCGAAGCCTCCAGCCTGGCCGCGATGTCCTCGGGCTTGCCGTCCCGGAACAGATCCATCAAGGCGTCGCCCGAACTCGAGTCCATTGCCCCGTCGTCCGTCGCGTCCGTCGCGTCGGTCGCCGACCCGTCGCCGGCATCGCTCAAAACCGCATCCGGGGCCGCGGCAGGCACGTCCGGCGGTCCGGCGTCGAGTCTCAGGCCGGGCGCCATGTCCCCTGGCCCGCTTGGTCCCGTGTCGGACACCTGGCTGGGAGCCAGATCCATCGGCCCGCCTGGCGCCGTGTCGGGCATCTGGATCATCGGCAAATCATGGTTCCCGCTCGCGTCGGCATGCGCGGTCGGCGCGGCGTCCAGCTTGCCATTGGCGCCAGAATTGGATGACCCGCAGCCCAGTGAGAAGCCGGCAGCCAGAAGCGCGATGCAAGCGAGCACGCTGGCATTCTTTCCGATGGAGAAGCGGCGCATGGCCCCGGCCGCAGGCGTTTCCACGCTGGCGCGCATGGATCGCTGCAATTCGGCCACCAGCTCGGCCACACGCGACTGGGACAGGATCTCGGCGTCGGGCGCGGCCAGCAAGCCGCGCGCATCGGCCTGGATCGAGTCGAGCAGTGCCGCCAGATCCTCCCACAGGCCAGCCTGGTCGCGGCGCTGGTAGAGCAACCCATAGAGGCGGTCCATCACCTCTTCCACACTGGACCAAGGCGCCACCGCCTGGCCCGAGCGGGCGAGAAAGAGCCGAGTTTTCTGCGTGACTGTCAGTTGCATCGCCTTTGTCATGACCGCCTCCAGTACGTGAGAGTACCACTGGCCAGAAAATGTGGGTAACGGATTGGATCGTCTGTGTGACGCGGGTCACTCACTCGCAATGAATCGGAACCACAACTCTCGTGCTGTTGAGTATCGCGTATTCCCCTTCGCCAACCAGCTGCCAGCCGATGAAGCTGGGCTTGCCTTCGCAGAAAGCGGTCCCCTGACCCTCGGCGCTGTCCTTGGGCGTGTCGAGTCGAATGCGCAGCGAATAGAATCCGTTCTTGGCTGTCAGCGCCTCTTCCGAGGTCTTGCTTTGGTAGAGGTCCACCCGCAGGCGGGAGGTCTCGAAGCCCTGGGCGCACGCGTGCCACGCGGGATCGACCTGAATGGTGAACTTGGCTTTCTTCTCGGAAAACGGTCCGTAGTTCTTGGGCGTCTGGCCCTTCTTCCAATCGAAGACCAGGCTGGTGCGCGTCTTGCCGGGGTCAAAGGGACAGCGACACCCTATGTGCCGTTCCAGCGAGCGTTCCAGCAGCACCTGCTTGGTGTGGTAGCGCTCGGACATATCCTTCATCACTCCCTTGAGACACCAGCACAGCATTCCATAGGCTGCGTCCAGGCCGTTCGCTTCGGCTTCTTCCAGCTTGTGCAGGCGCCGGTCCAGGTTGTCGCAATAGTCGCGCGCTTTTTCCGTGACGGGCTCGTGGGACAGCGCTTTTGCAAAACGCGAGGCGACCCGTTTTTGCACGTCCGCGCTGGCGTGACGTTTGGCCTCGTCGAACACGGCGTCCCACATGCGGCCGTCGTACCACGTGCGCATGGCCTCGGGTAGCTTGGCTTCGATGCGCAGAAGGAAGTCCGGATCGTTGATGGGCATGAAGTGCTGGTACAGGTGGTTGAGCGCCCCTGGCTTGCTCGACGCGGGCAGGGTGTCGTAGGCGAAGAGCAGGCGCTTGAGGCGCACATCGTCGCCGCCGTGATCGTGCGCCACCAGGAGATCCCTCAGACAGCCCGTGCAAGGAGTGAGCTGGTGGGTCTTGACCACGTAGTCCCATTCCGGCGCCGTGACCCTGTCGTCGCTGGCAAAGAAGCTGGCCATGCGACCGTCCTGTCCGAGAAAGTTGCCGGTTCGGTGCAGCGATTCGACCGGGTACATCTTGCGAAGGTGGTCGCCGATGGCGGTGGTGTCGGTCTTCACCTTCTTCAGTTTCCACAGCATCGCGATGTTGACGTCGTCGGCAGCGCCGAAGCGGGCGCCCGGAGGACAGCGCTGCATGGCCGCCAGAAGTCGCTGCACGCCCGCCGCGCTGTCGAGGTCCTTGGCCCAGGCGGCATCGTGAACCGAAAACACCAGGAAGCGGTCGTGCACGTAGTCGCGCACCTTCTGAATGCGACCAATCAGGGTCTTGGTCTCGTGCAGATCCTGGCGCAAGCCCGCCGGCAGGCGCGTGTAGTATTCCCAGTCATCGGAATCGAAGCCGATGGGGCCGCGGGTCTCGAAGGTGTCCAGCCCGGCGTGCAGCTTGGCGTCGAGAGCCATGATGGCCGGGGTGGGGCGGATGTCGATACTCCGGCAATCGACCAAGGCGCGATCGAGGGCGTCGCGCCTGGTCTTGAAAGCCTCGGCACTGTGTCCACTTGCCCGGGCGTATTCCTCGATGTCGGTCTCGCAGCGCGCGGGGTCCTCGAATTTCTCGTCGGCGTAGCGCGGGCATTCGGCCTCTTCGTCGGCCTTGGAATAGAAGACCTGCACCCAGGCGCGGCAGCCGGACGGGCCGCAGTCCACGTTCTTGAACTTGATCGTCGGATCGCTTTTGCGAACGCGGCGGCAGCGCTCGGTGACCTGTCGCTCCATGCCGATGCCGGACAGGGTCTCCTTGGTCTTGAGCACGGATTCGACTTCCACGCCGCACACCTTGCAGATCTTGTCGTTGCAAACGCCGAAGGCAGAGGCGAGCGCGGCCGCCTCGCTGGGGCCGGCGCCTTCGCACAGAAAGGTGTGGCCGCTCTTGTCAGCGCTGTCGGGTTGCTTGGCCCAACTGGGCTGGGCAAGCGCGGGCGTTGCGAAGAGCAGGGGAAGAAGAGTGAGCGTAAGGAATATGGTTCGCACGCCGCGAGCATGCCGCGGGAAGAAAGAGAAGGGAAGGCCCCATTGATTGCAGACCGCCATGGCACAAAGCGGCCGCTCGGCGCTGGCGGGCTGATGCCTATCCCAGATAGGGGTAGTCCTGAGCGATCAGCCGCGCGTCTTTCATGGCGGTCCAGAAGGCTGGCGGAATGTCTGCACTGGCCAAGTCCCGGTTGCGTTGCACTTGCTCGGGACGGCTGGTGTTGAGCGCGATGGCGGCAACCCCGGGTGGGGACATGGCAAAGCTCACACACGCAGCGGCTGGCAAGATGTCGAATTGGCGGCACAGGGCGTGGAACTTGTCGCGCCAAACAAATAGCGGCCGGTCCGCTGGATCATTCTCGTGCAGCTCACGGTAGTCGAAGAATTTGCCGCCGGTGAGAAAGCCCGCGTGAAAAACCGCCGAATTGATAATTCCGATGCCTCGCTCGGACAGTGAGGCGACCAGTTCGACCACTTCGGGCGGATGATGAAAGACCGTCAGTGAACAGGCCAGCATGACCCAGTCCAGATTCACCAGGTCGACCAATTCGCGCACCACTTTCCAGTTCTTGGCGCCCACGCCGATGGGTCCGACTTGCCCCTTCTGTTTCAGTTCGCGCAGGGCTCGGTAGGCACCCACCACATCTTGCATGGCGCGCTGGCGCTGGGCAGGTGTTGCGGCGGAATTGAGAAATTCGTCGGGATCGTGCACCGAAACCAGACGCGGACGATAGGGCGCGCCCAGCAGGTCGCAGCCCTGCTCCCAGCAGCGAAGAATTCCTTCGTAGCTGATGGCCTGTTCGGCATCGTGCTTGAGGCCAAACCAGACCCCGGTTTCAAAGGTTGGCTCCGGACCGCGCAAAGGCGTGCGCGCCCAGGCCAACTTGTTGCTGATAATGACCTTCTCGGGCGGAACCCCGAGAGTGCGCAGCCCATTGCCGATTACCTCGAGGGCCAGGCCGGCGCCGTATTTCCCGGCCGAGTCGAGAACCACGGGCTGGTCCGTGTTCTTGACCATCTCACGCAGGATGGTCAGCTTGAGTTCATCTGAATACGCCTGGTAGAGATTTCCCAGAGCACTTGTGCCGAACACAATTGGAGGGATCTCCAGACCGGTCTTTCCTAGCTTGCGCATTGTTACTGTCATGGTGCAGCCCTTTGCGGACAGCTTGGGTCCGCTTCAACAAGCCCATCTTTCACCGTGCGGCACAATACACCAAGTCCGGTCAGCTCGTCTGTGATCACAGCTCAGGCACGACCTGAGGTTGCCCATTCACAATTGGGCCAAGTGGGTTATAATGTACGCACAATGTCCAACATCTCTCCCGCAGTGGATTCCTTGGTTCGCGATTTCGCCAACAGCTTGGCGGCAGCCATTGAGGCCGACGTTGCCCGGCGACTCCAAAGCGTGCTTGCAGCTGCTTTGGGCACACCCGCCGCTTCTGTGGCAGCGCCGCGCCGGTCAGTGGGCCGACCGGCTCGTGTCGTCCGGCCGGCGCGTCGTCAGATCAAGGTGACTCCAGAGCTGGCCAAGGCGCGCAAGCTACAGGGGCAGTATCTCGGCGCTCTGCGCGGCTTGAAGGCGGCTGACCATGCTCGCGTGAAAGCCACGGCCCACGAAAAGGGCCTGCCCGCAGCGATCAAGCTGGCCCATTCCATCAAGCGCTGAAGCGCGCCGTGATGGCACAACGACCCTTCGCCTCGAGCGCAGGGGCTCGCGTGCGCACGCCTTGGCGACGGTGGCCATTCCGGCCACGGCCACGCCCTTCTGCGGCTCGGAGCGTGTTGCGGTTTGGTTGCCCTGCCTGCAGTTCACCTGCTATGACCTCGGCATGTGCCTGGGTATTCCTGGCAAGGTGATCGGCATCGACGGCATGGAAGCCACGGTCGACTTCTTTGGTGTGCGGCGACAGGTGCGCCTCGATATCGTGGACGAGCCAGTGGCGCTTGGCGACTACGTGCTCAACCATGTGGGCTTTGCCATCCGTCGCATTCCCGAGGCCGAAGTGGAGGAGACGCTCAAGCTCTTCGCGGAACTAGCCGCAGCCGGGGACGATCAGGATCTCTTGGCGGCCGACTTGCGCGCCGAACTGGCTGCCACCCAGGAAGGCAAGAAGTGAACGCAGGCGCCCGCGATGGGGCCGAGCTCAAGTTTCGCGATCCCGGCCGCGCGCGCGAATTGAGCGCGGCGCTCGGCCGCCTGGTGCAGTCGTTGGGCCGCGCGCCGGTCACGCTGATGCACGTGTGTGGCACGCACGAGCAGGCCATCGCGCGCTACGGTCTGCGCGCCGGGCTGCCGCCTGCTTTGCGCGTGATCATGGGTCCTGGCTGCCCGGTGTGCGTGACCGATCTGTGCGAGGTCGACGAGGGCGTGGCCCTGGCCCTGCAAGGCGTGCGCATCGCCACCTACGGCGACATGGTGAAGCTGCCGGGCAGCTCGAAGTCGCTGGCCGATGCGCAGGCCGAGGGCGCTCAGGTCGAGGTCGTGTACAGTGCGACCCAGGCCGTGGAACTGGCCCGCGCCAGCGATCGGCCGTTGGTGTTCTTCGCGTCGGGTTTTGAAACGACAGCCGTGGCCACGGCCGCGATTGTGTTGGCCCAGCCGCCCGCTAACTTTTCCGTGCTGTCCGCGCACAAGTATGTGCCCCCGGCCATGGAAGCCGTGGCGCGCTTGCCCGAGGCGCGGGTCGAAGGCTTTCTGGCTGCGGGCCATGCGGCCGTGATCACCGGCTACGGCTTGTTCGAAGACTTTGCCCATCGCCATCGCACACCCGTCGTGGTCGCGGGCTTCGAGCCGCTCGACATCCTGGCTGCGCTGGTCAAGCTGCTGGAAATGATCCGCGATGGCGATCACGGCGTGGCCAATGCCTATCCGCGCTGTGTGACCCGCCAAGGAAACCGGCGCGCACAGGAGGCGCTGTGGCGCGTGTTCCAAGCCGTCGATGGTCCCTGGCGCGGCATCGGTGTGATTCCCGACGGCAATTTGCAAATGCGTGAGGAGTGGGCCGCCCTGGATGCTCGGCAGCGTTTTCACATCGACGTGTCGGGTTTGAAGCAGGCGGCACAATCCCAACTGTTGCGGCGTTGTCTCTGCGGCAAGATCATGGTCGGCCTGGTCGAACCCACGGATTGTCCACTCTTCGGCCGCGAGTGCTTGCCCGACTCGCCGGTGGGCGCGTGCATGGTGTCCAGCGAAGGCACGTGCAAGATTTGGTATCAGTATGGCGGACGCCCTGATCTAGGCGGCACGACATGAACAAGATCGGCGACACAGTTGCACAGAAGCACGGGGCAGGCGGCCCGGCCATGCGCGCGCTTATTGAACGCGTGTTTGTCGTGGGATTGGGCGAGGCCGGCGCGGGCCTTGCTGCCATGGACGACGGTGCGGCTATTCCGGTGGGCGATCGCTTTTTGGTACTGACCACCGACTCCTATGTCATCAAGCCGCTCTTCTTTCCCGGCGGCGATATTGGCCGGCTGGCCATTAGCGGCACCATCAATGACTTGGCGATGATGGGTGCCACTGAACCTGTGGGGCTCACTTGCGCGGTCATCATTGAAGCTGGCTTCCCCATTGTCGATCTCGAACGCATCCGCGATTCGATGCGCGCGACTTGCACCGAAGCAGGCGCGACCATCGCGACCGGCGACACCAAGGTCATGGGCAAGGGCGAGCTGGACGGTTTGGTGATCAACACCGCGGGCGTGGCCTTTGCCAGCCGCGTGGTGCCCGATTCTGGCCTGCGCTGCGGAGATCGCATCATCGTCACCGGCAGTGTGGGCGATCACGGCTTTGCCGTAATAGCTGCGCGGCACAAGTTGCAGCTGGAAGGTGCACTGGCCTCCGACGTGGCGCCACTCAACGGCTTGGTGCGGGCGGCGCTGGCGGTGGGCGGCGACGGCATCTGCGCCATGAAGGATCCTACCCGCGGCGGTCTGGCAAGTGCCTTGCACGAGATGGCGGCCAAGGGCCAGGTCGGCATCGTGCTCGACGAGGCGAGTCTGCCGGTACGTTCCGAAGTGCGCGCGGCCAGTGAACTGCTGGGCATCGATCCCTTGCACGTGGCCAACGAAGGCAAGGCGGTGATCGGCGTCCGCCCCGAGGCCGCCGAACGGGTGCTGCGAGCGTTGCAGTCCCACGCTTTGGGCCGCGAGGCTGCCATCATTGGCACCTGCGTAGCCGAGCGGCCTGGCTCCGTGATCCTCGACACCGGCTTTGGCCGACGTTTGCTCGCCGAACCCGAAGGCGAACTGTTGCCCCGAATCTGCTGACGGCCGGAAGCAACCTGTTTCACCACAGAGAGCACAGAGAACACAGAGGTTGGAAAGGAAGAAGGGGTTCGGATCGGACAGAGCCCACCCTCTTCTTTCCAGTCCGACTCTGTGACCTCTGTGCTCTCTGTGGTGAAAAGAGCTAGCCTCCTACATCGCGAAGGCGATGCCGGTCACGCTGACCTTGGCCACGCGGTTGAGCCAGGCCAGCCAGCGGGCCTGGGGATAGTAGTAGCGGGCGATGTCCACGGCCGCGATGCCGAGTACCATTGAACTGAGCAGGAGGCGCGGGGCTCCGCCGTCGCGATGAATTCCTTGGATGTCGCCGTCGACAGGCTCCACGCCCGTCCAATTGGCGAGCACATAGCCGATGGACAAGAGAGTGTTGAAGGCCAGCATGCCCTTGCGAAAGGGCGCACTGTCCACGCGCAGTCCCGGTCGCTGGGTCAGGATGAATTCGTCCTCGTAGTGCTGGCACTGGATTCCCGCGGACACGATGGTGTACAGCCCGGGGCGGCCGGCCCAGTAGTGCTCACCGTCGCGCTTCTTGCAGTCGCCGTTGCGGCAACGGATGGATGGCACTATGGCGAAGTAGGGAATGAACCCAAGGAAGGTCACCGGCGCGAAGCTGGGCTGGTTGCCTGTGACCCAGTTGGCGAGAAGGTGGCAGGACTCGTGCGCCGCCAGGGCGGTGACGGCACCGCCGACGAAAATCCCGGCGGAGCGCCAAGTGAACCACGGCGGCCTTGGCTCGGGCGGGGGGACGGCCGCATTCGGGCCCGCTGTGGCGAGATCCAGACTTGGAGCGGGCGTCGAGGTTGCGACCGGAACCTCAGGTTGCGATTCGGGCGGAGCTGGTTCCTCAGCGACTGCCGCGGGTGAAAGCAACACGAACAGCGCGAAAAAACTCCCGCGGCTTGCTCGCAGGCCCGCCCGCGACACTAGAAGAGCGCCGCCGCGCTGACGCCGAAAACTTTCAGGGCAGGGCCGGGGGAACAATCCCCACTGTAGGACGTGGACGCGCTGTTCGAATCGTTCGTGCATGAACTGACCAGGCGAAGGTCGAAGTTGAGAAGCCCACCCACAGCCATGCTGTCGCCCACGCCATAGAAGGCACCCAGGTTGGCCCCCACCATGAATCCCACGTCAGTCTGTGAGACCGTCGCTTTTTGCGAGCCATAGAGTCCGGTTGTCGTGAAGGTATCGCTGACGGCACTGAACCAGTATCCGAACTTGGGCCCCAGAACCAATTCAATGTTGGAGGGCAGAACGATATGTAGCAATGGGCTAGCCGCAAAGACCCCTTGAATTATCAACACACTGTCGCCCGAGGGAACATTCTTGGCGTTGCCCCAATCCCCGGTGAACTCGCCATTCGTAGAAAAGAAATAGCTGCTGCCGTGCCCGCCATTTATGTCCCCGAAGCGCAGTCCTGCCATCCCGCCAAAGCGCACACCGATTGTCAGGCCGTCGCCGGACTTGCCCTGGAACGAGTTCAATCCCAGGAAAGGCATGATTAGGAAGCCACGCTGGCGGTCGGGCAAAACCGGCGGTGGCGCCCCGAACTCGGCTGGCTGTTGACCGGTAGGGCCAGCAGTGGGAGGTGGCTGATAGTCAGCCGGCGGCTGATAGGGAGCGGGCGGCGCATACTGGGCCGCTGGCGGAGGATAGCCGGGCGCTTGCTGATCGGGTGACGGCTGATAGGCCGGTCCTTGCTGCTGGTCGCCGGCCGCGGGTTGTTGCTCGTAGAGCGGTTGTGCGTAGGCACTGGACTCGGCGAAGCAGACCGCCGCTACCGCGAGCGCAAAAAGGGTTGCGCCAGTGCGTACCGCACCTCGATGTCCTGCATGCATGAGCTACTGTCCTTATGTGATGAGGCGGCGTGGTGTATCGACGATCCTTGGCAGCCGCAAGGCAAGGATCATAGATCACCATTTCAACGCCACTGGAGGTGCGAAGTCAACACGCGGCGTCGATTTTGTTGTCCGAGCGGCTACTGGCGAAGCCAGTTCACGACGAAGAGACCATGCCCGCCCTGAATGCCCATTCCATCAGCCGAAAGCGCGCCACCCGCGTCGGTGCTCAGCAGGTCGTCGGTCCACGGGCCGTCGAGCGGCGCATTCGCGCTCAGAATGCAACTCGCATCGGTGCAATGATCCAGCTTCCAGGCCACGCCGCTGATGTTGTTTTGCGCCATCCACGCGAACCAAAGGTTGGCCTCGGTTTCGCAAACGTAGTCGTGGGGAGGAATGGTGGTAGCCAGACCTCCGTCGGCGTAGGTCGCGCCAAACTCGGTGATGAAGATGGGAAGCCCGGCGGCGATGGCGGTGTTGCCCTTGTCGCGCACCGACTGCTGATGGGTACACGAGTAGAAGTGGAGCGTGTAGAGCAGGTTGGTCCCGGCCAGCGGGTCGAGGGCCGCCTGCTCGACTTCTTGTGAGTAGTTGGGCGTGCCCAGCACGATCAAGTTGTCCGGATCCACGGCGCGGATCGCCGCAACCACGGCCTGGTGGTAGACTTTGATTTGCTTCCAGCTGTATGCGGTGGGCTCGTTGTAGGGCTCCCAGATGACGTTGGGATAGGCGCCGTACTTGGACGCCATGGCGCGGAAGAACTCCACCGCTTTGGCTTGTTGAGTTACTGCTCTCTCGGTGTGCCAGTCGACCAGCACGTAGACGCCGAGCTCGATCGCGTGCTGGACGACGTGCTCGACCCGGGCCTGCATGTCCACGGGATCGCTCAAGTAGCCGTCAGATGCGTCGGTCCCCATGGAGGAGCGGATCACCGACAGTTTCCAGTTGTCGCGCATGTACGCCAGCGCCGGCTTGCTCTCGGCAAAGGGCTGGCTCTCCCAGTTGAGCCACATGCTGCTGACACCTTTGAGCTGGATGGGCGCTCCCGCCTGGTCCTGAAGTTGGGTTCCCACGACCTTGAGCTGCCCATGGATGACCACCGGCGAGTTCTCGGGCGCTGTCCCGGCGTCGGGAGGGATTTGCCAGGTCTCATCCTTGGGATTGCTGCTGCAGGCCAGGGTCAACAAGGGCGCGACGAAGAGAACGAGCGACAAACTGTGACTACGCATCTGTGCATCCATTTAAGCGGGAGAGTCTTGAACCGGCTGTCAAGGGTCACTTTTGGGCGGGGTTGCTTGTCGCTTCCGCACCGTATGTTGGAGCTTTGGTTGTAGCTGACTCAGTGGCCTGGAGCACGAACGGTTTTCCACGGTGTACAGTGTCTAGCATGTCACGTCTTCTTGCCGTGCACCACGTTGCCATCAAGGTCCGGGATCTGGCGCGGGCCGAGAAATTCTTCGTGCAAACACTCGGCCTTATGGTCTTGCGGCGCTGGCCTGCGCAGGAGGGCCAGGGCGAGCGCTCGATCTGGCTCGACCTGGGCGCGGGCGCGTTTCTGGCGCTGGAGAAGTCGTCGACCGATGGCGGTGCGCTCGCGGCGGACGATCCGGGTCTGCATCTGCTGGCCCTGCGCATCGAACGCGCCGAGCGCCCGGCGTGGATCGAACGACTGGCCAAGGCCGGCGTGCCGGTCTACGACCAGACGGCTTTCACCATCTATTGCCGGGACCCCGAGGGCAACCGCATCGGATTGTCGCATTGGCCTGATCCTGTGCAGCCCGAAGCGGAGTAGACTGGGGCCATGCGCGCTGTCTTCGTCATGCTCAAGACCGACCCAGGCCACGTCACCGAGGTGGCCAACTGTATCGCCGAGATCGAGAGTTTCTCGGAGGCCTATAGCATCAGCGGACAGTACGACCTGCTGGTCAAGCTGTACGTGGACGATGTGGACGGCGTGGGTCGGCTCATCGAGCGGGAGATCCACCCCATCCCGCACATTCGTGAAACCTACACACTGCTGACTTTCGAGGCTTTCGGGGCAACCGCCGGCTAGACGTGGAATTCGTCCTGCGGACTGCTATTCTGGCCGGATAGGAGACTGCGCTTGTCTGACTTTGCGGGGCCTTGATCAGCCGGAGGACGACACCATGGGGTTCAGATATCTTGTTCTTCTCGCGAGCTTGCTGGCTCTCGGCGGCTGTGCGCCCCAGCTCGACGCCGACCATCCCGGCTACGGCAAGCAGCCCAATTGTTGGACCGCGGGCTGTCACGATCGCAGCCACACCATGAAGTCCACCGACTGGCCGTATCAGTGCGCCGACTGCCACGGCAACAACGGCGCACCCGCCAGCCACGTCCCGCAATCGGCCGACGCCTGCGGGCCCTGCCACGGTCAGATGCACGGCGGACCGTCGGCCGGATTCATCGACCCCGTCGCCTGCGACGCCTGTCACGGCTGAGCGAGGCGCAGTTCGGGGCAGACTCAGACATTGTGTCTGGACGTGACCGCTTGGCGGGCGAGTTCGTCGCAGCGCTCGTTGTTGTCCACGCCGGCGTGGCCTGCCACCTTGACCAGCTTCACGTGTGGGAAAGCCGCCAGCTGCTCGCGCAGGTCGGCCACCAATTCTTGGTTGGCCTTGGCCTTCCAGCCCTTGCCCAGAAGGCCCAGCGCGTAGTTGGAATCGCTGTAGATGCGAATGGGCCGGTTGCGATCGGGCGCCAGCTCGGCGGCCAGGTCCAGCCCGCGCGAGATCGCGGTCAGCTCCGCGATGTTGTTGGTGCCCATACCCAGGTATTCGCCGCGCTCTGCGCGTTCCCGGTCGGCGACCACCACGATGCCGACGCCCATGGGGCCGGGGTTGCCGGAGCAAGCCCCGTCAGTCCAAACGTGAATTGTACCAGGGGCGTGGTCGTCGGTCATGGATGCGGAGGGCGCGCGAGGACGTGCAGAAGATGCGGCTCGTGGTGCACGCGGGGGCCGGGGCTGGGCAGGGGCTGCCGGCGCGTTTTCCGGCTCGCTCAGCGGAATAAGGTTGCCGGGCGAAGGTCGGTAGCTTTTGGGATCTTCTTGGCGGTACTTCATCTCGGCGCGACCTTCGCTGTCCAGCATCGGCCGCTGGTCGGCGCCCACCCGCACCCAGACCGGCTGGCCTTTGAAATTCATGCGTGACCAAGACATCATGGCCGCCCACTATGGCTGGATTCGCGTGCGAGTTTCCACAGCTTCTTGCGCGGCCACGGTGGTTTGAGGCAACCGTTCGCCAGAAAACCGGGTAACCTCCCGCCGTGACCGAAACAGACAAGACCACACAGCCCGACCGCGCCGTCGAGGTAGGCCACGGCGTGCTGTTCATTGGATTCGCCAAAGCCTCATTCATGGTGTTCGGGGCCTTGCAGAAGTTCCTGCTCGCCCGCGTGGTGGACCTGGCCGAATACGGCGCCTTCTCGGTGGTGAACAACGCCATCTCCATCGTGAACAACACCATCGTGCAGGGGACCATCCAGTCGGTGTCCAAGTTCACCGCCGAGGACGATGCGCGGGCCGGCGCGGTCCAGCGCGCGGGCCTGAAATTGCAGAGCATCTTGGGCGTGGCTGTGGCGGTGGCGTTTTTCCTGGCGGCTCCGCTGGTGGCCGGGTTCGTGAATGCCTCGGAACACACGTCGTTGTTCCGCTTGGCCGCGGCCATTCCGCTGGTCTATGCCTTCTATACGGTGTTCGTGGGCACGGCCAACGGCCAGCGCCGATTTAACGTGCAGGCGAGTTTCGACGTCGGCTTCTCCATCACCAAGACCGTGCTGCTGCTGGCGGGCGCGGCGATCGGGCACATGACTGGGCATTCGGTGGCTGGTGCGTTCGCCGGGTTCATCGCCGCGGCGGTGGTCATCATGCTGGTGGCTGCGCGCAAAATGTGGTTGGCCCCGGGTCAAAGTCGCTTCTCGCCCGCGCGCTTGCTGGTGTTCATGGGAGGCGCGGTGACTTACACCGGGCTCATCAATCTGGCGTTGAACTACGATTCGCTGCTGCTGCGGCGTTTTGCCGGGGCTGCGCTTGCGGGGCAGGGGAGCAAAGCCGATGCGTTGGTGGGCGTGTACGAAGCGGTTCGCAGCCTGGCGCTGCTTCCCTACCAGGCGCTGCTGGTGGTGACCTTCGTGATTTTTCCCTTGGTCTCGCGTTCCACCTTTGCCGAGGACGCTGAGGCGACCCGGGCCTATGTGCGGCAGACTCTGCGCTACGCGCTCATCTTCGGCGCAGCCATGGCCGTGGTGCTGGGCTCGCGCCCCGCAATCTTGTTGAGGATCTTCTATCCGGCTGGATACGGCACTGGCGCGGCGGCGCTTCCCATTCTGGCGGCTGGCGTGGTCGCGCTGGCATTGCTGTCGATTGCGGGATCGATCGTCACAGCGTCGGGTCGGCCCTATATTGCGGTGGCTCTGGTGGCCATCACCCTGGTCGCGGGCACTGGCCTGGCTTTCACCCTGGTTCCGCGCGCCGTCGCCGGTCCAGCCATGTTGTCCGCCGCTGCCGCGTCTACGGCAGCCGGAATGTTGGTCGGCTTCCTGGCGTCGCTGGGCTATCTGTGGCGTCGCTTTGGCGCCGGGCTGCCGCTGTTGTCAGTGCTGCGCGTGCTGGTCGCGACGGCTCTTGGCGTGGGCGTGGCTCGCCTGGTGCCCGGCTCAGGCATCGTGGCAGGCGCGGCAGCCATGGCCCTGGCCGGGCTGGTGTTCGGTGTGGCATTGCTGGCCACGCGCGAATTCGGCGCCACCGATCGCGAGAAGTTTTTCAAGATCCTGCATCGGTAGCGGCGACCTGCGGTCGCCCATACACATTGCTGCCCGCAGCTATCCCGGCACGTCGGCTGAGGTTTTGCCTCGGGTCGGACGGCTTGCTACTATGAATTTCTGTCGAGGAAGGCTGTCCTACTCCAAGCAGGTGTCATGGCGAATGATCGGAGCTTGCAGCCGGGAACAACCTGTCGTCGGGCCGACGCGGCAGCGTCCGTTCGTCGCGCCTCACGTTTGAGAAGACCGGCATGGCTCGGGCATTTGGCGACGGTGATTTTTCTGGCGACTGTCGCTTGCCATGAGGAGGCGCCAGTGCCGTTTGTCGGTGACGTAACTCGCTCAAAGTACTTCGAGTATCACGATCAGGTGAACGGGTCGCTGTGCCCAGGCCTCCTTTCGTTGCTCGACAGGCACGCCGAAATCGTTGGCGGCGTGATCGGAGTGTCCTCGAACCCGGATGCGCCGCCCCCCTTTCGATACTACCGGTTTCAGGATCTGGAGAGCTATCAGAGGTCTTTCCCTGGCTCGGGCGGAGAAAGCATCGGTAGTTCGATATATTCGCCCTACTACCTCCAGGAACATGAGCTGGTGCATGCCTACGTCTACAGGGCATGGGGCGGTGCGCTCGCGGATGGCCTCTTGAGAGAGGGAATTGCAGTTGCCCTGGCGTGTGATGAGCTTGGTGTTTCGCCTAGGGGTTCCCGCGACTGGCGAGACCTTCTTCATACCGATGAGGACATGGTGGCTTACGCCCTGGCGGGACACTTCGTGACCTACTTGCTCCGGCAGTATGGGGTGCAAAGATTCGCCCAACTCTATCGGGCGGTTTCGGACCCTACAGACGCCGCCGATTTTGAAGCAGAATTTGCCCGTTTCTATCCCGTGTCGATGGACGAAGCCTGGCGGAACGCCACGAATGTCGACGCGTTTCGCCTAATGAACGGCTGTCTCGGCGACTGGAACTGTTGGACGACAGGCCCTCCGCTGGGCCTCGGCGAGGAGGTGACCCAGGATTGCTCGGATGGGATTCATCGTACAATGACGGTTGGTGACGGCCAACACGGGGTGGTTCTGTTGAAAGGAGGTGGAGGATCCCTCGCGGTGTGGAAGACCTGCTGGGACGACGCTGGGCCTTACCTTCTCCTTCAAGAAGGTACCGATCCGAGCGCGGTTCACTGGATCGTCATGGACCCTGGCACCTACGTTCTCACGCTGGAGGGGCCGATGGACATGCAATTGCGTGGGTATTTGCCGAGCCCGCTGGTGGGAGACGCTTGCGAGACAGCCGGGGAGGTGCAACTCGATGGCCAGCTTGCGACGCAAATCAACTTTCCCCCTATGGTCGGACTTAGCGGCTGGATTCGGCTGACGAGCGACATAGGCAGATACTACGATTTCGAGACACCCAACATAGGCTTCTACGATGATCCGTCTCTTCCAGAGTCAGCTCGCAGCGCCCTGACTCTTTGTGATAGCTGCGATCCAGCGGCAACGTGTGTGGCCATCGACCCGGCGTCCAATCTGACGCTCTTCGTTGCGCCAGGGAGCTTTCTGCACATCCAGAATATTGACGTTGTCACAAACTCGATTTTCTTGGGAGGCGCGGGTCTATGGTTCCAGCCGGTGCAGGGCGGAGCCGATCAGTGATCGTGCGCCTTGGCGTCTGTCTTGTCTTGTTGTGCGTCCTTCATTGTGGTGTGGCGTTCTGCGAAGAGCGTTGGGTGGATGACGAAAGCGTGTTGCTTGCCCGTCACCTGCGTTTGCAAGCCGGACTGGGAATGGGCCTGCTCTCGGTCGAACTTCTCAACGGCCGGACGTACTACTCAGGCGGCGGCGGCTTGAACCTTGAGGGTGCGGTCGGTGTCGGGGCTGGCATTGAGGTCGGGGCGCGGATGGGTCACCGGGTGGTGGCTGCTGGCAGTGGAATGCGCGGGGACGAGATTGCGCGTCTCGATGACACCGAAACCTACGGGACCGGCCTGGACAACTTCCCGAATCCCGAGTTACGGGTGCGCTGGCGCGCCTATCGTTGGCGTTGGGGAGAGCATCTGTGTTCCTCGTCAAGCGGGAAGTGCAGGTGACCAACGAGAGTTTGAGCGGACCATGGCGTTGAGAATGGTGAGGAGTTTGTGCATGCACGCGACGATGGCGACCTTGCGAAGCT
>Ga0265330_10000175_pt1 | contig 49558 bp, 43 predicted proteins | sample 41919metaG_FD_202083 | JGI IMG/M metagenome (GOLD analysis project Ga0265330, IMG submission 202083) | Rhizosphere microbial communities from Carex aquatilis grown in University of Washington, Seatle, WA, United States - 4-19-19 metaG | ecosystem: Host-associated > Plants > Roots > Rhizosphere...
TCCGTAGACCACCGGGCTGACGATGTGGTGCTCCTGGTGCTCTTCCTTTTGATCGAATTGTTCGTTGTGCTCGCTCATTGCAGTTTTTCCCTTCAATGCCGGCTGATCAAATACAGAAGCGGGAACAGAAAAATCCAGACGATGTCGACAAAGTGCCAGTACAGGCCGAAGTTCTCGACATAAGTAACGTGGCCCGTTGTGTAGGCCCCTTGTCGTGCGCGGAAGATCATGAAGGTCAGGAGCGAGATGCCGATAATCATGTGCAGCGCGTGCATGCCGGTCATTGCGAAATACAGGAAGAAGTACATTCCGGTCTTTTCCGCCATGTCGGGCGCGAGCGGCTTGTCGTGATACTCCTTGTAAACTTCGGGGTCCGATGCCGGGTTCAGGAACGACGAATCGCTCCAATGCAGGCCGGGGACGTGGTGCTTCACCCACTTCTCGTGATACTCGATGGACTTGATGCCCAGAAACGCCATGCCGAGGATCCAGGTCAGCGACAGGAACAGGACCAGCATCCCTTTCTTGCGCATCTCCGCCGACCAGACTCCCATGGCCATGGTGAAACTGGAGAGGATCAGAACTCCGGTGTTTGCCGTGCCCCAGCCGATGTTCAACTGGTGCGACGCCTCAACGAAGGCCGGATAGTACCAATTCCGCATGATCAGATAAGCGGTGAAGAGCCCGCCAAAGAACATGATTTCCGTGAGCAGGAACAGCCACATGGCGAAGTTCGTCGTGTCCGCCTGTTGCTCGACAGATTCGAAGTGGTGGCGCTGATAAGGCGGATGCTCATAATGAACCTCCGTTACGGCGCCGTTGGCAGTTGCGGTGCTATCAGACACTCGCCACCTCTTTCTGCTGCTGCCCGGCGAGATTCTGTTTTTCCAGCCATTCGTAGTCGTAGGCTTCGTGGTCCATGATGGGGATTGAGGGAAAGTTCTCGGTCAAGGGCGGCGATTGCGTCTGCCACTCGAGGCCCGTTGCCTGCCAGGGATTGTTGCCGGCGACGGCTCCGTACTTTAGAGACCAGGTGAGGTAAAGAATCGGCAACAGGTAGCCCACACCGAGGATGGTCGCGCCCGCGGTAGAGAAGACGTTCAGCGCCTGGAACTCCGGCGGATAGGCGGCGTAGCGCCGTGGCATGCCCAGCGTTCCGAGGATGAATTGCGGGAAGAAGGTGAAGTTGAAGCCGATGAACGTGACGACGGCCGCAAACTGCGAAATCTTCTCCGGATACATGCGCCCCGTCCACTTGGGCCACCAAAAGTGAATGCCAGAGAGAAACGCCATCAACATGCCACCCACCATGACGAAGTGGAAGTGGGCGACGATGAAGTACGTCTCGGTGAGGTGAATGTCGGTACCGGTCGAACCGAGGAAGACACCCGTCATGCCGCCGATGGTGAACAGGCCCATGAAGCCAAAGGCGTAGAGCATGGGCGTCTCGAACGTGATGGAGCCTTTGTACAGCGTGAAGGCCCAGTTGAAAATCTTGATGGCCGAGGGCACCGCGACGAGCATGGTGAGCAGCGAAAAGACGAGCGCCGCGTAGTTGGAGATGCCCATGATGAACATGTGATGCGCCCAGACGAAAAAGCCAAAGACGGCGATGGCCACTGAGGAGAACGCGACCGCCGTGTAGCCGAAGACGCGCTTGCGGCTGAACGTTGAGACGACCTCCGAGATGACTCCCATACCGGGCAAAATCATGATGTAGACGGCCGGGTGCGAGTAGAACCAGAACAGATGCTGGAAGAGAATCGGGTCGCCGCCATAGGCAGGGTCGAAGACGCCGATGTGCACCGTGCGCTCGAGGACGACCAGCACCAGAGTGATGGCCAGCACCGGCGTGCCCAGCACCATAAGGATGCTGGCTGCGTAATTCGCCCACACGAAGAGCGGCAACCGAAACCAGGTCATGCCCGGGCAGCGCATCTTGTGGATGGTGACGATGAAGTTGAGCCCGGTAAAGATGGAGCTGAATCCGGCCACGAAGATAGCCAGGCCGGTGGAAATGACGTGGGTATTCAGATAATGCGTTGAGAGCGGACTGGTGAAGGTCCAGCCCGTATCCACGCCGCCTGCGGCCATGGTGTAGATGACCATGAAGCCGGCGATGATATAGAGATACCAGCTAAGCAGATTAATTTTAGGCAGCGCCAGATCCTTGGCCCCAACCATCATGGGAATCACGAAATTCCCGATCGTAGCAGGCACCGAGGGCACAAGGAACAAGAACACCATGATCACACCGTGCATGGTGAAGACCTTGTTGTAAGTGTCAGCGGCCATTAGTGAAGTCTGAGGCGTCAGCAGCTCAAGGCGAATGAGTCCAGCCAGCGATCCGCCGATAAAGAAGAAAAACGTAATCGAAATCAGGTAGAGCGTGGCGATGCGCTTATGGTCGCCTGTGAGCAGCCAACTGAGCAGGCCATTTTCCTTGGACAGAAAGTTCATCTTCGGAATCGTGGCCGTGGACTGATCGGGAAGACTAACGATGGTGGCATCACTCATGGCTTGACCTCCTTCTGCGGCGCGGGCGCCTTGCCCGGCGTCGCTGGTTTGCCGCCCGCACTCTCAGGAACCAGATCGGTGGTATTGAGAGTCTGTTGAACGCGATAATCGGAATCGAGATTCTTAATGTATTCGACCAGTGCGATCACGCCTTCCTCGCTGACCTGGCCCTGGTAGGTGGGCATGATGGGTGCGTAGCCCTGCGTAATGTGCTGTGACGGATTCAAAATCGCCTGGCGCAGATAGGCGTCGTCGGCGGTGATGGTTTCTCCCGTTGAAAGCGTGAGCCTGGAGTTGTAGACATTGGCCAGGCTCGGTCCGCGGGCGTCGGGCCGCGTGTTGTGGCACGAACTGCAGCTCAGGCTGGTGAACAGGCGCTCGCCGTCCTGGGCCAGCGAGTTGCCGCTGGTCGACCCTTCGAGCCACTTCTTGAAGTCGTCGGGCGTCATCACCACGACGTCGCCGATCATTTGCGAGTGGTTGGTGCCGCAATATTGCGTACAGAACAGGTGATAGGTCCCCGGTGTCGTCGCTTCAAACCAGACCGTAGTGTATCGGCCCGGAATCGCCTCGCGCTTGACCCGGAAGGCGGGGATGGAGAAGCTGTGAAACACATCCTGCGAGATCAGCGTTAACTGGACTGGTCGGCCGGTTGGAACGTGAAGCGCATTGATCTCATGCTGCCCTCCGGGATGCTCGACCTTCCACATCCACTGCTTGCCGACGACGTAGATGTTCATGGCGTTGGCGGGCGGCGTGTAAATGCGGAAGTAAAGCAACGCTCCCCAGACAAACATGATGAGGAACAGGCCCAAAGGGATGATGGTCCAGGTGGCCTCGAGAATTGTGGAGCCTTCGATCTGTACCGCGTGCGGATGGCGCGTCTTGCTGTAAAGGATTGAGAAACTGACAATCAGCAAGACCACTATCACCAGCCCAACCAGGCTGACCAGGGCCATAAAGAAATAGAGCGCATCCATTTCGGGCGCAATTTTGGATGCTTCGGGCGGAAAGAGCGCGAAGTGCGTCAACCATTTTTGGAGAAACTGCCACAATACTGGGCTGATGTGGTCCATTCCCTTATCCGTTCACTTTCTTTGCTGTGCCCAAATTCGCTGGTCCCGCCGGGTGATCGTGCTTGTAATCGCGGCGGAACATCACCAGCATGAATCCGCCCAAAAGTACAACTGTGAGGAACCCTCCCAACTGAATCACTCGCGCGATGATCAGGTCGTGCCTGTTGGTCGTGGGATCGTAGTGATAGCAGTAGGTAAGAATGTTATCGACTGGCGAGCCGATGCGATTCGACGAAGCCTCATCAAGGCCCAGGAGAAGATCCTTCGGGGAGTACTCGACTCCCAAGTAGTACTGGGCCAGCTTGCCCTCAGGAGTGACGATCTGGATCGAACTGGCGTGCGCATACTGCATGAGGCTGCTGCCTGGCACAGTGAGCTTGACGTAGCGGAAGCCGACTGCCTGGGTCAACGCATCGATGTTCGGCTGCGTGCCGGTTAGGAAGTGCCATCCGTCGGCCGTTTCGGGACGGCCATAGCGCTTCACGTATTCACGCTTCTTTGCCGCGGCCAGGTCCGTGCCCTCGGTGGGATCGATGCTGACGACAATGATGTTGAAGTCCTTGCCCGGGATATAGCGAACCATTTCGAGTGAGCTGGTCAGGCCGTCGAGTTCTTCAGAGCAGAGCATGGGGCAGCGGTAGTAAACCAGCGCCAGAATCGCCGGACGTTTGCCGAGGTAGCCGGCCAGAGTTACCTGCTTGCCCGCATCGTCAGTGAAAGCGAGGTTGAGCGGCAATTGCGTGTTGAGATGCTGATCGATGCCCACGCCATTGAGCAGCGTGGGGGGCCGGTCGTTAGTTGGACCGGTCTCTTTGTCACCGTAGCTGGAAACCTGCGCAGCCAGGAGCGGGCTGCCGAGCGAAAGCACAATCGCGCCGACGGCGGCCAACGCCGTCTCGCGCCAATGGTTCCGGATTGTGCGTCCCAATTGCATGGCTATTTCTGTTCTCCTTGCTTGGCGGCTGCCTGCTCCGCCTGTTCCTGCTCGTAGCTGGTGCGCGCAAACCCGTTGGTCAGCGGTACGGTCACGGTGGGGACGATGTCGCCGGTCATCGGCGTTTGAGTGTTCACTGACGGCGCCACCGACAACCCGCGTTGCGCAATCAATTGCATGGCCTGTTCGATGGGAATCCTGACTGTGCCTTTCGACTGGTCGACCCAACTGTAGTTTGAGAGCAGCAGATCTTCTCGTGCATGGAGGTCCGCCACGTCCTGGTCGCCATCGTCGGTCAACAACCGCGGCGTGGGAAAGGTCTGCGTGATTTCCGCGATCTTGTTCTGGAGTTCGGGACTAGAGGGTAAATTGCCCAGTTGCCGCACGTCCACCGTCTTGGTCCACTTGCTGTTGGGCCCGTCTTCCCGGTTCATGCGGGCGTTGAACCAGGCTCCGATGCCGTAGCAGAGCATCCCGACCACAGCGACAAAGATGAGGAGCGAGATCATGAACACGGCGATTCCCGTTACGCTGGCATCGCTGCGCTCATAGCCAGCCGAGGCGTCGATCTCATCCGGCTTTGGCCCGTGAGAACCGAGAAACTTCTCGCCCTCCGGCTCGTTGTGATCAAGCGTGGACATGTTCGGGCTCCAGAATCTCTGCCAGATGCGGATCGTTCACCTGCACCAGCGGCCGCGTCTTCAGCTGCGTGCAGAAATAGGCAACCCAAAAGCTGAACAAGGCGACGGGCACCGCCGCGTACTCGAGGATTCCCCAACTGAAATGCAGATTGCGCGCGGCGTCTTTGAAGTTCGGCTCGATCAGCCAGAACAGGTCGAATGCCCTGGCAAAGAGCATCCACTGGCACACCCGCACCAGGCGCTTCTTGTTCCGCTTCAGATCGCGCGAGAGCAGCATGGTGAACGGAATCAGCCAATGGAAGATGAAATCGAGAGTAATGATGACTCCCCAGCCACCACGAATGCGGTCGAGGTACCAATTGATCTCATCGGGCAAATTTCCTGACCAAATGATGAGGAACTGCCCGAAGGCGAGGTATATGTTGAGCATCACGAAGGCAAACGTCATTTTGCCCAGGTCGTGCTGTTCGGTCTGGCGGAGGATGGTTTTGAACGGCTCGGCTTTGGAGAGCGATATGGCGACGATGATGGAGAAGGCCAGTGTCGCGTATCCCTGGCCCACAAGAAACAGCAGGCCATACACCGACGAGTACCATGTGGGATCCATCGACATGATCCAGTAGATGGCTGCTGCCGTCATGGTGAGCGCATACACCACGATGCCGGGACCGCTGATGTTCTCAAGCTTCTTGATCCAGTACGGTGTAGTTTCCGGACCCTGAGAATCGCGCTTGACGCCCAGCGTGTTGAGCCGCCATGCGTAGAAGCCCCAGATGGCGAAACACAGAAAGCTTACGCTGAGGAATGTTCCAGGGTTGAGCATGGACCGCTTGAAGTCGAGACAGTGCGCCTGAAGTTCGTTGATCACGCCGGCTTTCAGCGCCGCGGCTGTGTCACTTGTGTTGGTATACTGCGCCCAAAGGTAGAGCCGCTTCATTCCCGCAGCCAGCCCCAACCAGTAAATAATGATCAACGGCAGCGTGCGGCTCATGGCCTCGAGCGGCCGCCGCAACAGCAGTCCCCACTTGCCGCCGGAGCAGTACTGCACCATCAGCAGCGCCAGCCCGCCCACGCAGAGACCCCAAGTGACGACGGTACCCAGCGCCCAGGCGCGATAGAAATGGTCGAAGCCGAGATGATCCTGCGCATTGCCGAGGAAAATCAGAAGGATAGCGATGCACATCGAAATCCCACCCACGATCAGCGCACGGCTTTTCCATCCGTCGACAAACGCGGGTGCGCCGAGATCGGCGGGAAGCGCCTTGGCGTGCGATGCGGCTTGTAATTCGTGAGCCATCTCTTCTTTCCTTACTTCTGGGCCGCCGGAGCGGCTTTGCTGGGTGGAATCGAAATCTTCGGATCTGCTGGATAAGCCGGGGCCATTCCCGGAGTTCCCTCGCTGGCGATCGGCTTGTTTGCGTTCACTGCCGTTGCAGGCATCGCCCACGGCTGCGCGTATTCCGGATGACCTTCGTCCGTGGCGAGGTCTTTCAGGTTCTTGACCTGCGCACCCGCCGGCACATCCTTTGCCGTGGCGGCCTGGCTGAGTTGCAGCGCGCGGATGTAGGCTGCCACCGCCCAGCGGTCCGCTGGCGGCAGTTGCGCCGAGTAGTCGGGCATGGCGCCGTATCCGTGGGTCATCACGTAAAAATAGTGCGAGAGCGGCTGCGACAAGCGCACCTGATCATGGAGATTGGCGGCAGGCTTAAATCCACGTTGCACAATCTCGCCCAACCCGTTGCCCACGCGCGAATGACACGGCGTGCAATAGATGTTGAAGCGCTCCTGTCCGCGCTCGAGCACTTCCATCGTTACAGGAATTTCGACTGGCATTTCGTCCAGCTCCTGTTTGTAGCCGCTCGGCCCTTGCACCACGCCGGTATAGAAGTAGCTGTCCTCGTGGAGCTGGCCACGCGCCACGGTATCGAGCACCTGCGGCCGCGCTCCGCGATGATCGGCAAAGAAATCCGTCCCGCGCTGCGGAATCAACTTGGGCTGGTCCTGCATGTCTTGCCGGCAGCCGGCGATCAGAAGAACGCAAGCTATAGTGGCAAAGGCAAGTGGTCTCCCACCCTTTCGCAAAAAACGCGAAAGGATGGGGCAACCTCTCTGCACCCGCAGACCTGTTTTCTGATCCTTGATCCCTGATCCCTGAACCCTGAGGTGGTTCATTAGTACTCCACCTCCACAACCGAGTTTGGACCGAACTTCTGCAGGTACGCTTTGGTCTCCGCCAGATCGAACCTCGGGTCGAGCGCTTCGAGGCACAGGAAAAATTTATCGGTTGTGGCGCCGTCGCGGAAGTTTGGCGCGTTGAACAGCGGATGATAAAGCGAGGGCAGGCCGTTGAGCGCGAGCATTCCGAAGGCAGCCGATAGGCCGGCCCAAAGAATGGTCCACTCATATGTGGGAATAATGAAAGCAGGCCACGAGTACAAGGGACGTCCGGCGATGTTTAACGGATAAGCCAGCACAGAGATCCAGGTCTCGAGCGAAAACATGGCCGCGGCGCCGATGAGTCCGCCAAGGAGCGTGAGCAACGGCACTTTGTTGCGATGGAAGCCAATGGCTTCGGCTGCTTCCTCCACCGGATAGGGCGTATAGCAGTCCATGCGGCGCCAACCGTCTTCGCGCGCCTGCCGCGCAGCCCTCACCAGGTCGCTCGGCGTATCAAATTCGGCCAGCAGGCCGTAGGTTCCTTCGCGTGCGGGCATTAGTCAGCAGCCTCCGCCACCTTGGGCTTGATCTTGGCGCCCGGCAGCAACATGCGAATTTCGTTCATCGGAATCATAGGCAGGAACCGAACAAACAACAGGAACAGGAAAGTGAAGAATCCGAGCGTGCCCACAAACGTCATGTAGTCCCACTTCGTCGCGCGGTAGGTGCCCCAGGACGAGGGCAGGAAGTCGCGATACAAACTGGTGACGACAATGACAAAGCGCTCAAACCACATGCCCGTGTTCACGACGATAGAGATGAAGAACATGAACGGGATGGAGGTGCGCAGCTTGCGCGACCACAGCGTCGTAAGCGGAATTGCCAGGTTGCACGTGATGAGCACCCAGTACGACCAGCCCATGGGCCCGAAGACGCGGTTCCAGAACATGAAGGCTTCCCAGTGCGATGCCGAGTACCAGGCCATGAAAGCTTCCATGCCGTAGCCGTAGGCCACAATGAAGCCCGTTGCCAGCATCACCTTACCCATGTTGTCGATGTGACGCTCGGTGACCAGACCCTCCAAGTGATAGAACTTGCGAAGCGGAATGGCCAGCGTGAGCACCATCGCGAAGCCTGAGTAAATGGCGCCGGCGACGAAATAGGGCGGGAAGATGGTGGTGTGCCATCCAGGTAGAACGGCCACGGCGAAATCGAAACTGATGACTGTGTGTACGCTGAGCACCAGCGGCGTGGCCAGGCCCGCCAGCAAGAGCGAGGCGGTCTCGTAACGCATCCAGTGGCGCACCGATCCGCGCCAGCCGACGCTGATGATGCCGTAAAAATACTGGCCGATCTTCGATTTTGATCGGTCGCGCAAGGTGGCAAGGTCAGGAACCATGCCGATGTACCAGAAGACCACCGAAATCGTGGCGTACGTTGAGACCGCGAAGACATCCCATAAGAGCGGCGAGCGGAATTGCGGCCACACCGTCATGGTGAAAGGCAGCGGCAAAAGCCAGTATCCCAGCCAGGGACGGCCGACGTGAATGAGCGGGAACAGGCCGGCGCAACAAACGGCAAAGATGGTCATGGCTTCGGCGAAGCGGCTGATGGCGTTTCGCCAGCCCTGTTTGAACAAAAGCAGAATGGCTGAAATCAGCGTGCCGGCATGGCCGATGCCGATCCACCAGACGAAGTTGATGATGGCGAATCCCCAGTCAACCGGCTGCGTAATGGCCCAGATGCCCACGCCCTTGAGGAATAGCCAGGTCACCGCTGTCAATAGCACTGTGGCCACGCCTCCAGCAACCGTAAAGAGCGCGAACCAACCTACCGGAGTTTGCGGCGTGAGCACGATGCGCGCGATCTTCTCGGTGACCGACAGGAAGGTCTGGCCCTGCGCGATGACGCGGAACTCTCCGGTCGCCGGATCGATCATGGGATCGTTGGGTTTTACTTCCTTGGTTGCCATGGTCGCTAACCCTTCGCCGGCGCGTATTCCGTCGGCGACCCTTCGAGCTCCTGGTTCACGTTCAACACTTCGGCCACATACTGTGTTCTCGGGCGCGCATTCAAATCGGCGATCACCTGATAACTACGCTGCTGGGCCCTTAGTTTCGATACCCGGCTATTGGGATCGTTCTTATTGCCAAAAACAATCGCGTCGGCCGGGCAGGCCTGCTGGCATGCGGTCACGATTTCGCCGTCGCGGACGTTGCGATTCTCCTTGTCGGCCTCGATCTTGGCAGCCTGGATGCGCTGCACGCAGTACGTGCACTTTTCCATTACGCCGCGCGAGCGCACGCTCACGTCGGGGTTGCGCATCAGCTTCAGGCTCTCGGTTTCGAAATCCGAGTAAAGCAGGAAGTTGAATCGCCGCACCTTGTAGGGGCAGTTGTTGGAACAGTAGCGGGTGCCCACGCAGCGGTTGTAAACCATCAGGTTCAGGCCTTCCGGCGTATGCACCGTAGCGCCTACCGGGCAAACCTGCTCGCACGGCGCATTCTCGCAGTGCTGGCAGTTCATGGGCTGGAAGTGAGCGCGTGGCGCGGCCAGGTCGCCCTCGAAATATGTGTCGATGCGCAGCCACTGCATGTTGCGGCCGACGCGCACCTGTTGCTTGCCCACCACGGCAATGTTGTTCTCGGCATAACAGCTGACGATGCACGCGTTGCAACCCGTGCAGCTGTTCATGTCGATGGACATGGCCCAGGCGTTGGCCTCGTTGTACTCCCAGTTGGGAAACAGCGAAGTATCGCGGCTCGGAGTGTCGTGGCCCTCACCTTCGTGCGCAAAGTTCGGATTGGCCCTGAATTCGTCCAACGTCGCGTAGCGGACGATGCCGCGCGGGCCGAGCGCTTCGTCGGCCTCGAGAGAATTGTCGCCATGCCCCTGCTCGCCGAAAGTCTTGCCGCGCTGATCCTGGTAGTGGCTCTTGGTAATCGCGATGCCCCACTTGCCTTCGAGCTTGCGGATGGAGCCGGTGGCGTAGAGAGGCGCCCATGTATTGCGAATGAGATAGGCGTTGAAGCCCTGGCCGGAACCAACACGGCCGGCGAATTCGCGACCATACCCGAGATAGACTGTGACTGAATTGTCGGGATGACCCGGAGCAACGATGACCGGCGCCTTCACCTTTCCGTTGCCGACGGTGATTTCAACGATGTCGTCTTCTTCGAGACCCAACTTGGTCAGCGTCGCGCCGGAGATGATTGCCGCGTTGTCCCAGCTCAGATTCGTGACCGGCTTGGGAAGTTCCTGCAGCCAGCCCACGTTGTTCCAGCGGCCATCGTAGATATTCGGGTCGGGGCGGAAGATGATTTCGAGCGAATCTTTCGGTGTTGGCGTGGGAATTGCGCTATTAAACGCGGCGCCGGAACTGGATTTCGCGGGACCGTTGGGCACAGTGTCCGCAATCCAACCATCGTGGAGGGCTTTGCGCCAGCCGGTTTCAAAGTCGCCCTTGATGTTCGCCTTCTGCGTCTCGCGGACCGCGTCGTATGGGCTCACCGCAGGATCGCTCAGCAATGTCTGGAAGACGTGGTGCGAGTTACGTCCGCCGTAGAGCGGATCGATCATCGGCTGCACGATAGAAACCGTGCCGTCGTAGGCGCGCGCGTCAGACCAGGATTCAAGATAATGCGCGGCGGGAATGTGCCAGTGTGACTGCTGCCCCGTTTCGTCGTAATGCGAGCCAAGATGGGCGACGATGTTGGCTTTGTTGAAGGCGTCGGCGAAGTTCAGATCGGCGGGTGCGTCGTAAATCGGGTTGGCGTTCAGAATTACCAACCAATCCACCTTGCCCGCGTTCAGGTCAGCAACGAGCGATTTGAAATCTCCAAGCTGATCGGTGGGCATGGGGATCGCCGGATCGGAGGCAACGAACACCGTCTTCCCGACATTGCCCAGTGCGTTGTTGATTGCGATGGCCAGCGCCGCCACCGAGGGATCCTGATAGAGCCCCGGAAGCACCGCACTCTTGCCGGCGTTGGCCTTCAGGTCCTTGGCCAGCGCGGCAAGAAAACTCTTCTGGTCATCGGTCCAGGCGTAGCTCGGAGCATTCACTCCCGCCGCGCCCACTGCCTGTGCCAGGGCCGCGGCGAATGCCGGAATCTCGCTCGCGCGCAAGCCCAAACGGTGCTCGGCCTTCATACCGGTGGTGGTGGTTGTGCTCTCGACCGCGTAGAGGCGGTTCATGCCATTTTCCGGCTGCTTGCGCCGTGCTGCATAGTCGCGGACGAGTTTGTGAAAGCCGGGATAGCCCGCGCCGGAGATGAAATCCGCGTCGAGCGAGACGATCACATCTGCGCCGCTCAGGTCATACTGAACATTCACGCCCTGGGCAAGAAAAGTTCCTGCCAGCGCGGGATCGTACTGCACCAGCTTTGCCTTGGGCCACGCCGTCTGCACTTCCTTCCACTGCCGCGCCAGGGTTGGCGAGGTGATGGTCGAGCTCAGGAAGTAGATGCCGGTTCCATCTTTCGACGATGAAACCTTATCCCGCAGCGCCACGGCAAACTCGGCCCACTCCCTGCCCTCGCCACGATAGGTGACATGCTGCGAGCGGTCAGGATCGTACAAGTCGAGAAGCGTGCCCTGCGAATAAGGATCGGAGCCGCCGTGGTTGTACGCATGCTCCGGGTTTCCGTCAATCTTGATAGGGCGAAACTCGTCGCTCTTGACCAGCAGCGGCACGGCGCCGGTAGTAAATGGATGCGCCGTGGCAAAGTACATCGGCTTTCCCAGAATCAGGTCTTCGGGCGCCTTGATGTAGGGATAGATCGGCTCATCGGGCTGCTTGGTGCAACCGGCGAGGCCGGCGAGAGCCATGGACGCGCCCATCAGTTTGAGGAAGCCGCGCCGCGATACGGGATCGACCCACTCTTGCGCAGCAGAGGGAAACTCGCGCTCCACTGCGGCTTGGAATTCCGGCGTATTGGCCAGCTCATCGAGGGACCGCCAGAACTTCTTGCCCTTGGCGCCTTTCAGCTCCCGGCGAACGGAATCGAGCGTCATCGGCCCTGCATTCACAGGCCGCGCCGCATCGTTCGGGGCTTTGCCCATCGGCTTGTCCAGCGCCGTCGAATTCTTTCTTTTTGTGCTCATCGGTGGCACACCTCGCAGCTTGTCAAATCCTTCGGTGTGCGGATCTTGTATTGATCGACAAGGAAAAGCCCGAGCGCTTCCTGGCTGATGAATTTCTGATAGGTTGGCGCGGCCGCAGGCATTGTTGCAGCCGCGACGTCTCCCGCCAGGCCCTTGGCGCCCAATGTCGAAAACCGCAACGACGCGACTTCCGGTCCTGCGCCGCTTGGATCCTTCGTCGTGCAATTCACGCTTTGCGCCGTGGGCACTCCTGACTTGTTGTCAGCGGCCGCGCACCACACCGGATGGTCATCGGCGGGCGCCCGCCAGTCCATGTTGTAGATCTGGCTCGTTGGCCGAAGATTCTTCGCAGGGTTGCGATGGCAGTCCAGGCACCACTCCATCTGGAGCGTGTTCTGCGCGTACATCAAAGGCATCTCATCCACGCGGCCATGGCAGCTTTCGCAGCCGATGCCCTTGTTCACATGAATTTCGTGATTAAAGAAGACAAAGTCGGGAAGATCATGCACCTTGATCCAGGGAATCGACTGGCCTGTATACCAGCTCTGGCGGACCGGCTCCAGAAGTTGAGCATTGGTCCAGATCTGCGCATGGCAGTTCATGCAGGTGCGCGTGGGGGGAATGCCCGCGTAGCTGGACTTCTCGACGGAGGTATGACAGTACTGGCACTGCAGGCCGAGCCCCTGGACATGATGCTTATGGCTGAACGGCACCGGCTGATCCGCGCGCTGGCCCTGCCGCGTAACCCACGGCGAGCGCTGCAACTGATCCAGCGTGACCCCCAGGGCAATCACGATCAACCCCGTCAGCACCAGGCTCATGCGAGCCAGTGCATTGGAGCTGCGGTCGAAAATCTGCGCCATGAACGATTCCCGGTCTTACTTTCGTTTGGCATGCGCCGCGTGTATCGGCGGTCACATAGGTTATGTACAAGAATTGCTCAACGATAGAACTACAGGGAACGGGCGGGACGCCCGAAATTTCAATATAGCAGCCTGCGACGGATTCGCAATACGCTGAGAACACAAAATCGCCAAATTTATTTGTGGGAAACTGCTTTCCAACTACTTGAAAAGAAAATCGCTTGTGACAAGCGCGTCCCAGGCGTAAACACCACCGCCTCCTGGCGAAAGGCGTACCAGAAGTTGGGATCGTTAAAGAAAAAATATCACGCCGGAGCCATCTCCAGGCAAGCTCGCTCAACGCGCCTCATTCAGCGATTCAATCGGACCCTATGAACTGTCGCTCCTATCGCCAGCAAGACCTCAATCATCCGGCCGAAACCGGGCCTGCGCATCACCGCTCTTCTCTGCAATTCCCAGGACCGCATTCGGCACATTGCCCCGAGCCGGATACAGCGAAAGAACCGTCTTGTGAAGTTTGCGGCCAACCGACGATCACAAGAAACACGTCGAGGACAAAAAGCGCAATCGCGAGATCGTTGAAAAGCGTGGCCTGCGGCGAATTTGGCCAGAATTGATTCGCTGCCCAAAAAAGAAAGGCGACGGCCAACATAATTGCCTTGAGGAATTCCGCTGCGGCCGGCCGGAGCTCAATCTGGCGCGCGAGGTATGCCAAGGCGATCATGGCCAACGAAAATGCGCCGAGAATCGCATGACTTCCGGCTGGGAAAAGCCTCGGGAAGACGTCCCAGGCCAACAGAACTGCGACACCTGCAAGCGTGATGGAGCCGAGAATGACAGACAGGAGTCGATGGTTGTCGCCAGGGCGCTTAGGCATACACCATTATTCCCCGCATCTCGAAAAGAAACCGTAAGGACCGGCTGCCGTGCGTGCGCGTCCCGCTGAGCCGATTCCGACGATTGGATCGTTTAGAATTCAAGGGAACGTAACAACCGCATTTATCGCCACCTCAAGACGTTAGGCACTCGCGTTCGACTCGCTGGGCTTTTTCTAAGTATCGCCGCCGAGGGAATGCCCGCACAGGATTCTCCGACAAGAGATAAGGGAAGTCATTATGAAATACGCCGGATTGCTGGTGATGCCAACCGGATTCTTTCTTACGCTTGCCGCGCTGGCGCTGTTTCCCGATCCTGAGCGTCGAGTGGCGTTTGTGCTCTGTGGTCTGGCAGTTGAGGTCCTGGGCCTGGTCGTAACAGTGCGCGGCCACATGCAGTCACGAGGGGCCAGCCAGCCATGAGTGCAATTCCTCCTATGGTTCCCGCGGCGGCTCCCACAATGAGCGACGCGGTTTTTGCGCTGACTCTTGCGCTCATGCTGCTTGCGCCGATGGCGATTGCCGGCGTGGCGCTCATCAATACCGGGCTGGGCCGTTCGCGCTCGGCGGCGCAGGCGATGCTGGGTAACCTGGCATTGATTGCCGTTGCCGCCATTGTCTTCGCTTTCCTTGGTGCCTCCTTCGCTGGATCCCTCGGATTGAAAGAAGTGGTTCTGAATGTGGCGGGAAAGCCATGGAGCGTGCTCGGCCTTGGTTCCTTCCTTCTCCGCAGCCTTGGCGCCGCAGCCCCGCAGGCGCAACTCGCCGTCTTGTTTCAGTTTTTGGCTGTAGCCATGTTGGTTCTGCTGCCATGGGGCTCAGGCGCGGATCGCTGGAGACTCGCGGCCGGTTGCGCATCCGCGGCGGTTTTGGCTGCGATCGTCTTTCCGCTCGCTGCGCATTGGATCTGGGCCGGCGGATGGCTTGCGTTACTGGGCGCGAACTTCTCTGTGGGCGCTGGCTTTCTTGACGCTGGAGGCGCAGCGACTGTGCACGTAATCGGCGGCTTGAGCGCGCTGGCCGTGATCTGGATCGCAGGACCGCGCCGCGGAAAATTCCCCAAAGAAGGACTCTCCACGGCCATGCCCGGCCACAACGCCACCTATGTGCTCTTTGGCTGCCTGCTGGCGCTGGTGGGTTGGGTGGCCTGGAACCTGGCCGGAGCGGTCATTTGGATTCACGCTCCGCTCTCCGCGCTGCCGGGAACGGCGATCAATACGCTGCTGTCCGCCTCGGGCGCGCTGGCCGCTACCTTCTCCGTCACTCGCTTCCGTTTCGGCAAGCCCGACGCCAGCCTCTGCGCCAATGGATGGCTGGCCGGCCTGGTTGCATCGAGCGCGTGCGCGGCCATTGCGTCCCCGGTGGCCTCTCTGTTTGTTGGTGGCGTAGCGGGGGTGATTACGCCGTTGCTGGTTGAAGTGCTGGAACTTGCGCTCTCCATCGACGATCCCACTGGCGCCATCACCGTTCACGGTGCGGCAGGCCTGTGGGGATTGATTGCGGCCGGATTCTTTGCGCCCCAGGCGGGGCAAGTGCTTGCTCAGCTGATCGGCGTCGCCGCACTGCTCGGCTTCTTTTTCCCGCTCATTTATTTTCTCTTCGCGCTGCTCAATCGCTTCGTTCCCTTCCGCGTAGATCCCGACGGGGAGCGCATGGGAATGGATCTGCACGAAATCGGGGGCGGAGCCTATCCGGAATTTGTGATTCACCGCGACGAGTCTTATCGTTGAGCGGACGGTCACCTCGGCGTCAGCCGCATTTCAAGATTCAGCGCCGAGCCATCAGCAACATCAGAACGAATAATGCCAGCGGCACCAAAGCAAGGCCGGCATACAGCGCAAGTTTGCGCGTGCTGATCGCGAACCGCCCAATTCGAACGGGCCTGTGCTGGCCGCTTTCGAGACCTACGAGCTCCTGGTGCTCCAGTTCCCAGGCCATATCGGATGCCGTTGCATAGCGATGACGCGGATCGCGCGCCATCGCGCGGAAAAGAATTTCTTCGACGGCGGCGGGAATCTCAGGGTTTAGCTCGCGCGCCGGCGCGGGATCGGTGAGCAAACGCTCATTCATCACCGCCAGCGGGCTGGGTCCTGTGAACGGAGATTGGCCGGTCAGCATTTCATAAAGCATCGCACCCAATGCGTAAACGTCACTGCGCTGGTCGCCGTGCTTACCCATCACCTGCTCAGGAGAGATGTAGTCGGGCGTGCCCAGGGCCGGCGTAATTCCAACCTGCGTGATGCGCCGCGCATCCTCCTTCAAGGCAATGCCGAAGTCGATGATTTTGACGCGGTCGCCATCACACACCATGATGTTTTCCGGCTTCAGGTCGCGGTGCACCACACCATGCTTGTGCAGGTTGTCGAGAGCGTCGCAGATGGCAATGGTGAGGGCCACGGCGCGGTCGACGGGCAGCTTTCGCTCCTCGTTCAGAATGGCGCGTAACAGCCGGCCGTCTACCCACTCGATGACCATGTAACGGCGGCTGCGATCTTCACCGTCGAAGGTTTTTACGACGCCCGGATGGTCGATCTCCTGCCCAATTGCCTCCTCGCGCCGAAAGCGCTCCAGAAGAATCGGGTCGGCTTCCATCTCCGGATGCGGAACCTTCAAGGCTACCTTGCGGCCATTGCGAAGGTCAGTTGCGCGGAAGAGCGTGGACATGCCGCTACGCGCAACTTCGGCGTCCAGACGGTAGTGGTCCAGCGTGTCTCCGGCTTCCAGTTTCGTCATGACTAAAGTCAGCATCGCAGGTTCGATTGTTGCACGCAATTTGTAAGAAAATCGCAAGGATCGGCGATGCCCGGGATGGGAGACAAAACAGCACCTCCGACTGTCCCCTATGGCCCGGATCTGGTCACAACTATCAGGTTTCAGCGCTTCTGCGATTCCTGCCAGAAATTCCACCTTATCCCGCTGGGAATCACTATGATGAAGAGTAAGATGTCCCGTTTATTCCGTATCACCGCGGCCTGTCTGGCGCTGGCCTGCATGGCATGGCCTGCGGCTGCTCGCGCAACCGCATCCAACTCTCACCCAGCCAAGATGGAGGCTCCGCAGGATACGGGATTCCTGAATCGACACATCGTTCTTAAGGGCATCACGTACCGCTTTCAGGTTTATCTTCCGGAAGAGTGGCGCCGCGACGATGGAAAGAAATGGCCCGTTATCCTCTCGCTGCACGGGCGGGGCGAGCGCGGCTCCGAAGGATTGTGGCAAACGCAGGTTGGAATCGCCGAAGCAGTACGCAACCACCCAGACCGCTGGCCGTTTGTGATCGTGATGCCCCAGTGCCCGCAGACCTCCCACTGGACCGATCCCGCCATGCTCGACTTGGCAATGGCCGCGCTCGATCAAGAGTCGGCCGAGTTTCACGGCGATCCTTCGCGCACCTATCTCACCGGACTCTCCCTGGGCGGCTACGGAGCCTGGGAGCTGGCGCGCCTGCATCCCCATCGCTGGGCCGCCCTTGTGATTGCCGCGGGGGGCGTCTTCTGGAGCTACGAACCGGATCGCTGGCAGGAAGCCACAATCCTGCCGGCCGGATATGCGCAAGCTGTAGGCCACACCCCGGTCTGGCTCTTTCATGGCAGCCTCGACAATGTTGTACCGCCGCGGCAGAGCGAGCTGATGTTCGACGCTCTCAAAGCATCGGGTGGAGACGTTCGCCTTTGGATCTACCAGGGACTCAAGCACGATTGCTGGACTCGCGCCTATGACGAGCCCGAGCTGCCGCGCTGGATGCTAGCTCACCACCTTCCAGCCGCGCCTGAGGTTCTGGCCGAACGCCTCGTGATTCCGCTGCGCCCACCTACCATTCAACTTTCTCTGGCGCAGCTCGACAGCCTGACAGGCGAGTACCGCGAACCCGATGCGCACGCAACCGGAACCATCTTCCGCCAGGGCGACCAGCTGTTTGAAAAGAACCCGGGGGGCGACGTCGTCCTGCTCCAGGCGGAGTCGGCAGATACCTTCTTCCGGCCCGGTGAAAAAGCCTCAGCGAAAGATTTCCATCTGATCTTTGAGCGCGATGCGGGCGGGCACGTTACAGGGTATCTGCTCGACGACAACCGCCATCAGGAGCGTTGGGTGAAGACCGGCGCGGGCGGCAGGTGATGTTCACCTCTTGCAGCTAGTCCGGCTCGCATCCCACACCCGGTATTCACTGAACTCTCGTCCCCTTAAAAACTGTTACGGGAGATCCTTCCGCAAGAAATGCGGAATCCGGAGGAAGCAAGAGTAATTCTCCAAACTCAGAGCCGTAGAAACGCGCCCCATCCCCTCGGAAGCTGGCGGTCTTTGCTACTCTCACAGGCCAGCGCGGATGCTGAACCTGGTATTCGAGGCAACCACCGTCCTGCTGGGCGGCATATCCCCAATAATGTTCGGTGATGAACTGGCCCAGAGAGTCATTGAAAGGCAAGAAGCTCGTCTTCTCAGCTTCTATCCTCATCGAACACTGTTGAGCCCCGGAGCCCCAGCAATACTCAGTCTGCACGACGCCAGTGCCGGGTAAGACATGGGTCGAATGGGACATCGGGACGCGGGAATAATTCTCGCCGAAAGCGATCCGCGCAATTGCAGCAACGGCAAACTTCGGCACGAGTTCCCGGATGAACACGACACCACGTTTCTCCGATCGCCTCACGTAGAAGCGAAGGTTGACTTCTTCAAAGAAGCGGTGAAATGGAATGGCGAAGCCCGCGACGCGCGTACGGTTGAACTCAAATCCGACGAGGCTGACATAGGTGTGCCCGTTGAATGCGTCCAGCTCAGTGCCGCGGGGAACGAATCTGTGAAGCAGGCCAGGGTCAACCGCGTAATTGAACATGAGCAGGTTCCGACATTCCGCGGTCAAAAAGACGCCGGGCTGTTTCACGGAGTTTTGATCCTTCATCGGACTCGCTCAGGCCGTCTTTCGACGGCTCCAGGGAACCCCAACTGGGCTCACTGCGTAGTATCTTCTCAAGAAAGACGATACTCGCGGCCTGCGGGGCGAGGAGGCAATATGTTTTGCAGCGGATGCGGCCGATCGTTGGCACAGGGACAGATCGTTTGTCCTCAATGCAACCGTCCAGTAGCACCCCAGGTGCCTCCTGTGCCCGGTTTTGAGTTTGCTTTGGCGGCCTACGCCAGCAAGATCAGGGTGCTCGGGGTTTTGTGGCTGGTTTACGCCGGAATCACTCTGTTTTTCGGGCTCGTTGGAATGGCCATTGTCCACTCCATATTCTCTGGCGGCAACGCTCCATGGATGCATGGACCCATGCCACACGCGTGGTTCTTCCCGGGGCTTCTGCGCTTTGCCTGGATTTTCGTGGTTGGACGGGCCGTTTTGGCAGCGTTGGCCGGGTGGGGCCTGCTGGAGCGTACGCAATGGGGCCGGATCATCGCCATCGTGGCTGCCATTCTTTGCCTCATTCGGATTCCTCTAGGCACAGCACTGGGCATCGCCACACTGATCATCCTGATCGGGACGCAGAACTGGTCCCTCTACGAGGATTTGTGAAAACAGCTTCTAGCCATTAGCTTTTAGCCATTAGCTCAGTCGTGCTTTCAACACGGTTTCAACAATGTATGTGGGACATCTTTATTGATGCTCTCCCACAATTCAGCCAAAAGCTATGAGCTAAAAGCTAGCAGCTAGAGGCTGTCTTACAATCAATCCATGGCCTTCCCAGCGAACCGGATGCGGCGAATGCGCAGGAGCGAGCCGTTGCGCGCGCTGGTGCGCGAGACCGCGCTCGACCCTGGCGACCTGATCTATCCGCTATTCATTTGTCCCGGCAAAGGAGTTCGCTCGCCCGTCGGTTCCATGCCTGGCGTCTTCAATCTGTCGGTGGACGAGGCAGTGCGGGAGGCCGAGGAAGCTGCGCAGCTTGGTTTGGGTGGATTGCTGCTTTTTGGCTTGCCCGAGAGGAAAGACGAGCAAGGCACCGGAGCCTGGGAAGACGGCGGCATCGTGCAACAGGCGCTGCGCGCGCTCAAGCAGTCTGAAGCGTCGAAGAAACTGGTCCTGATCGCCGACCTTTGCCTGTGCGAATACACCAACCACGGCCACTGCGGTGTGGTGGTCAAGTCGGGCGACGGCCCAAATGCGAACTTCACAGTAGACAACGATTCCACGCTCGAGTTGCTGGCGCGCACGGCAGTGAGCCAGGCCAAAGCCGGCGCCGACGTGGTTGCTCCCAGCGACATGATGGATGGCCGCGTTGCCGCAATCCGCAAAGCTCTCGACACTGAAGGTCACGCGCAGACGCCCATCCTAAGCTACGCTTCAAAGTTTGCTTCCGCGTTCTATGGGCCATTCCGCGAGGCGGCCGATTCCGCGCCGCAGTTTGGAGACCGACGGACCTACCAGATGGATGGGGCGAATCTGAGGGAAGCTCTGCGCGAGATCGATCTCGACATTGAAGAGGGCGCGGACATGATCCTGATGAAGCCTGCCATGCCCTACCTCGATGTGGTGCGAGCGGCGCGCGAGCGCGTGGACGTGCCCATCGGCGCGTACCAGGTTTCCGGCGAGTATTCAATGCTGCAGGCCGCGTTTGAGAAGGGCTGGCTGGATCGCGATCGCGCAATTCTGGAATCTCTGCTCGGCCTACGCCGCGCCGGCGCTGACTTCATCGTCACCTACTTCGCCAAGGATGCAGCGAAACTGCTGGCATAAGGCCGGCGCCCCTCAGCCGCCACATCGCTTCTTGCAATTTCCGTTGATTCGACGGCGCGGTACACGCTCGCGCTCACAATTTGCTTTGTCTCCGCGCCGCACTGTGTTTTCCTATCAAGAATCCTTGGCAAGATTCCATTGATGATCAAACGACTCGAAACCTATTTCGAATTTGCCCGCCTGGGGACCAACTGGCGCACGGAGATTCTGGCCGGCGTCACGACCTTCCTGACCATGGCCTACATCGTGCTGGTGAATCCGGCGGTGTTGGCCGATGCCGGCGTGCCGTTGCCGGCGGTCACTGCGGCCACCTGCCTGTCGGCTGCATTCGCCTCCATTCTGATGGGATTCGTTGCGCGCTATCCCATTGCGCTCGCGCCGGGCATGGGCCTGAACGCCTACTTCACCTACACGGTTTGCCTCAAGATGCATGTGCCCTGGCAGACTGCGTTGGGCGCGGTGTTTCTCTCCGGCATCATTTTTCTGGCGCTCACGACGGTCGGCATACGGCAAATGATCCTGCGCGCCATTCCCCACCAGCTTTACGCAGCGGTCGCCGGCGGAATAGGCCTGTTCATTGCATTCATCGGCTTCCAGCACGCTGGCCTGGTGGTGCGCGATCCCAACACTCTTGTCGGCATGGGCAACATCCGCAATCCAACCGCGTATCTCGCGCTGCTCGGCCTCATTCTCATGGTTGCCCTTGAAGTTCGCAAAGTGAAGGGCTCCATCCTGATCGGCGTGCTCACCGTAACCGGCATCGCCTGGGCATTTCACATGGTCAAGTGGACGCCATCACCGGGCGGCTTCGGCGCGCTGACCCAGACGGCGTTCAAGTTGAACATCATGGGCGCGGTGAACAAAGGACTGCTCGAAATCATCTTCGTTTTCTTTTTTGTCGATCTCTTTGACAACCTGGGAACGCTGGTTGCAGTCACCAAGCGCGCCGGCCTCATCGCACCCGACCACTCGATTCCCCGGCTGAATCGGATCCTGTTTGCCGACGCGACCGCGACCGTCTTCGGCTCGCTTGTAGGCACCTCCACCGTGACCAGCTACGTGGAATCTACGGCGGGCGTGGCCGCTGGGGGACGCTCGGGCGTGACAGCCATTGTTACGGGTTTGCTTTTCCTCGGAGCCATCGCCGCCGCACCGTTTATCGGAATCGTCCCGCCGGCAGCTACGGCGCCGGCCCTCATTCTGGTGGGCTCGATGATGCTGGCGGCCATTACGGAAATTCAATGGCACGAGCCGCTCATTGCCGTTCCCGCGTTTCTCACGCTGATTCTGATCCCCTTCACCTACTCGATTGCCAACGGCCTCGGCTTCGGCATCATCGCCTGGGCGGTCCTGCACCTGTTCGCCGGCAAAGCTCGGCTTCAGGACTGGCTGCTTTACCTGCTCGCCGCCCTCTTCCTGGCCCGCTTCATCTACCTCGGAGCGAGCTAGCATCGAGTAGCATGGATATCGTTGTTTGGAGAGGGAGCACCATGCTCGTTGTCCACTTGATCGAATGGTTTTTCGGCGGGGCATTCCTCGCGAACTCCGTGCCGCACATTGTGAATGGAATCTCCGGCCGCGCTTTCCAGACTCCGTTTGCGAAACCGCCCGGCGAGGGCTTGTCATCTTCGACAGTCAATGTTGTTTGGGGCTTTTTCAACCTGGCCCTGGCTTACGTGCTTCTGGTGTGGTTGGGACAGTTCAACATTCACTATTGGTGGCAGGTGGTGACGGCCGGAGTCGGCGCGCTATTGCTTTCCGTCATGATGGCCTACCACTTCGGGCGATTCCACGGCGGATCGCCAAAGAGCTAGCGCCGTCCTTGCTGTCTGATCATGTGCGGCTGCGTTTGCCGTGGCCAAAGGGCGCCAACATACCTTATGCGCATCTCACCACCTCATCGCACACTCGCAGTCCTTACGTTTCTTGCAGCGGCCGCATCGCTGGCCTTCGCGGCTGACGGCTATAAGGTCGTCCATACCTATCCGCACGACCCCCAGGCCTACACGCAGGGTCTTCTTTATGAGGACGGATATCTATACGAAAGCACCGGCCTCAACGGACGATCCTCGTTGCGTATGGTGGATCTTGAAACCGGACGCGTTCTGCAAAAAGCGGACGTGCCAAAGAATTATTTCGCTGAAGGGCTTGCCTCCTGGGGCAGTACGCTCATTCAAATCACATGGCAGTCGCACGTCGCCTTCGTCTACGACCGCTTCAGCTTTCGCGTCCTGCACACCCTTAACTACACGGGAGAAGGCTGGGGATTGACGCAGGACGGCAAGAACTTGATTTTGAGCGACGGAACCGCAACCCTGCGCTTCTTCGATCCGGGTACATTCCGCGAGGTCCGGCACATCGTGGTGAAAGACCGCGGCTCCCAGGTAACCCAATTGAATGAATTGGAGTATATACATGGAGAGATCTACGCCAACGTCTGGCACACCGATCGCATTGCGCGCATTTCTCCGGCCAATGGCCGCGTACTCGGCTGGATCGACCTGAGCGGGCTGCTTCCAGCAGATCAGCGCTCCGACCCGGAGGCCGTGCTCAACGGCATTACCTGGGATTCCACGCACGACCGGCTCTTCGTGACAGGTAAGCTCTGGCCCAAACTATTCGAGATCAAGATCGTCCCGGAAGCGGCAAAACTCCTTCCCGCTAAACACACGAAGTAGCAAATTGGGACAAGTTGCTACCGTCCTAGCCGCCATCACTGCCCCGCCGGTTGCCGCGCGCTATACTCTCCGCCGAGGTAGAGCAAAACCGCTATGGATCTGTCCTCGATCTTGATGCCTTCCAGCCTGCAAAACGCGGCTGTGTTCACCATCGTGCTGGCTTTCACCGGCTACCTGGTTACCTTCATGATCAATCGCATGATGGCGCGCCGCGCCGACCGGCTACGGCTGGTAAACCAGCGTCTGAATGAGTTCTACGGCCCGCTCTATGTGGCCACGGTGGCGGGGAACATCGCTTACAACTCACTGCTCAAGAAGCAGGGCAAGACCGAGTGCCATCCCATCCGCGACGAAGATTTGAAGGAGTGGACGCTGTGGATGACTACCATTTTCATGCCCCTCAATAACGTCCGCGAAAAGATCATCATCGAGAACGCGCATCTGATCGTCGAAGAGCAGATGCCGCAATGCCTACTCGACTTTGTTACGCATGTCGTGGGCTACAAAGCTCTGCTGTCGAAGTGGGCTGAGGGCGATTACACCGAACGGCGCTCCATGATCGGCTGGCCGGCAGAGTTCGACGGCTACGTCGAGCGTTCGTACCAGGCGCTCAAAGCCGAGCAGACGCGGCTGCTGCACAATGCGTTCTGGCGGATGTGGCGCCGTTTTACCGCCCGCACGGAATCAAAAACGGCAAAGCGGCCGTAAATTCAGAAACTCTCCTTACGTCGCGGCGACGGCGCTCAGCGAAGTCACCTGCGCAACAGCCTTTGTTAACCGCGCCTCGCGCGGACGCTTCGACTTCTTGTCGGGCCGCGTATAGACGTGCTCGATCCTGTCAATCCGGTAGGCGCCGGGCGCAAGGTCATCCTCTTCGAACGTGCCATCGCCGGGCAAGAGAACAATGTCGCCGGGTTTAGGCAGCGAGTGCAGCGCTTCAAGCGGTACAAGATTCACGCAAGTGCCATCTTCGACTACAAATTCCAGACAGTCTGCGCTGTGCAACGCGCCTTCCCGGGCCAGACGCGCTTCTTTTCGAGCCTGCCACGACTGATAGTAAGCGCCGATCATCGCAGGCAGGCCGATGATAAAGCTGAAGAGGCTGGTGTAGGGCGAGAACTGGGTGATTGGCAGAATCATGGCGTATCTCATCTCCTGGCATTGTCAGTTTTCTGCGTTCCTGCAGTCGGCGCAGGCGCAAAAGGGGTGGACCCTGTGAGGGTTCGCCTGAGCAGCATAACCGCCCGAGGCCGCTCCTATTCATTACATATTTGTGAATCGCAGCGGCACGATTCGGACGCAGGAGCGCGTTGACCAGAATTGTGGCACCGATTCGCTTTCGCGCCGGTCGATTGATAAGGTGCGCAGCAACGAAGAACTCTTCATCGCGCTGAGAAGCAGCGATGGGACGACGAACTCGCGTCCGGCGCGCAATGATGCCTGAAACTTATCCGGGCGGCTAAGCCGTCATGCCGGGTTCAGCGATGTCACCCGCGCCACGGCCTTGGTCAGTCGCGCCTCATGCGGCCGCGCGCCCTTCCTCCCGGACGGCGTATAGATATGTTCGACGGCCTCGACCAAGTAGGCTCCGGGCAAAAAGACTGAGTCGCCTTCGACGCCGTCGCTCGGGAGCAAGAGAACATCGCCTTCGCGGGGCAGCGAGTGCAGCGTCTCAAGCGGCACAAGATTGATGCAAGTGCCATCACCGGCGATGAACTCAAGGCAGTTGGCGCTGCGCAGAGTTCCTTCAAGCGCGCGCTTCGCCTCCTGCCGCGCCCGGAGCGATTGAAAATACGTGCCTGCCACGATGGGCAGCCCAATCATGAATCCGATGACACTGCTGTACTGCGCAATCAAGTTCATCCAATGATGCGGCATGCGGTCGAGTGCCTCCCAAGCCAAGGTTAAACCGGATCGACGGCATGCTGCCGATCCCCGGCGCACTTTCGCGTTTGACAGCCATCCTGAATTCGAGGATGATGTCGGGGAATTCACACTATGCTTGGCCCTTGCGCCCAATGCGGTGCTCCGCTTGCGGATGGCGCGACCGTGTGCGCCCAATGCGGAACGACCGCCGCTGTGCCCGCGGCCACTCCTGCTCCAGTACCCTTTGCTCCTACGTTTTCGATGGAGCCCAACCTTGAAGGGATCGGTGGATGGCTAATTCTGGTCGCCATTGGCCTCGGAATTTCGCCGCTCCGGAGTATGCACGGCATTTACGTTGATCTACACGTGATGTATGCGAGTCAATTCCAGGAGTTTCTTTCGCAACGACCCGGTGTTGCCGGACTGATTCTCTACGAAGCCACAACCAATAGCATCTTTTTGATTGCGCTCGCTTTCCTGAATTATCTGTTCTACTTCAAAAAGAGGAACTTCCCCCTGCTCATGATCGGGTTCCTGGCCGCTCAGGCGGTCCTGATTCTCATCGATGACGTTGCGGCTATCCATTACTTTCCCCGCCATCCCCCGACGGCCGCAATTCAGAGCATCGTTGTTGCTGCGCTCTGGATTCCCTACTACCTTTGCTCCAGCCGCGTTAAAGCCACCTTCGTCCGGTAGACGCGGCGCGCTGCTGGTGATTGAGCACCGATCAGGTTCTGATTGTTGCGTTCGAAGGAGCTAGGATCGTGACCCCGCGCAACATTACGCCGGTGCGCTGAGACGCAATTTCTCCCACAGCCGCAGCGTGGGGCCGGCTTGATTGATGGTGTAGAAGTGCAGCCCGGGTGCGCCGCTGCGAAGCAGCGTCTCGCATAGCCGGGTGACCACGCTCAGCCCGAATTCGTGAAGAGCCGGCTTGTCGTCCTGGAGCTCTTCCAGGCGCAGGCGTACCCATCGCGGCATGTCGGCGCCGCAGCCCGAGCAAAAACGCATGGTGTTGGCGTAGCCGGTGATGGGCATGATGCCGGGCACAACGGGGATTTTGATCCCAGCCTTCTCGCAACGCTCGATGAAATCGAAGTAGGCATCGGCGTTGTAGAAGAGCTGGGTCAGCGCGGCATCCGCGCCCGCTTCCACTTTGCGCCGGAAGTACTCGAAGTCCTCGTTTGGCTTGTTGGCCTGCGGATGCATCTCGGGATATGCAGCGACTTCAATCCGGAAGGCATCGCCGTGTTCCTTGCGAATAAAACTGACGAGCTCGTTGGCGTAGTGAAACTCGCCCGGCGCCGCAGCGCTCATGGCTGTAGCCGGCAGATCACCGCGCAGCGCCACAATCCGCTTGACCCCGGCCTCGCGATAGCGCTGGAGCTGGGCCGCAACGTGGGCGCGAGTTGAGCCAACGCACGTGAGGTGGGGCGCGGCTTCCGCTCCAGAGTGCTTGACCACGGCCAGGATTGTTTCGTAGGTGCCATCCCGATCGGAGCCGCCCGCGCCATGCGTGACGGAAAAGTAGGCGGGCCGCACCGCCGCCAATTGCGCAATTGTCTGAGGCAGCTTGGCATGCGCCTCTGGCGTCCGCGGCGGAAAGAGTTCGAACGAAAATGTAAGAGCGGCCATGGCCAGTTTAAGTTCTAGTTCTTCGTTCGCAGTTCACAGTGGTCGGGCGGGGACGAGCCGCGCACCGCAACCGTGAACTACGAACTGCGAACTGTTCACTAGTACCGGTAGTTCTCGGCCTTATATGGCCCTTCAACCGGCACGCCGATGTAGTCGGCCTGCTTCTTGGTAAGCGTGGTCAGTTTCACGCCGATCTTTTCGAGGTGCAGCCGGGCTACTTCCTCGTCCAGTTTCTTCGGCAGCACGTACACATCCACCTTGTAGCTGTCTTTGTTCTTCCACAAATCGATCTGCGCCAGTGTCTGGTTGGCAAAGCTGTTCGACATGACAAAGCTCGGATGGCCCGTCGCGCAGCCCAGGTTCACCAGCCGACCCTCGGCAAGGACAAAGATCGAGTGACCGTCGGGGAACGTGTACTTGTCCACTTGCGGCTTGATGTTGAGCTTGGTCACGCCCTTCGCTTCGTTCAGCCGGTCGATTTGGATCTCGTTGTCAAAGTGGCCGATGTTGCAGACGATCGCCTGGTCCTTCATCTTCTCCATGTGCTCGAGCGTAATGATGTCGGTGTTGCCGGTGCACGAGACATAGATGTCGCCGCGGCCCAGCGTGTCTTCAACGGGCGCGACTTCAAAGCCTTCCATTGCCGCCTGCAGCGCATTGATGGGGTCGATCTCCGTGACCACCACGCGCGCGCCCATGCCGCGGAGCGAGTGCGATGAGCCCTTGCCCACATCGCCGTATCCGCAGATGACTGCAACCTTGCCCGCCACCATCACATCCGTTGCGCGCTTGATGCCGTCGGCCAGAGATTCCCGGCAGCCGTAGAGATTGTCGAACTTCGACTTCGTCACCGAGTCGTTGACATTGATGGCCGGAACCAGCAGCTTTCCCTGCTCCATCATTTTGTAGAGCCGGTGCACGCCCGTGGTGGTCTCTTCTGAAACGCCGCGCCAGTCCTTGACCACGTTGTGCCAGTGGTTCTTGTCCTCGGCATAAACCTTCTTCAACAGGTCCTTGATTACCTGCTCTTCGTGATTGCCTGAAGGCGTATCAACCCAGCGATCGCCGTTTTCAAGCTCATAGCCCTTGTGAATCAGAAGAGTCGCGTCGCCACCGTCATCGACGATGAGCTCCGGTCCTTTGCCGCCCTTGTGCGTGAGCGCGCGATACGTGCACTCCCAATACTCTTCGAGGCTCTCGCCCTTCCAGGCGAACACCGGAACGCCCGCTGCCGCAATCGCCGCCGCCGCGTGATCCTGCGTCGAAAAGATGTTGCAACTCGCCCAGCGAACTTCTGCGCCCAGGCTCACCAGCGTTTCAATCAATACGGCCGTCTGAATGGTCATGTGCAGCGACCCGGTTACGCGCACGCCGTTGAGCGGCTTCTCCGCTGCGTATTTGTTGCGGATTGCCATCAAACCCGGCATCTCCTGCTCGGCGATGACGATTTCCTTCCGGCCCCAATCGGCCAAGCCCATGTCAGCCACTTTGAAGTCAGTCTCGATCTTGCCGATTTTCGTTCCCTCGAAGGTTGCGGTTGCCATTCAGATCTCCTTTTATCGTCGTATCGTGATATGTTGATATGTAGCAGAATTCTCTTATGCCGTCAATAGTCAGAATGTTAAAGGTTGTGGCCGACCCCAATCGGCTGCGTATCTTGCTGCTTCTAAAGGCCGAGGAGCTTTCGGTGGCCGAACTGCAAGAGATCCTGGGTATGGGTCAAAGCACTATCTCCACCCACCTCTCACAGCTCAAGCAGGCGGAACTGGTGGAAGACCGCCGCATTGGCAAGAGCAGTCTTTACCGCGTTTCGCAATCAAGTTCAGAGGGGGGCGCGTTAGGCGGCTTGATTGAACAGGCCGGAGAGGAGATCGCCGAAGCCGGCGCCGACCGGGCTGCCATGCGCCGTGTATTGCGCAAGCGCCAAGACAAGACGCGCGCGTTTTTTGACAGCGTGGCCGGACGGTTGGGCAAAGGCTACGTTCCCGGCAAATCGTGGAAGAGCATGGCCGAGGTACTGCTGCGCTTGATGCCGCCACTGATTGTTGCCGATCTCGGTGCGGGCGAGGGCGCCTCCGCGCTGCTGCTGGCGCAGCGCGCAAAGAAAGTGATTGCCGTTGACAGCTCTGCGCGAATGATTGAGGTTGGCCGCGAACAGGCTCAACGTCATGGAGTGAAAAATATCGACTACCGCCTCGGCGACATGGAAGAAATTCCCATCGGCGACGGCGAAGTTGAACTGGTCTTTTTCTCTCAGTCGCTCCACCATGCGCTGCACCCCGAGCGCGCACTGGCAGAGGCTGCGCGGATTCTCGTCCCCGGCGGCCGCATCGTGATCCTCGATCTGGTTCGCCACCGCTTTGAGGAGGCACGCGAACTTTATGCCGACGAGTGGCTGGGCTTCGGCGAAGCGAAGCTGGAATCCATGCTGCAAAGTGCGGGCTTCCTGAACGTCGAAGCTGCCGTCGTTGACAAGGAGCCGGATTCGCCCCACTTTCAGACTCTGCTCGTTGTCGGGGAAATGAAGAAGTGAGTTTTCGAGCGGATTTCGGCGCTCCTCCGATTGCGCGAATCGCTTCGGCGATCTTCCGAACTGCTCGCGAGGAGCCGCGGTATGAAACTCAATCGAACTTTCCAACGTCATCTGCAAACGGGGAGTGAGCTGCGCGCCAGATTCTTCTCTTTCTGTCGAGCGAATAGTGGTATGATCGGGGTCAATCAGCGGAATAGCCGCGACAACAGCGAAGATTCTGAGTTTTGCGTTGTTCAGGCGCCATCCAAAGATTCAGGTCCCCCCCAAACAAATCGGAGGTTCGACATGCGTACGTTGCTCAGGTTCTTGGGGCCCCTGCGGAGCCCAGTCGTCGTTGTCTTCTGCGCAATCCTGATGTTTGGTGCGGCCGCCTTCGGCGGGTCCAAGAAAGGATCCGCGCAATCTTCGAGGGGATCGGGATCAGGTTCAGGATCGAGTTCGAGCACACCGCCGCAAGGCAACGCCAGTGCCGCGAATCCAGAAGGATTTGCCATCGAGTCAGAGATGCTGACCTACACGGCGATGGACTCCGAAGCCATCGCGCTCACCTGCGGCATTGGACGCAACCTGGGCGCGGCCGATTCCGGTTGCAACCCGCAGGCAATCACCGGTCCACCGGTGGGCGTGGTGGTCGTGACTGGGGATTCCAGTGCGCTCTCTGAATTTCAGCTCTGGCGCACCGATATTTCCACCATGGACATGCTGACGCTTCGCGCCAATCATTACTGCGCTGCCGGCGCGGCAACAAGAGCAGCCACGACTCTGGGCGGGACGATCATGTCGATGTTCCCAGAGAGCCAGGCGGCTGAATTCGCGGCTTCGCTGCTCAGCCAGACCGCGGAAACAAAGCCGCTTGAAGGCAATATCCTCGATCAAACCCTTGTCAATGAAGTGGCGGGCCACCTGAGGGCGCTGGGGATCGACGTCGTGATCCCGGATAACTACATGCCCTACTCGCTCTCAGCGATCGACGCCAATCACTCGCCGTTCCTGACCAAGTACGTTGCGCTCATCAAAGCGCGCGACTGTGTTGCTTCAAAGGGAAACGCGGATTCATCGCCAGCCGCGGAGCCAGGTGGGGCCGCGGAAGCAGACGCGCATGCGGAAGCTGACAAGCACGCGATTACGACGGCAATCGACGCATACTCGAAATCGCTCACCGAGCCCGATATTTTCGACGTGCCCAAACCACCGCCGGGCGCAGCACCCGCACCACAAGCACCGGTCATCTCTCATTTGAGTGCCGTGCTCAGGGCCGATGGCCTGGCGCAGGAACTCGACGCGGCTTCGCCCGATGCGCGCTCCGGAGCCAACGGCATCTGGTACGTGCTATCGCTCAAGGCGCTCGAATCTGGCGGAACCTTGATGAAATCAGGAAACGGGATAACGGGCACAAAGACCAGCTACAGTGGCGGGGCCGTGGGAACCTACGCGCTCTTCCACTTGAACGGGAATATCGCGTGCTCGGGCGCGTTCTTCAACTACGAGCCGCCGACACTGACCAGCAAGATTCCGGCTCTTCTTACGACTCCTGGAGCGGCAGGGGGGAAAGTCGTCGGCGGCTGCCACTAGGAACAACGTCGCACCGGAACCACGAATTGAATTGAATTAAGGGGTGGGCGTCGAGCCTGCCCCTTTTCATTTTGCGATTTCCGGCGGACTTGAATCGCCGGCGACCCCGGATCAAATCGCCGCTGAATCGATTGCGGCGCTCGTCGATCTAAAATAGATTGCAATCCACTTTGCATGCGACGGATCCGATGGCAAACTCTCGAAAGGCCGCGCGAACAACAGGAGCAGCGAAAACCGCGCGCCTGAACCGCGCTCAGCGTGCGCTCATCTTGAAGGCGCTGGCCGATCCGAGGCGATTCGAGCTTTTGCAGCAGATCGCAACGAACGGCTGCCCGCTGGGATGCGGACAGGCACTGTCCGCATTGCCCATTTCCGCAGCCACGCTCTCGCACCACATCAAGGAGCTGGAAACCGCAGGTCTGATCGAAGTTCGCCGCGAAGGCAAGTTCCACTATCTCTCTCTGCGGCCGGGGGTTCTCTCGTCTCTGGCCGCGGGTTTGGCTGCCCTTGAACCAGCAGCCGTTCCGGGACGCTGACTGGTCGAACGGACATTTCGACAAAGCTTCTGAATCCTCCTTCCCGCTTCCGGAATCAATTCGACAGTTATCGAAATGTCGAACCGATGACATTCCGGTCAGGGAGCAGACAAATGAAGAATCTTGAAGGCAAAGTCGCGCTGGTTACCGGCGCATCGAAAGGTATCGGCGCGGCGATCGCCCGCGAGCTGGCGGCGCGCGGAGCTGCCGTGGCAGTCAACTACTCAGGCAGCAAAGCAGGCGCGGAAAAAGTTGTTGCGGAGATCAAGACCGCAGGCGGCAAAGCGATCGCCTTCCAGGCAGACCTTTCAAATCCCGACTCGGTCGGTCCCTTCGTGAAGTCCGTTGCCGAGCAACTCGGTCCCATCGACATCCTGGTCAATAATGCCGGCATTTATGAATTCGGCCCGCTCGATCAGATCACGCCCGAGCACTTCCACAAGCAGTTCGATCTCAACGTGCTTGGCTTATTGCTGACAACCAAGGCCGCCGTCGAGCGTTTCAACCCCGCGGGCGGAAGCATCATCAACATCGGCTCAGTCGTCGCTTCAGGATTTGCGAATGCCGCCGTGTATAGCGCCACCAAGGGCGCGGTCAACACCATCACCACCTCGCTTGCCAAGGAGCTCGGCCCCAAAAAGATTCGCGTCAACGCGCTGAACCCCGGAATGGTCGAAACCGAGGGTACGCACAGCGCGGGCTTTATCGGCAGCGATTTCCAGAAACAAGCTGCCGCTGAAACGCCGCTTGGCCGCATCGGACAGCCGCGCGATATCGCCGAGGTCGCAGCCTTCCTGGCCTCAGAGGATTCGGGCTGGCTCAGCGGTCAGACGGTATACGCATCTGGCGGCTACACCGGCTGAAGCCTGTACTAGCCGCAAATGCGCTGATCGCCGATGTGGGCCTGATTGCTATTCAGACCTGCTCAGCCTTCAGCAGCTGTCGCCTGCGCTCGATTCTGCTTTAAGCAATTGGCGCTTGCGCTCCATGCCCCAGCGGTAGCCGGTAAGTGAGCCGTTGGCGCCCACCACGCGATGGCACGGGACCAGCAGCGCGACGCGATTGAGAGCGCAGGCACGAGCCACCGCGCGAGTGGCTTTGGGTTCGCCCATCTCGCGTGCCACCTGCGAGTAGCTGCGCGTTTCGCCGCGCGGAATCTGGCGGAGCGCCTGCCAGACGCGAAGCTGAAAGACTGTTCCGCGCAGATCGAGTTTGTCTGGCCGGCCTACGCGGCCGGCCAGAGGATTCCCTTTGCGCACGCTCGCAAGCGCCGCATCCACAAGGCGCGAAAGCGACGGATCGCGGCGCAACGTGGCTGCGGGGAACTCCTCGCGCAGACTTTTCTCGGCGCCAGTTTTGGTATCCGCAAGAGAGAGCCAGCAAAGTCCGCGTTCCGTGGCGCCCACGATCATCCAGCCGAACAGCGTGCGCGCGAAGGCGAACCCGATGCGCTCACCGAGGCCGCCCTGGGCGAAACGCGCCGGCGTCATGCCGAGCTGGTTTCCTTCATAGGCGCGGCTCGACGAGCCGAAACCAGCGGAATAGATTGCGTCGGTGACGCTGTCGCCTTGCTTGAGGGCGCTGCGCAGCTGGCCGGCGCGCATGGCTCGCTGATACTGCAGCGGGCTCACGCCCATCTCGCGTTTGAAGAGGCGCTGCACGGTGAAGGGGCTGAGGCCGGCGACGCGGCCCAGTTCCTTTAGCTGCACGGGGCGGTCGAGGTTCTTCTCGATATGGGCGCGAATCTTGTCCAACGTTGCGCCCGGCGCGGACGAAGAGGGATTACACCTTTTACACGGACGAAAGCCCGCGGCCTGTGCCTCGACGACCGAGGAGAAGAAGCGCACGTTCTGGCGCAGCGGCCTGCGGCTGGCGCAACCGGGACGGCAGAAGACGCCCGTGGTCGTGACGCCATAGACGAAGCGCGCGTTGGCATCGCGAGCTGCGAGCTGCTTCCAGGCGGTTTCGGGATCGAGGGTCGAATTCCTTGGCATTGCGATGTTCTTCATTGGTTCGGCGAAGGCGAATTGTCCTGTTGCAATCGAGGTTGCGGTCATGAAGTTGATGGTTGCGCGTCCACGATTTTTACGCTATCCGAATCTTGCCGGCAATTCAGATTTTCGGCGATTCGAAAGCGGTGAAAGAGCTGATCAGAAAGCGCGACCAGAAAGCGCCATTCGGGTCCCAAAAGGGGGTCTTTTGATGCACAAAATCGACGAAATTTGACGACGATTTTGGAGAGTTGTTGTTGATTCCAAAATGGTTAAGTGGCATTTGCACCCGTTATGAAGCAAGAAATTTTTTATTGGGTTATTTTCAGACTTTCCGGGGCCCGATTGGGAGATGGAATCCACATCGGGGGCAGGGCGGAAAGCCCGAACGCGAGCCTGAAGAAATTCCGAAAAATCAGCCGGAGTGAGGAGTGTTGAGTCGGTGATCATGCTTTCAAGTATGCGCCGAGGGGCGGTAATTATCGGCAAAATTAAGTGGCTTGGATGCAATGAGTTAGAAGAAAAGGGACTTGACAGGTTCGGTTCCGCTGCCAGAATCGAGGAATGAGCCACCTTTTTTAGATAGGCCAGGTTTCTCCGGGGGAAAAAACAGCCCACGGAACGGTTCGCGAAGGGCGAGAAAACATCCCCCGGCGGCTAAAGCCGCACTCAATTTTGGTGCATTTGCGGCACGACTGAAGTCGTGCCCTTTCAAAACCGCTTTGCCCTTGTGGCGCGACTAAAGACCTGCCTTTTCAAAGCCGTTAAGCACCGCCGCCGCTCTTGCCAGATCTTCTTCGGTGTCCACGCCGATGGTGTCGCGCGGCGCGTCGGCCACATAGATCGCGATGCCGTTTTCAAGCAGGCGCAACTGCTCGAGACGCTCAAGCTTCTCAAGCGGCGAGGGCGGCAGCGAAGCGAAGCGCTCCAAAGCGGCCTTGCGGTAGGCGTAGATGCCGAGGTGTTTGCGATAGCCGGTGAAGCCGATGGCATCGCGGTCGAAGGGAATGGTTGCGCGAGAGAAGTAGAGTGCGCGCCCATCAAGCGCCGTGACGACCTTGACCGCGTTGGGATTGGTGAACTCGTGTAGAGGGCAACTGACGGCGAGCGTAGAAACTTCAACTTCAGGCCGCGAAAAAAGATCGAGGAGCGGAGGAAAGAAGTCGGGCGTGAGGGTCGGCTCGTCGCCCTGAATGTTGACGTAGATGTCGGCGTCGATCTGGCGGGCTACTTCCCTTACCCGGTCCGATCCGCTGGGACAATCGGGCGAGGTCATGACGACAGGAATCGAGCGCGCGCGGCAAGCTTCGGCAACTTCTTCCGCGTCGGTGGCGACGACCACCGGACTCATGAGCCCGCTCGCTGTGGCCGCGCGCCACACCCACTCGACCATAGGCCGGCTAGCGATGGGACGCAGCACCTTGGCGGCCAAGCGCGTGGATGCGAGGCGCGCCGGAATGACGCCTGCAATGCGGAGGGGACTCATGGAGACGAGTGTAAATGGAGGACGGTGGATGGTGAGCGGTGCGCGGGCCGGAGGCCCACGCTACGGCCGGTCTGGAGACCGGCGCTGCAGAGCCGGCGCGGCCAGAAACTAGAGAGCGTGGAATCCCACCCTTTCGCCAAAAGCGGCGAAAGGATGGGGCAACGTCGCTGTCGTGGGACAACCACGCCTTTAAGGGACGAGCGCAGCCATCGCGCGTGCAGCGAGGGCCAGGCCTTCGGCGGCGGCTTTGGGGCTCTCACTTTGACGCTCGGCGTGGATGAACTGGATTTGAGTGAGGCCGATGACGTCGAGGATGGCGCGGAGATACGGCTCCTGATGATCGAGAGCGCGCATCGGCGACCCCACGGGATACGCGCCGCCTCGGGCCGAAAAAACGAAGACTTTCTTGCCGGGCGAAATGAGAGGGACCGCGCTTGTCTCAGTGAAGGCGAAGGTGCGTCCTTCGCGCACGATCAGGTCAATCCACGCTTTGAGCGAGGCGGGAATCGAAAGGTTCCACATGGGCACGCCGAGAACCAGCACATCGGCAGCGAGCAATTCATCGACGAGGCGATCGGAAGTGGCCAGGACGCGCAATCGTTCGGGCGTTGGCTGGCCAGAGGGATGGAGAAATGCCTCGGCCGTGCCTTCATCGAGATACGGAATCCGCTCGAGCGAGGTGTTGTGATGTACGACGATGCCTGCGGGGTTTTGCCGGCGCCATTTTGCGACGAAGGCGGCGGCGAGGCGGCTGGAAACCGATGCCGCGCGCGGGCTGGAATCGATATGCAGAAGATTCGGCATAGAAGCGCTCACGAGTCTTGTGAAGTTGATGACTCCATTCTCGCAGGGAACGGAACTGCCTGCTTGGAAGCCGCCAGTACAGCCGGTCTGGAGACCGGCGCTACGCGTCAGGTGCCGTTGACCGGACTTTCTCAGCCCCGTAAAATCAAATCTGGCGCGGTTTTGCGCGGCGCGTCCCGATGTGGCGGGGTAGCTCAGATGGTTAGAGCGACGGATTCATAACCCGTAGGTCGGCAGTTCGATCCTGCCTCCCGCCACCACCATTGCATGGAGCAGCCGCTCGCTATTCGCTCGCACGTGATTCAGTACTGACGAGCTAAGGCTGATCCTTCGTCCGTCACGGCGGACTCAGGATTTCGCCTCAAGGCTCCCGTCGCTTACGCGTCCGCAAACATCCAGTCCTTTTCGTCCGCGACTATTAGGATCAGCGGTTCAGCCGGTTTCCATCGCCATTGTTCGCTGATTATCTCCGCAAATGGCTACTGCACCCTTTCTGAATCGGGGATGCAAATGGCGTCCATCATGGCGCGTTGGGCGGCCAAGTGGTTGGGATTTAAGGGGAAATGGTAGGCACGATTGGATTCGAACCAACGACCTCTTCCGTGTCAAGGAAGCGCTCTAACCAACTGAGCTACGCGCCTATGTGCAGCAGAAAATAGTTTAGCAGCACGGCTACGACACGAAAAGGAATTGCCCGAGCATCCTGATCGAAAAAGAAGCGATCGGGATGGGTCGCGGAATCCGTAGTGATTGTCGGTGAACGGTACTCGATTGCATGGAGCAGCCGCGCGCTCGCACGGAATTAAGTGCCGTCACAGGCAGCGGAATAGGTGACCAATTGAAGGAGACCATCCCTCAGCGGCTAAAGCCGAACTCACTTTGCTGCATTGGCGGCACGACTAAAGTCGTGCCCTGACACTTCGCGCTCCTCCGAAACTTTCTTCGAGGCCTCGCCAAGCAGGGCCGAATCCTTCGTCCATTACGACGACCTCAGGATTTCGCCTCAAGGCTCCCGCCGCTTGCGCTCCTCACGCCTTGCCATTGCATGGAGCAGGCGCTTGCTGCTCGCTCGCATGGGGTTCGCTTCCACCGCCCAGAATCCATCGCATCGGGCAGACGCTCGCCGCTCCCTCCGCTCAAAGTCTTGTCAATGCCGCATGTTAGAATTTGCCCACACCGATTCCCATGGTCGAACATTCCATGCAAACCGAAACCGTGCTTGAAGTCATCGCCCCGGACGGCTCACGGGAGAAGGTCGCCTTGGCGAATGAGCCCTTCAACATCGGGCGCGGCGGCGAGGGTGACAACGTGCTGCAGCTCGATGACGGGCGCATCTCCCGCCGCTGCGCAACGATCGTTGCCGAAGGCACGGGCCACAGGCTGCTAGACCGCGGCAATCGCTATGGCGTGTTTGTGAACGGCGGCAAAGTGGAGCAGCAAACGCTGCGCGATGGCGATCTGATCACTTTTGGCCTCGAAGACAGCTACCGGATTGTTTTTCATGCGGCGGCGGCTGCTCCCGCGCCGAGCCCACAGTCGGTGGCCAACCTGCTCACGCGCATCGGCACCATTTCCGACTTCGCAGGCACGACCGTTTCCGGCGGACTGAACAAGCTGAATCTGCTGCTTGAGGCAACTTCGCTCTTGCACTCGCAGCTTCCTCTCGATGCCGTGCTGGGCTCGATGCTGGATCATGCAATCTCCATCACGCACGCGGACCGCGGATTGCTGATCGTGCCGGATGCCTCGGGCGTGCTGCGTGTTCATCAGGCTCGCAGCAACAAGGCTGAAGACCTGCCGCCAGAAACACTGAACCCAAGCCAGACTGCGATTAACCAGGCGATCAGCAAGAAGTCGGCGGTGATCACCGAGGACCTTAACCTGGCGGGCCTGGATCTGAAGGCGGCGGAGAGCATCGTCATCCAGGGGCTGCGCGCGGTGGTCGCGATTCCGCTGTACGCGTCGTCGCGCTCGACAGCCGACACGGGCGCCGAGCAGGAGCCCGGCCAATTGCTCGGACTGATCTATCTGGATTCGCGCCGGATCGCCGCGTTCTCCGCGCTCGACCGCCAGATCATGGATGCGCTGGCGGTGCAGGCGGCCAGCATTATGGACAATGCGCGACTGGTGGAGCGGGAACGCGAGCGCCAGCGGCTGGAGCAGGAGTTGTCGATTGCGCGGACCATTCAGCAGGCGCTGCTGCCGCACGGGCTCAACGATTTTCCGCACCTGGCCGTGACCGGCGTGCACTATCCCTGCCATGAAGTCGGCGGCGACTATTTTGATGTGGTTCCGGTGGGCGACGATCGCTCGGGTGTTCTGATTGCCGACGTGAGCGGCAAAGGGTTGGGCGCGGCGCTGCTGACGACGATGCTGCAAGGCGCACTGTCGGGAATGACGATGGGCGCCGACCCGGTGAAGGTTTTCAACCACATCAATCGTTTCCTTTGCCATCACTCGGAAGTGGGCCGCTACGCCACCATGTTTATCGGCATGGTGGGGGCAGACGGCATGCTCGAATACATCAAGGCGGGGCATCCGTCGCCGCTGCTGCTTCGCCAGGGCAAGGTGAGCGAACTCTACACGGAAGGATCCTTCCCAGTTGGCCTGATTGAAGAGGCCGATTATCCGTCGGCGCGGCTCCAGCTTGAGCCGGAAGACACGCTGGTGCTTTATAGCGATGGCGTAACGGAAGCCGAGGATCCCGATCACGAGCTGTTCGAGGTAACTGGGCTGACCAAAGTGCTTGAGGGCCGTGTCGACGAATCGGTTGAAGAACTGAAACAGGTGATCCTGGATGGGGTGCGAGCCTTTACCCGGGGAGCGAGCCAGTCCGACGACCTGACGCTGCTGGTGGTGCGTTACCGCAAGGCGGCGTAGGCTTCCGGAGCGCCCAGCCAGGCGGCATCGATCGAGCGGCTCAGGATCAACTTTCTTCGCGCCCAAATCGTCTGAAACATGTCGCGCGAGGTTGGTACAATCCTCACCATGGGCGTCCCCAAACTTATTGGAAGGTATGAGATTGTCGAGGAATTGGGCCGCGGCGCCATGGGGAGTGTCTTCAAGGCCAAGGACCCTGCCGTCGGCCGCATTGTGGCGCTCAAGACGATCCATACAACGGCGCTCGAGGGCGCTCAAAGCGAGGAGTACCGTACTCGTTTCTACCGCGAGGCAAGGGCGTCCGGCGTGCTGGCGCATCCCGGAATTGTGCCCGTATTTGACGTTGGCGAGGATCAGGGCGCGCCCTTCCTGGTGATGGAATTTGTCGAGGGCAGGACACTGGGCGAAGCCATCAAGAAAGGTGAGCGATTTACTCTCGATCGCGTTTGCGAAATCGGCCAGCAGATCGCCGAAGCTCTTGGCTACGCGCACCGCCAGGGTGTGATTCACCGCGACATCAAGCCCGCCAATATTCTGATGACCTCGAAGGAGGTTTACGGCAGCGAGCGGCCGCGCATCACCGACTTCGGCATTGCCAAGCTGGCGTCAAGCGACATTACGACGACGGGACAATTGCTGGGCACGCCGTCGTTCATGCCGCCGGAACAGTTCACCGGCTCGCCGATTGATGGCCGCGCCGACTTGTTTTCGCTGGGTGTGATTCTTTATTCGCTGGCCACGGGCGAGCAGCCTTTCCCAGGCGAAACCATGACCGCCGTCTCCTATAAGGTGGTCTACACCGAGCCGATTCCGCCGGCGAAGCTCAATCCTGCGATTCCCGCGCGGGTCGAAGCAGTCATCCTGAAGTGCCTGGCCAAGAGCCCATCTGACCGCTACCAGACCGGCGAAGAGCTCGCGCAGGACCTGGCGGCCGTACGGATGAGCCCGGTAACGAGCGTGATGCAGTCTGGGCAGCTGATGCCTTCCGCAATGGAGTCCGATGCGACGCTCGGTCCAAACGCGGTCTCCGGGTCACTTCGATCGGCCCCAGTGGTTACGGCTGACAAATCCGGGTCTCGGCCAGTACAAAAACCAGCGGCAGCAACGGCCGCAAAGCCAAAGCAGTTTCAGAGTACCGTTGCCATCGCGCTGATTTCGGTTGCGGCGCTCGGCGCGGCAATTGGGGGTGGCTGGTACTGGTACGCGCATCGCAAACCCGCTCCTCCGCCACAGGCGGTCACGATTCCTGTCCCGAAGCCGCAGCCGGCTCCCCAGCAAATTGAGGCTTTACCCCCCACACAGGAAAAGCCTGCTGCCATAGTTCCGCCGGTTGCACCTCCGCCTGATGCACCCAAAACGGCAAAGCCATCAGCGGGCAAGCCCACGGCGACAAAGACGACGCCCTCACCGCAGCCGGCAGCCGGAGTCACTCCGCCTGAACCAGCCAAGCCCGCTCAAAACCCTCCGGCACCCGTTAAACCCCCAACGCCCGCTCCCGCGGCGGCGGGGGCTTTCGATCCCCGGAAGGCCGACCCGAACAAGAACGGCAAGTTGAAGATTGACGTCAGCAGATTCCCCAAGGGCCTTCCCTTCACCATATCAATGAACAAGCAGCCTTATATTCACTTCATCACCGGCGACGGAACGAGCCTGGACAGTTTGTATGCGCCGCCTGGCATGCAAGAGTTCCAGGTCTCGTTCAAAAGTGGCGGCCAGGAGTGGGATTCAAAGCCGGTGAGCTCCGATTTCAAGGCCAAGAAGACGAAGACGATGAAGGTTCAGCTCATGAAAGACGGCAATGCTTTGTCGAAGATCACCGTGCCCATCGCCAAAGACGCGCCGCTTGTGATCTCCTTCTCCAGCAGCCTCACCAATATCTTCTGATCTCCCGCGTTTGTAACAGGTCTTTCACAATCGTCCCGTAGCATCTGGTTCGAAGATCACCGAACTCAAACAAAAGAAAAGGGCGATGGGAATGGAACTCTCCACGCAGGAAATGGACGGCGGCATCACGCGAGTCGAGCTGGATGGACGTATGGACATTAGCGGCGCCGCGGTTGTGGACCTGAAGATGAACTTGATTGCGGGCAGCGCAAAGAAACTCCTCATCGACTTGCAAAAGGTCACATTCCTTGGTTCCATGGGATTGAGATCCATCGTGCTTCCGGCGCGAGCGGTGCTGAGCCGGGGTGGCAAAGTTGTGCTTTATGCGCCAACGGAGATGGTCGAGTCAGTTCTGAAAGCCAGCAACATCGATTCACTCTTGCCGGTTCACCACGATCTGGCCGTGGCGGTTGCGGCGTTGCAATGAGCACAATCTCTTGTCCGGTGGCGGCCATGCCCGCAGATGACACAGAAAAGCCCGCTGCGAGAATGACCCTCCAAGGCAGTCTCGATGACATGGGCCTGCTGCGGCCATGGATCGATGGGCTGGTGACACACTATGCGATTCCATCCGATACGGCGTTCGCTATCCACCTTTGCCTGGAGGAGGCGGTTTCAAACGTCATCCGCCACGGCTACGATTGCGATCCCAGCCACGCAGTGACAGTCGATTATGCAATTCGGGAAACCGACCTGATCGAGTTCACGATCGAGGATCACGCCCGGCCCTTCGATCCGCTGGCGCCGGAGCACGTTGAAGAGATGGCTCAACCATCGGCAGAGGATATTCTTCGTCCCGGAGGCCGGGGGATTCGCCTTCTGCGCAGCTTTGCCGGCACGCTGGCTTATGAGCGGCTGGCGGGCGGGAATCGGCTGACCATCGGCTTTGTCCTGCCCCACAATTAATGGTCTCGTCCGGTTTGCGGCGCAGCCCCGCTTAACACTTTCGTTTCCAGCGTTCTCGGGCTTCCGGACCGTTGTCTCGGCTGGTTTTTGCTTAAGCCGGTCATGCTTGCCAATCTAGGCATACCGTGGGATACTTGATGCATGAGGCGCTCAAGCATAATTCCATCGGACCCAAATAAGGCTGCCGCCTTGACAGCAAAACCCGAAACGGAACGATCAGAACAGTCCTTCGGGGGCGGGAGTGCTGTCTCCTTATACTTGGCGACAATTGGACGTAAGGGTGGACTAAAGGGTGGGAGAGCGAGGGCGAACTCATTGAGCGCCGACAAGCGGAGCGAGATTGCCAGGCGCGCCGCAGAGGCCCGCTGGTCGGTCGGGAAAGGAAAATAGGGTTTTTGTATGGCTAGTCCATTTGCAACAGCAATTAAGCGAATTTCCGAACACTACGATGCTGAAATCGGCCTGTATGTGGGCCCCATAGATCGGCCCTCGGACGACGACTTCATCTGGCGATGCAAGCACTTTGGCTCGCGCCCAAGCAGGACAAGGCGCAAAAACTTCCTATTAATGCTCACTACTTTAGGCGGCGACCCTCACGCTGCCTATCGAATGGCCCGATTTATCCAAGAAAGTTTTAAGACTGTTGGTCAAGACGAGGCAAACCCAGACGCTTCGGTCAACGAACAAGGAAAGTTCTACATTTACATCGACACTTTCTGCAAAAGCGCCGGGACAATCTTGGCTCTTGGCGCGGATACGTTGATAATGTCAGATCTTGGTGAGTTAGGCCCCATTGATGTGCAACTCAGGAAGAGCGATGAAGTTGGCGAGCGTAGTTCCGGGTTGACGCCGATGGATGCTCTTCATGCGCTGGACGATTTGGCGACGGAGCATTTTTCCGACTTGTTCAAACATCTGCGGGGCGGCAAGGACCGCGAGCTAGTATTCAGCACCAAAATGGCTTCGGAGATCGCAGCCAAGATCACAGTTGGGCTGTTCGGGCATATTTACTCGCAAATTGATCCGATGCGGCTGGGAGAATTTGATCGCGCCACACGGATTGCGTTGGAGTATGGCAATCGACTTGCTCACAATAATTTGCATCCCAACAAACTTGGGCATCTGCTTTCGGACTATCCTGCCCATGCATTTGTCATCGATAGAAAGGAAGCGAAGGAGATTTTTAAGTCGGTTGAGGCACCCATTCCAGCGCTAGCGGAGTTTGGAGAGCGAGCACGAGAAATCTGGAACCCCAAGCATTTAGGCTCAGACGAGGCTCTGGTGTTGTACTTGACAACAGAAGAGTTCCTTAGGGATGCTGAACCAGATGCCCCTGTACCCCCGCCAGCTGGCGACCGAGGAACCGGTGAAAATGGCGCACTTAACCCAAATGAGGATAACCATGAGCACACCCACGGCGACGAAGGCAACCAACATCCTCAGGGATAGATGGCGGCATAATCGAAAATTGATCGAGACGGTTAAGCATCCTAGAGTGGAATCGAGCGTCCCGTTGGAGCAGGACCGGCGAGGGGAGATACCGAAGGAATTTGAGAGACAAAAATCTCCTCAACCTCTGCCCCCGGCAAAAAGGTAACAGTACTCTCCGCCTGCCAGGCCTTTGTTCGAGTGCTGCTTGGGGTATCATTGCGTCTATAGAGAGTGAGCGGCTGGCTTCCCCTTGAGGCTGCTCTGGCGGTGTGCGTGTCCCGATTTTTCCAGCGCTTTGTCTTTGTTCTCTCCGTGGTGATCTTTGCCGGCCTCGGCCTGAGTTATGTTCTGGGCGAGCTCGGATACATCGGCGTACATGCCGGCGACGAACAGGACGCGGCCTACAAGCAGATGCGCGTCTACGCCGAGGTTCTGCGCAAGATTCAGAACTACTACGTGACCCAGCCCGACATCCCCTCGGTGACGACCGGCGCGCTCCACGGCCTTCTCGACTCGCTCGATCCCGATTCCAGCTATCTGACGCCGACCGAATACAAGACCTATAAAGACCGCCCGGCGACGGACAACGCACAGGTGGGGCTCACCATCTCCAAGCGGTTCGGATACGCGACGGTGGTGAATGTTCTGCCCGGATCGCCCGCCGACCAGGAGCATTTCCGCGACGGCGATGTCATCGACCTCATTGACGGCCAGTCGACGCACGATCTGCCGCTGGCCATCGTGCGCTTCATGCTCTCCGGCAAGCCCGGCACCACGGTTACCATTTCGGTGGTCAGGCCTTTCAAGCCCGATCCCGACACGATCAAGCTGACGCGCGCGGCGGTCGCGGCGCCGCCGCTGGGCGAGCAGTTCTACGAAAACGCATCCATCCTTTATCTCAAGCCGGGAGTTTTGACCACGGCTCGTGTGGATGACATCGCCGCTCGCATCAAGGCCGCCGGAAAGGGCAAGAAAGTTCTTCTTGACCTCCGCGACACGACCGGTGATGACCCTCAACAGGGATTGCGCCTGGCCAACTTCTTCATCAAACAGGGAACGCTGGCTTCGCTCGAAGGACAGAAGTATCCGCTCCAGACCTTCAATGCCGATCCCTCACTCTTTTTGACGGACGCGCCGGTAGCCGTGCTGGTGAACCGCGGCACCTATGGCGCTCCGGAGATTACTGCCGCTGCGATTGAGGAGCTGAAGCGCGGAGACGTAGTCGGCGAGCACACCTTCGGTGCGGGCACGGTGCAAAGGACCATTGACCTGCCCGATGGCGCAGGCCTGATGCTGACGGTGGCCAAGTACGAGGCTCCCGACGGCAAGAAGATTCAGGAAGTAGCGGTCACACCCAACGTCGTTGTCGCTTCACCCGAAGACGATGGCGAGCCTATACCTCCTTCGAATGGCGACGCGCAGCTCAACCAGGCTTTGTCGCTCTTGAAGGCGAAGAACGGATAGGGCGGCCGCCTGCTAGCCGAGATCTTCTTCTGACGTTCGGCTGCGATTCAAATCGAAAGCATCCCTCAGGGGCTAAAGCCCCATCCACTTGACTGAGTTTGTCAGCACCACTGAAGTCGTGCCCTGACACAAAGCGCGGCACGCAACCACCTCAGATTGACTAAGCTGCAGCGTGGCTGGAATTTCTTGTGCTAATTTTGTGCTCGGTGTTACTAGCGTCCGCAGTCGAACCTTGCGCTTCGCAAGTCATTCGGGGTTTCGGCGATTATGATCGTAAGATGGCTGAAACCCTTCCGATTCACGAACAGGAGTTTGTGAGAGCGTTCATCGCGAAGGGGAGGCAAGAGCGTTGCGCTTTTCTTCTCTCCCATCCAACTCGCCGCCAAAAATTTAGAGACGCCTTACCACATTTCAAATGGCTAGACGAAAGGTTCGCCCATCCTATCGCGCCCAAGGTGGCCCACACCGCCGCAGAACTTGTCTCCCTCTTGCGGTCAAAGGGCGCGGGACAAACTGTCTGGGTGATCTCAGAGGACAAGGCCATCGACGGGCGAGAGATGAACCTGGACGATGCCATGAGTCAGATTTGGGGAGCGCAAAAGGGAAATGTCCTATCGTGCATACCCGGAAAACTGGCATTCTTCAAGGATGAAGAGATGCACAGCGAATGCCTACTCCAGCATCCCTAACCACGACACTCGTTTGCCGGACCGCTGGCAGCCGGGAAGTTTCGGCCTAAGCGTTCCGCGGCCTGCCGTTGAAATTGAAGGTTCACCCGGGGCGTTTTTTCGACCGATTCGGGCGCGTTTTCCCACCATTGACCGAGTCCATTACGGTCGTGCGCGTCGAAGGCTTCTTTTGAGCGAACCAATGCTAGCCTTAAGCTGAGGGACTCCTCCACCTCGCATGGCGGAGGCTTGCCCGAATGAGGCCGGTCCTGCCTTGGTTACGACGTCCAATCTGCCGCCCAAAGAGCGCGCCAAAGACCAACCGGGCGAGCGCCTGCCGAGCCAGGCTCGCCGCAATTCCAGGCCGCAGCTTCCCGCGCATCGCAGACGCAAACTAGCCGGGCGCTCGGCCCTTGTTGCGCTGGTGCTGCTAGCGGCCATCACCGGATCCCTGGCCGGCCTTACCCTCGTCTACTCCGTAAATCTTCCGCAGATCCAGGACCTGGAGCATTACCAGCCTTCGACGGTCACCGATCTCTATGACCGCAAGGGCCGCGTCATCGGCTCTTTCGCGCTGGAGCGCCGCGAGGTGGTGGGCTACGACGGCTTTGCGCCCATCCTGCGCGAGGCCGTGATCTCGATTGAAGACAAAAACTTCGAATCGCACTGGGGCATCAACGTGTTTCGCGTGGCCGGCGCTGTCTGGCACGATATCCGAAGCCACGGCCGCGCGCAGGGCGCCTCCACTCTCACCATGCAGTTGGCGCGCAATCTCTTTCTCTCTTCCGACCGCACGGCCATGCGCAAGATCCAGGAGGCCTACCTTGCCATCCAGATCGAGCGCGCCTTCACCAAGGAGCAGATCTTCACGCTCTATGGCAACCAGATCTACCTGGGCAGCGGGAACTACGGCTTTGAAGCGGCCTCGGAGTATTTCTTTTCAAAACACGCAAAAGACGTGACGCTGACTGAAGCAGCGCTGCTCGCCGGGCTGCCCAAAGGGCCTGCTGGATTTTCGCCGTTGCTCAATCCCGAACGCGCGCTGCGCCGCCGCAACCTTGTGCTCACTGAGATGGAGGAGGACGGCATCATTACGCACGCCCAGGCCGAGGCGGCCCGCAACTCTCCGCTTGGCCTGCACATGGCAAGGCCAGTGGGTCTGCCGGCGCCGTGGTTCCAGGACGCGATCCGCGAAGAACTGGATAAGCGCTTCGGCACCGAAGAAGTGCATGAAGACGGCCTGCGCGTGGATACGACTCTCGATCTCGACTTACAAAAAGTCGCGAACAGCGCCGTGGTGCAAGGCGTGGCCGCATACGAGCGCCGTCACGGCTGGCGCGGCAGGCTGGACAACGTTCTCTCCGCCGACGTGACGCTCGGCAACTATCGACATCCTGACTGGGCAATCCTGGCTGGCCCCGGCGACTACGTTCACGCAGTCGTGACGCGTAGTCTTCCGCTTGAGATTCACGCGCGCATTGGGCCGGCCGATCAACCGGGCTCGGAGATCCTGCTGCTGCCAGCCGACTGGCAATGGACCGGCGTGCGCTACGGCGACGCGCTGGCCAAACCCGGCGACATTCTCTATGTGCGCATGACCGCGGCAACTGAAGGCGGCGAGCGGCGCGCATCGCTCGAAGAGGACTCCGGCGCGCAGGGCGCTCTGATGGCTATCGACAACACCAGCGGCGATGTGCTGGCCATGGTGGGCGGCCGCGACTATGCGGTGAGCGTCTTCAACCGGGCGACTCAAGCTGAGCGGCAGACAGGATCCAGTTTCAAACCCTACGTCTACACCGCGGCCATTGAAGACGGCGTGAAGCCCACGGACATCATCGTCGATGGGCCTGTGCGCTTTGGCGACTACGTGCCGCACAATTACGAAAACGACTACAAGGGCGCGATGACGGTCGCCAATGCTTTCGCCGAGTCGCGCAATATTCCCGCGCTCAAGCTGGCCGCCCGCGTGGGCATTCACAAGGTGATCGACGTGGCCCATCGCTTCGGCGTCACTTCAAACATTCCTCCCTACCTGCCAGTGGCTCTCGGTGCCGTCGAGATCACGCTGCAGGAGCAGGTGGCGTCGTACGCCGTCTTCCCCAACGACGGTGTCCGCGTGGCTCCGCATCTGATCCGCAAAGTTTCAAACGCCGATGGAATCACGCTGTGGCAGGAGACGCCCGCGGTGGACGAAGTGCTTGACCAGCAAACCGCGCGCACAATGATGACGCTGCTGGAAGGCGTGACCGATCACGGCACCGGCCAAGCCGCGAAGCAGTTAAACCATCCGCTGGGCGGCAAGACCGGAACCACGAGTGGCTTTACCGATGCCTGGTTTCTGGGTTTCTCGCCCTCGGTCACATGCGGCGTATGGGTGGGCAATGACAGCCGCGAATCGCTGGGCGACAAGGAAACAGGCGCGGTGACGGCTCTGCCCATCTGGATCAACTTTATGCGCGCTGCGATCGCCGGCAAGGACGATGAGCAATTTCCGGGCGACGCAGATGCAGCCGCGCCCGACCAGCCTAATGCGGAGTCAAAAACTGTGGTCCCGGAAGCGGCTCGACGCGCGGCACCAGGTAGGATTGCGCCGGCTCTTCCGAAACGCCGTACTCAGCGGCCGGCGATTCGCCGCGGTGTCAGGCCGGCGTTGCCGTCACACCCCTGACGCAAATCCGAAGAGGCCGAACTTCCTTTTCTTCTGTGGCTCTTGATCCACGGGAAGCCCTGAGGCGATCCGCGCCATGGTCTGAATCGCCCGCTGAATGCCTGACTCCTTCAGAGCCAATGGCGTTGCGGAGTTTTGCATCTCGCGAACAGCCAGAAAGTCATTGGGTATGCGCCATTGGGCTTCGCGGGCGAGAGCCTTTTCAATCGCCTGCCCCTCGATGCCAAACATCTCGTCCTTATGCCGGTTCAATACAATCTCGAGCTTGTGAGCATACGGCTGCAGGCATCCCGAAATGAGGCGATTGGCGTTCCGCAATTCGGCAATGCCAACTTGCGTGACCAAATAGATCGTCGAAACCATATCGAACACGCGAGTCTCCGCCAAATCCCATCGGGAACCTGCATCGATGACAACGTACTCGAATGTTTTTGAGGCAACTTCTATCAGCCTGTTGGTTGCCTCATGTGTAACTTCGGACTTCACAAGCCGCCCCGGCGCGCCAAGGACGTACAAACCCGAGCTGTGTTGCACCGTCAGTTTCTTGAGAAAAGACCCATCCAGCCGCTCGGAATTGCGCAATGCATCCACCGTTGAAAACTCGCCGTCAATTCCCAGGACGAGAGCCGCGTCTCCCAGTGGCAGGTCGAGATCGATCAGGAGGGTTTCTTTCTTCGAATCCCGGGCCATCGAAATTGCAAAATTGCTCGCCGCCGTGGTGCCTCCCGCGCCACCTTTGGCACCAACAAACAAGAACGACTTGCCGGCCATGGTCGCACTCTTTGTGTCCGGCGTCAGCAGGCCGCGGCTGTTCGCGCGGCTGAATGCATCCTCGACCACGCCGGGAGCGAATGGATAGATCAAAAACTCTCTCACGCCCGCCCTCATGCAGTTGATCAGCAGGTCGTCATTCGTGGATGGCGAGTAGGCTATCGCAATCCCCGAGCCGCTGCGACAGATCGTTTCGACCGCCTTCATCGCGTCTTCTCTGTTTCCGTCGGCGGCCACAAGGACGACTCCAAAACTCTGTTTTGTCAGCGACTGAAAATCCTGTACTCTTGGCAGCGTCGTCACGATCGGGGTCATCTCAGTCGATCGCAATCCACACACAACGCTTGCCACAGCATTGCGGCGTTCAGGATTTGGGTCGACGATGGCGATCCGCAAAGCTCGCGCGGCGCCCCCGATGATGCCCTGCGTGTGCATGTCGTTGCTCATTTCGGATCTGTCCGGCGAATTCAAAAAGGGGCAACCTTTCCTGGGGTCACTGACCACTAAAATGCAACGAAGACGCGTGAAGAAAACCTCGCCAGGGACGGTGGACCGTCTCCGGAGATATTGCGACGTAGCGACTGGTCGAACCGGCCCAAATGTACGATAGGGGGACCACTAAAAATACGTGAGCGGTTCCAAAGGGGGGAGAAACTTAAGCTGATTTTAGTTGGCAACTCGGTCCATGTCAATCGGCAAACGCCGCTCGAGGCAGGGTGGCGTGAAGGCTAGTGGGCCGACTGACGAGCTTTCCTTAGCTGGAAATACCGCTTCGCGCGCGCCACATCCTTGAAGATTTGCGCTTTGAGCGCTTCGGGAGACGGCCAGGTTTTCTCACCGCGCAGGCGCAACAGAAACTCGAGCTCGAGAGGCGTGGTCTCGTCCAGATCGATCGGCTCGAAGTCGAGGATGTGCGACTCAATTGCAAAAGACGCCTCGCCGAACGTCG
>Ga0265330_10000177_pt1 | contig 49339 bp, 48 predicted proteins | sample 41919metaG_FD_202083 | JGI IMG/M metagenome (GOLD analysis project Ga0265330, IMG submission 202083) | Rhizosphere microbial communities from Carex aquatilis grown in University of Washington, Seatle, WA, United States - 4-19-19 metaG | ecosystem: Host-associated > Plants > Roots > Rhizosphere...
CGGACGCCGCCCCCAGGAGGGTGGTGGCTGTAAAAGAACCGGGGACATCGGGAGAGCGACCAAGCAACGCCCGAGTGTTCCGTGGACCAAAATCAGTCCACAAACATCATTTCAAATGGGGGCGGCACAAGTAAGAGGGCCAGATTTGTGCGGGAGGAGTGGCTTATCCACAATAAATTCAGGGGGTATCCTGCGCGGGATGCCCCTTTTTGTTTGCGAAGCTGTGGACAAACCGGTGACTAGGCATAATGCTGGCCCACTTACTGAAGCGGGCGCACGTGGCACGATGAGCGCAACTATGCCCCGATCGTTCACGGGGTTTGCCTGATCGAATCTCAAAGGTGTACTGTGGCGATGGTTGCCCAGGGTGGCGCATGGCTGACATATCCGCGCTGCTCCCCGACCACTGCCCTCTCACAACCTAACTTTCTATGCCCATCGGTTCTCTGGCGGCCCAGCCGCCGTCCCGGACGCTGCTCACCCTGGAAGAGGTTGCCGAGTTGCTCCGGGTCTCCAAGACGAGCGTCTACCGCCTCGTCGAACGCCGCGCTCTTCCCTTTTTCCGCGTGTCAAGCGTGCTTCGTTTCGACCTTGCCGACGTCGAGGCCTTTCTCGGCGCTGGCCGCGTCGAACCGGTGGGCGACCCAAAGCAACCTCTATGAGCACCAGAAAAATCCGGAACTGGTGGTGGGTCGATTTTCGCGTGAACTACACCCGCTACCGGCTCCGCAGTCCTGAGAACACGCAGCCCGGCGCCAAGTCGTATGAGGCGGTCCTCCGCCGACGCCTCGCCGCCGGCGAGCCGCTCCGGCCCGTGCCGCCGGCGTCGCCGGCCATCACCTTCGGCGAATTCTCGGCCGAATGGTTCGCCACATACGTGAAGACGAACTGCAAACCATCATCGCAGCGCTCACGCGAGCACATCCTCCGGATTCACTTGCTTCCTTGGTTCGGATCGATCCGGCTCACCGACATGACCACCAGCCGCGTGGAGGCGTACAAGGCTGCGAAGATTCGCGAAGGGCTCTCGCCCAAAACGGTGAACGACCACTTGGGCGTCTTGGGAAAGTGCCTGCGCGATGCCCGCAATTGGGATCGGCCGGCAGCCAACCCCAAGCTCAAAGCCCTGCGCGTGCAAGACCCTCCGATCGAGGTCCTCCGACATGAAGAAGCCGACCGTCTGCTCTCTGCCATGAACAGCAACCGCTGGCGGGCCATGGCCACGGTCGCGCTTCACACGGGACTCCGCCGCGGCGAACTCTTCGGCTTGCGCTGGTCGGACGTCGACCTCGAGAACGCCAACCTGATGGTCCGACAATCCATCGTCGAAGGCATCGCCGGACCGCCCAAGAGCAACCGCGAGCGCTCCGTCGCGCTCGACCAAGTCGCCGTTGCCGCGCTCGCTTCGATGCCACGGACCCACGAGTTAGTCTTCCACCGCGGAAACGGCCAACCGCTTACCTGCAGCACCGCACAAGGCGCGCTCACTCGCGCTTGCCGCCGGGCAAAGTTGCGCAACATCGGCTGGCACACTTTTCGCCACACCTTCGCGTCCTGGCTGGTATCAGCCAAGGTGCCGCTCCCGTACGTCCAGGCGCTCCTCGGCCACTCGACCATCGAGATGACCATGCGCTACGTCCACTTCGCCTCTTCCGCCTTGCATGAGGCGGTGGATGCGCTCAACCCAGTCCGTCCCGTCGCGCTCGAAAGCGCGTGGGCACCCGGTGGGCAACGCCTGCCCTTTCCCCCCTTTCCGGCCGAACTCGCGCGTATCGCATGACAACTATTTTCCGCACAACCATAACAAAAACGACCTCGGAAAACCGAGATCGTTCTTGGTGCGGGTAGGGAGAGTCGAACTCTGGACGGCCAAGATCGGGAAATGGCTCAACCATGCTGATTGCGGCTCTGTTGAGCCAAAACATCGAGTTGCTATAATCATCAGCGATCTGCTTCGTTCATCAAGCTTCATCACCTCGTGGGCAACCCGTGGGCACGCCTCGGGCGAGGTGGTGAGCTGGTGGGCCTGGCGGCGCGGCGACGGGCACTCGTGTCAAGGACGCCGGGAAACACCTCGCCACCTCTGGACCGCGTTCTCGTGTTCATCTACTGTAGCTCCCCAATAGATCTGGAACTCCTGCCCATGGCGCATATCGACGGGTACTATCGGTATCTGAACGGACTCGGCTTCGACAACCAGAGGAAGATCGCGAGATTCCTTGGGTATACCGAGGGCCGGATTACGCAACTGAAGTCGCTGAAAACCATCAATCTCCGGCTTTGGCAGCGACTGCTATCGCGTGTCCACGAGCATGGGTGGCGACGAGGAGCGGCGGCGGCAAATGCACGCGTTATGGATTCCCTGCTTGAGCTATTGGGCTTCGAGCGCGATATGGATCTGAAAGGATTCCTCAAGGTGAGCAGTGGCGCTGTGAGCCAGTGGCGGAACGGCTATTCGCTGATTCCCAGGCGCCAATTGGAACACGCCGTAAGGGGGTTAGAAGGAGTCGACATCCATCCGTTGCTGGAGATGGAGCCCATCTGGCCCGTCAAGCCCGGGGGCAAGTGGTACCTCTACGACGATCGGCAGAGATCTAAACGGAAGCGAGCGCTCGGATGGTTGGCTGGGAAACACGGTGTTTACTGCTACTTTGACAGCACCGGAACGCCTTCATATGTGGGCAAAGCGGACCGGACACCATTGGACCAAGAAGCTGAAGGTCGATTGGGAGCGAGATGCGCCGGAATCCGATATGGGGAGCGCTTGAAGAAGCCGACAGCCGAGAGCGAGCTACGGCAGGGTGATGTGGCATGCTTTCTCTCGGCATACGAGGTCAAGCCGAGAACTGCCATTCCTAAGGTCGAAGCGTTGCTCATTCGCTGCGGAGCCAATGTTCTTCTCAACCGCCGCCTGGAAAACCTCAAGAGGCACTAAAGGAAGTACTTCTTCGGCGGCACTGGCGCCGCGCGCCGTGAGACCGAACGGCCCACAGCGAGGTATGCCAGACTCGCAATCAGGTACAGGGGGTCAAATCCGGTTGGGGCTACTTCACTGCCAGGAAATCTTCCGCCAGCGACGAACAGCGGGGCGACCGTGCGGAAAGCTCACCTTCTTGCTCGCGGGAAAGCTCCTCTGCCCGCGCCGCGGCCGACCCGCCGGAGGCGAAGAGCACCGCAAGCCGTCGGGCCTCGTTTTCCGCTGCTACCGCTGCAAGCGGCCCGACTGCGGTTTCATCGTTCGCACCGAGGCAATCGACAAGAAAGTCATCGAACACCTGCTCGGCCTCGGCATCTCAGATACCGTCTCGCTCCTGCGGTGCCAGATCAAAGAGGCCGTCCGTCTCGAGCAGGAGGAACGGACGGAGCGGATCCGGATGCTCAAGGATGACCGCGAGCGTGTCCGCGCCCAGCACACCGAGGAAGTCGAGCAATATTTTGCCAGCCGCATGGAAGAAGACGATTACTCGATCAGACACGACGAGGCAGTGCACGCCATGCGTGTGGCTGACCGGCTCATCGCCGAGGAAGAACGCGGACTCTCGAGCAACCGCGGCGACCAGGCGCTTCTGGGAATAGCAAAATCATTCCGGAAAGATCTGCTCTCGAGTGACCCGATCCATCGGCGAGAGGCGATCGAGGATACCCTCGACCATGTCAGGATCGTCGGGGCCGAGATCCGGCCGATTCTTCGCCCGGAATGGCAGGATTTGCTGGAACAGATGAGGGGCTCGCCGGCGCCGGCCTGACGGCCTCTTGCGCAGTTGGGCCAACGCGATAGGGTGGGAGTGTCTATGAAAGTCGAGCCCACAGCGGAGCGGCGATCGGCGCTGTCCGCGCCGAACCATCGAAAGAAAGCATCGAGGACGATGATCGTGGCGAGGAGATGGATCGATGTCCTTTTCGCCGGTGCTGCCGGAGCCGCAGCCCTTCTTCTCGCCCTATATTGGTCGCTGACCTTCCGTCCGCGCTATCTTGTGCTGCTTACGGAAGCCCCTTACTGGGTCTTCCTCGCAGCGGGCGTATGCTTGCTCGCTCTCGTCTTCAGAGTGGGAATGGCACGATGGGCGGCCTTCCTGGGCTTGCGCCACTTTCTAACCTACCCGCCTCTTTGGCTGGGAGCGATGGCCGGTCTGGCCGCCGTGATTGCGATCTTTCCCGCAGCCTTTGGGAATCAGATACGGCTTCCTGCCTTTCTCGCAACGCAGGCCCTGAACATCGCCGGGGCAACAGCCATCGTGATTTGCGCATTCCTGATCGCCCCTGCGCTGGTCATGCTCTCACGGCGCGAACGCATCCTACCGCCAGCCGGCAGCGAGCCAGGAGATGATGCCCCATTCGCGTTTGGTTCCTTCGAGGAGCTTCGCGCCTGGGTCAGCAGCGACGATCCCGTTACCGCGATGGAGAAGGACATCTTCCATCACGGCCGGATCGCCAAGCGCATCGCTGCCCGCCTTGCCTTGCCAAACCCACCGTCACAAGCGGTAGTCGGCCGGCTAGGCGCTGGCAAGACGACGCTTCTACATCTCGTAAGAGGCCACCTCCGCCTGATGGGCGCGGACAGGCAGATCCGCGTCGTCGCGGCGGAACTCTGGCCATACGAAACTTCGCGCGCCGCCGTCCAAGGTGTCATTCGGACGCTCGTCGACGAGCTTTCCAAGGAGGTTAACGTCGTCGGCATCAGAGGCATCGCCGCGGAATACGCCGAGGCGATGAGCGCCGCCGGCGGAATCTGGTCCGCCCTCGCCCGCCTCCAGGGCATTCCGACCAATCCCAATGACGCGTTGGCAGTCCTGGACGACGTGGCAACCGCGATAGGCATCCGCATGGTCGTCTGGATCGAGGACCTCGAACGCTTCGCCGGCGGATCAACCGGAGTCGACGAGGAGCGGCTGAACCCGATACGCTCGCTGCTCTATGGGCTCGACAAGCTCCGATCCATCGCCGTCATCACCGCCACCACGAGCCTCCACCAGCGCTTCGACATCGAGAAGATCGCGAGATTCGTAGAGAGCATTCCGGACATCCCCGAGCAGGAGACGGCCAAGATATTGGTGCTCTTCCGCAAGAGCTGCGCCGAGCGCGCCGACATCATCGACCCCGCGCCTTCGCGCGCGCGGGAGCCTCTCCAGCATCTGGCCGATGAGGGGTATTTCGCCATCCGCCGCTCTATCCTCGGTCATGCGACCCACACCATCGCGGACGCGGTGACGGGCCTGTGCACCACGCCGCGCACTCTGAAGCAGGCCCTGCGCATCTGCATCGAATCGTGGGACAAGCTGGCCGGCGAGATCGATTTCGATGACCTGCTGGTCCTGTCGATCCTGCGGGAATCAGAGCCGGAGTCGCTCAGCGCGATCGAAGACCACCTCCACCATCTTCGGGAAGGATGGGCCTCCGAAAAGGAGAGGCAGGGCGAGGCTCTGGCTTGGACCAATGCCTTGGCCAAGGCCGTGCCCGACGACAGACGGCACGCTCTCGTGAACGAGGCGGTGGATTTCCTCTTCAAGAAGGATGACGCCGACCAGCGTCCCCAGGGTGTGAGGCAGCACAACCATGCCGACTATTGGGAGCGTTACCTCGCGTTGCCCGAGCTTGCTCCGGCCCAACGCGACCAGCCCGTGCTGAAGATTCTCAACACCGATGACGATTCCACTTTCCTGCGACTCTTCGACGACCCCAAGCGGGCCTCGACGATCTACGATTTCAGGAATCTGGTATCGACGGAGCGCACGGTCCGCTTGCTTCTGCCCCTTGTAGAGATGCGCTCGCATGAGCTGGCACAAGACTGGCCCGACAACGAGCCCCCTGGGCTGGTGGCCCTGTGGCGGCTCTGGCTTCGCGCGGGTGAGCATGGCGAACTGAAGTCGCCAACCGTATTGGAGCACGTTCGTAAGGCACTAGATCTCGCCATCCCGCAGAACCTGACGCTGGCAGCGGAGATCGAGCACTACTTTGTGGTGCCGTCGCGCGACGTCTACGAGCTGATGCCGGCGACGGATTCCGACCAGGCGAAGAAGTACCTCCGCGCCAAATTGGTAGCCACCTATGACGGTAGGGGCGCCGCACTGGCCGCAGGCTTGCGTGGGGCACCATCCCCAGTGCTGCTGTGGCTGTGCTGGGGACTGGACGTCGTCCGTGCCCACGCGATGAACGGTTTGCCCTTCGAGGAGTGGGCGAAATTTCGCGACACTATTCTGGAAGCCGGCCGGTCAGAGCCGACGACGATGCTGCCGCAGGTCGCCGGGATGCTCGTGCGCGATCTGGCACTCGGGCGTGGCGTGAATTACCAGTTCAATGAAGACGCGGCCACGCGGCTCTTCGGCGGGAAGGAAGCCCTGAGAGAAGTCTTCGGGAGGCAAGACCCAACGAGTTGGTCCGATAGGCCTTGGGTTCCAGTCTTCCTAGCTGCAATCGCGAAGCCGCCAGTCGAGCCGATCCAGAAGGTGGCCGCCATCGGGCCCGAGAACAGGGAATAGTTCGGAATCCAGCACGCTTGGCCTCACTTCATTAGCGAACCGCAATCGCAAACGAAAAAACAGCGCAACGGGGCGCTGTCTTTTCGTTGCGGACCACAGTTGTCTGTGATCCACTACGGTGGACCATTCAAGACCTTGTCCGAACTACTCCGTTGGTGGCCTTAGAGGGAACAGAAGGCTCACAGGTTGCGGAGCCGTGCTGCAAGCTGGTCGGGGGCGGTCAAGACCTCCGCGGCGTATCCCAAATGGGCGGCGACGCCCCGCCCATACGTCGCGAAGTGGCGCTCAGTGAGCATGAAGTGCGTGTACGGAAGGATTGACAGATGGCCAGCGTCGATGGCGTCGCCAATTTGGGGCTTCCGCCCGTACGCGATGTCTCTGCGGGCGCGGATCTCAATCATAGTCGCGAGCGTAGGTACCGACCACACTGCAGCGGAGATTAGATCGCGCACGACAGCGTCGGGCAGGACCGATTTGCTCGCAGCTGATGATATCCATCGCGCGAAGGCGCCTCCACGAACACAGCCCAGCAGTTCGCTGCGTCGAGTCTCGGCGAGTGGCCTGAGACGTGCTTGTCGTGCCGCCGCACCGGTCATTTCGAAACTCAATAGTTCAGCTCGAAACTGATTCACGATTGCACGAAACTGCGGATTGCGCCTCCCGTACTCAACTAGCATTCCGAAGACCCGCTGCTGGGGCATCCTCTTCGCAGGGATTGCGTTCATCAGAGCATGAGGAAGCCCCACGCTCGGCAGACACGCCACGCCCAATCCCACGCCGGTGAAGCTGGAAGCTTCTCTTTGGACTACACCCACTTCGACCTGGAGGCACATCTCGCGGACAATGCGATCCTCGAAGTGGTTGAAGCAGTGTCCACGCGACCAGCGACCGAGTATGGCGCATATCTCGTCGCGAACAGGATCATTGTCGTAGATGGTCGTCTCCATCAAATGATAGATCGAATATGGACAGAGCAGTTGTCGCGCAGTGACCGCTGCGTCGATCACCTCACGCAACCCGGCGCACGCTGGGTCCCTCTTCAACCCGAGCGAGTCCTTGGCAATACGCGTGAGGTGTGACTGATCTAGGTATGCGAGCTTGACAGCCATGACTTCCCGACCTGCGGCCGCTCCCAGTCCTCCTACGGCCCGCTGTCCGTGGAGAGAGCATCGGGAAAAACCTCCTCGGGCTCCTTCACGTTGTATGCCTTTCGCACCGCTGCGACCACACGGTTGTAGACATCCGTCGCCTTGCGTGGGTTGATACGCATCGCGCTCTTTGCATAGTGGAAAGCCAAATCGAACTTTGCCAACGCCTTGGCAGCTCGGCTTGCGACCAGCATGGCGCGCACGAGGTTCGGATTGGACTCCAGCGCCTCCACAGCCAGATCGAGCGCTCGCTCGTTGTCGCCGTTGCCTGCGCAGGATTCCGCCAAGATCGCCATCATGAAGGCATCAGTCGGGAAAACCTTGAGACCTTCTTCTATGATCTGAAGACCTTCGTTCGGCGCACCTTTTGAAATCAAAGCGTCAGCGTATGCCCCAAACAACCACGCGGTGGCATCACCCGCCACCCGCAGCTTTTCCATCTGGTCTGCAGCGTCCTTGTACCGGTGCAGGCGAACGAGACAGACCACGCGTCTTCCGGCATAGAACGGCGTCGGCTTCGCCCTGAGGATCTCCTCGCAGACGGCGAGGCATTCTTCAAAGAGTCGACGGCGAAATAGATCGTCACAGGCGGAGTTGGCATCCCTTTGCCAATCGGAGCCGATGTTCCTTGCCGCGGCAAAGTTCCCGACCGAGTAGAGATGATAGATTGCCTCGCTTCGCGCGTAGTAACGCACCACCGCGCTTTGATCAGCCAGTTGGCCACTGAAGTACCTTGCCCCGGCTTCATGGTAGCGCCTTACTTCGTGACTCTTCGACCATTCTTCCATGGCGTGTTCCCGCAGCGGCTCAACGAGGGCTATGCCCTCATCGCTCTCCTCCACGAGAAACCGGTCGAGAAGTCCCTCCACGCAGGCTTCCGCATCGGTCAGACCGAGTTGCCCGAGCATGGAGAATGGAATCGGCCGACGAAATACAGACAGCGCCTGGATTGCCTTCCTCTCGGGCTCGCTGAGATCCAATCCGTCCACTAAGACGTCAAGAATGGCTCTGCGAATGCCAGTCAAGAACTTCAGTTGATCGAATGGTTTGACAACGCCGCTGCGGAGCAATCCTGCCGCGTAGATTGCGGCGAGCGGATACCCGTGCAGTCGCGGCACGACATCGACCGGCGAACCAACTCCGTATCTCTCGCACCAGTAGTCAAAAAGCCGGCGAAGATCATCCGGGCCGAGCTGTCTGAGTTCGATACCCGGCAAGGTCCCCAGAGCGTCAACTCGAGCGTCGGCGGTCATCACGAGTCGGCTGCTTGTCCCCTCCAGACCCTTTATGAGCGCAAGGGTCTCCTTTTCGCTCGCTTCGTCAAACTGGACTCGATCTATGTTGCGAACGACTACGATCCGAGGAGTCCGCGGATGAAGGTGTTTTCCATCCAACAGATCTTCCCGTGCCACACCCAAATGAGCACAAAGAACCTCCACAATGCCTGCCGCCGCCATTCCATTCACGCAAGAAACGTTTGCTCGGGGAATCCGCGGAAAGAGTTCCTTCAAGACCTGCGCCACAATGCTCGTCTTCCCAATGCCAAACAGACCTCGAACGAGGACAGCGATGCTTGCACCCAGCAGATCTCGTAGTTGCCTCTGTTCGGTCTCGCGGTCGAGAAACGGCGCGTCCTGTTCAACGGTTCCCTGTGACAACACCGGTGGGACGATAGAGAGGTCTTGCGCCAGCCCTTGGAGTTTCTTGATTGCCCTTGTCATGCGAAGGGCCGCTTCGGCAAGTTCCGTGTCTGCGAGGACCTCGTTGGCGGCGCGGTTCAGCGTCCTACTGACCTCGCTTGCGGCATAGAGGCACCTGCTCCAGAAGGGCACAACCTCTGGCGGCAAGAGAATAGCGCTCCCGAGCCGGCGCAGATCTTCAATGCGCGCAGTTCCTTCTTGGAGCGCGCTCACGAGAGCAACCATCTGATCGTTGAGAGCCCGAGGAGTATCTTCGGATACCATTCTTTGAAGATCCGCAACGCGCGGCAACACGTTGCGCTCCCGATGGTCGGCGAGAAAATCGCCCGCAGCTTTGTGTGCTGGGATTGCGGCGTAGAGGAGTGGGAGACGTGCAACCAATTCCGCCGCGAATGTTGTCTTCACCGAACCGCGCTTGACGAACTGGGCGCCGAGATCGACATCCATGACGACCACCGCCTCGTCAGTGTTCTCAACTGCGGAGAACGGCTCCATGGCACTTGCCACCACCTGAACTGCGGTGGCAATTCGGCTTCCCCCGAACAACGCGGAGTTAGCGAGGGCAACCGGGATTTCGTTTTGAAGCGCAGTGCTGATTGCACCTGTGAATGGCTCGGTCGTGGGGCTGGCAGCGGGAAGGCACAACACCGACGGCGAGGAGAGAGGTAAGTTGCCCGTCAGCCCGTCGATGCAGATCCGAACGACGATGGCAACTCTCTGACCATCGACGAGGATGTCAGTTGCTGGTCTTTGTTCATCTTGATGTTCGACCAAATCGGGCTCCCATTTTGATCGCTTGGTCTTGAAGAAGGCGCCTCCCACCCTGTCGGGGGCGAGCACCGGGCAGACCGCTTTGCGAACATAGTCCAGGGGTTTCGTGGCGATATCTTTCAGGCCAATTGAGTTGTAGATCCCCGCTGCCTCCGGGGTGTTTCGCACCGTGTGACTGCCGGCCACGATTGTGCATCCATCCCTCGTTGCTGCTTCTTGGAGAAGAGGCAGGCACTCAACAGGAATGGCGTACTCAGGGAAGACCACAAGGCGCACCTTCAACCGAGCAAGATCCTGCATGATGATTCTCAGCTTCATACTCAAATCGTCGAGATGCGCCTTTTCGACGGCTACCATCAATGTTCCGAGCCCGCGGGTGTGGCGAACGGCGTGAAGGGTCGGCTTTCCATCGTCTTGGACTGACGGCGGGAACGGCTCCCGAAGAAAGTTCACTGCCTGCGTTGCGTACGCCGGCAAGGACGCGATCTGCGCTACCGCTATTCTGCAAAGTGGGGCCATGGTTTTCGTCTCCGGTCGGGTCACTGTTGGTCGGCGTACCACGAGTATTCTGGCAGGCGGAATGCGTCCGAATCGCCCTCATCCGCGCCGGCCTTTTCTGTCTTCTGCCTTCTGAACGACGCATCGATCATTATTTCGCAACTCCGGTCTGCTGGCAGGCAGCGGGCACCGCCAGAGCAAGAAGGACGCCGGCATCGTAACGCCGATCTGCATCGAATAGCTAGGCCCACACCGTCGGACTATTTGCACCACGCTCAGGCGCGCCGCGGCCAGAACCGCTATAATGGCGCCTGCCTATGCCAGGCCCCGGCGACCAGCCCACCCCCGAATGGCTGACACGGAAAATCCGCGTCAACCCCAAACTCGATGCGCGCGGGTGGCGGCGTGCGCGAGCACCCTCGCCATCCGGGGCTTGCCGGACCGAGGAGCACCCCACGGCGCACGGGCCGTCGGCGTGGCGGATTGCGCCGGTCAGGCCGCGCGGCGCTCGTAGCGATGATGGAGCCCGCCCACTTCGGGCAGCTCCACGATCTTGCCCATGCTCGGCGGCTGGACGGCTCTCGACTCGGGCGCGCCTTTGCCCAGAGAAGGATGGGTCCGTGCCATTCGAGACCTTGTCCGAACCCACGGCGGGGTGGACACGTAGGGAGGGCCGGACCGCGCTCGGTCGAGTCCTCGCGTCTTGGACAAGCACATCGGCCTTGACCTGGAAAGGAACACAACGGGCATCGACTGAATCTAGGCAGGCGAGGAGAAGCATTCCTCACGTGTTCATGCTTCGACGACGAAGCGCTACTAGACTCGCGAAGAAGGTCAGAAGAATGGATGCGGCCCAGTAGACAAACACAAATGCCGTTGGGCTCCGAAGGAAGACGACGGGATCCGGACTCAGGTTCTCGAAGCTCCACCAGAGCCCTCCGTAGGTACACAAGAAGCCAACCACCGGACACCACCCCGCAATCTCGTAGCAGCCAGCCTTCGCAAATGCGACTCGGTCCTGCACGTACTCTCTGCCTGTCCTCAACTTGTAGAAAACGTTTGCAGCCGAGATGTTCAGGACGGCGAGGAAAAGAATGCTCACCCCCCAGATAATCAACCATCCCAACCACCAGTCCTCGCCTCGCCCGACAACGCGAGTGGACGTCGGCCTACGGAAGATGATCAGGCCCCAGATTGCAGACCAACCAATCATGGTGAGGAAAGGGCTCGTCCGCCTATACGCCTGAGCCGTCCCGATCTCCTTCTTGATTCGGGCCTCATTCTCTCGGGGATCGAACAGGTGAGTCAGCGGCCGATGACACCGAGGGCAGGTTTTCGCTGCAGCGTCGGCCCAATTGGCTGGCAAATTATTCGTTTGTCCGCACACACATCGAAACGTGTCCTGCATCAGGGGGACTCCTTTCGTCTACGCAGCTCCGGGTGAAACGCCGTCAGCCAGCTGTCCGGCCAGCCCGAGCGCCGTCTGGGAACGTCTCAAGCAGCCACGAGGCCTCGCTCGCATTGTCAGACCATCTAGACACGACCATCCGGCATTTGCTAGCCTCATTTCTGGTTAGCCTCCTCATGTTCCGCCCGAGCCGCCCAACTGCCCTTCTTATCGCTCCCTGGAAGCCATGGGCATGGAAGAAGCGATTCGCCGTGGTCTGTAGCACTCTCGGAGGGCTGTGGCTGTTTTTGGGACCGATGCTTGCCATAGTGAAGGTTCGGCTGCCATTCCCGTGGCTCGTCTGGGGCGCCATAGTGATCCTTTCGAGTTGCAGCCCGATAGTTGTCGAGGCCTGTTTCAGGCGACGAACCTTCCATGTCACGCAACTTGTCCATGTCTTCGTGGTGCTGAGACAAGCCGGCACCCGAATTCCCATAGAAACGTCCCTGGATCTGGATGTGCGCAGTTTTGTGCGCCTCCTTCTTGAGGAACTTGCAGCGAATACCGACGTAGGAGCATATCGCCCGGAGATTGTCACGCTGTACGAGCATTCGTTGATCATCGAGCATGATGGCCGCCAATCTTTGCCAGATCCCAGCGACTCGCTCCGAGGTGCCGGCTGCCAAGACGGCGACGTTTTAATGATCTCCGGCTTCATACGGATCGACTATCGCCACGTAACGCTTAGTATCGATGAACGGAGACGCACACCTCAAGTTGGGAATGCAGTCCTAGTCAACTCGCTCGGCGAAGCGGGCGGGGAGGTTGTGCGCACACTATCAGGACCAGAAGGAAGCACGGCCCAGGTATCACTAGCGGACAACATGCCGGGTCATCTCCGCAGGGCATCTCATGATCGCCTATCAAAGGTTCTGGAGACGCTCGCGAATGCGGGATACACCCAGAAACTCGCAACATGATCGATAGATTTCACCTCCTCACTGTGTTCTGCGAGCAGCGGACGGTGCGAAGGTGTATCCACCCGGGTTTTGTTGTGCTGCTGATTGTCACAGTGGTCCATTCGACCTTTGCTCTATCGCTTGGAACACTGCCCATTGCCATTCTTGCTGTTGTCCTTCTACAGATCGACTGGAAGGATCGAGTTCGAATTGGCGCAGAGGACGACCACCCTCACTATCGCTTTTCTCGGCGGCGGGAGGGATTTCTCCTTGTCCTGGAGTGGTTACTTCTCATCGCAATCGCCGCCCGTCCCTTCTGGCTACCGGGTTGGTGGGCGCGCATCCTCGCCATCTTCGCCACTGCTGCCATCGGCGGTGACGTCTCCGGAATGCGTGCGCACTACCTTTTCAACACTCGCCCCCCATCCCGTCCCAGAATTGAGTGACGGATTTCTGGGGAGCCCGATAGCGGCATCGGTGTAGCGTGCGGAAAACCACTCAGAGGCGTGACAGGCGCCTCGATGTCCGTCACAGCACGCGCCCCTGCCGTCCTCCATCCTACACCACAGCCGAAGCGGAATCACGACCCCATCGCGCCCGCCCCCGTCGCCCATCCCCCTGCACCCGATCGCAAGCGCCCTGTTGGGTGTGTCGCTGTCGACGACGACCAAGACAAGAAGAACGACTACGTACGGACGGCGCCGGACAAGGCCAAGAAGAACAACCTCCTCGACTTGCCCATCTGGGACCGCAGCCAGAAGAAGTGGATCTAACCTGGCTGGTACTGGGCCGAATTGGGTACACGGGTTCAAATCCGGTTGGGGCTACTTTGCAAATTGCCAGCAAACGCTGACAAGCTGGCTCAACCGTCGCGAGAAATCGGATTCCATCTGTTGCCAGCCATGACCGGGAATTTCCAGGTCTTGCCAGCGCTATGGCAACCCGCTGGCAACCCGTCGAACTGAATTCACCACCAAGAAGAACACCGTCGACCATGCTGTCAGCGGTGTTCTTGTGTTTGTGCCAGGCAGCTTCACAAGCATGGATAATGAGAGATTATCCATGATCTGCCCGAAGGCCGGCCCCCAACCTCGAGATTCGCGTGAGTGAACCCCTGATTCCCGCCGTCGTTCGGTCCCTCCAATCGGGGCTGAGATGGCTCAAGGACAAGGCCGAATCCATCAACGATCCACGCGAAGTGGCGATCACCATGACGGCGTTGGTTCGCGCAGAGAGAAATGCTCGGGGCCAACTTGTCCAGCGTCTTGCTGCCAGTCTCCTGCAACGACAGTCGGTGAATGGGAGTTGGAGCGACGAACTCTGGGACACGACATGGTCGCTGAATGCCCTTCTTGCCGCTGGCTATCCGCACGCCCATCCAGCCATCGAGAACGGGCTGAGGTTTCTTCTCGCCACAGAGGATCCTCAGCGCGGAGCTTGGTACGAGGAGCCCTTCGAGACGATGTTGGTGCTTGCCCTGCTGGCAGATCTGGCACCAGATGCCTTGCGGAGTTCCGCTGGACGGGCTCTCACATGGCTTTTCGGGTTGCAGTCGGCGAACGGTTCGATTATCGGCGTCCGCTACACAGGAATGGCGATCTCACTGATCGCCGCATTGCCGTCCGACCTCGCAAGTCAGTACGCCATCGTAGCTAGACGGGCTGTCAATTGGCTCCGCGAGGATCTTGCCAGCCGGGAAATCTGGACGAGCGCTTCCTGGTCCAATCACTATGCCCTGAACGCGCTCCTCGATGCTGGCGTAAGTCGAGACGATCCAAGTGTCGAAAAGGCGGTGAGATGGTTTCTTGGCGCGCAGGGGATCGATGGACGCTGGATGCAAGTGTCCAGCATCCATGACACAGCCACGGCAATCATGGTCCTATGCAGACTACTGAGTGTCCCATTGGTCGATGTGTCACCTGCGAGAACGGGAGTGATAAGCGCCGCGCGGGAGAACGGCACGCTCAGAGTGTCGTACCAGGCCCCGGGCGGCGGGGCCATCATGCCGACCGACAGACTTAAACTGTCGGACGAGGTTCGTGCTGAGCTCGGTCGCAACCAGCAGCAAGTTCTTTCGCTCGTCGGCCGGCTGAGGTCTAGCCTAGGAACAGCTGTTCCCTCGACACCACCGGCCGACCCTGCATTCCTGCTCGAAGAACTAGTGAAGGTGGGGCGTTACGCCTATGGACATCTCTTCCCCACGAGGATTCAGATGCTGCTCGCATCGTCGACGGCAGATCACGTCCGCCTGGATGTCGACGAAAGGCTGATTGATCTTCCCTGGGAGCTTCTACATGACGGATCGGACTTTCTTTGCGTGAAGTACGCCTTGGGTCGCCGTATCGTCTCTGACCAGGCCTTCCAGGCGGTGGGCCATAAGGGCCGCCCGACCGGCCCCACCAGGGTGCTTATCGTGGCAAACCCTACGGAGGACTTGCCGGCTGCCGAAGCGGAGGGAGCACGAGTCGCAGACCTGCTCTCGCCGCTCGGAGCCATGTCGGTGACTCACCATTCGGGCAGGAGCATGCGAAAGAAGGAATTTCTGCTTTCTCTTGCTGACTTCGACGTAGTCCATTTCGCCGGTCATACTTCCCACGATCCCGACAATCCGGACGAGAGTGCCCTGTTATTTTCCGACGGTGAAGTCCGCGCGTTCGAGATCAGCCGGTTCCTCTCCCGATCACCGGCCGTCGTGTTCCTGAATTCGTGCTGGTCGGCCGAAGAGATCCGTGACCCAGATGCTTTTTCAACGATGACGCGGGGACTTGGACGCACGTTCTTGTATGCTGGCGTAACCGCGTTCCTGGGATACCTTGTGCCCATTCCAGACGAGTCCGCTTCAGACCTCGCAGTGACGTTCTACAGGTCCCTGGCTCAAGGACAGACGATCGGCGAATCTCTCCGTCGAGCACGCGTCGAGGTCATGACTTCTCATGGAGCTGGTGACTTCACATGGTCGTCTGCGGTGCTCTATGGCGATCCTTCTGCCAACGTGGTTCCTCGCGGAACAGCAAATGATTCGGGCTTGGTTACCCAGCTGCCTTAGCAGGCGTATCTCGCAGTGCTTGACGACTGTGGCGGGCCTCGTCCCAGAGAGTCTTCAACCAGTTCACGATGTCGGGGGTAAAATCGTCAACCGTCAAAGAGCCGGCTGTACGCTCACCTAAAACGGTCAGGTGAGGACCGCATTGTGCGGGCAGGAGGCATACATTCCCCGTGAGCGGCTCGGGGTAGAGGGGAAAAGTTCTGCAGATTAGTGGACGGTTTTCGTAGACGGTACACGCTCCCGACTTTGGATCGAGGAACATGCACGGCAGCGAGAGCACTCGGAAGCGATACCCCGTGTTGCGGTTCACCTGCTCAGAAACGAACGCGGATTCTGTCAGCCCGGAGAGGCTGGACAAGCGGCCCACCTCGTCCGAGGTGAGATAGACCCAGTCATAGGGCTGACTGCAGCACTTGTTTTCACACGCAGAACAGTCGGTGTGAATGTAAACGTCTCGGATGGTACTCATCGCTGAAGCAACTCCCTGACCATGGATAATCTCTCATTATCCATCATTCAGGACGGCGAGCCAAGGAGCGCGACAACCTAGCCACGACGCGCCGTGGCTCAAGAAGAGCGGGACTGCTCTTGGGTATTGGGTAGAGGCCACGCCTTCACGGCCTCATGCTCCGCCAAAGCGTGCGAGCAAGGCAACTGAGGCAACCGCGAGACAGATGCCGAGGATTTCCGCTGGTCTAATCCGCTCTCCCAGAACCATCCCGGCGATCGTAAGCAGTAGGATGGTAGAGATGGCATACAAGGGGCCGATGGTGATGAGCTTCACGCTCCTCATCACTAGGAGCCAACCGGTGGCGGTGACTAGGTAGATAGTCGCACCGGCGGCAAAGTAGCGGAGGTCGACCTGGCTCGAATCGGCCGCACGCTTGATGCAGACATCACCAAGCACTCCCACCCCGCCAAGTACAACGATCAATGCAGCGGACGAAATTGGGAAATGGTTCATATCAAACTCAAGATTTGTATAGGTATCGGGGAAGAATCAGGGCGGGTGGGTACGGCACAGTCTCGCGGGCGGCTACCCTGGTGACCGCTCCAAGCATTCTTCGGACGAGCCACCCCCAACGCAACCCCATCGTACACCTTCCAACCACGAGAGGCCAAAGAGGAGAGTCCTGTCGTCGCGCCCCATCGAGCGCAAAAGCGGCCGAGCGAGGCCCGAATTTGGCACCTTGGCCATAAGTGCCTACCATCGCAGCCCCATGAACCTTGGAGCCGCTGACAACACATCCGCCTCAAACACCACCGTCAATCTAGAGATGGCGGTAAGTCGCTTTCTCGTCGGCTATTTTTCGACATGTCGACGAGCCGCGAAGACATCTGCTGCCTATGCGGCAGACCTTTCGCAGTTCTGCCAAAGCACGGGTCCCATCATAGCACTCGCTGATCTCGGACCGGCCCACATCGAACAGTGGGTGCACAACATGAAAGAACGTGGCTACGCAGCGGCGTCATTACGACGGAAGGTCGCAGCGCTCAGAGTGTTCTTCGCCTATTGGCTTCGCATGGGGGCTCTCCAGTCCTCGCCGCTCTCTCGCATTCGGCTGGATCTTGGGAAAGACAAGGCCCTAGTTCGGACGCTTCATGAAACCGATCTGCGGGCGCTTCTTGGGAAGGCCGCGACGGCTACGCGCACCAACCAGATATCAGGAGGAGGGCTACGCCGTTTTCTTGCGATACGCAATCAAGCGGTGCTCGAGCTCCTTTTCGCCACCGGGCTCCGCATAGGCGAACTCGTGCGGCTTGCGCTCCCCGACGTCTCACCGGAACACGACGCGCTGGTCGTGAACGGGAAGGGTGGCAAGCAAAGACTAGCATTCCTCGTCGATCCCCGAAGCCGCAAGATCCTCACGCGTTTCATGACCCGCCGTAAGTCCTTCGGTGCCGAAACTGAATCGTTGTTCGTCAACGCTCGCCACCGATCGCTGTCTGTTCAGGCGGCCGCGGCAATCGTCAGGAATAGTGGCGAAGCCGCTGGCATCATCCGCCGTGTCACCCCCCATATGCTCCGCCATAGCGTGGCCACGATGCTGCTTACCAACGGCGCCAATCTTCGGATTGTCCAGGAGTTCCTGGGCCACGCCTCCATCATGACGACCCAGCGGTACACCCACGTTTCCAAAGAGACCCTGAGGGCGAGCCTGCTCGACACCCACCCAAACCTGCTCCAGATTCGGCGATTGTCTTCACGGTCCGCGGCGACTACCTGACTGCTGATCCACTGAACCAAGACGGCCCTGGTCGGACACTTCATCGCCTTCGCTTCCTGATTCCCGCCTTGCCGCAACCGGCGGTTTGGTGTCGTCGGGGGATCGGTGTCTTTTGGGGTCCAACAAAACGCCAGTAGGTTGTGCTTTTGGTGTCCTTGGCGAGCGGTTCGGATCCTCGTTTTCTGGTGGACGATCCGAGACCTTGTCCGAACCGCAGCCGATCCGCCGGCTGGCAACCAATAATAGAGCGAAGCAAACGTGCGACTACAGCCGGAGCGCAGCGAAAGAGGCTCGACAGCGGCCTTGACGGGCTCTGCTCGCAGGCGCAGGCTAGCGTGGAGTCAGACATGGTCATGTGCCTTGCCCTTGAACCGGCACTCAAAACAAGCAACCTCTCTGTGCAGCGGCTGGACAGTGTCAACTGACTCGCAGCTACCCGCGGAGCAGCCACTCCCGCGCGGCAAACCGGCGCTGGAAGCGCGGAACCCGGCGTACGTCATCTTCATGCTCTTCCTCAGCCTATTCGCCTTGGCGGCGCTTGCGGTGGAAGAGACGGTCTCACTCAGCCCGGGTACGAGGACGATCTTGAGGCACGCCGACACGCTGATCTGTGTCCTCTTCTTTCTGGATTTTGTGTATCTTGTTTGGCGCGCAGACAATCGGAAGATCTACTTCTTGACCTGGGGATGGTTGGATCTCGCATCAAGCATCCCAGTACTTCCTTCATTTCGCTGGGGTCGTGCAGCTCGGGTCATGCGCATTTTGCGGGTTCTTCGGTGTATTCGCTCCGCCAGGATTCTCATCCATTCCATTCTTAACAGGCGGAGTGAAAGCACATTGCTCGCGGCGTGCCTAGCCACTATCGTCGTGATTACGGTTTCAGCCGTCTCGGTCCTACACTTCGAAGCTGGTGCCATAAACGCGACCATCACGACTCCTGAGGACGCGGTCTGGTGGTCGATTTTCACGACCGCAACTCTCGGGTACGGTGAGAAGTTCCCAGTAACGACAGAGGGGAAGGCCGTCGCCGCCGTACTGGTGGTACTGGGTCTTGGCCTACTAAGTACGCTCGCTGGTTTTGTCGCATCTTGGTTCAGCTCAGGAGACGACGCCGCGACCGAGACCAAGCTACGCGATGTCCAGCGTGAGCTTGAGGCTATCAAAGAGCTTATCAAACAGAAGAACCAGCAGTAGATCACCTGTGCGAATCCGCTCTTGGCGAGTCCAGGACGCGAACAACGAGGGCAAGGAAGCGCCACGCCGCCATCGCCGTCGTTGCTCCGTTTCTCCGACGAGCGTATGCCACCGGACACCCAAGGAACCACCGACGTCTCCGGCGCCCTGGTCACGGAACCTACCGGCGGTGTTCCCGAGGACGCAATTGCCATGCCGCCTTCTCGATGCTGCTGCCTTGAATGACGTGCATCCTCCCATCTGTCAGCCCCCGGGTGTAACATCTGTCTTCTGAGTCAGTCATGGGCTTTCGCTTCCGACGTTCCATCAAGTTGCTCCCGGGCGTACGGATCAACGCCAGCCTGAGCGGCCTGTCGCTGTCGCTGGGTGGCAGGGGCGCCACGGTCAACTTGTCGAAACGCGGCGTTCGGCGAACGTTTGGCATCCCTGGGACCGGACTCTCATGGTCGTCTTCGTCGAGGTGGGACAATTCAGGAGCGCGATCGGGTGAGAGCGCAGCCCACCTGAGGCAGATCGAGGCCGCCCGGCGGCAAGCGGAGATCGAGGAACGACGTGAGACCGTGCTGGCAGAGATTGCCGCTTCTGAAGGGCATGTGCGCGACGTCGTGAATCACTGGCGGAAGATGCCTACCATGCCCTCAAATGAGGACTACCTGGCCGCCTGCAACCCGAGGCCGTTCACCTTCGAGGAGCCAGCGCCCCATGCGCCCGAAATGGCATCCGAGGAAGCAAACTTGCGTGCCAGCAACCTGGAGGTGGCCAAGCGTGAAAGACCTCTGCCCGCCGGACCACTTGTCCTCTTCATTGGCGGCTCGATTTTGGTCGGGGCGGTCGGGGGGTTAGCAACGGGCACACTTGGTGGCTCTCCCCAGGCCGGACCCCTGGTGGGCGTCGTGGTGGCCGTGTTTGGCGCCATCGTTTCGACGCTCGTTCTTGTCGCCAAGACGGCTCGCGCGAGACACGCCGTCGCTGATGATGCCTTTCGCACCAATTGGCCAGCCAAGTGGGAGGAAGCCCTTCGCCGCCACGACGATGCGGTCCGGGCTTGGGCAGAACGGCGGGACGCCGCGCAGGCGGAGTGGGATCGTGAAGAAGCAGAACGCATCGAATTCGCCCAACGGCTCCTTGGCGGTGACCCGGCAGCGCTCGACGAGACCGTGTCCGAGTCTCTTGGCGATCTCGACTTTCCCTTCTCGACAGAGTGCAGGGTTGCCATCCCAGACGCCGCCCGTGGCTACGTCCTTCTCGATCTGCCAGAGATCGAAGATGTCGTACCGGAGCGGCAAAGACAGGTTCTCGCGGACGGAAACGTGCGTGAAGTTGGGCGAACCAACCGCAGTGGCGACTATGCGCTTCTCGCGGCTGGTCTCGCTCTGCTGGTAGCCCGAACCACATTTTCTGCTGGGCCGACCCTTTCCGTGGTACGGGTCGCCGCCTACACGCAACGTCGGCAGCGGCGTCACGGTGTTCTTGGAGACGAATTCGTCTTCGAAGCCGTGCTTCGACGAGACGAGGTGGCGCGTCTCGATCCCGCCACGGTCGATCCAATCCTGACTCTCAAGAACACACCGAGCCGGTTCGATCTGCGCGACGACTTTGAGTTGAAGCCGATCGAGCCTCCCGCTTGGATATACTCGATCGACTCGTCCCACGCGGTATGAATGGCTACCCCACGGCGGCAACACCGAATGTCTCGCACAAAACGAATCAGGCCCGGGCATCGTCGCTGGCCACGCCAAGCCGAGGGCGTGCTCCGGTGCGTCCCCGATTACCATCTCCCTTCTTGTGCGATTCGACCTCACGGCACGATGCTTCTTGTAGCATGCCGACGACGGGTATTGGGAGCGACGCATGAGTAGACAAGGCGGTTTCGGAAGCTTCGCCTTCGGCGTCCTGTTTCTTGTCGCCTTCGCGGGATGGGTGTTGTCGCAGATCTGGCTCTACATGGTGATCGGTGCGGCCGCCGTACTTGTGGGTTGGCTCGCGGTGGTTGTCACGCGGACGATCCATGCTTCTCCACCGCGACCACGGCTCGTTCCGGCGACCGCGCCTCGGTTGGCTCCGGCGCCAGCCGATCGGTATGGGGAGTTGCTGCAAATCGATCCGAGCGTCTTCGATGACCCAGTGCTCGCGGAGGGAGTGGCTCTCAACGTCTTTCGCGCCTGGACGCGCCAACTTGCCATGCCGCCCTCCGACCCTACGGGGCTCGTCCGTTCGCTCAACCTGCGCGTCCACCATGCAGGACGACTCGCCTCGGAAATTGTCGAGCGTCAGATAGTGTGGCGCGAGGGCCCATGCCACCAATCATCGCCAGCAACAAGCCCACCGATCTCAATTGATAGGGTCGAGCCATGGAGCACGACCCCCGATGAGCTGCGGAACACGAGTCGTCACGTGGCGAAATGCGCATCGTGCGACGGCCGGGGAACGGTCGCCTGCCCCACCTGCGACGGAAAAGGCCAGGTGCCGTGCTCCAACTGCCATGGCGCTGGCAAAGCCTACGGCTACGCCAAGAACGGATCGCGTCGGCTGCTGAAGTGCCGGACTTGCGAGGGCAAGCTAACCCTTACCTGTTCTGACTGCACCTCGGGCAAAGTGGAGTGTTCCAACTGTCAGGGTTCTGGTCGACACGAACGATGGTTGGAGATCGTCGAGAAGATCCGCCACGACGTGCATGTGAGACCGGAGGGACACGTCTTGCGGGCATTCGCCTGGGGCACAGGTGCCGAGCAGGCATCGCAAGCGACAATTGGGGCGGACGTTCGAATCGTTGGCGAGGCGAGTGCCGAGGGCTCCCTTTCGAAGGCGCAAATCCCCCAAAGCGCACCGCCCGCCTGGCTCGATGAACATTGGACTGGAGTCCAGCCGACGCTCCACCAGGGAGAGCGTGTGCGGCGACAAACATTCTGGCTGCTAGAGATTCCGAGCATTGAGCTGTCGTATGCATTCCCAGGAGGCGAGCCCACCGAGATCAGTTTCGAGGGGCTACGCATGCTCGCCCCACCCGCGACACTTGATCGATCATTCGCTGCCAGGGCCCGCAAAATACGCCTCGCTCGGTACGTCCTAATCGGACTCAGCGCGGGGACTCCGATCGCCTACCTTCTCAGAGGCCGCTACTACGCGAGCGCATGGGTTGCCGGACTGGCGTTGTGCGCGGCAGGCATCGCCTTCGCCGTCGACCACTTCATGCAGGACTGGACGCTCGGACGGCTTCGTTCGCGAACCTGGGCAGTGCTAGCCGCAATCGGCGCGGTATTCGCCTGCGGCCTTGCCGTCGGCGCTGAGCCGAGCCTGCGCGCCGCAAGGCGCCTGCTCTCGACTGGCCAAATCGAGGGCGCCCGGACTGAGCTGGTCGCCCTTGGCCACGCCGAGGAGCCGAGGCACGTTCAGGCTTGGGCTGATCTTCATCTTACAGCGGCGCTCAGGAGTGGCGAGCCAGACGCCATCCGCGCTGAGGTCGAACAGATCTCGCCAACACTGCCGCAACGTGCGACGGCGGCTCGTCACCTGGGCGAGGTCGTCGGCCGTGTGGCACAGCAACACCTGTCCCGGGGTGAAATTGGCGCCGCCGAAGCGGTCCTGACCGAAGCGATCCCCACCCTCACGCAGAGCCCTGACAGCGGTCCCCTTCTCGCCCAGATCTATGAGCTACGCGGGACGGCCCAGGACCAGGCGTTCGGAAAGTGCCTCACCGACGCGTGTCGCTTCGCAGCGGCCCTTCGGGCAATGGCGGCAGCTCCAAACCCAGCGCGGCGCCAGCACCTGGACGACGCGCGCGCGAGCGTAATAGGGGATCTGACGTTCCAACCCAGGCCGAAAGACTCGACGCTCGAACGGCTTCAACGGCTCCGGGCAATTGCGGCGACTACGGGGGAACTCGGCAATAACCCGGGCGACACCGAAGTGGCCGCGAAGGCGTTAGCCGCCGACGAGGTAGTGCGGCGGGAGCGCACCAAGATCCCCTGGATCGGCGCTGATCCCGCAGTTCTCGGTGAGCTCGTGGGGATGACGTTCGACGCAAGCGCCAGCACCCTGAGCGCAACTGTGTCGACGGTGGCAGTGCACTTCGTGATGCAGGCCGGCCGGTGCGCTGGTGTCTATCTGGTTGGCAATGAGAAGGGGGCTCGCGTACTCAACGACTCCACCCGTTCCGGGCCGACAAACCGCCTCTTGTCGCAGGCTTTTGGCCGCGAGGTGAAGCTCCCGGAACCGCCCACTGCCCGGGGCGGTCAAACACCGCGATCGTCGACGTGGAAGGTCGGAAGCGTGCCGATCACGGGGCGCTGGAATGGCACGAACCTTGTAGAGCTGCGCGTAGGACGGGCGCAGCCATGACAACCAGACCGTGGCGCCTCCTAGGCACCAGAACCCACGAGCTATGGCGAGGACGCCGATGAGAAGCAGAACCGTGCTCTTGCCGCTCAGCGTGGCCCTGCTGGGAGTGATCGGAGGAGCCGCGCCCTCGGGACTGCTCGCGGCGGAGGTGCTCGCGCTCCGCGCTGTGCCAGCAACTCGCACCCGCGAAGAGGAAACGCAAGGCGAGATGCCTCTGCTGGTAGCCCCTCAGATAGATGGCGATCCCATCCTCCTGGCCAGTCACCAATCTCATAGTTCCCACAGCTCGCATGCCAGCCACTACTCCGGGTACGGCGGTGGTGGTGGCTACACCGTCGACGCTCCCAGCCGACCAGCAGCGGTCGCTCGGCCGAAACCCCCGCAGCCCGCGCGGGTGTCGTTTGCGGCCTACCCAGGTGGGCACATCTTCGTCGACGGGAAGAATGTCGGGCACGACGCGAGCGGCACGCTGCGCCTCACAGCCGGAAATCATGAGATCCGCATTGAAAACCGGTTTCTCGGCAATGCGACCGTGGAGGTGTCGCTTTCCGCCGGCCAGACCGGTGTTGTGGTGGTCGAGTGGTAACGCCCGACAGTGAGGGCGCCCCTCTCACCATCCAAAACGGCACGATCCGCACATCGATTGATCTGCGTGCGTATCGAATGACCGCTATTCAGAAGGCGGCCTATCGGTTCGCGAAAGAATTCACCCTCGTGCTGGGCGCAAACGATCAGAACTCTCTTCCAGTGACCTTCCTGTTTGCCGAGGGCACTGCGGAAGGCGAGGCGTTCGAGGCTGTGCGCGTGTTTTTTCGGGAGCTCCTCGACCAGGAGCTTCGTGAACGGATCGGGGAGGAGACGCGTGCGATCCGGTCGTTGATCCTGGCCCAGGCGTTCTCCAAGACCGACCTCATCCGCCGCGAGTAGCCGTGGGCCGCCCCGCCTTCCAAGATCGCAACCATTTCCGACCGCGCTCAGACTATAGGATTCTGCCCTTTCGATTCGGACGCCTTGACGGTGAACGCTATGTCCTGACCAACGAGGTTGGGGAGTACGCGCTCCTTGGCCGAGACGACCTCCAGTCTTTCGTTGATCGTCGGCTTGACGTGGCCGGTGCTGTCTACCAGACGCTCAAGGCGAAGCACTTCCTCTTCGACGATGAATCCCGTGTCGCCCTCGACCTCCTGGCGCTAAAGTACAGAACCCGCGCCGAGCCCCTATCGTGGTTCACTGGTCTCCACATCTTCGTGGTGACTTTGCGGTGCACAAACTCTTGCCGGTATTGCCAGGTATCGCATCGCGAAGAAGAAGACGCCCGTTTTGACATGTCCCTGGAGAATGCCGACCGAGCACTTGACTTCACTTTCCGCAGCCCATCGCCGAGCATTAAGATCGAGCTCCAGGGCGGCGAGCCATTGCTGAACTTTCCGATCGTCAGGCACATCGTCGAACGCGCGTCCCGACTCAATCAGGCGTATGGAAGGCATCTCGAGTTCGTCATCGCGTCCAACCTAGCCCTGCTCTCGAAGGACATACTGGCCTTTTGCAAAGAATACGACGTCCTCTTTTCGACATCGCTCGACGGGCCCGAGGATCTTCACGACGAACAACGGATTCTTCGTGGAGGACCGAGCTACCGCACTACGGTCGAGGCTATCCGTCGTGTGCAGGAGGCGCTCGGCCCGGATTCCGTGTCGGCGCTGATGACCACAACGCGTGCCGGTCTCTCACGGGCTGAGGAGATCGTTGATGAGTACGTTCGGCAGGGGCTCCACAGCATCTTCCTGAGAAATATGCGGCCCTACGGCTTCGCCGTGCACAATGACCTTGTCGATGCCTACAGCGCCCCGGAATGGGTGGAGTTCTACCGACGAGCGCTCGCGCAAGTCCTGGCCGTCAACAGGCGCGGCTACCCCCTGCGCGAGGAGTACTCGGCGATTCTTCTCCGGAAGATGCTCGCGCCAAGTGGCACCCGGTATGTCGACCTGCAATCGCCCGCAGGAATCGGCATCGCCGCTGTCGCCTTCAACTACGATGGGGCCGTCTATGCCTCCGACGAAGGACGGATGCTCGCCGAGATGGGCGATCCATCTTTCCGGTTGGGCCACCTTTCCTCGGACTCGTTTGAATCGATCATGACATCCGAGGCCCTCCTCGCACCGCTGGCCGACACCATGCTGGAGGGCGTCCCGATGTGCTCCGACTGCCCCTTCCTTCCCTACTGCGGCGCCGACCCTGTTTTCCACAAGGCCACTCAGGGGGACACCGTGGGTCACAAGGCGTGGAGCGAGTTCTGTGAGAAGCAAACCGGGGTCTTGCGCCATCTGATCTCCCTATTGGAGGACGATCCCGAGGCGCGCGAGACGCTCCTGGGATGGGTTTAAGTCGTGCCCCTCGCCCTTTCTGGCCCCGCGCTCCACCCCGTCACCGAGAGTTCGAGCACCCCCTTCATCGGACGCATCTCCGAATGCCCCGATCTGCCCGAAGTTCTTCGCGCCCATGCGATCCTGCGGATCGCGCAGTGCCCGGACGCCGTGCCACGAGGCTTTCGTGCGTACCTCATCGACTCGGCGCCCGCGAACCTTCCGGTTCGTGACGCCTTCATCCTCGCTCCGGCGTTTCGCTACCTGGCGGACGGCGATATCGTGCGGCTGGACGCCGACCGCCGGACAATCGCAACCTTGTATCGGAAGGCATCACCGTCGAACTCGTTCCTGGTTACCGAACGATGTGACAACCGCTGCCTAATGTGCTCCCAGCCCCCGGCGGCGGGCGACGCGACTGGGCTTGTCGAAGAACTAAGGGAAGTTATCCCGCTCGTGGACCCGGCGACGAAGGAAATTGGGATCACAGGTGGCGAGCCCGCCCTGCTTGGCGACGATCTCATCATCCTTCTCGATATGATGAAGCGCGACCTCCCCCGAACCGCCGTTCACATTCTCTCGAATGGTCGGCGCTTCTCCGACCCGGGGCTGGCACGGGCGCTCGGCAGTGTTGAACACCCAGACCTGATGGTGGGGGTGCCTCTTCACTCGGACCTTCCCGAAGAGCATGACTACGTCGCCCAGTGCCGAGGAGCCTTCGACGAAGCCGTGCGCGGAATCTTGAATCTGAAGCGCGCTGGGCTCCGCGTTGAAGTGCGTTTTGTGATCCATGCGCAGACAAACGCGCGCCTCCCTGCGTTCGCTGCGTTCATGGCGCGCAACCTGCGCTTCGTAGATCACGTCGCCCTGATGGGCATCGAGTTGGTCGGCTTCGCCCTGACGAACCTCGATCTGCTGTGGATCGATCCGGCCGACTACCAAACGAAATTGGCCCACGCCGTGAGCAACCTGAGGCGCGCAGGCATGAGCACGTCGATCTACAACCTGCCGCTCTGCATTCTCCCGCCCGAGCTGCATGGGCTCGCCCGGAAGAGCATCTCGGACTGGAAGAACATCTACTGCGACGAATGCGGGCCGTGCCTGCGCCGAAATGCCTGTTGCGGATTCTTCGCGTCTGAAAGCATTCGACGGCCTAGGGGAATCCGAGCATTCACTTAGCGGATGTCGGAAAGGCGATTCCGGCGTGGGGGACGGAGGCAAGACAGAAACTGGTTTTCGAGGAGGACACGGGCAAGACCCCCACCTTGGCTGGGAGGCGCCACGCCGCCAATTGAATGTCCGTGGGGTGCGTTGGTAGATGTCTCACGCAAGCCATCATCGTTGCCATCCTGACCGCGCGGAGCTGGCCCACTGATTGGCTAGCTCAGTGTGTCAAAGTGTGCGTCACTTGACTCACCGATATGCATGGAGTTGGCTTCTATGTGTCTATGTGCCAAGAGCTGGCCCCGTTTGCTCACAGAGTCAGATCCCATATCAGGCAGGTCAACGGCCATCTTGAGGATTGCTTTACATGAAATGCAAACTATCACTTGCTATGTCATATTTGATGTACCAATCTACATTTTATCTCTGGTCTGGGAGCGAGATTGAAAGATATCGGAAAACTGATCGAAGGAGTGAGAAGCCGTCGTGGGCTGTCCCGCGGGGAGCTGGCGCGGCATCTCGGCGTCACTGTCCAGACGATCCTCAACCTTGAACGAGACCCAAACTACAACCTTGGCGTTCGGCTCATGCGCCAGATCGAGGTCGCGCTCCGGGGCGAATTCCAAATCACCTTCACGGAGGCCGAGGACATGAACGACCGAATTCGATTGGGAAATGACGAGTTGATCCTGTACGTCCGCAAGAACCACGACTGCGCGCTCACCAACGACCAGCTCGGCCGCCGCATCTGGGGATGGTTGCGGGAAAACGCTTCCGGCGAGAAGCTGGAAGAGAATCAACCTTGTCGCTGGGGCGCCGTCGGTGGTTTCATCGGCGAACGGGCGCTGCCTAAGACAGCGACACAGTTCGAGTTCCGGGCGAGCGCGCTCCCTGATCTCTACCAGTTCCTCAATCAGCTCGGACAGGAACAGGCCGCACCCGCCGTTGCCGGCGGCCCTGCGTCGATCCCGCTCGCCAGCTACCGGGTCGGCGAATGCGCATTGGTACTCGACCTCCTCGGAACGGCGGTTCGCATGACCGACTTGGGCAACTGGTTTGAGCCCCTCCGCGAATCCTTGGATCTGGTGGTGGACGCACTCGACACCACCACGAACATTGCGGCTCCGGAGCGCAGCGCTAGGGTGTTTCAACACGGGGACACACTGGTCATTCCCGCAGATGATCCCGCCAAACTTGTGCCTCTCGGCAAGCTCCTCCTGACGACTTGCTGGAACCGTGATGTCCTCGCTCAGGCCGCCATCGCCGCAGGCGGCGTTTACTTCATCACCGATCCGAGCGGCTTCGGGACTCGCAAACTGCTTCAGCCGAACGCCGTGCTTCAGGTTCTTGTCGGCCCTGCCGTCGCACGCGGGCACCACGCCCTCCGCGGTGTGAGGGGTCCCCGCCTCATGTTGGATGAAGAGACAGTACATGTTTCGCCGACGTCCGGAGTTTGGCGCCGATATCTCGGCGCTGCGAAACATCAGGTGACTCCGGGCGCGGGCATCCAGGTGTCTGAAGTGGCGTGGTGGGAAGATCTCCTCGACTTGGACGAAGAAGTGGCGAGACGAACGAAGATTGTGGAAGCGAGGATCAGCGACGCTGAAGAGCAGGCTTCGGGAAGCCCCGTCAAGCTGTTGTGGGAGCGAGACACTGCGTCCCTGCGCAAGCGTCTCGATCACCTAGCCGCGCTTGCTCAAGTGCTGGCTGACGATCCCTTTTGAAAGCCGGTGGCGTGACACAGACACGCAAGACTTGCCTCAGCATGCGGCCCAATATCGGCCCAGCCCACGTGGTTCGGCAGGTCTTGTGATCGCGAGTGCGCCACAGCTGCGGCAACCACGAGCGGCTAGCGATGATTCCGAGAGAGCCTTGCCAAACGCAGGCGACGTGCCAACGTAGCAGCGGGGAATTCTTGACAGCGGGACTTTGAAACGATGGACCAGTACAGGGTTGCTGAACTCAGAAAGTTTTGCCGGTGGGCTCGTTCTCATTGGGAGATGTGGAGCCATATCCAAGTTGCCGGCGTGGCAGTTCAAGCTGACCAGGACCAGTGGCTGGTTCTGTGGCTGACACTGCGCTTGGCCGAATGCCCCGTCACGCCTGGCGTTCTGGATCGTCCCGTCGTGCAAGCGTATGACTTTATCGCATTTCGAGTTGACACATCACTAGGGCGGCTCTGGAACCTCCTCGGCAGTGTGCTGCGTGGCCGAATCCCGCTGGGCTTGCTGCCAGGTGTGCCTGTGCCTCTTCTCATGACTTCGCCGCCCGGCAGGCCACAATTCGACGTCTCCTTCAGAGATTGTCTGCCAGAACCGAGCTACATGGCGAGCGAGGCAAATGGGTGGCCCTACGCCAGGCTCGAAATCCAGGGTGGCACACTGAACGATTGGAAAGATGGACATGTCGGGCGATATGAGCGTCTGAACAAGGCAGAGCGCTTGTTCAGAATCAACTACCCCCGCAACATTGGCGAGCTTGCCGCCCACCTTGGAGCCACTGCCAACGAAAACCAAAGCCTGTGGAGCGCGCGCACGGGCGCCCGGATCGTGGCGCCGCTGCTGGCCAGAATCCAGGGCGTCACCTATGACCGCGACGCCGATCTACTGCGCGTGCAGGTCATGGTCGGTCGGCTCGTTGCGCGTCAGAAGTTGAAGCTCGTTGTAGCGTACGCAGGAGCGATGCGCCCACCGGAGCGGGCCGACCTGTCGGGCGGGACAGGTGCGGTGGAAGAGGTCGTATTCCCAAAACCGATCCCTGGCCAGGCCACGGTGTCACTATGTTTGGAAGGCGAAGGAGAGATCAGCAGCGAGAAACATGATGTACGCGGCCCGCATAGAGCGTGGCCGAGATCGGTTGTTTCACGTCTGCTCGACCCGGCCCATGAACGCTTGCGTGCTGACCTACAATCCACCAAGCCAGACGAGCACGAACGCGGAATAACAATGCTGCTGAACCTGGTCGGCTACTCGGCAAGCTGGTGGACACGGAGCCTACGGCAGCCGACCGGTGTTTCACGGGGCATGGCTCCGGATGTGGTGGCATTTCGGGAGGATGATGGCGAAGTGTTGGTAGTCGAGTGCACCACCGAGCAGTGCGGGGACTCCAAGGTCAACAAGCTACGTGGGAGGATGGAAGATGTCCGCGCCGAACTCGAGAAGTCCTTCGGACAAAGCGGCCCCCGAGCCCGATCTCTGCTGGCCATCGGGTGTCCGAAACACCAGATCGCGGCTGCCATTCGTGCTGCGGCTAAGGCGAACCAGACCGGACTCATGAGTCAGACCGATAGCATGGAACTCCTTGACATGATCGCGCGCGGACAATCAAGAAGAGAGGTCCGGGAGCGATTCGAGTCCCTCTTTGGCGAGAATCCTTCGTACGCCCGGGCGCTCGATTGGTGAAATCTCCAGGCAGAGATTATAGAAGCGGCGCCCATCTCCAAGATGAGTGTGCCGCCTATGCGCCGTTGGGTGAAGACCGGCCGGGTTGCGGTGGTGAAAGTGGCAGGCGCGGTACGTGTTGACCTGTCTTGGGTCCACGGCGTCGATGGGGAGGACATCGCCCGGATGGCCAGGCAAGCCATCGTAACACCCTAGCGACTGGTGCGACCCGCTTGCCGCAAGAACTGTATGAGCACGACAAACGAAAACGTCCGGTTTAGAAATCGCGTCCGAGCTTGGGCCTGCCGCATCCGCGTCTCGCCTCGCCAGATCCGCATTCAGTGAATGACTCGAGAATGGGCGTCGTGCTCCGCCAGCGGGTGGGTTTCCTTCGCCGAGAATCTACATGCCCGCCGCCTTTTCCCCTCAAGAACGACGGCGACGCATTCACCCTGCGCGTGATCGATGCCCCCGCCACACCTGCCGCCCTGCCCACCGTTTCCGCCGTCAAGAGTATCTAGCGCGCCCTGGCCGCCGCCAACCTGCTGTCGCTGGCCGCCCTCCGCACCGCCTACTGCATCCGCAACAGGAGCGCCTGCGATGCCCTCGCCGCCCTCGCCGCCGAGGGCCACATCCGCAAGACCGCCGCCGGCTATTTCCTCGCGTCCCGCTAGCCGCAGGGCCACTTCCGCTTCCCGCCTATCCCCACAGCGCGCCGGAACGGGGATCGGGAATCCCCTCATTTTCCCTGCCCACCACGCCCTCAGAAAGCGAGATCCCGCTCACAGGCCCTCTTCACCCTCAGGCCGACTGGAAGTAAATTTTCAGGAACCGCGATCCAGCGATCCCGCCGAGCGCGACGCCATTCTCACCGAAGTACTTGATCCGCGGTCAGAACTCGACATGCCCAATCGCGTTCGCCGCGGCCGAATGGTCGCGCCTTGCCGCGATCGGTTCCATCCATGAGGAGAGATGTCCAGAAGCGTTGCCGACGAATACGCAACCACGTCAAACTGACCTTGACTTGCTCTGTCATGGTGTGTCATGTTGTTGCTATGAAGACCACACACCCTGAACCACAGAAGCCAGGCATCGGAGTTGCGGTCGTAGTCTGGGAGAGTTCTTCAAAGACCCGACTCCTTCTGGGACTCGGCCACAGCGCAGAGAATCGTGACAAGATCTACGCCGTACCTGGCGGGCATTGGGAATCCGGCGAGACCTTGGCAGACGCGGTAAGGCGAGAAACGGCCGAGGAAGCCGGAATCAGGATCGACAATCTCCACTTCATTTCTGTCTACGAATTCTTCAACCCGGAAAAGAACAAGAGCTACGTAACCATCGGCTTCGAAGCGGTTCTCGCCGAAGGTGTTCCGACCGTTCTCGAGCCCGAGAAGAAGGTCAACTGGAACTGGTACGAACCGAGCGAGGCCGTCCTCATGCCACTCTTTGTCCCCGACAAAGTCCTCATTCAACGTGCTGTCTCCGGCGTCGTCTATGAAGAGCCGCTGTCTTCAAAGTGATACTACAGATAGCAACCATCCATGAACCTCCTCGCCTGGCTCCTGAGGGAGCATCCGCTTATTCGAGAGGCAAAGAGAATCATCCAACGCACCGCCCCGTCACTGTCGTGCTCACTCGATGAACTTGTGGTTCGTTCACGCCTCCCGGTGCGCACGGTTCTACTTGCTGCGAACGCGCTCGATCAATCGCAACCAGTGGACCGACCTCCGCAAGACCTGTCTCCGTTAGTCACAACGGGTGCCCCCAAGAGCGCTTTGCCAACCGAAGTCGTGACTGCTTACGCCAATCACTGCTCCCACCGAGAGGAGCCTGTTCTTCTCTGGGGCCAGCGGCGACTCACCCTCGATTCCGCGATTGAACGCGCGTGCTATGTATTGCAGTGGCTGCCCCGAAAGAGAGGCAGGATCGTCTTCCTTGGTGACGACGACGCCGTTAGTCCCCTAGTTGCCGCCGCTGCGCCCGCCTACGAAGTGGAGGTTCTTGACATCGATCGGGGTGTCCTGGTCCACGTCGACAACGCAGCAAGAGCAATCGGAGCGACCCTTACAACCATAAACGCAGATGTATCGCATGCGCGGAACGAGCTTCGCAGAGGGGCAGAAATGGTGATCTGCGATCCATGTCCAACGAGCGATGGATCCTTCGAAGCGATGTTCTGGAGCGAAGCATCCGCTCTTCTTCAACCGCGCGGCCTGCTTGTCACAACTTTCGCACCATCGCATAAGCCGCTCGCATTCTCTTTTGGCGCTCTCAGCCAACTAAGCCGCACTGGTTTTAGCTTGCGTGACTCTAGGCCAGACTTCGGCAAATACGAGGTCTTCCCTTTTGAATTCCTGCCAGCCGAGCGCACTCTACTGCAACGTTTCCATTGGACGAGCCAGATTTCACAAACCAAGTCACTATGTGCCGCTGAGAAGACGTCCGATTCCGCAACCGCGACACCATTTGATTTCCAACAGTGGATGAACGAGATAGGCGGACACTATCTCACCACACAAGCTGGAATCATGGACCAGCACGCCCTGCTTGCACAACGCGGCGCCGGTCCGATAGCATCACCTTTGCCGCGGCCCCTTTGTCGTGGCTTACGGGTCGACGCTATTCTGCCAGTGCCTCGCCGTCTCCACAGACAATCCTCGGCCATAGCGCTTTCCGTAGACCCTGCAATGCACACACTCTCAGAACTATCCCGATTGGGCGTTCATCCCAAGCCCGAGGAAGTAGCCGAAATCCACAGGCTCTCCAAATCCTCCGCTATTGTTCCCTCCGGTCCACTTGCATGGCTGGGGCTAGCTGTTCGAGCTATTGAATCGTGGGAGCGCTGCCAATATCAATGATGCAAGTTACTCACCGCCCCGTTGTGGTTGGAACCGTGACATTGGATGTTCTCCGCCGCGGTTTGGATACAGCAGATCTGCGATTTGGAGGCGTTTGCAACAACGTGGCATGCGCTCTCGGTGCTCTTGGAATGTCCCCGAGGTTCGTCACGGCAACCTTCTCCGGCGATCTCGGCGAGCTGATACCTGTCCACCTAGAGCGACACGGTGTTGAGTGGCACCCGCTCTCAACCCGCGCCCCACTTGCGTATTATGAGGCGGTCTTGGATGCTTCCGGCGAAGTGTCCGCAGAGAGATTCTTTGACACCGGCTCTCTCAATGCGATCACTGCAGAAGCTCTTCGTATGCTTTCCGGTGTCTTTGTCGGCGCTGGAGCAATAGTGGGCTGCACCGATCTGGCCGACGATGCCATCCAGATGCTCCAAGGCGTAGCCACCGATCTCAGTATTCCATTTTTCCTCGCCTCGACGAGCATCCAGGAGATCGAGAAGATTCACCGTCTCAAGCGTCCTGTAGACTTGCTAGGGATGAACTTAACCGAACTAAGGGCACTGGCGTCGGGATCGTTTCCAACCCATGCTAGCATCCTCCAGGTTGTCTCTGCATTTTCCGCAAAATACGATGCATGCCTTGTTACTCGAGGTCCAGATGGCGCGTCGCTCTGGACTGGGCGACCACACCAGTTCATCGAGCAAGCGGCACTTCCTGTCACTACGCGCTCTGTCGTTGGAGCCGGCGACGTGTTCTTTGCCGGTTTGGTCGCTGCTCATCTTGCGGGAAAACCCTGGCAGTCCGCGATGGCCTTTGGTGCGGCCGTTGTTCTAGCCTATTTGTCGCACGATGCCTCCCGCCTACCTTTCCTAGCCCTCCGTTCCCTTACCGACGAACTGTGGTCAGGGATCAATCGGTGAAGACTTATCCACGTGGCATACGAGAACTAGTAATCTCAACTCAGGCAGCCGCCTGTGAGAATGGCGACAGGATCAGGCGGGTCTTTGCCCATGCTGGTCTTCCTGTTATCTGGCATGATTCCGATGCGGCAGCGAGAGATGCCTGTCGCGCCAGTCGGAGACATGCACTATTGGTTCTTTCCCGACCGTTGAAGGGTTGGCTTTCGAAGGCGGAACATGGCACCCTGGGTGTCCGCCCTAACGAATACTACATTGACCCGATCGTCGGGTGCCGAGCGGGATGCACCTATTGCTACCTACAGGGAAGTACAATTGCGCAGTCGCCAATGTGTTTTCATGTAGACCTTCGCGACCTCAGTCGAGAGATCGAACGCCTGGTTGCGCGTCTTGATTCCAGAGACTCTGTACTGCTTTGTACGGGTGAGTCGGCGGATAGCCTCGCCGAAGTCTCGCTGTTCCCTGTTGGACGGATCCTTGTCCACCTTGTGGCGAGTCTAGGAGAATCGGTGCGCCTGGAGCTCCGAACCAAGAGCGACGCCGTACGAATGCTTCCCCAAACAGGACACGGTGGGCGAACCACTGTTTCGTTCTCTATAAGCCCATCACCCCACGTCGCCAGGTATGAACCGGGTACGATCTCCCTATCTGAGCGTCTTCTCGCTGCACGTTGGTGTCAGGATCACCAATATCCGCTTGGACTGAATTGCGAGCCGCTGCTGCTCACGGAGAATTGGCAAGAATACTGGACGCAAACACTTGTCGAAATCGTCGACACAATACGCCCTGGCCAAATCGACCACATTAGTATCGGCTGCCTTCGTTGGAACACCGCCCTCGGCGCGTTACCGCGATTTCGCGCGCATCACGGCGGTCTGATGGAACACCCCGCCAACATAGAGTATCGGCCCGGACAATGGAATCAAACCGCCCCACTGCATGCTCGTCTGGCGGCCTACCGCTGGCTACGCATGGCCCTCCGCGATTGTGGGATCCGCGCGCCGCTGAGGTGGAGCATGGAGGAGACTGCCGTTATTGAGCAGATGGATACCAATGGTTGATAGTGAATCGCAATCTATTGAGACAGTCAGTGGAGAGGACTATCTATTTGAATATCGATTCCCCTATCCCTTGGCCGACCTTTATCGTCGATATCGAGTGGCGCACACGTCGGTCGACCGGCTCGGCTATTTGCTGGCTGCCGGCGAGGCATCGCTGAAGTTCCTCGTGTCAGTTGCCTTCGCCTGTAGGGGAGAGACCCCGGAATTGCGTGCTGGGCTAGCGAGCATCCGAAGCCAGCTGGAGTCGCCCTCCTTTGGAACCTGGCGTCAGATGCTTGAAGCTGCTCGTTCCTTCGGGGATCCTGGGGTGAATACGCTTGAGTCGTCGTTGTTTGGATGCATCCGAAATATGCAGGGGGGGGCCTCACGCTATTTGAATGCCATTCAAGTAGTAGTCGAGCAGCGTAATCTATACGTGCACGGCGGCGTTGTTACCGCAGATGTGGCGGAGGCGATCATACCTCAGGTGCTTCCGAAGTTTCGAGAGGCCTTCCGAGAATTGGCGTTTCTTGGTCGGACGCACTTGATTTTTTGCGAGGAAGTGCGATGGCTCGGGCATCCAAAATGCTTTGAAGCTGTGGTGCGGATGTGTTCTGGCTGCAATCCCATCTTCCCCTACGAACTATGGCGGCTGCAGGTTCCGTTGGCACCTCAAACCCCCTATCTAGTATCCGCCGACTTGCGGACCGCATATGGCCTTCGCCCGCTATTGTTGATTCGATCTGATGACCGCCTTCGCCTGCCACATTCGTACTTCTATTTCCATGCTCGCAAGACGCCGGTTTGGCACACCTACGAGATGGTTCGCGACATAGAACATGTTGATACTCCAGAGGTTCAGAAGGAACTCACTGAGGTGTTGGCAGGCAATCGGTCCGATCGTCCGACAGAGTTGCAATTCGTTGAGAATCGTCCCGCATGGCAAATAGGGCTTGGCCAGGAGCAGTCGCCGACGCTTTCTGCAGGGTACTCGATGTTGGGTCAAATTGGGGAGGGGCGATATGCAACGGTGTACCGTGTCATCCACACAGGAATGCGCGAGACACGTGCCTATAAGGTGCTGAAGCCTGAAGCAGCCAGAGAACCTCGCGTACGGAAGCGTCTAGAGATTGAAGCCCAGGCTCTCTCAAAGCTCCGAGATGCAAGAGCGGCCATAGAGTTGTATGAATATGGCGAAACTCCGGCTGGCCTTCCGTATCTTGTTCTTGAGCTAGCGGACGGAGGATCGCTTGAGGAGTCCCTGCGACGATGGGGGCCGAAGTCCTGGCAGGATGTCCTGCAGATAGGCCAGAGCGGTCTTCTTGCATTGGAGACAATCCACAACGCAGGAATCATTCATCGCGACATCAAACCTTCGAATATTCTATTTGTTAACGGTGATTTGCGGTTCTGCGATTTCGGAGTTTGTCGGTTTGGTGAGTCAGATCTGGGCCTCACGGTGGATGGAGATGCAATTGGGACACCAATGTATATGGCGCCAGAACAACAGAGAGGATACACCGACGCGCGGTCTGATATCTTCTCATTTGGCGTCTGTCTCGTTCACCTTCTTGGATGCTCTGAAGCCAATCCAAGGACCTATCTTCATCGTGACTACAGGGGCCCCGAAGACTTTGGGCGAGCCTTACTCAACTTCATCGAACCGATTGGCGCGAATCGGCCGCCTAGTGCAGCAGCCGCACTTGTACGGCTGGAGGGAATGGCCGCCCTGACGCACGGAAGGGAGGGAGAGGCAGCGAAGAATCGGGCCATTAGCGGTGGTGCGGAAAGGGCTGAGGCGAGACCGAAGGGAAAGGCCGAGATTTGGCGAAGTTCTGATGGCACAACATTTCGAGGTATCCCCAAGGGAGAGTTCCTAATGGGAGGAACGAAGTATCCTGACGAGCGCCCAGTACACGAGGTGACAATCAGGACAGATCTCTTTGTCGCCACCACGCTGGTTACGAATCGACAGTTTGAAGAATTTGTTAGACGGACAAACTACCGGGGACGGGATAGACGATTTCTTGTCCATCTTTACGATGCGAGTTTTCAACGCGAATGGACCGCCGCACGGTGTCCTGTGGTGTTCGTGTCTTGGCAAGATGCGAGGGAATATGCTCTCTGGCGATCTGAACTCGAGGACCGTGACTATCGATTGCCGACTGAAGCAGAGTGGGAGTACAGTTGTCGGGCGGGGACTCGAACTGTTTACCCATGGGGGAATGAGTACGACGGTAGCCGTCTCAACGCGGACGATATCCATGGTCATCCTACGGCCGTTGGAAGCTATCCCCCAAATCATTGGGGGATATTTGACATGCTGGGCAATGTATGGGAATGGTGCGAAGACAGCAAGGACGTAACCCCAAAGGAGGAATCGATATTCTATCGTCAATGCGCAGAGATGGAGTCTGGTGCATGTGTCGATCCCCTGAATTCAGGAGATGATGCTTTGCTTAGTCAGAAAGTACGCGATTGTTTGAAGGTGGTGCGAGGCGGATCATTCCACAGTAAAGGGAGAAACTGTAGACCGGCCAACCGTCGTGGGCAGGACTGGAAGGACTGCGTCAGGTCGATTGGCTTTCGCCTTGTTGTATGTGGACCACCATTGGCTGAAGTGGTGACGTTGGAGTAGAGATGGGAAGGCCTTGGTATGTTCAATTGACGTTTGAATGCGATGGGTGCCCTTGGCAACTGCTGGACGACCAAGCGCAAATCCGGGCCACTTTGCTCGCTGTCGCCCGCGCTTGCGAACTTCGAGTAATCTGCCAATCTATCAGACGCTTCGCGCCGCAAGGGATCACAGGATACTTGCTATTGGGAGAGTCGCACCTATCAATTCACACATGGCCCGAGAAGGGCTTTGCACTAGTGGATCTAGTAAGCTGCTCCCAGGTTGATGCACGATTGATTCTCCAATGTCTAGAGTCGATGCTCGCTCCACGGAGCACAGTATTGGTTGTCCCAGGCGCTCGGACGCGCTCAGACAGACGAAGACGGAAGAAGATATGGCCGGAGCGACAAGGGCAAGCGCTAACTATTGGTGATGTTTCCTCAAGCGAAAAGCCAGCGGAAGCAAATCTTCCACAAGGAAGGATTGATTCAAATCTGATGCACAGACAATTACCTCTGCCTCGGGTGAAAGCTCAGCCAGCCATTGTCTGCAGGCACCGCAAGGCATGACCTCTTGAATATCGCCTCCACTCGCATCAATGCACGCTATCGCAATTCCCTTCAACTCGCGGTCACCAGTTGAGATTGCTGCTGCAAGCGCGGCTCGCTCCGCGCACAACCCCAATGGATAGCTTGCATTCTCGACATTGACGCCGGTGTAGGTGCCACGTGCTCCCAACACAGCCGCCCCAACCCGAAAACCCGAGTACTCTGCGTATGCCTTTTCCGCAACATCCTCCGCAGCGCGGATCAAATGATTGCGTTCCTCAGATGTGAGCTTTGAGGTCATTGAGTAGGGATGTCTCGATTTCTGCGCGCTTGCAAGAGCGGAAAGACTGTCGCGGCAATAAGCTCGACGAGCTTCTTGCTATCCGCCGTATCAAACCGGGACGCCGTGAGGCGCTTGGAGCTGTCAATTGAGATAGTTCCGATTGGTGGAATACCAGCTTGATTGGGCTTCTTGATTGGCGCCGCGAGGACGGATCGGATCTCGCTCCAGATCCACTGGTTCTTGGGGTCTAGTTTCTCGTGCCACTCTTGTTGAGGCTCTTCTGCTAGAACCATCGCGTTCCTGAAAGCCTTCGAGATAACGAGAATATCCCTGTCCGGTCCGTTGTACGGGACTGGATTGGTACTTGGCTCCAGGCCTGGAGGGTGACACCATTCGGAAATGAGTTCGAGCGCTTCGGTCTTGCTGTTAGCGAGTCGACACTGTACGCGAATAGCTGAATCTTCCATTCTGTGAGGATGGACAAGGGCGCGAGCCGTAATTTCCAATAGCGAACTGATTTGCGCGAGAATTTCCTCGTGATCCGACTCGCGGTCGTTTGTAAGAGTTATATTTGCTTTGAGATTGTTACAAACCATCCTAGCAATGCTATCGGCAGTCTCATTGAGTGCGGGACGTGCATCAAGAGCCTTCTCAATTAGTTGGGTCAGCTTTTGATCCGAAGTCATTCCATGTCTGTATAGTACGTAGTAGACTATCGCGACCGCTATCAGGGCAACGATAGCCTCTGGGATGGTTTCGCGCAGCAACAGGGTCCATCCATGTATCTCGCCTCCTGCAAAAGCGTAAACCCGGACAACTGAAAGTGCACCGGCGGCAATCAGGGAAAGCAGGGCTAGAAGCCACTGTTTCGTCTCTTCGGGATCTCGTGCCATGGAATTGCGCACTATGCTATTCGATGGATGAGAAAAATGCAACTCCGCACCACTGTAGGTCGCCCAGAAACTCCCCGAGCGCAATAGTCTGCATTTTGGATCGCTTTCGGTCGAACGCTTTGAGGCGAGTCCTTGGATCGTGCTCGTGCGGCGGTGTGTCTAGGATTCATGATGGACCGGGGTTAGCGCGGAATTGACTTTCAAAGAGGCGCGACGAGTACAGTTTCTATCCGACACCCGGTGCGCGGGGCTGATAGGTGATCAGCCGGCGGGCGACACCTCCTCGACCGCGATGGGATGGACGGAAGCGCACGTTGGGCAGCGCCAAGTTGGCGCACCAAGACCCCAACCGTGATGTCTACTTCTGTACTGATTCAACTGACTCGGCTGGCCAAGTATTGGTGCCAATCTCCTCCGTCGAAGAGGAAGTCGTCTGTGCGTCTGACCGGGGACTCGTCGTCGACGAACTCCCTAACCCAAGGACTCTGCCCAAGGCGGTAGTCATCTCTTGAGCAGAGGCCATTGCCGCTTGAGTCCAGATGGAGTGAATTTGCTCCCACGCGCGTAACGCTGGGGCGTTCAGGTTCCGCGACCACGGCGATCACGTGCATCGCGACCAACGTCCCGCGTCCGAATCGGGTGATTGTCTCCGACCCGCACCCCCAATCCCTCTCACAACACCTTGAGAGCGTTCTCCTGGATCTGCACGATCATGCGGAAGTCGCCGTGGCGCAGGGCCTGCTGATAGTGAAACTCGACCAATTCGATCCACTTCTCGATGAGTTGGCGGCCACGGACCTCGTTGCAGCGAAAGCTCAAGCGGCCGAGGCGGCGGAACTTTGCACGGTTCCCCTCGGGGATTCGCTTCACGAGATCCTCGAAATCTCGATCCCAGGTGACGACGATGGCCGCCAGCCGGTCACCGATGGTCGCGATGACTGGATCGGGGGTGCCCGCAGGGAAGAGATCACGGACGAAACGCACGTCGTGACCGCGGGCCGCCAGGAACTCGGCCACGGAGTTGGGCACATTCTCGTCGATGAGCAGCAGCATCCGGGGAGGGTCGGATGCTGCCACGCGCTACGCTGCCCGCTTTCGCCGGGTGGACTCGAACTCGATGGCGGAACGCACATCGGCGGGTACCAGCCGCGGGTATTCCGCGATGATCGCTTTGACGCTGTAACCAGCCTCGTGGAAGTTCCAGATCGCCTCGGTCGGGATGCGCGTGCCAGCCACCACCCAGGCGTTGTGGACCACATACCGCTTCCGGTCGAGCTTGCCGACCTGCCCGGGCTGGCGCTCGCGCAGACGCGCGGCGGCCTTGCCCATCTCGTTGGCGATCGGTTGGAGGTCGATGGAGAGAACCGCCTGGCCATGTCCCTTGGCTTCGATCGGTACGCCCGACCCAGGGTCGATGAAGACTACGGTCCGACCCTTGAGGGCAAAGCGCAGGCTCGACCACGGCGTCTCGTGTTCTTTCTGGAGCCACGCGCCCACGCGCCGAAGTTCTTGCAGGGGAATCTTGCGCTTGTTGCGCAGCACGGCGATAGTTCTCAGGCCGACGATGTCGCGGAAGGAGTAGATGCGGCCAAACGCCCGTCGCCGGTGCTCGTCGATGAGCGTGGGCGAGAAGAAGCCGGTGTCGTCCCAGTACCGGACCTGCCTGTTCGACAGCCCGGTCAGCCGGCACACATGCTCTGCTGTGAATGCCATCATTTCGGTCATGGTCGTGTCGCCCAAAGAGTTCACTCTGCGATGTTATCTTCTTTCCAAGAGCCTACCACTACCAGCCACTCACAGAATAGTTTCGACGTCAGCGCGTGCGTGTCGTCCTGCCTTCGAGATAGCGCCGCAGGTCGGCTTCGGCCACGCGGATCGCGTTGCTCACGCGCACATGGCCGAGCCCGCCGGACTCGCACAGCCGATAGATGGTGGCCGTGGATAAACGCATCCGGGTGGCGACCTCGCGAACGGTCAGGTAGGGACCGGTGCTCCCAGACCCACTACCACCGGCTACCGGATTTCCTTGTACCACTATTGCACCAAATGATTGGCTATTTGGTGCAATTCCTGGCGAAGCGCGGCTAACGTCACCGCTCACAACCAGTTGAATTTCCAACGGTTTGCTACCCTCAGCTACGCCTTGCGATGTTCCGTCGACAACTCCGAAGCCGGGGGTAGTGGGTTCGAGTCCCGCCGCGCCCACTAAGTTTCACCGCCTGGTCGTCGCCCTGGACCGAGCGCGAGAAACTAGCGCATAGACCAGCGGGCCGGCTGCCGCGAGAGCCAGAGCCAAGGTGAGCGTCCCGAGCTGACCCGCGTGTTCGTGCCTTTCGCGCGCGAAGGCCAGGGCCAGAAGCGCGGCCGGTCCGACGCCCAATAGCACAGCAACCGGAAGTCCGCCCGGGACGCGAAAGGGGCGCGCCAGGTTGGGCTCGCACACACGCAGGATCACCAGAGCGGCGAATTCGAGCATGAGTGACAGACCGTAGAGCAGGGCATAGAGCTCGATGAGCCGTTGCAGACCCAACCCCAAGGCCACGCACCAGGCCGCGGTCAAAGCCACAATGGATACCCAGGGCGCGCCGGTGCTGGGCAGTTGACGAGAAAAAACCCGAGGCAGGCGGCCATTCAAGGCGAGCACCAGCGGCAGACGCGAATACGACATGACCAGCGCATTCGCCATGCCGAGACCGCACAGCATCCCGCCCACGCCCACTGCCAGCGCGAGTCCTCGGCCGCCCACGACGTCACCCACGGTCACCCACGACCCCGTGGTCCAGCCGCTCGGATCGATCCCCGCATGTGCGGCCCCGGCCACGGGTACGAAATAGGTCAAGGTCACCAGGAAAACTGCAATGAAGATGGCCAGTGGATAATTGCGCTGCGGTCGCTCCACCTCGCCCGCCACCGTGGAGGCATTGTCCCAGCCCGCGAAATTCCACATGGCGATCAACAATCCCCCAAAGAAGTCGCCGCCAGCCGCGGGCGCATGCACGAGACTGGGCGCGCTCGCTCCAGTGAAGGCAAGAATGGCCATGACCACGAATGGTCCCAGAAGCAGCACGGCCATGAGTTCGGACGCTCCGCCCACGGCACGCGAGCCGCGCAAGTTGAGCGCGGCACAGGCCACCAGAATCGCGACACCCATGACCAGGCCGACGCTTCCCTGGGACGCCGCAGGCCACAGTCGCCCCAGATAGAGCAGGAACAGCGTGGGGTAAATGGCCATGTCAAAGACGCTGGCGCAGAGGGAAAGCCAGGCTTCCTGAAAACCCCAAAACGGCCCCATGGCTCGCTCGACCCACACGTAGTAGCCGCCCTCGTCGGGAATGGCGCTGGCCAGTTCGCCCACCATCAAAGCCGTGGGCAGACTCCACACCACCGGCGTCACCACAAGCAGCAGCAGCGCCATCCGGTAGCCCAAATTTTGCACCAGCTCCTCGAGACCATAGGGCCCGCCCGCGACCATGAAGTAGGTCGCAGCCACCAGGCCGGTGAGAGTTAGTTTGCGTTTCACTGCCCGTCGTGCCAGTGGGACTCGGAAATTGGGCTGCCACCCCGCAGTTGCCGCACTTCTGGATTTGTGTCAGGCACGTGGCTCTGTCGGCAGCCTCTTCAGTTCGATGCGCGCATTGGCCAGCGACGGCAATTCCTCCCTCTGCGACGGAGTCTTCCAACGAGCGATGGCACCCTTCAGCCGTGTCCGGAACTCTGCGGGAGACAGCCGGTCCTTCGTGGACTCGCCTTCCTTGACCGGCTCGCCATCCAGCCAAAGCACCCAGGTCTCCACACTCCAAGTTGGTGCCAGCAGAACGACGCGATCATCCGGGGCGCGCTCGTCTGCCTTCAACTTCTCGAGGCGGGCTTTGAATCCGACGTTGTCCCCGTCCACCAAGACGAGGAAGCCCAGCCCCACTTGATGACGAGCCCGACGGTACGTGGGCAGGACTTCTTCCTGATAGCGGCGCACAACCCAATTGCTAGCGGCGCCCTCTCCATCCGGGGCCTTGTTGACGTCGATCGCTCGTCGCTCGATCCCGAAAACATCGGCCAAAAGACACCTGGCGAATGCCTCGTGCTCGCTATCCTCGCACCACACTCGCACGCGAATTCCCTTACTCGGCATGGGACACCTCGAGCCTGAGAAACTCAGACGCCGTCATACCCGTATCGCGTGGAACGCGGATGTTCAGCAGACGAGTCGGCCCCTCTTCGGCGCGCCGAAGTTCCCAGGCTTGGTCCGCGGCCAGATAGTCGATAACCCGGTGATGGTGCGAGATGGCTATCAGGGTTCCCCGTTTTGCGTCGACGATGGCATCGCGCATTTGCGACAACCACGGCTGGATCTCCTCCTCGGCCACGAAGTTGTCGGGCTCATCAAACACGATGAGCGACGCTGCAGGCGCCAGGGCATGAAGGATGGCGTAGTGCAGGAGCAGAATTCGCTGCCCATCCGAAAGTTCGCCGAGGGCCAATGAAAATGAGCGGCCTGCAATCTCACAGTCCAGCAGCAACAAGCGGGCGTCCACCCCGAGCTTTTGCAGCTTGATCGCCTGCAGACCGGGAACGATCGGACGGAGATCCTGCCAAATCTGACTGGCGGTGGCAGGCCTTTCCTGCAGAATGGTTCGATACCACGACACGAAGTTCTTGCCGTCCGTCGAAAGCATGTCCGATTCGACTGTGGAGTCGGGGCTGATCTCGGAAGGCCGCAGGGCAAACAGCCACATGCGGGCGTTCCACTCCTTGAACGCGGTCAACAGCTTGTTTTCGGGACTCGCTTGCAGCAGAGGCAAGAATGACCGCCGGGGATCGCCCGGGAAAACCATTCGTGGTGTGGCTGTAGGCTCGTCGGCAAAAAGGCGGATCTCCTCGCCCGTATGCTCGTACAGGAGTGCGCCGTTTGTCGATACGGCTTCGCGCTCCACAACGGCGCGCCGCGAACTTTCGTCGTGCCGAACAACCAGCTCGTAGTGAAACAACGTGCCCTCGAATCCTCGCAGGTCCAACTCGAATCGCTGGCTGGCCCGCTTGTCCCAGCGTGTGCGCGTCCAAGTAGGGAAGGCGTCTGCCGCGAGTTGGCCTGCGAGAAAGCCCTGAAGTCCCTGCAACGCACCGAACACGGCCGATTTTCCGCCGCCATTGGGGCCGACCAAACATGCGACTTGGGCGGGCGCGATCTCGAAGTTTACAAGGCACTTGTAGTTGTCGACATAGAGACGCTTGATCATCCTGACCTCGGCTCCAGACTAGCCGCGAAACAGGTCGCAGCCAAGGGGCCCGGGGGGTCATACCGCTTGGCGGTGCTGGCTCTCGGGCACGAGCGAGTCGGATTCGTGTACACTGACAATTGTGCCCGCGGTTAGTACCTGCGAGAAGCCGAGCACGGGGAGGTGTCTTGTGCAGCACGAATGGGTTGGGGGCTCCTCCTTGCGCGGAACAGACCGCACGGCGTGGTATCATATTGTCGTGCAAGCGCATCGCGAACTTCTGGAAACGGACGAACAGGGACCCTGGCGCGTGGCACCCAATCTGCCGCCGCTCGCCAGGGTGGAGGCAATCTTTCTGGTGCTTGGCCCTGGCCAGCCGCGCACGTCCCGCCAGCCCCCACCTGAACTGGCGAAGCTTCGCATTACCGGCGATGTGGTCGCCCCAGTTATTGACGAGAAGGACTGGGGCTTCGGCGCGTGATCTAGCAGACGATCAAGCAACGTCGCCAGGGAAGGCGAGGCCACAGAAGTCGCGTGCATTGTCCCAAATTTACCTCGCCTCCGCGTGAATCCTTTTGAACAAACCTGCCTCTTACAAGGCAGAGGAGAACGCATGGCAACCAAGGCCCTGAACGAGAGCAACTTCAAAGAAACTGTCGCCAACGGAATCGTGCTGGTGGACTTCTGGGCCCCCTGGTGCGGTCCCTGCCGGGTGTTCGGCCCGGTGTTCGAGAAGGCCTCCGAGGCGCACCCCGACGTGGTTTTCGGCAAAGTCAACACCGAGGACGAATCCGGGCTGGCGAGCAGCTTCGGCATCCAGGCCATCCCGACCCTGATGGCCTTTCGCGACGGAATTCTGCTCTTTGAACAGGCCGGGGCTTTGCCAGCAACCGCGTTGAAAGAGTTGGTCGAGCAGGTCAAAGGACTCGACATGGTCAAGGTCCGCGCCGACGTGGCTGCCCAGCAGGCAGCCCCAAAGACGCCAGAATGCGACGGAGGCTGCTGCGGGTGATCCGACGCGGCTAGCGCATGCGCGGACACGGTGGCTTCTGTGACGAGCGCGGCTGAGACAGGCGCGGGCTACCGATCTGGCCGCCGTCGGCCCAGGGTGAACTTGAGTACCGGCGGCGTGACCAGGGTGGTGACAATCACCATGACCACGATGGCTGAGTAGGTGCTGCGGGATAGAACCGGAACGCCGGCGACCATCAGGGTCAGCCCGATGTTGGCGAAGATGAGACCCACCTCGCCACGCGGGATCATGCCCACGCCCACGCTCAGGCGATCGATCCCCTTGCCCAGTACGCCAAGGCCGCAGACCTGCTTGCCCAGAATCGCGGCAGCCGTCAGGGCCAAGGCCAAGACCAGAATCGACGGTTGGGCAAACGAACGCAGGTCAGTGGTCATGCCCATCAGCACAAAGAAGATCGGCGCCAGGAAACCCGAGATGGGACGGATCAGCTCTGCCAAGGTCTGCGAGCCCTGGGCCACGAAGTCGCGGTCGTGCGCTTCTTCCAATATCAGGCCGGCAGCAAAGGCGCCCACGATGGGTGCCAGTCCCAAGGCATCGGCCAGCCAGGCAAAAAAGAAACAAAAAGCCAACCCCACGGCCAGCAAGACCTGGCGCGCCTGCAGACGCGCGGCCAGGGCAAAAAGCGGGCGCGAGACCAGCATCCCGAGGACCAGTGAGCCCACGAGAAACGCGGCGGCCTTGGCCAAGATGACGAGCACCGAACTCATGGCGAAGCTCGGCGCGCTGGAAGCACTGACCACGGCTCCGGTCACCACGGCCAGCACGACCAGTCCCAGCACGTCGTCGATGACCGCCGCGCCCAGGATGATGCGCGCTTCTTGACTCTGCGAGCGCCCGAGATCCTTGAGCACGCGCGCCGTGATGCCGACGCTGGTCGCGCACAGGGTGGCGCCGAGAAAGACGTGCACGGCCCAGCCTTGCTCGGGCAGCAACCACAGGCCCACACCCACGCCCAGGGCAAAGGGCGCGATCACGCCCAGCGTGGCCACCAGAAAAGCGGACAGTCCCACGCTGAGCATCTGCTTCACCGTGGACTCGAGCCCGATCTCGAAGAGCAACACCAGAACTCCCAAGCGGGCCAGGCTGTCGACGAGAGGACTTTCCCGGATAAAAGCCAGCGCGGGCAGACCAACCAGAGTGAGGTTCCCCAGGAACACACCCGCCACCAATTCGCCCAACACCGCCGGCTGCCCAATCCTGACCGCGAGATCGCCGCCCAGTTTGGCGGCAATCAAGATGATAGCCAGGGCCAGGACCAGGGATGCAATCGGATCGTGGTGCGACGACGCCTGGGCCGCGAATGCCGGCAGCGGCAGCAGCAGACATAGGGCGAGAGCCAGGGATTTCATCGCGGTTTGCCAAGCATCGCAGAACTGGGCTGCGAGGGCGAGAGCTGTTGAACCATGTCACGCCCGCTTGGCGCGGTCACGGCGCTCCGGCATGATGGGTTGTCGTGGTCTACCTGCTGCTCTTGTTCGTGGCCGGGCGCTGCCTGGTGCCGATGGACGAGACGGATCTGTTCTTCAACCTGCGCCTGGGCGAGATCGTTCTTTCCACCGGGCACGTGCCCACCGAAAATCTGCTCTCCTTCACCTACCCCGCGGCCACCGACATCAATCTGGCCTGGCTTTTCCAGATCGTACTCGCTCTCGCCCATCGCGCGGCCGGGATCCCGGGCACGGTGCTACTCAAGACCGGCTTCGTGCTCGGCACATGGGCCTTGCTCTTTCGCGTGGCTGTACGGCGCGGGGCGCACCCGGCCCTGGCGGCGCTGGCGCTGGCGCTGGCAGCATGGTCGGCCGAACCGCGCTTTGTCGAACGTCCCCACCTGGTGACCTTCCTCGGATTGGCCCTGTTGCTTCTGGCCGTGGAGCGCGCAGAGGCGGGACGGCCACGCCTCTTGTGGCTGCTGATTCCGCTCGGACTGCTGTGGGCCAACGCCAACTCGTGCTTCTTTCTCGCGCCCGGGATTCTCATGCTCTACGCCGCTGGGGCTTGGTTGGATGGAGAACGCGCTCACAGCCGGCGCGCGCTGCTGGTCGGCCTCGCGTTGGTGCCGCTGATGTTTGCCACGCCCTCGGGAACGCGCTGTCTTTCCTACATTGCCAACCACATCCGCATGCCGTGGCTGCGGCCCTTGCAGGAATATCGGACCGCGCGCTGGCCGCTCGATGGGCCCTTCTTTTTCTCGCTGGCCGGTCTCCTCTCTGCGACGGCAGCGTCGATTGTTTTACGAAAGGCACGACTTCTGCTTCCTCTGCGCGTCTTCTTTCCGTTGATCGCATTGGCCTTGCTCGGCGCCTTTCGCATCCGTTTCGTGGCCGAGTTCTCCATCCTGGCAGGCCCTGCCCTGGCGGTGGCCGCCAATCGCTTGCTGCCACGCGCGGGGGGCCGCGTGCTGGCTTGGTCCGTGGCGGCGACCCTACTGGCCCTGACGGTGGTTCCGCGCGCCCAGGCCGCGTGGTCCGGTTCCCGCTGGTTCGACATCGGGATCGAGGCGGATCTGGTGCCCGAGACCGCCATTGCCTTTGTCGATCAACATGGGCTGCGAGCGCGCATGTACAACGACCTCGAGGTCGGCTCGTACTTGACCTGGCAGGGCTGGCCGCGCTTTCGCGTGTTTCAGGATCCGCGCATCAACGGCTATCCTGAATTTTTCCACGCGATCCTGCGCCGTTCGGATCTGTCGCGCGCGCAGTGGCAGCGCCTGCTCGACGATTTTTCCGTCGACGCCGGCTTGCTTACCTATCCCACGGTCAATCCGCGGGGTGCGTGGTTCGATCCTGGAAAATGGGCGCTGGTGTATCGGGCCAGCGATGGGCTGGTGTTCACGCGGCGTTTGCCAGAACGGGCAGCTCTCATCGCGGAGTTGGAGATTCCGCTTAGTTTCAGCTACGCAACAGCGACGGGCCTTCAGCCAACTCCCTTGCTGCAAGAACCCTCTGAGGTCACGCTTCCCACATGCGAATGGCAGCGCCGCCTGGGTGATTTTCACCGCAGCACGGGCGACGATCGGGCCGCCCTGCGCGCGTTCGAAACAGCGCTGGAAGCGCCTTCCGGGACATGCCTGGATTCGAGCTGGCGGAACGGAGTACGACAGACCATGGGCTCGGTGGCCCTGCGCCTGGGCGATCGGGCCCAAGCCGCGGCCCTGCTCGACGGCTTGCTTGCGCCCGAAGCCCGCAACAATCACGGATTCGCCTTGCTCGGCCTTGGCCAAGCGGCATTGGCGTTGGCCGATTTCGATGCGGTTCTGGCTGCGTTGCCAGCCAGCGACGAAGCCTGCTTCGGGCG
>Ga0265330_10000184_pt1 | contig 48337 bp, 50 predicted proteins | sample 41919metaG_FD_202083 | JGI IMG/M metagenome (GOLD analysis project Ga0265330, IMG submission 202083) | Rhizosphere microbial communities from Carex aquatilis grown in University of Washington, Seatle, WA, United States - 4-19-19 metaG | ecosystem: Host-associated > Plants > Roots > Rhizosphere...
ACCGGAAAGCGTATCCGATCTGGCTATCAAGGATGTATCAGTGTCAGATATCGGGATAGCGACCTTGCTCGTCGGCTTCTGGCGTTTGCAAGGGCATATTTGAATCAAATGGGGGCATAGTTTCAATGGCAAAATGCTTCTCTCCAAAAGAAGAGTTCTAGGTTCGAATCCTAGTGCCCCCGCCAATAGTTTTGGAAAGTAGTTATCAGAATTCCCTTATTTTAAGCTACTTCTTTAAAACAAAATTTGATAGAATGTAAGAACCCTGAGGGGATTTGAACTATGGAAAAATTAGAAACAAAAATCAAACAATGGGTTAACCAAGAGTAGTCTAAATTTATTTTTATGAAAAAAGACGAAATAAAACACACAGAATTGAACAAGGAAAATTGGGATAAGCGGGCAGGCACATACGATGATAAAAACTGGAGGGCTAATTATCTGAGAGGCACCCAAAGTAAGTTCATCTCCCGTTTAGATATCAAAGAAAATACCAATTTTCTCGACGTTGGTTGCGGAACCGGCTTTGCACTTGGAGAAGCCGCAAAAGCTGTTGATGGTAAAGGCCAATTCTATGGCATCGATCTTTCCGCCAAAATGATAGAAAAAGCAAAAAGCAATTTCCAAGGTAGAGATAACTTTCATTTTATCCAAGCTGATTCCGAATTAATACCACTAGACGACAACTTTTTTGATATTATCATTTGCACCAACTCTTTCCACCACTATTTACATCCGGATAAAGCGTTAAAAGAAATGTATCGTCTTTTGAAAAAAGGCGGAAAAATATATATTCTCGATCTGACTGCTGATAATTGGTTTATAAAGATTATAGATAAAACTATCCTTAAATTAATTCAGCCTGAGCATGTTAAACTATATAGCACGAAGGAATTCCAACAGTTGTTTAGATGCGCAGGGATAAAATATATCAATCCTTCAAGGATAGACAAAATCAACCCGGTGGCAAAAGTTCATATGGGCGAAAAAGAATAGTGCTCTTCAGACAAACTCAGTATGTTTTTTTGGCAAATTCAGGTATATCGAAATAAGCAGGATTTTCTTTGTAGATTCGCCTTAATTTCTGTATACTTTTATTGATTATCGTGAAGTTTAGTTGTTTAATCGGTTCAAAGTTACGCCAACCGTCACCGCAGACAGAAATGCTAGTATCGCAGAAGCCGACGTATAAATAGATTGAATTTGGAAATGATAAAATCTATCCATGGCTAAAAACATTGGCGGAGCGTATCACGGCATCATTATCAACGTAAGCCAAAGAGATAGGTCGATATTCAAAACAGCAGAAATCATCGGCAAAAAGAAATTATTTTTTGGGTTTCTGACCTTTTATAAAATAAAGGCGTCTCCAGATACCATAGACGGAACCATAAAAGCGTTCCAAGGTAATATGGCTGATCGGGTTTTATTCAGAAAACAGGAATTCTATCTCCATTTTTATAGAGATGATGAGTTGATAATAGTATTTAGGGATAAAATATTTAACGTGTCGCCGGACACATCAACGTGGGCTGCTGCCATCGCGCATGGCAGACAATTAAAGATAGCGGATAAGCAATTGGATTTTAAGCCAAATAGATTTGAGGATGAGGACTATTGATATTCTTCATCCGTTGCAACAATCCACAGTGCTGCCCTGGTCCGCGTGCTAAGCTGAAAGTATGAAGCATAAGAAGACGTCGGGGTTGTTGACGGTTGTTGTCTTCGCTGCCTTTTTGGTGTTTGCCCCTGCGGCACATGCTCAGGATGTTGCCCCGCCCTCGGTGCCAACGGGGATTTCTGCATATGTCACCCAATCGGGACAGGTATACATTTCCTGGAGCTCATCAGCTGACAATGTGGGCGTTGAGGGATATTACGTCTACCGCGACGGGACGCTTGTGGCGAATACGCCCGGTTTGCTTTTCTTCACTGATGATGCGCCGGCAGGAACGCACACCTACACGGTTGCCGCATACGATGCCGCTCAAAATGTTTCAAGCCAATCGCTGCCGTCATCGCTCGTGACGGTCATTGCGGACACGACTCCGCCCACCGCACCGGCCAATCTCACCTTGGTGCCGTCATCCTCATCGATAGTGCTTTCGTGGGGTGCCTCGACCGACAATGTCGCCGTGATCGGCTACTATGTTTACCGCAACGGGCAGAAGATCATCCTTCCAGGTCAAATCACGGCAGCAAGTTATACCGACACAGGCCTCTCGCCCGGCGTCACGTATTCCTACCAGGTCGGTGCTTACGATGCCGTGGGGAATATCACCCGATCGAATTCGGTCAGTGCAGCAACTATTTTCGATGTGACGCCCCCTTCGTCGCCGTATAATCTGCGCGCGATCGCGACTTCGACGAGTGAAATTGACCTGTCGTGGAGTCCGGCAATGGATAACATTGCCGTTGCGGGATATGAAATTTTCAGAAACAGCGTGCATATCGGCAACAGCGTGGGAACGTCAACGGTGTATCAGGATACGGGCTTGTCGCCGAGTGCGCAGTATTCCTATTCAATTACGGCGGTTGACGAAGTGGGGAACATGTCAATCCAGAGCACGCCGGCGAGCGCAACGACATTCCAACCCGACACTGCGCCGCCTTCAATCCCAACCGGTCTTTCGTTTGTTTCCCCGTCAACATCGGAAATTGATCTTTCGTGGAAGCCGTCAACGGACAATGTTGGCGTCGCCGGGTACGATGTGTATCGCGACGGTACTCAGATTGCCGCAACGGTGTCAGCAACGTATGTCGATACCGGCCTTGCGACGAGCACGACCCATCTTTACGCAGTGAGGGCGTATGATGCCGCTGGCAATATTTCGCCCCAACAATCAATTGGCGCGACGACGCTCGCGACAAACCCGATTGTGCCTGTGGCTCCAACAGCGCCGACCAATCCAACCTCAACTGTTCCGCAGCCGCCTCCACCTCCTCCGCCCGTGACAACCAATCCGCCATCCGTCAGTGGATATGTTTTCACAACGCTGCTTTCTATGGGTTTACGAGGGACTGCCGTTCAGAATTTGCAATCCGTGCTCATCCAACAGGGCGATCTCGGCTCGGCATATGCAACCGGCTATTTCGGATTGCTTACCCAAAAAGCCGTCCAAAAATTCCAATGTGCGCAAGGGATCGTCTGTTCCGGGAGCCCATATACCACGGGTTGGGGATCGGTTGGCGTCCGGACCCGAAAAGCGCTCAACGCGCTCTAGTTGACTTTTTCGCGAAGGCGCGTATACTGATACCAATTCCAATGACGCATGGGTTGTGCCGCACAAGGCACATAAATCCCGGCCGAGGATAATCGAAAGATTATTTTGCGCAGCGGCTTTGGAGGAAAGCCGTTTTTTTATTAAATTTTTGTAAAAACCACTACATGAAAACCAAGGCACAAAAATCAGAAGAATTGAAGCGAGCCAAAGTGCTGCTTGATAAAAGTGAGGCACTCATTTTCGCGGACTTCACAAAGATCACCGCAGAGCAGGTGCGGAAGCTCCGCAGCGAATTGCAGAAGTCGGGTGCCAAGTTCTTGGTCATCAAGAAGCGCCTGCTCGGCCTGCTTTTGAAAGAAAAGGGGATCGACGTTGACCTGAAGCAATTCAAGGTTTCCGTGGGAACCATCTTTGCCGAGGGCGGCAGTGATACGGTTGCCGGGCCAGCGTACACATTCTTCAAATCGCTCGAAATCCCCGAAGGCGGAGCAAAAGATATGTGGATAAAGAAATTGCTTGGCGGTTATGATCTTGTTTCAAACCTGCCCATGGATGCCAAACAGGTGCTCGCCATTGGCCAGCTCCCGCCGCGCGAGATCTTGCTCGCACAGCTTTTGGGAGTGCTCGCAGGACCGATCCGTTCCTTCATGTATCTTCTCGATCAGAAATCAAAGATGACACCATCCACACCCGAAAAAAAGGTCGAGCTAACGCAAGCATCATAAAATTACTATGGCAAATTTAGAAGACATCATGACCAAGGTTGAATCGCTCACCGTGGTTGAGCTCGCGGAGCTCGTCCACAAGCTTGAAGAAAAGTTCGGCATCTCGGCTGCGGCGCCGGTGGCGGCGGGCGGGGGAGCCGGAGCGGCGGCTGCGGAAGAAAAGACAAGCTTTAACGTTGTCTTGAAATCCAGCGGAGCAAGCAAGCTTAATGTGATCAAAGTCGTCCGTGAAGTGACGACGCTCGGCCTCAAGGAAGCCAAAGACCTCGTTGATGGCGCCCCGAAGACCGTGAAAGAGAACGTGAAGAAAGAAGAAGCCGACGAGATCAAAGCTAAGCTCGTGGCAGCAGGAGCGGAAGTGGAAATCCAATAGTATAATAAACGGATAGGCGGAACATATTGTGGAGGGCTCTCGGAGGCGCGAAGGCGCCGAGAGCCGAGCGGTCGCGCGAGTACGCGCGAACCGCGTACCTCCACAATATGAGACGACTATCCGTTTTGGGCGTTTAGCTCAGTGGTAGAGCGTTCCGTTCACATCGGAAAGGTCGCAGGTCCGATCCCTGCAACGCCCACAGCTCACAACCTGTGTATAGTTTTTAAGAATTACCAACAAAAATGCCGGAAAATCGGCGTTTTTTGTTTGCAAAACCTCATGAATAACGGATTTTGACATGGTGCCATAGTGGTATATAGTAGTAGAGAAGTGGGGAGCTGTGGAGGAAACTGGGGATAAACCCCCCTTTCTGTGCAGAACTCACGCAAAACCAATGTTACTTGGCGAATACCAACACAATTTAGATACCAAAGGTCGGATGGCTGTTCCGGCAAAATTCCGTGAAAAATTGTCGGCCGGGGCCATCATTACGCGCGGAATTGATAATTGTCTTTTTATGTTCGCGAATGCCGAGTGGGAAGAGCTTGCAAAAAAATTGATGGCGTTGCCGCTTGCTCAGGCAAACTCGCGCGCGTTCGTTCGGCTCATGCTTGCGGGAGCGTCGGATGTTGAGCTTGACCACCAGGGCCGCATCCTCATTCCCGATTATTTGCGGAAGTACGCTGGCATTAAGAAAGAGGTGATTGTCGCCGGTCTCTATAATCGCATCGAGATCTGGGATGAAAAATCCTGGCAAGCATACAAGACGAAAACGGAAAATTCATCCGAAGCGATCGCGGAGAAACTGGGAGAGCTTGGCATTTAGCGTGCAGCATATATCTGTTCTTTTAAACGAAGTTTTGGAAATACTCGATCCGCATCCCGGGGACTTCATGATTGACGGTACGGTTGATGGTGGCGGCCACGCAGCGGCGATCATGGATCGCATCATGCCGAACGGATCGTTCCTTGGCGTTGACTGGGATGAGGCAATGATCCGAAAACGGATAGCGGAGCGCAAAGACCCCGACCGGGAACGCTACGTGCGGGGGAATTATGCGGACCTTCCCGCGATCCTTGCGCAAGAGCAGCTTCCAAAAGCAGATGGCCTGCTCCTTGATCTCGGTTTTTCTTCTGAACAGCTCGAGCAATCGGGGAGAGGATTCAGCTTTGGCGAATCATCGCGCAATGAGCCGCTTCTCATGACCTATGACTCATCGCGGCGTTCGGTGGCAGAGATCATCCGCGAAGAGGACGAATCGTCGCTTGCGGATATCATTTATCAGTTTGGCGGCGAACGGCGCTCACGGGCCATTGCAAAAGCGATCAAGCGTGCCGGAAAGAAAAAACGTGTGGTAACGAGCGGTGAACTGGCGGATGCCATCCGCAGCGCTCTGCCGAAAAATTATGAGCACGGCAGGATCGACCCGGCGACGCGGACATTTCAGGCCTTGAGGATCTACGCGAACGGCGAACTTGAAAATCTTTCACGGATGATTGACGGCCTGAAAGACGTGGTAAGACCAGGCGGCCGGGTTGCGATCATGAGCTTCCACTCGCTTGAAGACCGGATCGTCAAGCAAAAATTTCAGCAGTCGGCAAAAGAAGGAAAGCTGAAATTGCTCACGAAGAAACCGATCGGTGCGTCATCGGATGAAATCGCGGAAAATCCCCGGAGCCGTTCCGCAAAGCTCCGTGCAGCCGTTCTTCTCTCGATATAAATACGAACCAATGACATTCATTCAACCCAACAAACCAAAGAGCTTTATGAACATGGTGCTGGCGTTCTTGGCGCTCGCAACGCTCGTGGGAACTTTTTGGCTTGTTGTCGCTTATAACCAAATCGTGAATGTGAGCCATAATATTACGGCGATAAAGACGGAACTTGATGCTATCGGTGCGCAAAATACGGCGATCAGCAACCGGTTTGTGGCCACGTTGAGCGCCGACCAAGCCGCGACGCTTGCGGCGAGCGATGGCCTGGTGCAGGAAAATAAACCCCAATACGTTACGGTTAACACGCAATGGCCTATCGTTTCTCGCTAGTCATTACGGGGATCATCGGCGCCTATGCGCTCTTGCTGTTCCATTTGTACCAGATCCAGTTGGTAAAAGGCGGCTATTATTTTGCGAAGGCGGCGTCGGAAGTGGCGTCGTCCCAGGGGATCAACGGCAGCCGCGGAGCGATCTATTTCACCGACCAGAACGGCAACGAATTGCCGGCCGCGATCGAAAAACCATTTCCGATCATCTATGCGGTGCCGTCGTCGATTGACGACGTACAGGAAGCGGCGAATACGATGGCGCCGATCCTGGATATGCCGGTATCAACCCTCGAGAAGATTTTTAAAAAACCAAATGACTCCTATGAGCTCTTGGTGCGGAAGGCGGATCCGGGCGTGGCGGCTCGGGTGGATGCAGCGAACATCAAAGGGGTGTACGCCGATCTTGAGAATGATCGCTATTATCCCTTGGGGTCCGTTGCGTCACAGGTGCTTGGCTATGTCGGCCCCAATGCTTCACGTGCGGGCGAGAGCGGGCATTACGGGCTCGAATCGCTGTACAATAATTATTTGGAGGGCATGACGACGAGCGGCCCGTCCGCCACCGGCGGTTCCGACTTGCAACTTACGATCGATCCGAATATCCAGACCGAAGCAGAGAAAATTCTTGACGATCTTGTGGCGGCGAACGGCGCCTCGGGGGGCAGCGTGATCGTGGAGGATCCGCAGACCGGAAAAATCCTTGCGATGGGGGAAGATCCGGATTTTAACCCGAACAGCTACAGCAGTTCGCCGATTGCGGACTTTTTGAATACCAACGTGCAGTCCGTCTACGAACCCGGATCGATCATGAAGGTCATTACCATGGCTGCAGGCATTGATGCCGGAAAGATCACGCCAAACACCACCTATGACGATAAAGGATATGTGAATGTGAACGGTGCGCATATCACGAACTATAACCTTGCGACCCACGGCCCGTACGGCCCCGGGACGACGATGACCCAGGTGATCGAGGGTTCGATCAACACGGGTGCGATTTTTGCCGAAAATCAGACGGGAAACGCCGTGTTCGAAAGTTATCTCAAAAAGTTCGGCTTTGACGACAAGACCGGCATTGATCTGCCGGGCGAAGTTTCCGGAAATCTGAACCAGCTTACGCCGAAGGCGCCCGAGGTTGCATGGGATACTGCCGCCTACGGGCAGGGCATCGCGGTGTCGCCGATCGGGCTCGTGAGCGCGATTGCTGCCATCGCGAACGGCGGGGTGCTGATGCGTCCCTACGTGAATGCGGCGCTTCAGCCGGAAGTGATACGAAGAGTAATCAGCACAAGCACTGCGCAACAGGTGACAGGCATGATGGTCGCCGCCGTTGACCTTGCGCGGATCGCGAATATCAGCGGCTATTCGCTTGCCGGCAAGACCGGAAGTGCGTACGTTCCGGACCTTGTGCACGGCGGATACCTGAACCAACTCGACGATTCCTATATCGGCTTCGGCCCGACATCAAATCCCCGATTCGTCGCTTTCATACGGTTGAATACACTGCCGGTCACAGCGCTCGCGGCAGAAAGCGTGGTGCCCGCGTTCAAAGACCTTTCGCAATATATCATTAATTATTACAACATCCCGCCCGACAGGATTACGGCAAATCCTTAAATTTTCATGAAAGATTTTCTCACCAACATCTTGCGGGCGACATTACGCAAATTGGCCCAGCTTACGCTGTGGCGTTATCGTCCCGGCATCATCGGCATAACGGGGAGCGCCGGGAAAACATCCACCAAGCTTGCTATCAAAGCCGTTCTCGAAAAAGGGCGGCGCGTCCGTGTTTTGGAGGGGAATTTGAATAACGATCTCGGCTTGCCGCTTGCGATCCTCGGCGACTGGAGTGGGCGCGAGTTGAAACTCATAAGCCGTGAGACGCCGCCGGGTACGGCGCGGTTTGGGAAGGCAGTATTCTGGCTGAAGGTTATTTTTTCATCGACATGGCGGATCATATTTGCCTCGCGCGAATATCCCGAGATTCTCATTCTTGAATATGGCGCCGACCGGCCCGGAGACATTAAATATTTATTAACGATCGCTCGGCCGAATGTGAGCGTGATCACCGCGATCGGCGACATCCCGGTGCACGTTGAATTTTATCCTGGCCCATTGGAAGTTGCGCGGGAAAAGGGACGCCTCATCGAATATTTGCCGACGGAGGGCTACGCCGTGTTAAATGGCGATGACGAAGTGGTGCGCAATCTGCAATCGCGGACACGGGCGCATGTGATGACGTACGGGCTCGGGCGCGATGTTGAAGTGAGGGCTACCCGTTTTGAAAATAAAAGCGACGCCGACGGTAGACCTATTGGCGTTTCTTTTAAACTGGAACACGGAAGTGGTGTGGTTCCGGTGCGGATCGAAGGAGTGTTCGGGAGGGCCCATGCCTATTCCGCTGCGGCTGCGGCTGCGGTCGGCATTATCTTTGGCATGAACCTCGTCGCAATTTCGGAGGCATTGTCCGACTATAAGCCGGCATCGTCGCGCATGCAGATTTTGCCGGGGATCAAATATACATGGATCATTGATGATTCGTATAACGCGAGCCCTATCGCCATGCAGGCCGCACTCGATGCATTGCGCGAACTTTCCGCAAAGCGGCGCATCGCCGTCCTGGGAGACATGCTCGAGGTCGGTAAGTACACGCCGGAAGTGCATGAGCGCATGGGCCGTCTCGCGGCACAGTCAGCTGATGCATTGTTTACAGTCGGTCCGCGGGCGAAGTTCATCGCCGAAGCGGCGCAATCGGCGCGGATGAAGCGCGACCGTATTTTCAGCTTCGATACCGCCGACGAGGCGCGCAAGCCCATCCAGGATTTCCTCCGGAAAGGGGACGTGGTGCTTGTGAAAGGATCGCACGCGATGGAATTGAATAAGATAGTAGAGGAGATCAGGGACCAGACACCGCAGCAAGGGAAGGTTGCGGCATAGCAACTTTCTCCTTATAATCTTTCCGTTGCTGGCTTCATCGTCTAATGGTTAGGACGGCGCCCTCTCACGGCGCAAATGGGGGTTCGATTCCCCCTGGAGCTACGAGAGCTATCTCTCCGGCATGTTAGAATATCCATATGCGCAAATTGCTTGTGGCGAATTGGAAGGAAAACCCAAAGACAGAGAAACAGGCCTTGAAGCTTTTTAACCATGTGGCGAAAGCTGCAAAGGGGAGCAGTGTCGAGGTTGTGATCTGCCCGCCGTTCGTCTACATCGAGGAGATCTCGGCTGCGTTTAAAAAATTGAAATCAAAAAAGAACTTCTCATTTGGCGCGCAGGATGTTTTTTGGGAAGAGAAAGGGCCGTATACGAGCGAGGTTGGGCCGAAGATGTTGAAATCACTCGGCGCGAAATACGTCATTGTTGGGCATTCCGAAAGAAGGAAGTGGCTTCATGAAACGGATGCGATGGTTAATAAGAAGATCAAACTGGCTTTGCGCGACGGACTGAAGATAATTTTATGCGTGGGCGAGCCGATCGCCGTACGGAGGAAAGGGTTCGCCGCTGCAGAAAAGTTTGTTAAAAATCAATTAAAGAAAGATTTGGCGGGTATTCCGCCGACCCAAGCGCGTCGGGATGTCACAATCGCCTACGAACCGATCTGGGCTATCGGTACCGGCCGATCGGACAAGCCGGAAGATGCCATGCGCATCGCAAAGATCATTAAAAAGTTCGCAAAAGCGAATGTCCTCTACGGCGGGTCGGTTAATAGAAGAAATATCGCTGATTTTGTACAATTAAAGGAGATTGCCGGCGCCCTTGTGGGGGGTGCAAGCATAAAGGCCGAAGAATTCGGAAAAATGATAAAAATCGTTTCGAAACGATAATTAATAATTAACCATGAACAAAGAAAAATTCTATTTTTGGGTTTTGCTCGATGTGCTGCTTGCGATTGTCATTATCGGCGTGATTTTCTTCGGGTTCCCGGCATTTATGGCGTTCCGCGCCTCATATCCGCCAGCGCGGACCATCACGGTGACCGCCGAAGGGAAGGCATCGGCGACGCCCGATCTCGCCGAGGTTTCATTCTCGGTGGTCTCGCAGGGAGCGAATCCGCAGACCTTGAGCACCAACAATATTGACAAGATGAACGCGGTTTTGCAGTTCGTCGCGGCGCAGGGCATCGCGGCGAGCGATACGGCGACGACGGCATATGATCTCGAGCCGAACTATCGGTACGACAATACTACGGGCCGGCAATACGCCACGGGATACACGTTGACCCAGACCGTGACGATCAAGATCCACGATCTCACGAAGATCGCCTCAATCCTTGGAGGCCTCGCGCCGCTCGGCGTGAACCAGATTGGCGGAGTGGATTTCACCTTTAATGATCAGAATGCAGTGATCGCTCCTGCGCGTGCCGATGCTATTGCGCAGGCCAAAGCAAAAGCAACGGAAATGGCATCTGGGGCGGGAGTTGGCCTCGGCGAGGTCATGAACGTTTCAGAGAACGGCGTTATTCCTTTCACCAAGACATACTACAGTGCGCCTTCCGGAGCAGGCGTGTCTGCGGTGGCTGCCCCTTCGGTGCCGGATATCCAACCTGGCTCGCAGGATATCACCGACACCGTAACGATTACCTACGCACTCCAATGAGCCGCGGCGATTGGAAAGCAGCTCTTATTATCGGGGGTGGCGTCGGCTTGCTCATCCAGCCGATCCTTGCAAACAATGTCCCGGGACAGTATCTGGCGTACCTTACGCTCACGGCCCGTATCGGCGTATTGGTGTTCTTCCTTTTATTTGCACCCTTCGCACTATACGTTGCACGACTACTTTCGAAGTGGTTCAGCGGCATCTACCAGTTCGCCCAGTTTGCGGCGGTGGGGACGCTGAATAGTTTCATTGATCTCGGCGTGTTCAATCTGGAGACGTTTTTCTACGGGACGTCGTTGATTGGTAACGGATTATTCGCTGTGTTCAAGGCGATCTCATTTCTGTGTGCCACGACCAACAGTTTTGTCTGGAACAAATACTGGACGTTCGGCGCGCAGGAAAAACCGAAAGCAGGGGAGGTAACTGGATTCTACGGCGTTGCTTTGATCGGATGGGTGCTGAATGTCGCCGTCGCGACGCTTGTGAAATCCGCAGGCCCCGCTTCGCATGCGTGGGTAAACATCGTGGCGCCATTGGGCGGCGTTGCTGCATCGTTCTTGTGGGACTTCTTCGGCTACAAGTACTGGGTGTTCAGGAAGCGGCCGCCAGTTGCAATTTGAAGAGATATCTGCTATCATACTCTTGAATGGGTGCGAGTATACCTCAACGATGATATCGACTGAGGCATATCCCACACAGTTCTATTTGGCTAAGGGCCCCCGCAAGGGGGTCTTTAGTTTTGGGAAACCGATCATTTTGCTATACTGATTGTGGAGCAGCTGATTGAGCACTCGTTCAATAACAAATGGAACCGGAGGTCACCACAGCCGCTCCGCCCAGCACTTTTCGTGCGCCGTTGTATAACGATGAATCCTGGGCGGAGCGGCGGTTTTTATTGAAATAGATGGGATGCGTCCCTTGTTTGCGATGTTCCTATGCCACGATTCCAAAAAGACATTTCACTTGCACCTTATAGCCATTACAAGATTGGCGGTCCCGCCAAGTTTTTTTTCAATGCAAAAGACGAGAAAGGCCTTGTGTGGGCCGTTCGTGAGGCAAAAAAGAAAAAGCTGAAGATATTTGTCCTTTCCGGCGGTACTAATCTTCTCATCGGGGATGACGGTTTCGACGGCCTCGTCGTGCGTCCCGACATCAAGACGCTGAAATTGAAAGGAGCGACCATGCACGTCGGCGCGGGTGTTGTGATGGCGGATGTTATAAACTTCGCTGCGCAAAAGTCATGCAAAGGGCTTGAGTGGGCCGGCGGCTTGCCGGGAACGCTCGGTGGCGCCATCCGCGGCAACGCGGGTTGTTTTGGCGGGGAAATGAAAGACGTCATAACGTCGGTGCGGAGCTTGGATACGCAGACCATGAAGATCGTGAAACGAAATGCAAAGCAGTGCCGCTTCTCCTATCGCGACAGTATTTTTAAAAAGAAGCACGGAAAAGAAATTATCCTTGATGCGATGCTTCATCTTGCTGCAGGAAACAAGAAAGAAATTCTCGCCACAATCCAGGAAAAGATCGCGCACCGGCAAAAAAACCATCCGCTCGAACATCCGAACATCGGGAGCACTTTCAAGAATGTCCCACTCGAGCGTATCCATAAAAAAGGGAGCGGGTCCTATCGCCGGGCGCTCGCGGTCGGAGCGGTCAGTTTCCGTGGTTCGCAATTTTCCGTGAAAACGGATCCGTTCCCGGTGATCTCGGCCGCGAAGCTCATCGGCGAATCCGGCCTTCGCGGCGTGAGCTTCGGTGGGGCGATGATCTCGCCCAAGCATCCGAACTTCATCGTAAATGTTCTTGGTGCAAGCGCGAGCGACGTGCAGACGCTGATCGATCTTGCAAAAGCCGAAGTGTGGAAGAAGTTTAGTGTACAATTAGAAGAAGAGGTCCAAATCATATAACCACTATGCGCATCACTATTGCAAAAACCGTTGATCGTACGCCGGCCCTCGAGGCCTACATCGAAAAGAAGTTCGCTCCACTCGCAAAATTTATCAAGATTTTCGATGACAAGGGCGTTGCCGAGATCTGGCTTGATATCACGCGCACCACGCGCCGCCATCGGAAGGGAGAAATGTACGTTGTTGCCGCAGACCTGCGCTTGCCGAAGAAAATCGTGCGTGCGGAAGAATATGCGGACGATATCCGTACTGCGATCGATCGGGCGAAGGATACTTTGCGCTTTGAGATAGAAAAGTACAAGACGAAGTTGGTTGAGTCGCGCCGCGGCGGCAGAAAATAAATTTTCATCTGCGGCACTTATCCACAGCGCGCGTGCAGCGCGATGGTATATACTGAAGGTAAGATAGATTTTCGAACTGCGAGCCCGTGTGCCCGGTTTGAAAATGGATTGGGGTGGTCGGCAACCCAATCATAAATAAAAAAATAAAAAAGATATGGCGAAGAAAAAAGCAAAGAAGAAGACGGCAAAGAAGAAAGCGAAGAAGAGCCGCCGCAGATAGTACTCGTACTGAGAAATGCCCCGGAGCAATCCGGGGCATTTTTTTACTGGAAATTTGGTCAGAAAAGCCATATAATCCTAGAGCTTATCACAGCCATGTTCGAATCATTAAAAAAAGTTTTTGGGGGGAATGCGATTGCCGCCTTGCAGGGAAGGGTTGGCGAGATTAATGCTCTCGAGCCGGAAATCAAGGCATTGTCCGACGACGAGCTGGCGGAGAGGAGTTTGGGGCTTAAAAAGCGCGCCCAAGCAGGGGAGCCACTCGACGACATTCTTGTCGCCGCATTTGCGCTCGCGCGCGAAGCGGCACGGCGCACGCTGGGTCAGCGCCCGTTCGACGTGCAGCTTGTGGGCGGCATGGTACTCCATCGCGGCTCGGTTGCCGAGATGATGACCGGCGAAGGCAAAACGCTCGCAGCCGTGGCGCCAACCTATCTGAATGCGCTCGCAGGCAAAGGCGCGCACGTGGTCACGGTGAATGAATATCTTGCGCGGCGCGATGCCGTGTGGATGGGGCAGATCTACCGCGCCCTTGGGCTCACGGTTGCGTGCATTGTTCCGGGCGCCGCGTTCATGTACGATCCCGAATGGAAAATTCCCGAGGACGCCGAAAAGCTTGCGGAAAAAGAAGTGGATACCACAGGGAGCTTTCTCGTGCAGCAAGATTTTTTGCGTCCGATCAATCGGCGCGAGGCGTATGCCGCCGACATCACGTACGGTACCAACCATGAGTTCGGGTTTGATTATCTGCGCGATAATTTGGCGTACTCGGTCGAGGGCCAGGTCCAACGCGGGCACTCTTATGCGATCATTGACGAGGTTGACAGCATTTTAATAGATGAAGCCCGGACGCCGCTCATCATTGCGGCGCCGGATAGCCAGTCGAGTGATTTTTACAAGACATTCGCCCGCGTCGCGGCGAACCTTGTCAAGGACGAGGATTATGAGGTTGATGAAAAGCGGAAATCGGTCGCCATCACGGATGCCGGCGTTGAGAAGGTGGAAAAGATGATCGGTGTCCAGAACATCTATGCGCCGGAGAACATCCGCCTCGTCCATTATCTGGAAGAAAGCGTCAAAGCGCATGCATTATTTACGCGCGACCGCGACTATGTGGTGAAAAACGGCGAGGTCATCATTGTTGACGAATTCACTGGCCGCCTGCTGCTCGGGCGCCGTTATCAAGCAGGGCTGCATCAAGCGATCGAAGCCAAGGAGGGCGTGCAAATTAAGGAAGAGTCACGCACCTACGGCAAGGTTTCCATCCAGAACTATTTCCGTATGTACGACAAGATCGCCGGCATGACGGGAACCGCACAGACCTCGGCGGAAGAATTCCATAAGGTCTACGAATTGGAAGTCGAAAGCGTGCCGCCCAATCGGGCGCTTGTGCGCAAGGATATGAATGACCTTATCTACAAGAATTACGGTGCGAAAATCCAGGCCGTTGTGAGGGATGTTCGCGAGCGTCAGCACAAAGGACAGCCGATCCTTCTCGGAACCACCTCGATCGCCAAAAACGAGATCATTTCCGCCGCGCTCTCGCAGGCAAATATTAAGCATGAAGTTTTGAACGCCAAGAATAATGAGCGCGAAGGCGCCATCATTGCGCAAGCGGGCCGGCCGGGCGCAGTGACGGTCGCGACCAACGTCGCCGGCCGCGGCGTGGACATCTTGCTCGGCGGCAATCCACCGGATCCCGCGGAGGCGGACAAAGTCCGCGCGCTCGGCGGCTTGCACGTGATCGGCACCGACCGGCACGAAGCGCGCCGCATTGACAACCAATTGCGTGGACGCGCAGGCCGGCAGGGAGATCCAGGATCGTCGCAATTCTTCCTTTCACTTGAAGACGACCTTTTGCGCATTTTTGGCGGTGATCGCATCAAGGGGTTGATGGAGCGATTCGACTTGCCGGAAGATCAGCCGATCGAGTTCGGGATGGTCACGAAAGCCGTCGCGCAGGCGCAGGAAAAAGTGGAAGGAGCAAACTTTGATCTCCGCAAACACCTTCTTGATTATGACGATGTTTTGAATAAGCAGCGGAGCGCCATCTATAAACGGCGGCAGGAGATGCTTGAAATGATCAATAAGGATGACGTCGCGAAAACCGTTTCAAGCGCTGCCATGGCCTATTTTGACGCAGCGCTTGCTTCGCAGCTTGGGGAAGAAGACGCATACCAGCCGGATGGGGCCGATGGCGCGCAGAAAATGAGCGGCAGGGAAAACGTGCAGAAGATCTTCCGGGAAGCGCAGATCGCGGACGAACCATTGCCCGCATCGGAAGAAGATTTTCGGAAAGCAATCGAAGAGAAAAGCGTTATTGTCGCCGGGCATCCATCGGCCAAGAATCAGCTGCTCGGCATTCTTGATATGCTTTGGATGACCAATCTTGAAGACCTGGAAGCGCTTCAGGAATCCGTCGGCCTTCGCGCGTACGGCCAGCGCGATCCGCTCGTGGAGTATCGGCAGGAAGCAAGCCGACTCTTCAAGGCGTTTTGGGGCAATTTCAATGCCTGGATTTTTGCCAACATGTTCAAGCTTGCGAATGTTGCTGCCGGCACGCCCGGAGGAAACATTGCGGTTGCAAACATGCAGGCGCCTGCCGGAGGGCAATCAAGCGGCAGCAACGGAAAGATCGGCCGCAACGACCCGTGTCCCTGTGGCAGCGGGAAGAAATATAAGAAGTGTGGGCTTTTGGGAACGGCTGAACATCAGGCGAATATGGCCAAACGCCCCGGTGGCAAGCATGAGGTAACGGGAGGATAAGGCCGAACGTTGTAGATATATTGCCTTTGTGCATGTAACAAGCATCGATACTCATCGTATATTTTTATGGAACTCAACATCATAAAACGAGATCGCTTGACCCCGCTCGCGCTCAAGATGAAGCGTGGCGACCGCACGGCGGCATCGGAGCTCTACGATGAGCTGGCGCCCAAGGTTTTTGGCTTCCTATTCTCAAGAACCGGCACGCGCGAGATCGCCGAAGATCTTTGCCAGGATATTTTCGTGAAGCTTGTGGAGAAGATCGACGGGTTCGATGAGAAGCGCGGCAGGTTCACGGTCTGGTTCTGGCGGATGGTGCGCAATGCGCTGATCGACTATTATCGCGAAAAGAAGGAAACGCCATTCTCCAGTTTTGAAGAAGAAACGGTTGCGGCGATGGCTGTCGAAGAGTTTCCTGATTTTGACACGAAGTTCCAGTACGACAAGCTCATAGAATTTTTAAAGACCTTGAACGATGAAGAGCGGCAACTTTTTGAACTGCGGCATCTTGCCGAAATGCCATACAAGGAAATCGCCGTCGTTCTTGAGCGCTCGGAGGGTTCCCTTCGGGTGGCGGCGTTGCGCATAAAAGAAAAGATCAAAAAAGGATTCGATGAAATTTAACCCATTCAAAAAACCATCATCGCGGGCGGTGCGAAAATTATTTGCGCCGCGCAGGGAATTCGTGGAAAAGACGAAGGGCCGTTTTCTTGCGGTATTCGATGCGCATTATGGCATTCAAGACATGCGCCACGCATCGCGTGGCATGGCTGGATGGACAAAGGGACTTATCGTGGCAGGGGCGTTCGTGGCGGTGATGGTCAGTGTATCGGCCTACGCCGACACGGCGAATGTCGCCGCAGACAGTCCGCTCTACCCGCTAAAGCGCTTGAGTGAGAACGTGCAGCTTGCGCTCACGCCTGCAAGTGGCCAAGCCAAACTCGAAGTAACGCTTGCCGCCCGGCGGGCAAACGAGATCCAGGATCTTTCAGTACGGAAGCCGTCGAGCACGCTTATCACGGGCCTTTCGGTGGATTTTGACAATGCGGTAAGCAGCTCGCTGGGGCATATTGAAAGTAGCGGCCGAAAAGAAAACAGTACAAGTTCAACACCGCATTTTGGGGCACACACGATGGTGTGTGGCCAGATGAACGTCATGGTTTCACAGTCGGCGCAGGCACGGATGCAAATTGCGGACGATCCGGCGCTTTCGGAACGGTTCCAGTATCAATGCGGCGGGGATGACGGCGAGCACATGAACGCGAGCAGCACCGAACAGGGGAGCGCTCCCGGCGACGGCCAGGGCGACAACCACAGCGGGAGGCAATCTCATGCGCCAGCCCCCTTTGTCCAACCGCGTTCGACAACGACAACGCCCCGTGGTTTTGATTTTTCCCGGTAGTTTGGTATCGTAGCTCAATGACCCTCGAAGAATTCCAAAAAGCAGATCTGCGTGTCGGAAAGATCCTTGCCGCCGAGCGCGTGGAGGGCTCAGAGAAATTGCTGAAATTAAACGTGGATATCGGCGAGCCGCGGCAGATCGTTTCCGGCATCGCCAAACATTATTCCCCGGAGGAACTCATCGGGAAAGATGTCATTGTGATTGCCAATCTGGATCCGCGAACCATGATGGGCCTTGAGAGCCAGGGGATGCTGCTCGCCGCGCACGGCGAAAATGGCGAGCCGGTGCTGCTTTTGCCGTCCGGCAATGTCCCGCCCGGTTCGAAAATCTCATAAGGCATGATATAATCAATTTCATGAAAAAAACTATACTCGTGATCGTTTTTGTGGTGGTCGCGGCGGCGTTGATCGGGGTTGGAACGTGGTATAGCAATCAGATATCGCAACAAAGTGAGCAGTCGGCGGTCGATCAGGGCACTGCAGCACAACAAACGCAATCACAAGCCATGCAAAACCTAAAAATCGTGGACACAGTCGTGGGAACTGGAACGGCCGCGGCGGCCGGGGATACGGTGAGTGTTCTCTACACGGGGAAATTTGATGACGGGACCGTTTTTGATGCCTCATCGCTTCACGGCAACCAGCCGTTTCCATTCACGCTCGGTGCAGGAAATGTCATCCAGGGATGGGATCTCGGGCTCGTCGGCATGAAGGTCGGCGGCACGCGTGATCTCACCATCCCGCCTGAACTCGCATACGGAACAAGCGGTCGAGGATCGATTCCACCGAATGCAACGCTTCATTTTACGGTCCAACTGCTTTCCGTTTCATCGAGTTCGGGACAGTAAGCGGTGCGCGAGTGCCTGTGGATAACCCTCCCCATATTTAATAATTTTTTAATGTAGGGTCTGTATGATGGTGGTATGCGAGCACTCTTAGTTGAGGACGAGCCGAAGATGGCGGCTTTTATTATGACCGGCCTGAAGGCGGAGCATTTTGCTGTGGATTGGACCGACCAGTCCGAAAAAGCTCTCTTTTGGGGGAAAACCAATCCGTATGATGTCGCTATCCTTGATATCAATCTTGGGAGGGGCGGCAACGGGCTTGATGTCTGCAAGGCCATCCGCGAAAAAGGACGGAATTTTCCGATTATCATGCTTTCAGTTGTGAATGACACGGCGACGAAGGTCGAAGCCCTTAACATTGGCGCAGATGATTATCTTACAAAGCCCTTCTCGATCACCGAGCTTACCGCCCGCCTTCGTGCGCTGCTGCGCCGCGAAAAGAACATCATCGGTTCCACCATGCAGATTGCCGACCTTGAGATGGATACCATCGCCCATACAGTGACCCGCGGCGGCAAAGCGCTGCAGCTCAACAAGAAGGAGTTTGCGCTTCTTGAGTATCTTGTGCGGAACCAAGGGACCACGCTCACTCGCAATATGATCCTGGAGCACGTTTGGGACATCAACGCCGACCCGTTCACAAACACTGTTGATGTGCATATTCGCTTTTTGCGGACGAAGATTGATGAAGGGCACAAGAAGAAATTGCTCAAGACGGTGCATGGATATGGATATAAGATTGAGGCGTGATACTATAGGAATATGCCTCTCCCAAAAAAACCAAAGCATTTTGCCCCGACGGTTTTCGTTGTCCTCGGCGCGACTGGGGACTTGATGGCGAAAAAGATCGTCCCATCCCTCTTTAATTTATACGAAAAGAAAGCCCTGCCGCCGCATTTCCGGTTCGTCGGTGTCTCGCGGCGCGATTGGGACGATGAGGACCTGCGCAGGCATATGGAAGCCATCCTGAGCGTAAAGGTCCCGCATGCTTCGCGCGCATCCGTGGAGGCCTTTCTGCAATGCGCCATTTACCACAAGCTTACATTCCAGTCGCATGACGACTACGTCGCTTTGGGCGATGCACTCAAAAAGATCGACGCCGAGAAAGGCATGTGTTCAAACAAGCTTTTCTACCTCTCCGTGCCGCCGCAGTTTTATCCGGAAATCTTGGACAACATGAAGCGGGCAGGTTTGCACGAGGAGTGCGCGCCGTCCGGGGGCGGCGAGGGATGGACGCGGATCGTTATCGAGAAGCCGTTCGGCAATGATGAAAAGAGCGCAAAGTCGCTGGACGCCAAGCTTGCAAAGATATTTCACGAAGACCAGATCTACCGCATTGACCATTATCTTGCCAAGGAGACCTTCCAGAACATCCTCGCATTCAGATTTTATAACAATCTTTTCGAAAACAACTGGGGTAAGGAATTAATAGAAAAGGTTTATGTGCGCGAGCTCGAGAACGTCGGCGTCGAGGATCGCGGGCCGTTCTACGATCCGCTAGGTGCTTTGCGCGATGTCGGGCAGAACCACATGCTTCAGATGGTCGCCCTCACGGCAATGGACCAGCCGGAAAATTTGGACGCGGAGGCGATCCGTGCAAGCCGCGCGGAGATCTTGAAAGCGCTCAAGCCGCTTTCGCGGGAAGAGATCGCGGGCCAGACGTTCCGCGCGCAATATGACGGATATCGGTCCGTGAAGGGCGTTGCGCCGAATTCACAGACGGAAACATATTTCCGCGCGCGGTTTTCGCTTGATCACCCGAACTGGGAAGGGGTGACATTCATCATGGAAGCGGGCAAGCGCCTCATCGACCCGCATGAGCATAAGGAGATTACAGAGATTGAGGTGGTATTCCGCCATCCGTCGCCGTGCTTCTGCCCGAAAGATATGCATTGCCGCAACTCTGTTGTTTTCCGGCAGGACCCCACGGAGGGCATCACGATCCATTTCTGGTCCAAGAAGCCGGGCTTTGCCATGGATGTCGAGGAACGGACGTTCGAATTCGACCTTCGAAGCGAAGAACGCAAATCGCAATATACGGAAGAATATGAAAAACTGCTTCTTGATTGCATGGAGGGCGACCAGACATCGTTCATTTCAAGCAATGAGATCACGGCGATGTGGCATTTCGTTGATCCGATCATCAAGGGTTGGCAAAAAGGTCTTGTGCCGTTGCGGCATTATGCGCCGGACAGCCCTGCGATCCTTGCAGAGGCGCAGGTTGTGGATGAGCGCCCGCGCGGTGGATCGAAGTTCGCGAAAGAGATCGGCGTGTTCGGCCTCGGCAAAATGGGCGCAAACGTGGCGCGCCAGCTCAAGGATCATGGGTGGCGCGTTGTTGTCTCGAACCGTTCGCAAAAACCTATTGATAATATGCAGGCCGAAGGATTTGAAACGGCTGCTTCGCCGAAGGAGCTCGTATCAAAGCTAAAATCGCCGCGGATCATTTGGATGATGATAACGGCCGGAAAGGGGACCGACGAATTGCTGGGGATGCTCCTGCCGTACCTGCGCAAGGGCGACATCGTCATTGACGCCGCAAATTCTTTTTATGAAGACACGGTCCGCCGCGCAACGATGCTGCGAAAAAAGGGCATCCGTTTTGCGGACGTCGGATTTTCCGGTGGCCCTGCTGGCGCGCGGCACGGCGGATCGCTCATGATTGGCGGCGATCGCAAGCTTTTCGAGCACCTCGAACCGCTGTTTGTAGATCTTTCCGTCCCTGGTGGTTATTCGCATTTCGGCGATGCGGGTTCTGGCCACTTCGTGAAGATGGTGCACAATGGCATCGAGTACGGCATGATGCAGTCGCTTGCCGAAGGATTTGCCCTGATGAAGAAGTCGCCATTCAAGCTTGATCTGCAAAAGATCGCGAACGTATACAACCGGGGCAGCGTCGTCGAATCGCGTCTCGTTGGCTGGCTTGAAGACGCTTTCAAAGTTTACGGCCAGGACTTGAAGAAGGTTTCCGGTTCGGTCGCTTATACCGGCGAAGGGGAATGGACGGTGAAGACCGGCAAAAAATGGAAGATGAAACTGCCCGCGATCGAGGACGCCTTCAAGTTCCGCGTGAAGTCCTCGAAGTCGCCGGGCTATATGGGGAAGATTCTTTCCGCATTGCGCAACCGGTTTGGCGGGCATTCGATCGAGGGGACCAAATAGCCGGGCTGTGCATTCGAAAGTTGGCCGGGTAGCGTATAATAACAGGTATGCTTCCTGACGACATCAAAAACTACGCCACGCAGTTTGAGTACGAGCCGATCGTGGAGAACGCACACAAGCTGAAGAAATTCGGCAAGTTTGTGGTGGCGGGGATGGGCGGCTCGCATTTGGCCGCCGATATCCTGAAGGCGTGGCATCCGGAGCTTGATCTTGTGGTCTGGCACAATTACGGTCTGCCGAAACTTCATGAAAAGGATATGAAAGACCGCTTGATTATTTTGAGTTCGTATTCCGGCAACACCGAGGAGACCGTCGACGCTCTGGATGCCGCCAAGGCGAAGAAGCTGAATTTCGCCGTCGTCGCTGCGCGTGGGAAATTGATCAAACTTGCACAGTCACTGAAGGTTCCGTACGTGCAAATGCCGGATTTTCATATGCAGCCGCGCATGGCGACCGGGCTGAGCTTGAGGGCCATGCTCGCGCTTATGGGCGAAAAGGCCTGGCTCGCGGAAGCAAAGACACTTGCGGCGCTCCTTCGTCCATCGCGCGAAGAGCTTCGCGGCAGGGATCTCGCGAAGCGCTTGCACGGGAGCGTTCCTGTTGTCTACGCCTCGGTGCGCAATACGGCAATCGCGGCCAATTGGAAGATAAAATTCAACGAGACAGGCAAAGTTCCGGCGTTCTGGAACGTGGTTCCGGAAATGAACCATAACGAGATGACGGGGTTTGACGCAAAAGGCAAAACAACGCCGCTCTCGCGCCCATTCCATTTTGTTTTTTTGAAAGATGGAGCCGATGATCGCCGCATCATCAAGCGCATGAACGTGATGGAAAAACTGTTCCGCGACCGCGGGTTCAAGACCGAGATCGTGCTCATGCAGGGAAAGAATGAGATCCATAAGATTTTTAACGCGCTGAATCTCGCCGATTGGACGGCATTCCACAGCGCCAAGCTGTACGGGGTTGATCCGGAACAGGTGCCGATGGTTGAGGAATTCAAGAAGATGATCGGGCGATAACAAAAAGACGGCGTCGTCTTTTTTGTTGCAATACTCCTTGCGATTTCCCGGATGTTCTGGCATAATTTCTTTTAGGAATTTTAGGTTTGAGGAGAAAATGATCATGAAACAGCTAGAGCGATTGTTATGGGCCATGCTTCGATGGGTCGCGGTGGCGATTTGTTGGCTGATTGGCGGCCTTATCGGCGCATTCATTGCTACGGCAGTACTTGTGGTTTTCCTGGGAATTACCCGTATCACGATCACGGATTTGGTCGAATTGGTTTCCGGCACGCTCGTCGTACTGTCCTATCTTGTGACGGGGGATTGGCTGGCAGGAAAGGCCAATACCTTCTTCATCAATTTTTCCTGGAACAAGAAGGTAAAACCAGAGATGTCGGTTTCCCCGACATGAGAGGAGCATTTTTCCAAAGAAGCCGGACCGCGCGTCCGGCTTTTCTTTCGGATAGTCCTATAATGAGTACATGCCGCTTCTGAACAAACTAAAACCACTGCATTGGACAAGTCATGCGCGCGCCAAGATGGGCTATTATCGCCTGAGCCCGGCGCGCGTGAGGCGCGTGCTCAACTCGCCGAAGCGCATTGAGGAGGGAATCGCACCGAATACCGTGGCGACGATGCAGCCGGCATCAATGAAAACCTCCGCGAGCTGGTCGCAGGAGATCTGGGTGATGTTTCAGGATTCGCCGAAGGAGCGGAAGGTGATTAGCGCTTGGCGCTATCCGGGTGTCACGAAGCCGCGCAGCGAACTCACGGCGGCGTTTCTCAAGAAGGAATATAAAGAATTCTTGGCGAGTTGACATATATTTATAAATTTGCTATATTAATCACAGTATGGAGGTTTTACGATGTTAGCTTGGGAAACGGAAGTTCGTGAACCGTACGAGGACGATCTTGTAGATCAGGCCATCCTTACTGTCGCAAAGTTGTGCGAAGCAGGTTGGTCCGAATTCTTCGATCGCATATATGCGCTCGTGGACAATGTCCTCAATCGTCATAAAGACGCGGTCCCGTCTCCCAAGGTTCAGTAGGTAGGTATAGGCCGTTCGCGCAAGCGACCGGCCTATTATATTGTTCAGCATTTTGATAATTTTACGTATATCTGTTGTAATAACATTCATGATCCTCACGAGTCCGGCGTTTGACCACGGTGCGATTATTCCCAAGAAATATACCTGCGACGGCGGCGATATTAATCCGGAACTGCAAATTCAGAACGTTCCGGACGAAGCAAAGAGTTTGGCGCTCATCATGCATGACCCCGACGCCCCGCGGCAGGGCGGTTTCACACATTGGGTGCTTTGGAATATCGATCCGGCAACAACGGTGATCAAGCAGGAAAGCATTCCGCCGAATGCGGTCGAAGGCCAGAATGGTGCCGGGCGAAGTGGTTACACAGGTCCGTGCCCGCCATCAGGGACTCACCACTATCATTTTCGGTTATATGCATTGGATGAGATGCTCGATCTGCCGTCCGCTGCTTCGCTTCCCGAGGTGCAAGCGTGCATCAAGGATCACGCGATCGAGCAAACCGATCTTATGGGATGTTATGCGCGATAGGGGATGCATGATATGATTACCATAACGAGATTATGAACCTCTTTGATACATCATCTGCGCTACCGCTTCCTGGCGATGTCGCCGCGAAGGATCGCGCGCGAGGCGACGCCGAACTTATTGCGTCGTTTCTTTCCGGAAGCGATCAGGGTTTTGCGATATTGCTTGATCGACATCTGCCGATGGTTTACCGGTTTGTCTACCGCTATCTTGGGGATGCCGACGATACTAATGATGTTGCCCAGGAAACGTTCATCAGGGCGTGGAAGCATTTGAAGAAATTCGACCAATCGCGAAGCTTTAAAACGTGGATTTTGGCGATCGCGAAGAATGCATCGCTCGATTTCATAAAAAAGAAGAAACCAATATTGTTTTCGCGGATCGAGGCCGAGGGAGCCGATATCGACGAATTCCTCGCTCCGCATGCCGATACGCCGGAATTATCTGACGCCATGTTCGATCGAAAAAGTACGGCACACATGCTTGAAGCCGTAGTCGGGAAGCTACCGCTCCCGTATCGCGTCGTACTTACGTTGCGTTATGCGGAGCATCTTAAATTCCGCGAGATTGCCCAGGTCTTAGATGAGCCGATCGATACCGTGAAGAGCAAGCATCGCCGCGGACTCATGCAATTGCGGAAGCTTATGCCCGCAGAGCTGCAGGACTGACCAACGGCGCACCAAAATGCCCTGTCGATTCGTATAAAGGGCATACAAAATGAGGCAGGGATTCAAGAAGTACCGCAGAATTTTTTCAAAACTTGACGCGCCGCAACCGCCGGCTGATTTGGTACGAAAGACACTGCTTGCCATAGCCCTCCATGAGCGCCGTGTTCTCGTGGTCAAGCTTGTGGGTTTGGGTGCCATGTTTGTCGCGTCGCTTGCCGTGGTTGTGACGGAATGTGTCGCGGCTGGAATGCAGTTGGGGCAATCGGGATTTTTCCAATTCAGTTCGCTCTTCTTTTCCGATTTTGGAGTTGCGGTACACAACCTCCCCGATTTTTTTCTTTCCATGGTCGAGTCGTTCCCGGTCTTTTCGGCGGGCCTCACAATCGGGGGTTTGGCGCTTGCCATCTGGTCGTTCGCCAGCTTCGTGGATGACGCAAGCATGTTAACGCAATCATGAGCAATATCTCGCATTCAAAAAAAGTAAACGTTGCCTTGATTATTCTCGGGAGTATTGCGATTATTTTTATCGTATTCGCTCTCGGCGTTTATGTCGGTTATCGCAAGGCGGTCTTCGCTTCCGGGCGCAGCGATAATTATTATCAGGACTTTTTAGGCAACGCGCCGCCGGGTTTCGGGCCGGTGCCCATTGGCGGCATGCCGGGCAACACACACGGCATTATTGGGACCGTTATCGGCGTGGCGAGCACGAGCATCGTGGTTCGGGATTCGGATAACGATGAACAGTCGGTGCAAATTCTTCCGGATACCATCATCCGTCTGATGGACAAGACGATTGATGTGGGCGGTGTCGCGGTCGGGGGTGCGGTGGCTGTGATCGGGGAACCCACAAGCGCTGGCCAGATCGGTGCGCATTTCATACGGATATTTGGAGCATCGTCGTCAATCCCGATGCCTCCCCGAGCCATGCCGATGCATTAGCATCTTACAACCCGCATAACCCATACAACACCATGATAAAAAAAATAATAAACGCAGCCCGGGCGCATAAAATAATCTCCACGATCGTCGTCGTCGCCATCGCCATCGGTGGCTATTATTGGTACAGCAGCAGTCTTACTCCGGCAACCATCACGAAATACGTGGTAGAAGATGCCGTACAGGGATCGGTGATCACGGATGTCTCCGGTACCGGACAGGTGCAGGCGGGTACCACCATCAACGTCACGCCGAAAGTTTCGGAGGCGGTGGTCTCTATCCCGGTCAGCGTCGGCGAACATGTGAGCGAAGGCCAACTGCTTGTGCGGCTTGATTCTACGAATGAGACGCGGGCCCTCAATCAGGCACAGCTTTCATTGGAGCAGGCGCAACTTTCGCTGCAAGAGACCCAACAGATATCAACGACAACGCTGCTCCAAGAAAAAAATGCCGTCGCTACCGCGGAACAGGCGGCGGCGAATGCTTCTACGTCGCTTGCCCAGGATTACAAGGCCGGTTTCAACGGTCTCGCTTCGACTTTCGTAAACTTTCAAACCGTGATGGTCGGCCTCCAGAATTTTGTAATGGGAAACGACATCAACAAGGTGCAAGAAGATCCCGATGCATTTGTGAGTATCATGCCGGGGTATCTTCAGGCGGGAGCAACCCCGTATAAGAATGCGGTGCAGGCGGAATATGCTGCGGCAACAGTGGCATATCAGCAGAATCTTGCCGACTATCACGCTGCGACTTCGGATGAAAGTCCGGCAGCCATGGATGCGTTGTTCGCGGAGACCTATCGCACCGCCCAAGCCATCAGCGACACTGTGAAGGCGGGGAAAGATTTTCTTACGTACATCGTGAACACCTATCCATCGGCGAGTAGCACCAACCCCCTTCCTTCGATCGTTAACACGCTTCAAAATAATCTCAGCACGTATACCACAAGCATTAATGGATCGGTGTCGAGCATGCAGAGCGCCATAGCAGGGATCGCAAGCGATAAGAATAACATCACCAACACGCAGAACTCGCTTACGCAGGCGAGTGAAACCTTGAGCGAATTGCTTGCTGGTCCGACGCAGACAACGTTGCTTGGGCAGCAGATCAGCGTCCAAAGCGCGCAGAATTCTTTGACAACAGCTCAGCAAAATCTCAGTTACACGTCGGTACGTGCGCCCATTGCGGGGACTATTTCGGCAATCGGCGCCACGGTCGGCGAAACGGCAGGATCGAATGCGGTAACTATCGTAGGCGACGGAGAGGTTGCGGAGGTGACGCTCAATGAGGTTGACGCCGCTAAGGTTGCGGTAGGCGACAGAGCAACGCTCACCTTCGATGCCATCAGCGATCTTTCGCTCGCGGGGCGGGTCGTGGAAGTTGATCCGGTAGGAGCCGTGAGCCAGGGCGTTGTGAGTTATGGCGTACAGGTCAGTTTTTCCCAGCCAGCGGATACATCAAGCAGCATGCTCGTGAAGCCCGGCATGAGTGTTACGGCGGACATTGTGACGCAGGCTGACCAAAATGTCATCGCTGTCCTGAACGCAGCGATCGTTACGACTGGCGGTTCGTCCTATATCCTTGAGCCCGCAACTCCGCTTTCTGCAGCCGATCTCGCCTCAAGCGCCGCGGGAGGAATTGTTCTTCCGGCGACAAAAAAAGTTTCGGTTACCATCGGGTTGGCGAATGATACGGTGACCGAAATTACGTCGGGCGTGAACGTGGGCGACCAGATCATCGTGCAGACCATCAAATCAACGGCTGCAGCCAAGAGTACGGCTACGACGGCTTCCAAGGGGACAAGCGTCCTCAATCTTTTGGGTGGCAGTACTGGCGCCTCGCGCGGTGGTGGCGCACCTCCGGCGGGAGCACCATAATGGAACATGAAGAACATCATCGAGTGCAAGGACATTAAAAAAACTTATGGATCAGGGGGGACCGAGGTTGTCGTTCTAAGAGGGATAACGTTTTCCATACGGGAAGGCGAGTTCGTCGCCATTATGGGGCCGTCCGGTTCCGGAAAATCCACGCTTATGCACATTTTAGGAGCGCTTGATACGCCGACAAGCGGAGAATATTTTTTGGACGGCAAGGACGTTTCAAAACTTTCCGAAGATGAGCTTGCTGACATTCGCCGGGAGAAGATAGGATTTGTATTTCAGTCGTTCAATTTGCTCCCGCGCACGAGCGTCCTGCGCAATGTTTCACTGCCGCTCATCTATGCGAACATGCCAAAAGAAGATCGCGAGGTAATTGCGGCGAAGGCACTTACCGACGCCGCGTTCCCCGAGGCGTTCTGGTCCTATCACTCAAACCAGATTTCGGGAGGTATGATGCAACGTGTCGCGATCGCCCGGTCGCTCGTGAACAATCCGGCGCTTATTCTCGCCGACGAGCCAACGGGGAACCTTGATTCAAAGACAGGAGAGATCGTACTCCACACGTTTCAGGCGCTTAACATGCAGCACGGCAAGACCATCGTGCTCATCACTCACGAGTCGTATGTCGCCCAGCACGCAGATAGGATCATTCATATTCTTGACGGAAATATTGTGACGGACGAGAAGAACCCAAAGAAATTGGTCGCACGCAACGAAAAAAATATACCTAATGACAACACGTGATCTCTTTGAAGAAACCTATGGTGCGGTGACCGTCAACAAAGTGCGGTCGGGGCTTACGATGCTTGGTATTGTGATTGGCATTGCGTCCGTGATCGCGCTTGTCGCCGTCGGCCAGGGAACGCAGAGCTCTATCCAGTCGAGCATTGCATCGTTGGGCGCGAATCTCATCATGGTCACGCCTGGCGCACAGAGAACCTTCGGATCTAATGTGCGGGGCGCCGCCGGGGGTTCGGAGACGCTTACTCCGAGTGACGCTGCCGCCATTGAGTCGGTCAGCAACGTGGCTGCGGTTGCGCCGGAGATAAGCGGCAGATACCAGGTGATCTATAAAACGAACAATACGAATACGACTGTTTTGGGGACTACCGCGGCGTACGAACAAGTGCGCAATACATCTATCGATACCGGAAGCTTTATCACTGACACCGACAATGCGAACTCTAACCGCATTGCCGTGATCGGCCCGACCGTATTGCAGGCGCTGTTTGCGCCCAGCGCCGATGCAAGCGCCACGCCGGCCATGGCGATTGGAAATACCATTAAGATTAAAGGCATCCAATTCACCGTGGTTGGCGTCACGGTCGCAAAAGGGGGGAGCGGGTTTAATAACCAGGACGACATGATCTACGTGCCGCTCGGTGCCGCGCAACATTATCTTCTGGGCAGCAGCGCCTATCTGACCGAAGTTGACGTGGAGGCCGCAACGCAGGATTCCATGGCTCAAGTGCAGGCGGATATCACGACATTACTTCTCGGTGACCATAAGATTGCCGATCCGACAAAAGCCGACTTTACCGTGCTGAACCAGGCGAGCATCGTTTCCACGGCATCGAGCGTCACGAGCACCTTTACCACGCTGCTCGCTGCCATTGCCGCCATTTCGCTTCTTGTGGGTGGCATCGGCATCATGAATATGATGCTCACAACGGTCACGGAACGCACCCGTGAGATCGGGCTTCGGAAAGCGATCGGTGCCAAAAAAACCGACATCACGACGCAATTCCTCGCGGAATCGGTCATGCTCACGTTTACTGGCGGCGTCGCGGGGGTCGCCTTGGGTTGGCTTGCAGCCGTTCTCATATCAAGTTTTGCCGGCATCGCGACGAGCGTTTCCGTTCCGTATATTTTTCTCGCGTTCGGTGTCTCGGCGGCTATCGGCATTATTTTTGGATATTATCCGGCTCGCCGGGCAGCGGGCTTAAATCCCATCGAAGCTCTCCGCTATGAATAAAAGTCGAAAAAAATAATTAAAAAAACATGAAAAAATATCTTGTTCACATTGTTTGGGCAGTTGTGGTAATCGTTGGGTTTGTGGGCGGCATGTACTACGGCAAGGCAACTGTTTCGTCCGTGGGGGGGCGCGGGAATTTTGCCGGGCTCTCGTCGTCAACGCCCGGGAGTTTCGGGGGCCGCACGGGTGCGGGTGGCGGATTTGTAACGGGGCAAGTCGTGTCGATTGATGCGAACAGCATTACGATCCAGCTTCCGAACGGGAATTCGCAGGTTGTGTTCTATTCCAGTTCTACGCCCGTCACAAAGCCGACGCTGGCATCGGTGAGCGACCTTGCGGCTGGCACGGCTGTTATGATCGGCGGAACCCAGAATTCCGATGGCAGCCTTACGGCGCAGACCATCCAGGTGCGCCAGACAGGCGCGGGCGGGTCCGGACAGTAACGATTGAGGGGGCTCAGTGGCTTTATCCACAGTCCTTTATTAAAAATACCTTAAGAAGGGAGTATATAATGAATGGAAAGGCGAGTTCCCGGCCTGTTTGTCGTTGCCGGACGACGTCGACGCATATGCCGCTTACAAAACGAAAAAAGAAAATCCCCGTCCACCAAAAAAAGAGAGTTTTGAAAAAAACTTCGGGGAGAAAACGCGTGGCTCCCAAAAAAAACGTTCGCGCGCGAGGCACGGCAAAGGTGCCGGCGCGCGTAACAAAAGCTTCGCGACGCGCAATGCTTTTGCAGGCGATCCGCGACGCGCGGACCCTGCGCGAACATCGGGAGCCGCGTTTCGAACAGCCGCTCCAGCGCCACGAGGACAATCCGATCATTGAACCGCGCGAACATCATTTTTGGGAGATGAAGGCCACCTTCAATCCGGGCGCTGTGTACGCCGACAAGCGCATCCATCTTTTGTATCGCGCGATCGGCGGGGACGATGTTTCCGTTTTGGGATATGCGGCCAGCGATGACGGCGTGAACATTACCGACCGTCCCGCCGAGCCGGCATTTGTCCCCCCGGTGCTGATCAAGCGGATCGAGGCGAGCGAACGGCTGGCTGCGCCCGTTGCGTATTGCTCCGGCGGTGGATGGAACGGTGGCTGTGAAGATCCGCGGATCACCCTTATCGACAATGTCGTGTATCTCATCTATACGGCATTCGACGGTTGGGGCTCGATCCGGATTGCATTGTCGTCCATTTCGTTGGACGATTTTTTGAATAAAAAATGGGATTGGAAAAAGCCGGCGCTCATTTCGCCGCCGGGGGAGATACAGAAAAACTGGATGCTGTTCCCGGAAAAGATCAACGGGAAGTTCGCGCTGCTGCATAGTATTTCCCCGAATATCCTCGTAGATTACTTTGATACCCTGGAAGACCTGGAGAACGGGCGGCGCTTTGTGGCGAGCAACCGGACGATCGTTTCACATCCGGAGCGGTGGGACAGTTTTGTGCGTGGCGCCGGTCCGCCGCCGATAAGAACCAGACTCGGGTGGCTCCTGTTCTACCACGCGATTGACGCGCGCGAACCGGGCCGTTATAAATTAGGCGCGATGGTTCTTGATCTGCATGATCCGACCAGGATCCTGTACCGCTCACGCCGGCCCATCCTTGAACCGGATGCGCACTATGAGAACAACGGATTTAAATCGGGTGTCGTCTATTCGTGCGGTGCCGTCGTCAAGGATGGTGAATTGTACGTGTACTACGGAGGCAGCGATTCGGTGACATGCGTTGCCATAGCTAACCTTGAGCACTTTCTCGATGATTTGCAGCGCAATGCCGCGCCGAAGCTTCAACCGGAAGGGAAATCAAAGAGAATGAAATAATGCCTTTCGTCAGACGTTCGCCCCATAACCCGATTTTGCTTCCGGATCCTGCTGTCGCGTGGGAGGCGGTGGGCGCATACAACCCGTCTGTCGTCATGAAGGACGACAAGGTGCACATGCTCTACCGGGCGGTCGCTCCGCGGGAGAACATAGCGGGTCGGGAACTCGAGATTTCTTCCATCGGCCATGCCGTGAGCAGGGACGGGATCCGTTTCGAAGAACGGAAGCGGCTCATCATCCCCCTATACCCATGGGAGCGATTCGGTTGCGAGGATCCGCGCGTCACCGAATTCGAGGGCCGCTATTTCATCTTCTATACTGCCGTTGAGGAATTCAACGCCGAAGGGATCAAGGTGGCGGTCGCGATCACGCGTGACTTCACAACGATCGAAGAACGGCACCTTGTGACGCCGTTTAATGCGAAGGCGATGGCGCTCTTTCCTGAGCGGGTGAATGGCAAAATCGCGGCGATGCTCACGGTGCATACCGACAAGCCCCCGGCCAAGATAGCCCTTGCACTCTTCGACCGGATCGAAGACATGTGGTCGGAGTCCTATTGGAAGCGATGGTATGCGGATTGGGAAAGCCACGTGATCCCTATCGAAGAGAACCTCGACCGCGACCAGATCGAGGTTGGCTCGCAGCCCGTCAAGACGAAAAACGGCTGGCTTATTTTTTATTCATACATTTATAACTATTTTTCCCCGCCGGCGATTTTCGGCATCCAAGCGGCGCTGCTCGATTTTGCCGATCCGCGGAAAGTCATCGGCGAAGTGAAGCGCCCATTCCTCATTCCCGAAGAGGAATATGAACATTACGGCCGCGTGCCGCATATCGTATTTCCATCGGGTGCGCTGATCATGAAGAAGGAGGTCTATGTCTACTATGGTGCGGCAGACACGGTTTCGTGCGTTGCCACAATCTCGCTCGGTGAACTGCTTGAGCAGCTTATCTTTACGGCGGAGCGCGAACTTACGCGATTCAAAGGCAACCCCATTATCACGCCAATCAAGGAGCATGCGTGGGAATCGGTGGGGACCTTCAACCCCGCCGCGATCTACGAAAAGAACCGGGTGCATATCGTGTATCGCGCGATGGGAAAGGACAATACGTCGGTCATGGGCTATGCCGTCTCGCGTGATGGTCTGCACATTGACGAACGGCTTGGCGTGCCGATCTATGTCCCGCGGGAACCTTTCGAACAAAAACTCGTGCCGGGCGGCAATTCGGGATGCGAAGACCCGCGCATCACAAAGATCGGCGATACGATCTATATGTGTTATACCGGGTTTAACGGTGAAGGCCCGCCGCGCGTGGCGTTCACGTCTATTTCGGTGGATAACTTTTTGAAGCGGGACTGGAAATGGTCAAAACCGGTGTTGATCTCGCCGCCGGGCCTCGACGACAAGGACACCGTCTTGTTTCCGAAGAAAATCAAAGGGAAATATTGGTTCTTGCACCGGCTGGGATCGGATATCTGGATCGATGCGGTGCCCGATCTGAAATTCGATGGGACGACGAAATTCTTGGGAGGGAAGATCCTGATGCGGCCCCGCGACACGACGTGGGACTCCCGGCGCATTGGCGGGACTTCGCCGCCAATCGAGACCGAATACGGCTGGATCTGTTTTTATCACGGCATTTCCAAGCGCACGGGGCATTATAACGTGCGGGCCGCCCTTCTTGACCGCAACGATCCGTCCAAGATCATTTACCGCACGCACGATCCGCTTCTTGAGCCGACCATGCCGTACGAAAAGAACGGGATCGTGTCCAATGTCGTCTTTCCGTGTGGCGCGGTCCTCATGAAAGATGCGTTATATGTATATTATGGCGGTGCCGATACGGTCGTGGGGGTTGCCACGATCGATATGGAGGTGCTGATCACGGGGCTTGTCCGCGCGGCGAAGATGCGCTAGGATAGTTAAGTAATCTAACTATTCATGGAATCAAGCATTTCCGAGCTTTTGGCGTTGCTTTTCGTTATTGGGCGCTCAATAAAAGAGAGCATGCGTACGAGCGTTACGGACGGCAAATCGGCGTCGTTCCTGCAATTCGAGACGCTTCGTTACATCAAGGAGCACCGCAAGCCGCTGATGCGCGACGTGGCGCACTATTTCCGCATCACGCCGCCCGCGGCGACGCTTCTTGTGGACGGCCTTGTCCGCGAAAAGCTCCTCGCGCGTTCATTTGACGCCAAAGACCGCCGGGCCGTGCACCTCGTGCTGACCGAGGCGGGGCATCGCTATCTTACGCGGGGCATCAATGCGCACCTCATGCGCCTCAAGAAACTCTTCGCCGTTTTGAGCGCCGATGAACGTATCCAGCTCGTCAACATCCTCAAAAAAATTTCAAAAAATATTAAAACACCATGAAGCCATTTTTTGTAAAATACCGGACGACGCTCATTGTTGCAGCCGTTGTCCTCGCCATCGGCGTGGCATATTGGTATGTAGCGGCAAATCATGCACCGTCGTTCAATACCGTAACAGCCGCGCGAGGCAATGTGGTGCAATCCCTCGATGAATCGGGATCGGTGCTCACCGAAAATAGCGCAATGCTTTCATTCCAAACCGCAGGCCAGATCACTTCGCTTAATGTGCGGGAGGGTAATACGGTGGCTGCAGGAACCGTACTCGCGAGCTTGGATACGTCAGCTCTGAATGCAGCGGTGAGTCAGGCGAATGCCGCCGTTGCGGTTGCCCAGGCGAACCTTGACCAACTCGAAAGCGGCACGCGCCCCGAGCAATTAGCAATCGAAGAAACATCGGTCGTGAACGCATCGGCATCGCTCGGCGTTGCGGTCGGAAGCGCCTACGCCGCAGCGGACGATGCCATACAGAACCAGACCGATAACCTTTTCACAAATCCCAATACCAACAATCCAGCATTCCTGATTCCCATCGCCAACTCACAAACAGTCATTAATATCCAAAACAACCGGGTTGCCATCGGGGTCTCGCTTGCTGCATGGTATGCCGCAGCGAACGTTTCCAGCTCAAACCAAACCGCGCTCGCTCCGATTGCCGAACAATCGTTGCAACAGATCGCTTCATATCTGAACACGATCGCGCTTGCCGTAAACGGCGCTACGCCGAATGCGGGCGTTTCGGCGGCGGCTCTCGCGGGGTTCAAAGTGAACGTCGTGACGGCGCGCGCGGAGATCAATGGTGCGATTACGGCGATCACGGCTGCGGAGGCGGTGCTTCAAAGCACACAGGGCCAATTGGCACTTGCCCAAGCCGGCGCGACCCCGCAGAACATTGAAGCTCAGAAAGCGGCAGTACAGCAGGCGCAGGCGGCTGCATCAAGCGCGCAGGTTGCGCTCCAGCACGCCGAGCTTGTGGCGCCGTTTGGCGGCACAGTTGAAAATCTGGCTGCGGTGATCGGCCAGGTGGTTTCGCCGGGCGCGCCGATGCTCTCGCTCATCAATAACAGCGGATTGAAAGTCCGGACATACGTTTCCGAAGCGGACGTCGCAAAAATAAAAGCCGGAGACGCGGCAAGTGTCACTCTCGATGCGTTCGGCACCGGCACGGTCTTTCCGGCGACGATCACAACCGTTTCCTCCGCCGAAACATCGGTGAATGGGACGCCCGCCTATGAAGTCGAATTGCACTTCGCAAATCCGGACAGCCGCATTAAGGACGGCATGACGGGCAATGTCCACATCGTTCTTGGCGAACACGATAACGTGATTGCTGTCCCGAGCCGCCTCGTAATCAATGATGGCAATAATTATTTTGTGCTGGTGTCTCGCGGTGGTGAGTCAATAAAGCAACAGGTTGAGATTGGCCTCACGGGCGACGCTGGCATGACGGAAATTACTTCTGGCGTGAATGTCGGCGACTTATTAACCAACTTCTAATCATATGGCTGAAAACGAACCTCAAAAACAAAAAACCGGGCGCAGTCGGATACTCATCGCGATTATGGCGATCCTTGCCATTATTGGAGGCGTGGGCGGCGGTCTCTATTATTATGTTTCATCGAAGACCGTTTCTATCGACACGTCGATCATCCAGGCCCCGCTCATCAATTTGTCGCCATCGAATTCCGGCAAGCTGCAGGCCGTTTTTGTGAAGGCGGGGGACAGGGTGACGACCGATGAACCGGTTGCGGAGGTAGGCAACGAAATCGTAAAGGCGCAGACGAGCGGGGAAATTGTTTCCGTTGACCAGAATATCGGAGAGTTTGAGAATGCCCTCACGGGACAGGCGGTTGTGGCAACCATGATTGATCCGGCACAGCTCCGCGTGGTTGGCTCCCTCGACGAAAACAAGGGCTTGGCGGACATTGCCGTCGGCGATCAGGCCACGTTCACGGTTGACGCCTTCGGTTCAAAGCAATATCAGGGCGTCGTGGACGAGGTAAGCCCGACATCGCGCCAAAGCGATGTGGTGTTCAATATCTCTAACCAACGGCCAACGAACGAGTTTGACGTCTACGTCCGCTTCGACCCTTCCAAATATCCTGAGCTTAAGAACGGCATGTCAGCCAGGATTTGGATCTACAAGCAATAACGTCGCATGGAGACCGAAGAGAAAAGCAACTCATGGCGCTGGTGGGTGCTTGGGACGGTTATTTTCGGCACGTTCCTTGGCCGTCTTGACCAGACGGTCGTCAATCTCGCACTTCCCAAGATCATCGGCGATTTCGGCATTTCCGTGACCGACGCGGCATGGATCTCGACCGCGTATATTTTGGCGAATGCTGTTTTCGTCCCCGTGTGGGGCAAGCTTGGGGATACCGCAGGCCGAAAACGGATTTACCTTATTGGTTTTATTGGCTTCATTATCGCATCGGCTTTATGCGCCGTCGCATGGAATTTGAGCTCGATGCTCGTCTTTCGCGTCATCCAGGGTTTTGCCGTTTCTGCTGATTATCCGACGGCGATGGCAATCATCGCGGTAACGTTCCGCGATATGAAAGAGCGGGCACAGGCGCTCGGTATCTGGTCTGCTGCATTTGCGGTCGCATCCGTTTTTGGGCCGCTCATCGGAGGGCCGCTCATCGACAATTTCAATTGGCGCGCGGTTTTCTTCATCAATATCCCGCTTGGCATTATCGGATTATTCCTGGCGCTTACGTTCATCAACGAATCGGTGGGGGAAAGAAGGACGGTGAAATTCGATTGGTGGGGTTCTTCAACGCTCGCCGCCGCGCTCTCGGCTCTCACGCTTGTCCTCGATCAGGGGCAGACATGGGGTTGGACATCGGCTGCGAGCATCTTTTGTTACCTTGCCACGGTGGCGTTCGGGGTGATCTTTGTCATGATCGAGCAGCGCGAGCCGGAGCCGATCGTCAATCTCAAGTTTTTCAAGATAGGAACGTTCGTCAGTACGCTCGCAAACAATTTCATTGTTTTTATGGGCCTCATCGGTTCGATTTTCCTTATCCCCATTTTTGCGGAGACATTTCTCGGTTATGACGCGACGCAGACCGGGTATCTTTTCATACCGCTCGCGATTGCCATGATGATTGCGGCGCCGCTCGGCGGGCGCCTGATAGGAAAAGTGAAGCCGTCGTACGTGATTTTTGCGAGTACGTTTGTCGCTGGCCTTGCGATGCTTATGCTTGCGGGCATTGACCCGCGTTCCACGGCACTCCAAATTTCCATTCCGATGTCCATTCTCGCATTTGGCCTCGGGTTTGGCATGGCCCAGCGCACCAATCTGGTCGCTGCGGTCGTACCGCACGAAGATATCGGGGAGGCGTCGGCCATCCTCGCTCTCGTGCGTAACATTTCTGGGGCTTTCGGCGTTGCGATATTCAGCACGCTGCTCAACAACTCCATCAATGCCAATGTACTTGCAATTGCCCGCCAAAGCGTGTTTCAGGGTGCCACGCCCGCCGCGATGCAGCAATTTGTCGGTCTTATTATTCTAAAGGCGCAAGTTGCGGGCTACGCCTATGTATTCGAGGTCGCCTCCATCGTCGTCATGCTCGGGGCGTTTGCGGCATTTTTCATCAACGTGCCGAAAGAGGCGACCGCTGGCAAACACGTCGTGATCATGGATTAACCCATCGTCATACTATGCCCCTCATTTTCATCCCAACACTCATCGTTTTCCAAATATTGCTTCTTATTGTGCACCTCACGGTATATGCCACGGCCTCGGCCGCTTTTGGGCTGAACAGCAGGGTACTATGGTGGTTTCTTGCTTTTCTTTCGCTCACGTTCGTTCCGGCGTCCGTTCTTGTTTACTGGTCCCGCAATCGGATTGCGCAATGGTACTACGCGTTCGCGGCGCATTGGTTTGGGCTGGTACACTTCCTGTTTATGGGCGGCGTGGCGTTCTTTTTCTTTTTGGTGATGGGCAATGTTTTTGGCTGGCGCGTGAATCTGCCGCTCGCCGGTGGAATATGCTTCGGGATTTTCTTCCTGCTGCATCTCTATGGGACATGGAATAGCGGGCGCGCTCGCGTTGTCCGCGTAACGGTGCCATTGCAGAACATTCCGGAATATTGGCGGGATCATTCGCTTGTTTTTATAAGCGACATTCACCTTGGGGCTATCCGCGGAGCAGGGTTCGTAAAGAAAATAGTAGAAAAAATTAACGCGGTCACGCCGGCGGCGGTCATGATCGGCGGCGATCTGTATGATGGCGTCAAGTGCGATGCCGAGGCGCTGGTCGCGCCGCTACGGGATCTTGTAACGGCGCACGGAACGTATTATGTTACCGGAAACCATGAATTCTACGGCGAATTCGGTCGTTCCGTGGCAGCGATCACGGCGGCTGGCGTAACGATTTTGAAAAATGAAACAGTCGCCATCGAAGGCATGCAATTCACGGGGGTTGACTATCGCGACGTCCACAAGCGTGATGATTTTATAAAGGTTTTGGACGGCATCGCGCTCCAAAAAAATATGCCGAGCATCCTCATAAAACATGAACCCGACAACCTTGACATCGCCGAGCAAAAAGGATTTTCAGCAGGATTTTTTGGGCATACCCATCAAGGTCAGATCTATCCGCTCATGCATATCACAAGAAAGATTTATCACGGATTTGACTATGGTCTCAGGCGATTTAAGAAGATGTGGGTGTATACCTCGAGCGGGGTCGGCACGTGGGGACCGCCCTTGCGGCTCGGCACAAAGTCAGAAATAGTCGTCGTTCGTTTTGTGTAGAAAGCGCAACGTTCTATCCCTCGCTATTTTTTCGGTGAGGAATAAGGCATAAAAGCAGGATCAGTGCGAACGCCGTGAGCGCCATCGTGGGGATCGTAATGTAGCCATAGGTGAGAAAATAAACTTTGATGCAGCTTTCGCCGGTTGTGGAGCAGGGGATAAGGTCGTTGCCGCCAAACTGAAGATAGGTATGATAGGTTGCAAGGAGTACGCCGATGCTGGAAAGCGCTACGCAGTATTTTCGCACCCGTTCATCGCGGGCGAGCAATGCCACCACAAGGATGACTGCCTGCGGGTAGAGCAGGACGCGCTGCCACCAACAGAGGAGGCATGGGGCGAAGTGGGCAATCTCCGAGTAGAACAAGCTGCCGCCGAGGGATCCGAGCGCTACAAGAAGCGCAAAGAATATCGCGTTCGAGCCGAAAAACGTAAGAACCGCTTTACCTCGGCGGCTTCGTTTGAGCGGTGTTACGAGGAGCACGAAGAGCATCACTGCAAATGCATCGGAAGCGATGACGGCGATGGAAAGAACATTGGTAACGTTTTGGACAAATGGCGTCATGGGGCAATGGTACTATGAGTGCGTTGAGCTTGGCAATGGGCATCCGGTCTTTTCTGAAAGCGTCGTAAGTGACGTTTCGCCCGTCAGGCGCGACCCGTCGGGGAATACCCATGTTGGGAATTTTTTTACTCCGGCGTCAACGCAGACGGGCAACTCGCCCGATCCGTCGGGCGTGGAACATTCAACATAGGGGAGGTATTGCGCCGCATCGCCAAAGTCATTTTTTTGGTTATGGCAGTGCGGGCACCAATAGGCGCCGTAGAACTTCGTAGTGGTGGATGCGATGCATTTCGCAAACGCATCATATGTCCCGAACGGCGGGGGCAGTGTCTTCATATACACAAACAGCGCGAGCGCCGCCGATATGCCAAGCAATGTCCAGATCCACAGGGTGATTTTTTTGCTCATACGGTAATTCCCTTATTCTATCTTTTTTTGGCGGCGGATGAAACATTCTGTGTGCCGGCGGCGTATATGCATATGGAGAGTGTATGATGGGAGCGCTATTTTTGAAATAAATACGTATTATTACTGTAATAACCTATTAAGCTCTTATGCGCGAAACAACGGATGAGGAGGTTGCTGTTGCGGTCCAGGGGGGCGACACAGAATCGTTCAAGGTGCTTATGGAGCGATACGAGCCAAACATTCACCGTTATGCGCGGCGGTTCCTTTTTCAGGGCGATGACGTAAAGGATATTGTCCAGGAAGTTTTCATCAAGGCCTATGTGAATATCCGCAGCTTTGATCCCAACAGGCGTTTTTCTCCTTGGCTGTATCGCATTGCCCATAACGAGTTCGTGAACGCCATCAAGAAAAAGCAAAAAGAACGCGAACATACGACCATATTTGATTTCGATGTACTTTTTCCGCACCTTATTGCCAAGGAAACCGCAGACGGCGACATGGCGAAAAAAGAACTCAAGGAAATGCTTGATGCATCACTCGACAAACTGAGCCCGAAATATAAGGAGCCGCTCATTTTGTATTACTTTGAAGAAATGGACTACAAAACGATCGCCGATGTCCTGCGTATTCCCGTTTCAACCGTTGGCGTCCGCCTGCAGCGCGGGAGAGCGACACTCCAAAAACTGATCCAAAAATAACCATGGAAACCCCTGCTGAAGAAAAAGCAATGCAGCAAAGCATCTTGGAAGCCATCGAGGGTGGCAAGGTAAAAATACGCCCCAAATGGTTCTTTGTGCTGCAAACAGCCACGGCAATCCTAGGCGGCGTTATCCTCGGCCTTTTCCTGATCTATGTCGTCGGATTCATGCTTTTTCTCTTGCGCCAATCGGGAGTATTATTTGCGCCAGCTATCGGATTTTCCGGAATATACCTCTTTTTCGAGTTACTGCCGTGGCTTCTTGTTGTGCTGTCGCTGGTTTTATTGCTCGGGCTCGTTCTCTTCGTGAGTCATTATCCATTCGCGTATCACAGGCCTATCATGTATTCACTGCTTGGAATATTTATCGTGGTAACCATTATCAGTTTTTTCATCACTTTCTTGCCATTCGACACCGGATTCCTTGGTTACACCAACCTTTCTTCTGTGGGAGGTCATTACAACGACTATGCTGCTGGCGAACTCTCGGGCGTCCATAGCGGGGAAATTATGGCCATAGTCGCAAATGGTTTCGTGCTCCAGGGGTTAAGCGGGGAAACGTCCACGGTGCTCTTTGTTGGCGGTATATCGCCTAGCGACATCGGAAATGGCCTTCAGGCGGGAGATCGCGTTGTTGTGTTTGGGGAGCGTGATTCAAATGGTTTTATTGAGGCATCGGCCATCGAAAAAGTCCCGCAACTTTTTTGAAATAAATACGTTGAGCAGGTGTAGTAACTTGCGAACCGGCAGCCATGGAGCCGGGCTGGGTAAATCAAAGGTCATAAACCAAAAGAATTACGTCCTATGCGCTACCTATAGAAGAGGCCGATAGTGAGCAGTGGCTCGACAGGCGGCATTTCAAAGGGAAGCAGCAAGGTGATTATTGGAATATCTCAGTCGGGATCGGGCAATTGATACAACCCGTTTTTCCCAGAGACACAGGAACCGTTTGGTTCCACGCCGATATCATAGCCCTTTGAATGTGTTCTACGGATGCTCGAGTATTGCGGGGAGGAACAGGGGAATCCTCACGATGTGCCCGCGCACTTGCTCACATACAGGCCTTTTCTCGGCAAAAAACCAAAGAAAAACTCAATCATGCATATTCCAGGCCCTCCGTTTCGCTTTCGACCCGAACGGGGGGTTTGAGTTTATGGGTTTAAGGGTTGTCCACAGTTACGCTTGACTTTAATTTTATGGGCAATATCATGAATATATGCACGAAATCCAACAAAAACTTCTGAAGCTCGCCAAGGATAAGAATCTTGGCCAATACACGCTCCGCGAAATTGGCTCATTCATCGGGGAACGATCGCCTCAAAAGGTCAAACATCATTTAGTCCAGCTTGAGAAGAAGGGGCTTATCAGTATCAATAAAATGAAAGGCGTTATCGAAAAAACCCAAGGCGGGTTAATCGGCGGTTTTTTAAAAAATGCAAAATTGCTCGCGATTCCCATTCTCGGTTCGGCGAACGCCGGCCCTGCGCAGATCTTTGCGGAAACCAACATTGAGGGTTATTTGCGGGTTTCAAATTCTTTGCTTGAGCAGCGCCGCGCGGTGTCGTCTCGCCACCAGCTGTTCGCCATCAAGGTGAGCGGCCCGTCCATGAATAAAGCGGAGATCAACGGCAAGCGGATCGAAGACGGCGATTACGTAATCATAGACGGCGAAGACCAGAGCGCCCGCAACGGCGACATCGTGCTTTCGCTCATTGACGGCATGGCAAATATTAAAAAGTATTACATAGACAAGGAGAACAACCAGATTCTCCTCATGTCCGATTCGACGCATGACTTCCCGGCGATCCATATCCACGAGAACGACGATTTCGCCGTGAACGGAAAAGTGATCGGCGTCATCAAAACGCCGCGGGGGAGAAAATATTAAACTGCTGGGGGGGAAGGAATCGGACCTTCATACCAGGATTCAAAGTCCTGTGTCCTACCGTTAGACGACCCCCCAATGAAATGAATCTTCCTGTATAATGTATTATAAAGAAGGAATAGTCGCAAGGAAAAATATTTTATCAAAACAATATGAAATACGAACTCCCGAAATTACCGTATGCCTATGACGCGCTCGAGCCGTATATCGACGCAAGAACGATGGAATTGCATCACGCGAAGCATCACCAGACATATGTGACAAAATTGAATGAGGCGCTTGAAAAGCATCCGGAGGTCGCGGACAAACCGCTCGAAGATCTTTTGGGTAACTTGGAGTCGGTTCCGGAAGATATCCGTACTGCAATCAGGAATCACGCCGGGGGACACCTGAACCATTCGTTCTTTTGGACGGTCATGCGACCGAACGGCGGAGGTGAACCAGCTCACGCGCTCTCGGAAGCTATCAAGGAATCATTCGGCGACTTCGCAAAATTCAAGGAAAATTTTACCAAAGCCGCAGCTGGCGTTTTTGGCTCCGGATGGACATGGCTGGTGCTTGATGGAAGCGGGAAGCTCACGCTAACAACGACTGCGAACCAGGATAGCCCGCTTACGAAACACGAAAAACCGGTGCTTTGCCTTGATGTCTGGGAGCATGCGTATTACTTGAAGTACCAGAACAAACGTCCGGACTATATCGAGGCCTGGTGGAATGTGGTGAATTGGGATCAGGTTGAAGAAAACTTCAATAAGCGATAAAAAGCCAGGGTTTTTTATCCACAGAAGGCCACTTTTCACAGAAAATGGGCTATTTTGCGTGATACAATTAAAGTAAGGATTTTTCTGCCCTCGTGCAGGGAACGTCCTTGTTTTAACGATGATTCCCGAACCAACAACGCGCAACAAGAGAGGTCGGTTTTTGGGTATCTGTGCCGTTCTTTTTGGAACCTACCTCCTCCTTTCGTTTGCCATGAAGGCGTTCGCCGACCCGCCGGGGAGCCCTTACGCGCCGGGTGCGACGCTCGATCCGAACTGTGCTCCGACAAGTACGAATTGTACGGTTTTACCCCCGCTTTTTTCGAGCACGACATTGCCGCAAAACGGTGTTCTTTTCATAAGCGATAGCAGCGGAACAGCTTCGGCCAATTCTGGGCAGCTGTCGTTCACGAGCAGCACGGGATATCTTGGCATCGGCACGTCGTCGCCACTTTCCAAACTTTCGGTTGCCGGTCTTTCGCCGCAATCATCAACATCAACCCTCGTGCTTCTCGGCTCAAGCTTTATTACCGGCGGCAATCCATCTGGTACTTTACTCGGCGCAAATGTGCCGTCTTCATACAACGGCGACTTCCTGAATTTTGAGGTTAACAGTACGTCGCTCATGGACATAGCTTCCGGGACGATGAATATTGATGGTGGAGTGTTTTTCATCAATATGGTGACCAATCAGATTGGCATAGGGACCGCGCAACCGTCATCAACTCTGCAGGTTGTAGGAACGATAATGGCGACTGCAGTTTCTTCCACTGGCATCACATTCCTGAATGCAACAAGCAGTGGCAATTTGCTCATTGGCACCGTGAGCAGCACGGGCCTTACCTTCTTAAATGCGACGTCCAGCGGCAGTTTGAGAATCGGGTCGCTCATGATCGGGACGTCAACCGCTTCTTCGTCAGCGCTCCTGACCATTGCGAGCACGTCAAATATATTTACCGTATTCAACTACCGGACCATTTTGATCAACGGAACATCGTCGCTTCAATTGCCGAGCTCAACAAAAAACGCCCTGATTGTATGTGCGCAAAACAATTGCGTCATGGGCGGCAATGCCTCCAACACGAACTCTGTGGCATGGTTCGCTTCATTCAATGGGAGTGCGTCCGGCTCTTCAATAGGCGCGCGTGGATCTATTTCGGGCGGACTGACTGATGTCGGTGAATACATTAATGTCCTTGGGAACGAAACTGATTATGGCCAGGGTGATCTTCTCTCGGTGTCGCAGGAGGCCAGCGACACATTCCAGCAATCTGCCGTGCCGTACGACCCGGCGCTTTCGGGCGTTATCACCGTCACTGCGGGCCTTATCGCCGGAGGCGGCGATGAAAATCACGGCTCAAACGTCATCACGCTTGCCGGCCGCGTTCCAGTGAACGTGACCGGCGGAAACGGCCCGATTGCGATCGGCGATTATATCACCTCATCGGAGGTTGCGGGGTACGGTATGAAAGCGACCCAGCCGGGAGAAGTGGTGGGAACCGCCATGGAGGCCTTTGACGGATCGAGCGTGAACGATACCGGTACGGTCTTGGTCTTTATCGATCCTCGTTATGAAATGGGGGATCAATCGTTTCTCCAGCAGGTCACACAATACGTGCAAGAATCCCTAAAAAATCTCGGGGTCGTCATTGTTGACGGTGTTGCGACGCTGAGGGAGATCATCGTGGACAAGATCACGACCAACATCTTGTGCGTCCAAAATGTCTGTGTGACGAGCGATCAACTGAACACACTGCTGCACAATGCGGGAATCATCGGAGGCGGAGGCGGAGGAGGCGGAGGCGGCGGTGATGGAGGCGGAGGAGTAACAAGCTCGTCAATTTCAATAAGTCCGGACGACAACGCGTCTTCGTCGGCGTCATTGCCGGATGTCATTGCTTCTTCCTCTGACGCGACTGCTTCTTCGTCTGACCAGCAACCCACCGACCAACAATCTCAGCCTTCAAGCACTGCGGGAGGAGGCAGTTAGCATTCGCCACGATGAAACAGCAGATATTTTTTGAAGAAGAATCGGTTTCGCATCCGGCAGGAATTCCCCATCCATCCCGCCAAACAAACGTCTTCAGAAGTGCAGGGAGAATATGTCTTTTTGCTATTGCATTTTTGGCCCCATTCTTTTTCTTGCCAATCACCACGGATTCGGTTGGGATCAACAAACTGATGATTGTGAGCTTTCTTGCGGTTGCTGGCTTCGTTTGTTTTCTTGGGTGCATCTTTGAAGAGCGGAAGCTGGAATATCCGCGCTCGTGGTTTTTCTTTTTCCTGATCCTTTTCGTCGTTGCGTGTGCGTTAAGTTCCTTCCTGTCCGTTGTGCCGTCCGTGAGCTGGTATGGATATCTCAGCCAGCCCGATTCATTTTTGAGCGTCGCAACGTACGCCGTCATTTTTTTCCTTGCCTTTTTCTTTTTCCGGCACAAGGATATCAGAAACGTTGGCATATTGCTCTCTGCGGGCGTGCTCCTTGCCTCCGCAGCAGGGTTTCTTCAGGCCGCAGGTATTCTGCACGGGCAAAATCTTGTGGGCTCGGCGATCCAGTGGGGGATTTTGATGGTCGCCGGCGTGGCGGCTTTTGCTGGCGCGGATCCCGGCGAACTGCGGCGGGGGCGAAAATGGTTCTTTTTTATATTCGCCGCGATCGCTGCCGTAGTTCTTTTTCTCCTCAATTACCAATTGCTATGGCTTGCCGTTGCCGTATTCACGATCGCGCTTGCCGCGCTGCGTTTTGAGCCAAAACAGCAATTTCGGTATGCGTTCATCGTTATCGTGCTTGCGCTTTTCTTCACGTTGATCGGTCCGCGTCTGCCGGTGTTCGCGGGCGTTCCGTCCGATGCCCGGCCCGGGATAACGGCAACCGGCGCCGTCGTTGAAGGTGCTCTGCAGGGTTGGAGGATCCTTATTGGAAGTGGCCCTGCGACATTCTCGCTTGATTATGCGGCATTCCGCCCGCTTTCGATTAATGGGACAAGTTTTTGGAACACGCCCTTCACCCAAGGATACGATTTCGTCCTTACGCTTTTTGCGACAGGAGGCCTTCTCGGTTTTATAATTTTTATGGCGATGGCCGCCATCATCGGGAAATGGTTTTTGGATGTACAGTTCCTGGACACTGATCACGCCATGGTTCTTTCGGCGGCGGCGTTTCTCCTTCTGGCACTCTTCTTTTATCCCGCGTCCTTCGCCGAACTCGCCGTTCTTTTTCTGCTGCTCGGACTCTTTGTCGCGGATGCGTCACGTCGGGAGATCTCATTTGTGAACGCTTCGCGAGGAATGGCGTTTACGATTTCCATTCTGGTAATGGTCGTTGCGGCTGTTTCGCTCGCAGTTCTCTATGGGGAAGGGCAGCAGTACACGGCCGCCGTGCTTTTCGGGCAATCCACAAGGCTTGCGGCTTCCGGCAGCACCGACGCGGCGCTGCAAAAAGTGGATGAGGCCATTAATCTTGTCCCCTCGGATGAATACTTCCGAAGCGCTTCAGGAATGTTCCTTGCGAAGGCCCAACAGGTCGTTTCCACTCCGAACCTTGCGCCTACAGTTGCGGATGCTGTCCAAGCGGCGCAGAGCGCCGCCGCGCTCAATCCCTGGAATCCGGCGAACTGGGGGAATCTTGGATCGGTGTATGAAGCGGTAATGCCGGCCGCATCCGGCGCCGACGTGCTTGCCGAACAGAGCTACCAAAAAGCCGCAGCCCTCGATCCTGTGGATCCCGAATGGGATCTCGCAATCGGCCGGGTATTTGTGGAAGCCGCAAACCTTCTTCCATCCGGCGCTTCAGCGAACGCTATCCGCGAAACTGACTGGACTCAGGCGGAAACGTTTTTTGAAAAGGCACTTTCACTCAAGGATGATTATGCCGATCCGCGCATCGCACTCATCAATCTCTATATTCAGGAAGGAAACACCGCCCAGGCGATCGGGCGGATTCAGGAATTGGCGCAGCAAAATCCGCTTGATCCAGGCGTCGCTTTCGAACTGGGATACCTCTATTACCAAAACAACCAGACAGACCAGGCGCAGCAGGAATTTCAGGTCGCCGTCATCCTTGACCCGGCCTATGCAAATGCCCGTTATTACTTGGGGATGATTTATGCGCAAAAGGGGATGACAGCGCAAGCACTTGCCCAATTCCATGCGGTTCAGGCGTTCAACCCCGGCAACCAGGACATTGAAAACGCCATCCAGAATCTGGAAGTTGGCCAGCCGATCTTCCTCAGTGGCTCTTCCTCGACGGCGTCCTCTTCGGGACATGAGCTTTCTGTTCCCGGCACAGTGAAATAAGCCGTTTATTTTCGTTTTTCCGTCCGCGGTGCCATACTAATTACATAGCACGTTATGAACAAGCTTTTGACAGCAATGGTGATGGTGGTCGTTTCGTTGTGCATCGTAGCGCAGGCGGAAGCCTCGAGCACCACTGGCTATGCGTGGGGCAATAGGATGGGATGGTTCAATTTTGGAACGACCTTCGGCAATGTCCAGGTGTCCACGACGAACATGACGGGCTACGCCTGGAGCCAAAATTTCGGTTGGATCAACCTCGCCCCTTCGGGAAGCGGTGTACTGAACGACGGCCTCGGCAATCTTTCCGGCTACGCCTGGAGCCAGAACGCCGGATGGATTAATTTTTTAGGAGTTTCGATTAATAGCAGTACGGGGGTATTTGGAGGAACCGCATCCGGCACGATTGCGGGAAGCGTCAATTTCAGTTGCACAAATTGCTCAGTGAATACAAGCTGGCGCGCAGTAACGTCAAGTCCTTTGTCTGTTTTGAATACGGCGCTCAACGGCGGTTCGAATATCGTCCTTGTCCCGAATGCGACGACGAGCGTAAGCGTGAGTGCGACGATCAATGATACAAGTGGTTGCTCGGCCATTACGGGTGGTACAACGACCATCCTGCTCTACCGTTCCGGCGTCACGTCATCGAGCTGCCTTACGGGAAGCGGCAATGGTTATTCGCCGAGTTTGAATTGCTACATCGCAACTGCCTTTACGGCATCAAGTACGTGCTCTTCGAATGCGGTCAATGCGACGACGACGTTCGGCGTGTATTATTTTGCCCAGGCGACCGACGCCTCGTCTTCGTTTCCGTCGCAGAATTGGATGGCGACCGTAAATTTTACCGATACCTCCAAGGTGACCGCTTCGCAGGATTCGGTCGGCCATGCATTGCTTACGATGACCGCGCTCAACGTCACGCCGTCAGCGATCAACTATGGAACCGTGAATCCAAATACTGACACAGGATTGAAGAACCAAAGTACGACTGTTCAAAACGTCGGAAATGCGTCCAGCACGTTCCAGGTTTCCGGGACAGCGCTTGCTTCGAGCACGAACACAATCGCCACGAGCTCGCAGCATTATGCCACGGGGACATTTACGTTTGGAGGAAGCGAACAGCAATTGAACGGATCCC